>Ga0265780_10002874_pt1 | contig 23022 bp, 18 predicted proteins | sample P1T30metagenome_FD_192432 | JGI IMG/M metagenome (GOLD analysis project Ga0265780, IMG submission 192432) | Plant litter microbial communities from East Loma Ridge, Irvine, California - P1 T30 | ecosystem: Environmental > Terrestrial > Plant litter > Unclassified | place: USA: California... | reverse complement strand
ACCATGCCGCAGAACGGGGAGGGCGGCATCATGCGCGGCATCGAGCTGTCGGCCAACCTGCCGTTCGGCCTGGTGGTGGATGCGCTGGACGGCTTCGGCGCGCAGATCAACCACTCGCACACCGATTCGTCGGTGCGCCTGCCGACCAGCGCCTTCGTCACCGGCAGCAATGCGCCGGTGTTCAATGGGGCCGTGTCCGAGATCGGCTTGCCCGGCCTGTCGCGCAACGTCACCAGCCTGCGCCTGTACTACGAGAAGTACGGCCTGCAGGTGTCGCTGGCGGCCTATCGGCGCTCGAGCTTCATCGGCCAGATTCTCGACTATCGCAGCGAATCGCAGTTCACCTTCATCAAGGGCGAGACGATCGCCGACGCCCAGGTGTCGTACGACTTCCAGGGCGGCATGTTCCAGGGCTGGTCGGTATTCCTGCAGGGGCATAACCTGACCAATGAGCCGTTCCGCGAATACACCAGCGATCCGAAGGTGTTCACCAATGTCGTCAACTTCGGCCGCACCTACTCGGCTGGCGTTAACTACAAGTTCTGAGCGATGAATCCGACCCTTTCCCACCTCCTGGCGCGCCCCATGCTGGCCCTGGCGCTACTGGCCGGCGCGCCGGCGGCGCTGGCCGCCGACCCGTACCAGCCGCAGGACTACGTGCAGTTCCAGCACGCGGACTGGACGAAGAACGCGAGCATCTACCAGATCAATACGCGCCAGTTCACCAGGGAGGGCACGTTCAAGGCCGCCAGCGCGCAGCTGCCGCGCCTGAAGGAGCTCGGCGTCGACATCCTGTGGCTGATGCCGATCCATCCGATCGGCGACTTCAAGCGCAAGGGCGCGCTCGGCAGCCCGTACGCGGTGCGCGATTTCCGCGCCGTGAATCCGGAACTGGGCACGCTGGCCGACCTGCGCGCCTTCGTGGAGCGCGCCCACGCGCTGGGCCTGCACGTGATCATCGACTGGGTCGGCAACCATACCTCGTGGGACAACGTGCTGCTGGCCCGGCATCCCGACTGGTACGCCAGGGGAGCGGACGGCAAGCCGCAGCCGACGCCGTGGTTCAACTGGGACGACATCATCGATCTCGACTACGGCAATCCCGCGCTGCGCCGCTACATGACGGACGCGATGAAGTACTGGGTCGAGGAAGCCGGCATCGACGGCTACCGGGTCGACGCCGCCGGGCTGGTGCCACAGGATTTCTGGGACAACGCCAGCCGCGAGCTGCGCGCCATCAAGCCGGTGTTCATGCTGGCCGAATGGGAAAGCCGCGACATGCATCGCGAGGCGTTCGACGCCAGCTACGCCTGGACCTGGTTCGACGCGCTGCACGACATCGTGCGCGGCCGCTCGGATGCGACGCGCCTGCATGCCTATTACGCCTGGGGCCAGAAGTTCTACCCGCGCCAGGCCTACCGCATGCTGTATACGACCAACCACGACAAGAACGCCTGGGACGGCACCGAGTTCGAGGTGTTCGGCCCGGCGGTCGACGCCGCGATCGTGTTTTCCTTCGTGAGTGAAGGCATCCCGATGATCTACAACGGCCAGGAAGTGGGCAATACCAAGCGCCTGGCCTTCTTCGAGCGCGATCCCATCGCCTGGGGCAAGTCGGATTACACCGCCTTCTACAAAAAGCTGCTGGCGCTCAAAAAACAGAACACGGCGCTGTGGAACGGCGAGTTCGGCGCGCAGATGGTGCAGGTGCCGAACAATGCGCCGAAGCAGATCCTGAGCTTCGTGCGGGCCAACGACAAGGACAAGGTGTTTGTGACGCTGAATTTATCGGACAAGCCGGTCAAGGCGACTTTCGAGAACACGCTGCACCACGGGTCCTACCGCGACTTCGCCACCGGCGCAAAGGTCGAGGTGGGCGCGTCCAGCAGTGTTGAGATGGCACCGTGGAGCTACCGCGTGCTGGTAAAGTAAATAGAGGAGAACTATGGTTTCGAAATTCATGAATGTCAGCCTGGCAACGCACTGCTGCGTGGTGCTGGGCATGGTGGTGAGCACCGGCAGCTTCGCGGCCGACGCCAGCATCGCCAGCGTCGAGTCGCCGGGCAAGGTGCTGAACGTGTCGGTGCAGGTCGCGCCGGACGGACGCCTGTCGTACAAGGTCGACCGCAAGGGCCAGCCGGTGATCGCCGATTCGCGCCTGGGCTTCGTGCTGGGCAGCGACAAGCCGCTGGATTCGGGGTTCGCGATCGAGCGCCAGGTCGTCACCGACCATGACAGCAGCTGGGAACAGCCATGGGGCGAGCGCCGCACCGTGCGCAACCACTACCGCCAGATGCGCGTCGACGTCAAGAAGAACGATGGCCGCCGCCTGGCGATCGTGTTCCGCGTGTTCGACGACGGCCTGGGCTTTCGCTACGAATTCCCGAAACTGCCGAACAACCGCGCTACCCACATCGCCGACGAGCTGACCGAGTTCGTGGTCGCCCAGCCGGCCACCGCCTGGTGGCAGCAGGCCGGCGAAGTCTGGGCGCTCGAATACCCGATCCAGAAGTCGCCGCTGCGCGAAGTCGGCATGGCCAACACCCCGATGACGGTGCGCATGGAGAACGGCACCCACATCGCCTTCCACGAGGCGGCGCTGGTCGACTATGCCTCGATGTGGCTGCGCCGCGTCGAAGGCCAGCGCCTGCGCGCGCACCTCACGCCATCGGCCACCGGCAACCCGGTGGTGCGCACCGGCGCCTTCACCACGCCATGGCGCACCATGCAGATCGCGGACGACGCGGCCGGCCTGTACATGTCCGACCTGGTGCTGAACCTGAACGAGCCGAACAAGCTGGGCGATGTGTCGTGGGTCAAGCCGTCGAAATACGTCGGCGTGTGGTGGGACATGCATCTCGAGACCAAGTCGTGGGCCTCGGGGCCGAAGCACGGCGCCACCACCGACTACACCAAGCGCTATATCGATTTCGCGGCGAGGAACGGTTTCCGCGGCGTGCTGGTCGAAGGCTGGAACCCGGGCTGGGACAGCGACTGGGCCGGCAATGGCCTGGACATGGACTTCACGCGTGCGCACCCGAACTTCGACCTGGCGGCCGTGACGGCCTACGGCAAGGAGCGCGGCGTGCATCTGATCGGCCACCACGAGACCGGCGGCAACATCGCCCACTACGAGAAGCAGCTCGATGCGGCCCTCAAGCTGTATGCGAAGCACGGCGTGGACAGCATCAAGACCGGCTACGTGACCGACGGCGGCGCGGCCCAGTTCATGGGCAAGAACGGCAAGGTCCATTTCGGCTACACCGACTCGCAAGAGGGTGTGCGCCACTACCAGAAGGTGGTCGAGGAAGCGGCGCGCTACAAGATCGCGATCAACACCCATGAGCCGGTGAAGGACACCGGCCTGCGCCGCACGTATCCGAACTGGATCTCGCGCGAAGGCGCGCGCGGCGTCGAGTACAACGCCTGGGGCAATCCGGTCAACAGCGTCGAGCACGAGGCCAACCTGGTGTTCACCCGCATGCTGAGCGGCCCGCTGGACTACACGCCGGGCATCCTGAGCCTGGAAGGCAAGGACAAGAAACCGTTCAACTCGACCCAGGCCAAGCAGCTGGCCAACTTCGTGGTGATCTATTCGCCGGTGGTGATGGCGGCCGACCTGATCGAGCACTACGAGCGCTATCCGGGCCCGTTCAAGTTCATCAAGGACGTGCCGACCGACTGGGAAGAAACCCGCGTGCCGCATGGCGCGGTGGGCGAGTATGTGACCATCGTGCGCAAGGACCGTGCATCGAGCGACTGGTATGTCGGCTCGGTCACCGACGCCAGCAAGCGCACGCTGGACCTGAAGCTCGACTTCCTCGACGCCGGCAAGACCTACGTGGCCGAGATCTACCGCGACGGCGACAACGCCGACTACCGCGACGACAAGCGTCGCTTCGAGATCGCGATCGAGAAGCGCAATGTCACCAGCGCCGACACCATCAAGATGGTGCTGGCGCCTGGCGGCGGGCAGGCGATTCGCCTGTCGCCGGTGAAGTAACGCGGCAGCGTAGCGCAGCAGCGTTCCTGCGCTGCTGCCGGCATGTCGTTCCCACCCTCGCCCGGCGAGGGCGGGAACGACGTGTCGGCGTATATCGCGGCACTGCTGGAAAGCACGACAGTAGGACAGCGGCACCGCAGGGCAGCGCCTGCGGCACCACGCGACGGCTGCATATCCGGTTCTTACCGCACGCAAACACCGGATTTGGCATATCCTGTCGGATTGTCCATACCGCTTCGGTGTAATCCGTACCCGTCGTCCCATGTCCACACCTTCCTCGTCCCCCACCGCCGTTTCTTCCGCCGCATCCGGCACCGTGATGCAGATCCTGTTCTCGGTCGCCTTCGTTCACTTGCTGAACGACTGCGTGCAGGCCGTGCTGCCCTCGATCTACCCCTTGCTCAAGCACGAGTTCAACCTGAGCTTTACCCAGGTCGGCCTGATCACGCTGACCTTCCAGTGCACCGCCTCGCTGCTGCAGCCCTGGATCGGCCTGTACACCGACAGGCGCCCGATTCCCTTCCTGCTGCCGGCCGGGATGTGCGTGACGCTGATGGGGGTGGGCCTGCTGGCCTGGGCCGGCAGCTTTGCCATGCTGCTGGTGGCGGCGGCGATGATCGGTGTCGGCTCCTCGACCTTCCATCCGGAAGCGTCGCGGGTGGCGCGCCTGGCTTCGGGCGGGCGCTTCGGCTTCGCCCAGTCGCTGTTCCAGGTGGGCGGCAATGCCGGCTCGGCCCTCGGGCCGCTGCTGGCCGCGGCCATCGTGGTCGGCCGCGGGCAGGGCGAGATCGCCTGGTTCATGCTGCTGGTGCTGGTCGCGGTAGCGGTGCTGGTCGGCGTGAGCCGCTGGTACAGCAACCACCTGATGAACATGGTCAAGAAGGCCGCCCAGCACGCCGGCCCCCAACTGCCGCGCAAGAAGGTGATCCAGGCCCTGGTGGTGCTGGCGCTGCTGGTGTTCTCCAAGTACATCTATATGGCGAGCCTGCAGACCTATTACACCTTCTTCCTGATCGAGAAGTTCCACCTGCCGGTCGGCACCGCCCAGCTGTACCTGTTCCTGTTCCTGGCCTCGGTGGCGGCCGGCACCTTCGCCGGCGGCCCGATCGGCGACAAGATCGGCCGCAAGCGCGTGATCTGGTTCTCGATCCTGGGCGCGGCGCCGTTCACCATCATGCTGCCGTATGCGAACCTGTTCTGGACCGGCGTCCTGTCGGTCGTGATCGGGCTGGTGATGTCGTCGGCCTTCTCGGCCATCGTCGTGTTCGCGCAAGAGCTGGTGCCGGGCAAGGTCGGCCTGATCTCGGGCATCTTCTTCGGCCTGATGTTCGGCATCAGCGGCGTGGGCGCGGCGGCCATGGGCCATATCGCCGACGTCGCCGGCATCGAGACGGTATACCGGATCGCGTCCTTCCTGCCGCTGCTGGGGATCATGGCGGCGCTGCTGCCGAAGATCGACACCGCGCGCCGCTAGCGCAGCGAACGTCGGCTGCGGCGCTAGTGTCCTGAATTGGACGCTCGCCGCATTTATTCAACGAATCTCTGATCTAGGACACTAGGCGGGGGCGATCCTGGTCATGGCCATCGTGTAGCTGTGTTCCTGGCCATCGCTGCTCCAGCGCTGGCGCGCCTCCAGCGTGTCGTCGTCGATCCGGTGCCAGGAGAAATGGCTGGGCGCCTCGAGCGGCTCGAAGTGGGCGGCGTCGGCGGCGATGCCGGTGGCGCGCCAGGTGAATTCGCCCCATTGCGCGGTCACCTCCCCATCCTGGAACGTGATCGTGCTGCCGTCGCCGTACCGCGAGAACGTGGCGTCGTCGAAGCGGCGCGAGCGCATGACATGCGGCTCGGGCTGGTCGTACTCCTCGTAGAACGGCGTGCCGTCCGGCGCTTCACCTTTCCAGCGGCCCGACAGAAACGCGAGTCGCGCAAACTCTTCGATACTGAACATGGTGTCTCCTTTGGATGGGGGCGGAACCACGGCAAGGCCCGGGACCGGGCCGGCCGCGTTCGTCACATACTCTACACCTTCGGGCGCCCTTGACCCCAAGCCCGTGCCCGCCTGGCTCGGCAGCGCCCCGGCACACCCGCTATCATGGGGTTTTTCCAACGCCGAGGAATCGCCCATGACACTTGACGACATCCAGCGCATCGCCGCCTTCGACGACGACGGCCAGGGCGGCAATCCGGCCGGCGTCTGGCTTGGCGAGGCCTTGCCCCCGGCAGCCGAGATGGCCAGCGTCGCGCACGAACTCGGATTTTCCGAGACTGTCTTTGCCGCGCCGGAAGGCGAGGCCTGGCGCGTGCGCTATTTTTCGCCCGAATCCGAAGTGCCGTTCTGCGGCCATGCGACCATCGCGCTCGGCGCCGCGCTGGCGCGCGCCCATGGCGACGGCCGCTACGCGCTGGTGCTGAACGCCGCCGCGATCACGGTCGAAGGCCGGCGTGAGGGCGAACGCGTGCAGGCGGCGCTGCAGTCGCCGCCGACCCGCAGTGCGCCGGCGCCGGCGCCGCTGGTCGACGCGGCGCTGGCGCTGTTCGGCCTTGCCCGCGCCGACCTTGATCCACGCATCCCGCCGGCATGCGCCCATGGCGGCGCCGACCACCTGGTGCTGGCCCTGGCGCGGCGCGCGTCGCTGCGCGCCATGCATTACGCACTCGACGCGGGGCGTGCCTTGATGCGCGAACATGGCCTGGTGACGATCGTGCTGGCCTGGGCCGAACACGACAGCCTGTTTCACGTGCGCAATCCCTTCGCCTCGGGTGGCGTCTACGAAGACCCGGCCACCGGCGCCGGCGCCGCGGCGCTGGCCGGCTATTTGCGCGACCTGGGCTGGCCGCATGACGGACGCATCGACATCGTGCAGGGTGAAGACATGGGCATGCGCTCGCGCCTCAGCGCCGAGATCGGTCCAGAGGCGGGCGCATCGATCCGCGTTTCAGGCACCGCCCGCGTGATGTGAGGACGTGCAAAAAACCAGGTATAAGCGCTGTCCATTACCCATCTGTAATTGTTTTAATTGCATTGCATTGAGGAATATCAATTAGAGGCAGAAAAGCATGCTTCCTCTGCGATTCGATTTTCCGTGAACTGAATGATAATTTGATCCAGGCCAAGACTGTTTCAATAACATCAACTCAGGAGTATCATCATGGAGCTGTTCCCCGCAGCTGTTTTCAACCCACCGAAAGCGTCCCGTCCGCGTACCGCGCGCGCAGCCGTCGCTGGAGGCGCGATCGAGCGTTTGCCGTTCACTGTCCGCCGGGTAGAAACCGAAGCGGATCTTCTCAAGGCCGTGCGCATTCGGCACGCCGCCTATGCCCGGCATGTCCCCGATTTTGCGCGCAGCCTGGCCCAGCCCGAAGCCGCCGACTATGACGACGACACCATCGTCCTGCTGGCCGAGTCCAAGCTCGACGGCGAGCCGATCGGCAGCACCCGCATCCGCACCAACCTGTATCGTCCGCTCGGCGTCGAGGAATCCGTCGTGCTGCCCGACTGGCTGCAGGGCAAGCGTCTGGTCGAAGCGACCCGCCTCGGCATCGACGATGGCCGCATCGGGCGCATGGTCAAGATCGCCCTGGTCAAGGCCTGCTTCATGTATTGCGAAGACAATGCGGTCGACTACTCGGTCGCGACAGGCCGCTCGCCGGTGGACCGCCAATACCAGCAACTGCTGTTCGTCGACGTGTTCCCGGAGCATGGCATGATCCCGCTGCGCCACGTGGGCAATATTCCGCACCGCGTGATGGCCTTCGAGATCGCCACCTTCCAGCAGCGCTGGGCCGAGGCGCGCCATCCGATGCTGAACTTCTTCTTCAACACGCATCACCCCGACATCGATATCGGTCCGATCGTGCCGCCGCCAAAGCTGGCGCTGCCGGAACGCGCACCGATCCAGGCCGCGCCGGCGCCGATTGCGTTCGCCTTCGCCTGATTCGTCTCGTATCGCGGGAACGGGAGCGGGGGTGGGAACGGGAACGGAAACGGGAACGGGCGTGGCCTGGATGCCGCACCCCGTTCGCCGCCTGGCTGTTCAATTTCCTCCCTTACAAGACCGTTGTGAATTGGTCGCCCCTGGCCTAATAATTGCATGACGGCATCGCCTTTACGCTGTATCCTTGGGCTTTAACGGCTGCCGCGTGCTGCGCGGTTGCCAGCATTGCCCAAGACTGTTCATGCCGAATCCCACACCTTTGCCCCGAGAACCGCTGCCGTCCGTGCTCCATGCGGCTGTCGAGCTGGTGCTGAAGATCTTCTCGTACTATCTGATCCCGGTGGGGATCGGCATCGTGTCGCTGATCGCCCTGGTCTTCTGGCACGACGAATACCGCACCAGCGGCGACGTGCCGCTGGCAATGCACGTCACGGTCGACCAGGACGCCGTCCTGGCGCCGGCCCGCGCGCTGGCGCAGGCCAGCGCGACATCGCTCACCAACAGCCACGACACCCGCCTGTCCGAGGCGCCGGTCTGGTTCGCGTTCGAACCAATGCCGCGCGCCGGCGAGCAGGTCATTGAATTCCCTTCGCGCCATGCGCTCGACATCGCCTGCTGGGACGGCGTCGTCCTGGCGCCGCTGGGCGCCGCCACCCGCAATGCGCACGATGGCGCGCTGGGCGCCGAGAAGGCCGGTTTCACGATGCGCCTTTCGCCGCTGCCGCGCCAGATCCTGTGCCGCGCCACGTTCGCGGGACCGGCGCGCCTGTCGGTGCTGCAGTGGCCGGCCGAGCAGTTCGCGCTCTCGGTCAAGCAGTACCACCGCAAATCGGGCCTGCTCGACGGCGGCATGATCGTGCTGGCGCTGTTCATCATCATCACCGCCGCGATCAACCGCCAGCCGGTGTATGTGCTGTTCGCGGGCTGGCTGATCCTGAACCTGCGCGTGGGCGCGCTGTCGGCCGGCTGGGACATCCAGTGGCTGGGACAGACGGTGCCGTCGGAATGGCTGCTGCGTAGCCGCGCGGTCACGATCACCCTGTATGGCATCGCCACGCTCACCCTGTACCAGGCGCTGCTCAGGGAACACCTGGCCGAGATGCGCTACCTGCTGCCGATGCGCATCATGCAATGGCTGTGCCTGCCGATGCTGGCGGCCGCCATGCTGGTGCCGTATGGCATGTACCTGCCGCTGCTGTGGGGCATCCTGGTGTGCTGCTTCTCCCTGATGACGATCGGGCTGTTCAAGATTATCGTCGAGTCGCGCACGCGCGTTGCGGCCTGGTTCGCGGCCTCGTTCGCAGTGACCTTCCTCGCTTCGCTGGCAGAAGTGGCATCGGCGGCGCTCGGCATGCGCGAGCTGCTCGGCGTGATCAACAGCGTCACCGCCGCGCTGGCCTCGAGCCTGCTGGCCGCGCTGGCCGTGGCCGAGCAGATGCGCATGGAAACCGAGAAGCGCCTGGAGGCCCAGGAAGAACTCGAACACGCCTACCAGGCGATGCCGGTCGGCCTGTTCACCCTGGATATGTACGGTCACTTCCTGAGCGTCAATCCAGCCTTGCAGAAAATGCTCGGCATGACCGGTTTCACCGCTGGCCGCACGGCCTGGCGCCAATTCTTCACCGAGGCGAGCTGGGCCAACCTGCACGAGCAGGTGCACGCCAGGGCCGAAGCCGAGATGGAACTGGCCAGCCGCGACGGCGCCCAGCGCTTCATGGTCAGTGCCACCCTGGCGCGCTCGCGCATCGAGGGCGTGCTGCAGGATACGACCGAGAAGCACAAGGCCACCGAGCAGCTGCGCTTCATGGCCAACAACGATCCGCTCACCAAGGTCTTCAACCGGCGCGGCATCGAGCGCGAGTTCGCGAATGCCGCGGCCAGCCTGGCCGCCGGACGCCCGATGGCGCTGGCCTACGTCGACCTCGACCGCTTCAAGCTGATCAACGACCTGTTCGGCCATGCGGCCGGCGACGAAGTGCTCAAGCAGGTGTGCGAGCGGATGGGCACCATGCTGGCCGGGGGCCAGCAGATCGGCCGCGTGGGCGGCGACGAATTCGTGATCGTGATGCCGGAAACGACGGTGCCGCTGGCCTCGATCATTTGCCGCGGCATCGTCGACCGCCTCGGCAACACCCCCTACCGGGTGGGCGACAAGGCCTTCCACGTGCGCGCTTCGCTGGGCCTGATCGAAGTCATGCCGGGCATGCCGATGAAGGACGCGGTGTCGACCTCGGACCGCGCCTGCCGCGAAGCCAAGACCGGCGTCGGCGACGGACTGGTGGTGTACGAGCGCGGCGCCGACGCCTTCCGCCAGCGCGCGGCCGAGCTCGACCTGGTCGAACGCCTGTCCGGCCCGGACGCCACCGACAACCTGCTGCTCGAGATGCAGCCGATCATGTCGCTGCGCGCGCCGCACGAATCGTTGAACTTCGAGGTGCTGCTGCGCATGCGCGAGCCCGATGGCCGCGTCGTCCCGGCCGGGCCCGTGATCGCCGCCGCCGAGAAGAGCGGACGCGCCAGCATGATCGACCGCTGGGTGCTGGCCTCGACGCTGGCCTGGATCGCCGACCATGCCGAGGAGCTGGTCAATACGCGCTTCGTGTGCATGAACCTGTCGGGCGCCTCGCTCAACGACGAGCGCTTCGTGCAGGACACCTTCGAAATCCTGGGGCGCTACGTGCACGTGGCCAGCCGCCTGTGCCTGGAAATTACCGAGAGCGTGGCGCTGCACGACCTGGACAACACGCGCCGCTTCATCGACCAGGTGCGCAGCTTCGGCGTCAAGGTGGCACTGGACGACTTCGGCGCCGGCTATACCTCATTCTCGTACCTGAAGGAATTGCCGGCCGACGTGCTCAAGATCGACGGCAACTTCATCGTCAATATCAATGCCCATCCGGCCAATGTCGCGATCGTCGAGGCCATCGTCAGCCTGGCGGTGAACCTGGGCATGAAGACGATCGCCGAGTGGGCCGAGGACGCGGCCACCGTGCAGACGCTGCACGAGATCGGCGTCGACTATGTGCAAGGTTATGTGGTGGCGCGCTCGATGCCGCCCGAACGCCTGCTGGAAGGGCGCTCGGCCGCCGGTTTCATCAAGGACGAGGAATTGCTGGCGCTGCTGCGCGAGCTGGACACGCCGCCGACGCCGCACCTGGCGAGCGTCAGCCGCCTGCACTGACTCGCCGCCTGTCGCGGCAGGCAGGCGTTTATTCGAGGCGCGCGAGGGTCGGCCGGCTGCCAACGTCGCTCAGCAGGAACTGGGCGCGCGCCGCCTTCAGGGTGGCGACATCGCTGGCCAGGGGCTTGGCGGCGACCCGCTGCAGCGGCAGCGTGCGGCGCAGGGCGGCTTGCTGGAGCAGGTGCGGCGGCGGCAGGGTATCGACGTCGGCCGCCAGCGGATGGGGTTCGACGCGCGTCACGCCGTCGTTCGACGGGACGCTCGCCATCCGGAAGGTCGCCGAGCCGGCTTCGCACGGGCGGTCGGTGAACGTCACGCGGCCTTCGCCATCGATGCACTTGACGATCGCAGACTCGGAAAACGCGCTTGGCGCGGCAAGGGTGGCTGCTGCCAGCAGGCAAATACTGCTCAGGTGACGCTTCATGGTGGGCTCCTCGGCGGATCCGTCTTTGAGGATTTCATTGTCTTCCTTGCATCATTACGCTTCTGTTCGCCACTTCACGTCTGCGTGTAGGCCCGCACGCCGTGGTTTTTTACAGAACGCCCAGTCTTGGATAAAATGTCCAGCATGAGCAAGCCACTGCCGCCCAACGAGCACGCCGCGCTGATCGAGCAGGTACGCCACATCGCCGATGGGGTGGCGCAGACCTTCGCGCCGTTCTGCGAGGTGGTGGTGCATGACCTGCGCGACCCTGCGCACGCGGTGCTGGCGATCCACAACCGCCTCTCGGGCCGCGCGGCTGGCGACCCTGCCACCGAACCGGGGCTGGCGCGGATCGCCGATAGCGCCTTCGCCCAGGTGCTGGCAAATTATCCGAACCAGTTCGCCGACGGGCGCCCGGCCAAGAGCACCTCGATCGGCATCAAGGATGCGAATGGCGACTACGTCGCGGCGCTGTGCCTGAACGTCGACCTGACCCTGTTCCGTTCGATGCAGGGCATCCTGGAGCAGTTCACCGCGACCGGCGACGCGCCGCTGCGCGAGTCGCTCGAGCCGAGCAACGCCGACGCGATCCGGCGCCGCATCGACGCCTACGCCGCGCGCCTGGCGTCCATGCCGCAGCTGCTCAAGGCTGGCGAGCGGCGCGCCCTGATGCGCGAGCTGAAGGAGGGCGGTTTCCTCGACGTGCGGCGCGCGATGGACGTGGCGGCCGCGCACCTGGGCATTTCGCGGGCGACGGCGTATAACGACATTAAATAGAATGTAGTCATTCCTTTTTGCGAGGAGCACCCGTGGAGACTGCCGTATTCAGCGCGCGCCGCTACGACAAGACCATGCTGGCCAAGGCCAACGAGGATGCCGGCCATGTGCTGCGCTTCCTGGAAGACCGCCTGGACGTCGACACGGCGCGCCTGGCCAAGGGCTGCGAGGCGGTCTGCGTGTTCGTCAACGACACGGTCGACGCCGAGGTGCTGGAACTGCTGGCCGCACAGGGCACGCGCCTGGTGGCGACCCGTTCCACGGGCTACAACCACGTCGATGCGGCGGCCGCGCGCCGGCTCGGCATCGCGGTGGTGCGCGTCACCGACTACTCGCCCAACTCGGTCGCCGAATTTGCCGTCGGCCTGCTGCTGGCGGTGAACCGCAAGATCGCGCGCGCCAGCGTGCGCACGCGCGAAGGCAACTTCGACCTCGACGGCCTGATGGGCTTCGACCTGCATGGCAAGACGGTGGGCGTGATCGGCACCGGCAAGATCGGCACCATCTTCGCGCGCATCATGGCCGGCTTCGGCTGCACGCTGGTCGGCCACGACCGCTACCCGGGGCCCGCCTTCGAGGCGCTGGGCGGGCGCTACGTCGGCGTCGAGGAACTGCTGGCCTGCAGCGACGTGGTGTCGCTGCATTGCCCGCTGCTGCCCGAGACGCACCACATCGTGGACGCCGCCGCGCTGGCGCGCGTCAAGCGCGGCTGCGTGCTGGTCAATACCAGCCGCGGCGGCCTGGTCGACACCGAGGCCGCGGTGCAGGCGCTCAAGAGCGGCCAGCTGGGAGGGCTGGCGATCGACGTCTACGAGCAAGAGGCCAGCCTGTTCTTCCAGGACCTGTCGTCGACCATCATCACCGACGACGTGATCCAGCGCCTGGTGTCGTTCCCGAACGTGATCGTCACCGGCCACCAGGCGTTCTTCACCGTGGAGGCGATCGGGCAGATCATGCGCACCACGATCGACAGCATCAGCGCCTTCGAGCGCGGCGACGAGCTGGTGAACCGGATTCCGGACTGATGCGGCCTGCATGAAGTGCGCCGCTCGCTGGACAGGGCCACGGGGCTGCGGTACGTTGTAGCGCGGCAGGCCGGCGTGCGTGTGCGGTGGCCGCACATCGCCACCAGTGCGAAATGAAAGGAAGTAATGACGCAAGCTGTCGAGGATGTCGCCTGCATCCAGCAAGTATGTTTCGATCGCGTGTTCGACGCGCAGCCGGACTCCGGCGACTTCAGTTTCGAAAGCGCCGGCAAGCGGCAGTTCGGCGTGCGGCTCGCTCCCGGCCATATCCCGCGCGCCGGCGCCTCCTATGCGGTCGCCCTGCGCGAGAAGGATGACTGGCAGAAGATCATCGGCTGGCGCGACCTGTCCACGCCGCACGTGACGCTCAGGCAAAGCACGTGGGATGTGGTGTGGGGCGAAGCGTACATCGTGTACATGGCCGGGCCTGGTTTCATTGCCGCCGCGCTGGTGTTTTTTGGCGGATGGGCGATGCTGGCGGCGTTGCTGCTCGTCATGTGCTCGGCGGCCTGGACGATACGCTGGGCCGCCAGGCGCAATCGCCTGGTCGACCAGGCGCTGCGCGAGGCGCCGCCTGCTGCGCCGCCGGGCTCCGGCCCGGTCATTCCGGCGTCGTGGACGGGCCGTCTGGCCGGCATGCTGGGCACCGTCTTCCGGGGCTGACGTCCCCGATGTCCTGCGAATCGCTGGCGGCACGCGCTTCCAGCAAAGCGCCCTTGCGGTCGCCCGACGGCGGCGCCAGCACGAAGCGGGGCAGCCATAACGCGAGGCCCGAATGCGGCAGCGTTACGCGGTAGACGCCGCCTGACTGGGTACGCCGGACGGCGTTGCCGGTGCCGACCAGGGTGGCGAAACCGAAGTCGTGCATCACATTGGCAAACAGCACGCTCGACGAATAGGTCATCGGTCCGATCCGGACCGCGACCTGGCCGTTGAAGAGCGCTGGATTGTCAGGTTGCGGCGCGCGCCAGGTGCCGATCTCGCTGTGGACGATCTGGCCGACTTGCTCGCCGCGGTCCGGATTGGCGCGCAGCACGCGCTTGACGGCGGTCGAGCCGGTCCGGTATTGCGCGCTCGCCAGGTAAGGCATCAAGCCTTCGAGCCACATGCTGTCGTCGCCGCCGCCATTGCCGCTGATGTCGATGACCAGCCGGGTGACGCCTTGCGCGCGCATCCGCGCGAACGCGTCCCTGGTGAAGGCCATGAACTGCGCCTGGTGGGTCGAGAGGAAAGTGTTGACCGTCATGACCGCCGCGCCGCCAGGCGTGGTTTCGAGACGGAACAGGCGCGTGACATCGGCTTCGGTCTGCAGCACGCGGGGCAGGGCGGCGCTCCCGGCCGCTGTAACCGGCCAGCGCCGGCCGTCGCGCTCGAGCACCAGGCTGTACTGTGCGCTGGCGCCGATCGTTTTCCAGTGATACAGCCACCAGCGCTGCGCCAGGAGCGCGCTGCGCATGGCCGGTGTGTCGCCATGGGTGCGCGCCAGCAGCGTGGCGGCGAGCGCCGCGCCGAGTACGCCGTCGACGTCGACGATGCGCGCGCCCGCCAGGTCGGAAACAGCGCCGCCCAGTGCGGCCTCGATGACGGGACGGCCCTGGGCGTCGAAGACCAACTCGAACGGGAACAGGACGCCGCCGGCCGCCCGGTGCAGCGCGGTGTCTGCGCGCCAGTCGGGTAGCGCAACGAGCAGGTGCCCATCCGCCAGCACCGGATTGATGCGCGCCAGGTGGCGCCAGGCTTCGTCGCGCCGCATGCGTGGGGGAAGGTCGCGCCGGATGTCGTCCAGCGATGCTTGCAGTGCGGCCTCGCTTGTCGAAAAGCCCAGGTCGGGATGCGCTTCGCGCACGGTCTTGAGCAGGAAGTCCATGTCTTCCCGCAGCGCCTGGGCGCTGATCTCGTCTGCGGCTGGCGCAGCCATCGCGGCGGCGCCTGTGAGGTTGCCGATCAGGAGAAGACAGAAAATCAGGCGGGATAGCGGCATGGTTGGCGGCAGATCGTTGAGGTCAGGATGCTGTTGGCCATACAACAATACAGCAGCCTTTCAGTTCAAAATCACTCTCCGAAGGATTTTTTTAGTATGTATTTGTCTGATATTCCAGGGTTGGATAATATGTCCAGTATCTGGTTTCGACCACGCCACCCGCACACACAAGGACTTTTACCCATGACCTCGCTCCAGCTCCCCACCTACGAAGACGTGGCCCAGGCCGCCGAACGGATCCTCGGCGCCGCCCATCGCACGCCGGTGCTGACGTCGCGCACCGTCAACGAGGAATTCGGCGCCGAGGTGTTCTTCAAGTGCGAGAACATGCAGCGCATGGGCGCGTTCAAGTTCCGGGGCGGCTACAACGCGCTGTCGAAGTTCAGTCCGGAGCAGCGGCGCGCGGGCGTGGTGGCTTTTTCGTCCGGCAATCACGCGCAGGCGGTCGCCTTGTCGGCGAAGATCCTTGGCATGCCGGCCACGATCGTGATGCCGCAGGATGCGCCGGCGGCGAAGGTCGCCGCCACGCGCGGCTATGGGGCCACGGTCGTGACCTACGACCGCTATACCGAGGACCGCGAGCAGATCGGCCGCCAACTGGCCGAGCAGCACGGCCTGACCCTGATTCCGCCGTACGACCACGCCGACGTGATCGCAGGGCAGGGCACGGCGGCCAAGGAATTGTTCGAGGAAGTCGGCCCGCTCGACGCCTTCTTTGTCTGCCTGGGCGGCGGCGGGCTGCTGGCCGGCTCGGCGCTGGCCACGCGCGCGCTGTCGCCTGGCTGCATGCTGTACGGCGTCGAGCCTCAGGCGGGCAACGATGGCCAGCAGTCGTTCCGCAAGGGCGAGATCGTCCATATCGACACGCCGCGCACGATCGCCGACGGCGCGCAGACCCAGCACCTGGGCCAGCTCACCTTCCCGATCATCCAGCGCGATGTAAACGACATCCTGACGGTGAGCGACGACGAACTGGTGGCGTGCATGCGCTTCTTCGCCGAGCGCATGAAGATCGTGGTGGAGCCCACCGGCTGCCTCGGTTTCGCCGCGGCGCGCCAGATGAAGGATCAGCTCAAGGGGAAGAAGGTCGGGGTGTTGATCAGTGGTGGGAATATCGATCTGGGGCGCTTTGCGAGCTTGCTGGCGGATTGATCGCAGATCTGACGTCGGCCACGGTCCTTCGCACGTCGTTGCCGTGGAGGTTAGATTCCAGGTGGCTGCGGCGGCCACGTCTTGATACTGACTATGGTGCGCAGACGAATTGGGTTCCCGCCTTCGCGGGAACGACCTATCCAGGCCACGGGAACAGCCAGTCCAGGCCACGGGCCTTTCAAGCCGCCAGCGGCAACGCCACCTGCAGCACGAACCCGCCGCCTTCGCGATTGCGCACTTCCAGGCCGGCGTTATGCCGCGTCAGCACGCGCTCGACGATCGCCAGTCCCAGGCCCGCGCCATTGGCCTGTCCACGCGCGCTGTCGAGCCGCGTGAATGGCTTCATCAGTTGCGCGATCTGGTCCGCCGGCACGCCGGGACCATGGTCGCCGATCTCGATCACCGCGCGGCGCCCGTGTCCGGTCGCTTTCACCCGCAGCACGATGTCGATGTCGGTGCAGGACGTGCCCGGCGTCTTGCCGTAGCGGCGCGCGTTCTCGATGATGTTGTTGATCACGCGCCGCAGGTCGGTCGCGTTGCCCAGCACGTGCACGCCCGGCATCAGGTCGGTCTTGACCTGCAGGTCGGCGATGCGGGCCGCCTCGCGGCCGACGTCGGACAGCATCTCGGACAGGTTCACGGCGATGAAGGTCGCCGCTTCGGTCGGCTTGGCGTAGTCGAGGAACTGGCCGATGATGGCGTCCATCTGCGCGATGTCGGACTGCATGCCGTCGCGCGCGTCCTGCGACAGATTGGCCATCTCGACCTCGAGGCCCATGCGCGCCAGCGGCGTCCTCAGGTCGTGCGAGATGCCGGCCAGGATCACCGCGCGGTCCTTCTCGACCTGGGCCAGGTCTTCCACCATCTGGTTGAAGCTGCGGTTGGCTTCGATGATCTCCTGCGAACCTTTCTCGGGCAGGGGCGCTGGCCGGGCGCCCTTGGCGATCGCGCGCGCGGCCGCCGTCAGGCGCGCCAGCGGACGGTTCACCAGGCTCGAGATCAATGCGGCGCCGACCACCGACAGCAGGCCGACCACGACGGCCCAGCCCAGCCACTGCTCGCGCGTCAGGCCGGTCAGGCGTTCGCGCTCGAGCATCAGCCAGTACTTGTCTTCCTCGATATTGAAACTGATGTAGAAGCCGGGCACCCCGTTGACGCCGCTCGAGAAGCGCGTGTCCGCGCCCAGGCGCTCGCGCACGATGGCGGCGATGTCGGGCATCAGGGGATTGTGCGGCGGCGGGTCGATCAGGTCCGTGTCTTCGAGCGTGAAGATGCGGATGCCTTCGTTGGACACCAGTTCGAGCAGCAGTTCGCGGCGCAGGTCGGGCGCCGAATGGGTCAGCGCGGCCTTGGTGATGGTCACCACCGACACCACCAGTTCGGCCGTCTGCTGCACCTGCTTGTCGCGCTGGAACACGCTGATCATGCCGATCCAGGCCAGCATCGACACCGCGGTGAGTACCGACATCAGGAAGAAGGTGCGCCAGAACAGGCCGCTCTTGAACCAGGCGAAGCGCAGCGCGCGCCGCGCTTGAGCGATCGGGGTGAACACTAGCGCGGCTGGCCTTCAGGAATGAACACATAGCCCAGGCCCCACACCGTCTGGATGTACAGCGGGCTGGACGGATCGGGCTCGATCAGCTTGCGCAGGCGCGAGATCTGGACGTCGAGCGAGCGGTCGAACACCTCGTATTCGCGCCCGCGCGCCAGTTCCATCAGCTTCTCGCGCGACAGCGGCTGGCGCGCATGGCGCGCGAATACCTTCAGCACCGAGAATTCGCCGGTGGTCAGCGGCACGGTCTCGCCGTTCTTCTTGAGCGTGCGCGTGCCCAGGTCGAGCACGAAGTCGCCGAACTCGAAGGTCTGCGGGGTTTCGGACGGTGCGCCCGGGATTTCATCCGGGCCCTTGCGGCGCAGGACGGCGCCGATGCGCGCCACCAGTTCGCGCGGGTTGAAGGGCTTCGGCAGATAGTCGTCGGCGCCCATTTCGAGGCCGACGATGCGGTCCACGTCTTCGCCCTTGGCGGTCAGCATGATGATCGGGGTCTGGTCGCCGGCCCCGCGCAGGCGGCGGCAGATCGACAGGCCGTCTTCTCCGGGCAGCATCAGGTCGAGGACCAGCAGGTCGTAGCGTTCGCGCAGCCACAGCTTGTTCATTGCCGGAGCGCTTTCGGCGGTCACGACCTGGAAGCCTTGTTCGGTAAGGTAGCGGCGCAGCAGGTCGCGCAGGCGCACGTCGTCATCCACGACCATGATTTTTGCGGAATGGCCCGATTGGGCGCCCGATACCGCGGTATTGTTCGACGTCGATGAAGTCATAGAGCTGTCCAGAATTGTCAGATGAATGTCGCTATGGTAACTTCTTATGCCTGCGGCGAAGGTGCGACTCCGCTCAGCCATTACAATGTGTTACAAACTTTACCCAATTACTCTTACTGTGTTTTCTGTATCCACCTACACTGGCGTCAAGTGATCAACACAGCTTATCCGTTTATAAGGCATCGCGGAAGAGGAACACCATGAACCACGCGCACAACGACAAACCAGCAGCATCCGCCAGCGCCGACGGCCGCCTGGCCAGGCTTGCGCGCCTTGGTGTCGTCGCTTGCGTACTGGCAGCTACCGGAGCCGGTTCGCTGGCGCAGGCCCAGGACCGCAACCCGCGCCGCGATGAGGCGCAGGTGCGCGAGCGTTATCAGATGCAGGCCCAGCAGGATGAACGCTACGAGCAGCGCGTTTTCGAGCTGCGCGATCAGGACCGCCGCGCGCTCGAAGTGCAATCCGACAGCGCGCGCGACGAGCGCCGCCGCGGTCGCCTGTCGGCCGACGAACGGCGCGACCTGCGGCGCCAGATCAAGGAAGGCGCCGACCTGTATCCGAACAAACAGCGCCGCTGATGCGACGTGAAATGTGACATGACAACGGCGCCGATGGCGCCGTTGTTGTTTCTGGATTTGACATTTCACAAGCCAATCGACATCCCTGCGATAGCGTATTTGCCGGATTTCGTGCCGGCCTGTCTGCGTAGCATCGGCATCCGTCGCCACAAATTTTCTTTTTTGTAAATCTAGTTGCCTTATGTTTATTTAGATTGCGCAACATGATATGTTTACGCCCATCTTACTGTTGGTATGAGCTGCGCCAACATCCCTTGTCGACTGGAGCGTGAACGTGTCCGACCTCGCCGTACCACCCGCCGCGCCCGCGACTGCTTCCGCTGCCTCCGGGCGCTTCGACTCCAGCGGACCGGAGCACTGCATCGCCAGGCACGCGGACGGTGTCTATGCCGATCCCGAGGTGCTGGGCACCACGCTGGTGGCGGCGGTCGACAGCATCCTGCGCTCGAACCGGTATCTGCGCGGGCTGGATTATCCGGTCCTGATCAAGGCGCTGTATGGCCATGGGCCCGAGTTGCCGCGCGATGCGGCGGGCCGCGTGACGGTGCGCATCGCCGACGACATCGTCCCGTTCCCGCCCGCGCGGCAGGCGCTGTACCGCTCGGTCAGGATTGCCGACGGCCAGGCCGAATACTATTTCGAGCCGGTATTCGAACCCGATCCCGACCAGGAAGGCAGCGAGCGTCCAACCCGCCTGGACGCCGACGAGTTCGTCGCCGACATGTGGGGCAAGGGTATCCGCTTCGGCGCCGACATCGACGCCATCCGCCGCGTGATCGACAGCGGCGCGGCGGGACGCTACGTGGTGGCGCGGCGCCTGGCGCCGGTCGATGGCGAGGATGCGCGGGTCGAGGAAGTCACCAGCGAACTGCACCGCAGCGACGCCCCGCGCGAGCTGGCCAACGGCAAGCTCGACCTGATGAGCTTCCAGAACCGCTTCCCCCAGGTGCTGCAGGGCACGCGCCTGCTGCGCAAGGTGCCGCGCACCAGCGGCAGTCCCGGCTTTGACCTGAGCGGCATTCCGGTCCCGCCCGAGGTGGCGAACGACCTCGATCTGTCCAGCTACGTGGCCGACGGCACGGGCGTCGAGGTGGCCGCCGACGGCGAATACCTGGCCGCGCGCCAGGACGGTTTCCTGAGCGTCGACCCGAAGAGCAGCCGCATCGCCATCAGCGACAAGATCGTCAGCCGCGACGGCGTCAGCGCCAGGACCACCGGCAACCTGCACCTGACCGGCGACTACGAGGAATTCGGCGAGGTGCAGGAACAGCGCATCATCGAGGGCGAGGGCATCACCGTGCACGGCGACGTATACGGCCACCTGCTGTCGCGCGGCGGCGCCATCGTATTGCGCCGCAACCTGGTGGGCGGCAGCGCGCGCAACCAGGACGGCGGCGTGCGCGTCCTGGGCGTCGCGTCCAAGGCCACGATCCAGGCCGCGAAAGGCGAGATCGTGCTCGAGCGCGCCGAGAATTGCGTGATCTCGGGCGCGCGCATCAGGATCGAAGCGGCGATCAACTGCGAGATCATCGGCGACGACATCGAGGTCGGCCACGCCGAGGGCAGCGCAATCGCTGGGCGGCGCGTCACGGTCAAGCATGCGGCGCCGTGGAAGCAGGGCGAGATGCTGGTCTGGGTGCTGCGGCCGGACTGCGCGCGCATCGACGAGGCGATGGACCAGGTGCGCGAGCGCCTTGGCCAGTTCGGCCAGCTGGCTGCGCGGCACCGGGCAACGATTTCCCAGCTTACCGCCCAGCCCGAGCTGCGCAAGTACATGACGCTGGCCCCGCGCGTGCGCAAGGGCGAACTGGCGCTCACGGCCGAACAGCAGTCGCAGTTCAGGCGCCTGGGCGAGAGCGTGGCGCCGGCGCTCAAGGAACTGGGCAAGCTGTCCGAGGCGGCCAAGGCGCTCGACGCCGAGCAGCAGGCCGGCGGCGCGGTGCTGGCGCGGCTCGAGGCGCAGCGCTACGAGCGCGTGGGCGCGGCGCGGGTCGAGGTGGGAGTGCTGGCGGGCGAGGTGCAGATCCGCGCGCTGCCGTATGAGCCGGACCACGGCTGCGTCTGGGACGCGGCGCCGCGCGAGATCCGCCAGCGCCTGCGCGACGACAAGGGCGGCCAGTTGCTGCATGCGGGCAGCAGTGGAAGCTGGTGCTGGGATTCGGCCGCCATCGTGGCGGCGCCGGCCACGTCCTGAGAATGAACCGCAGCGGGCATTCCCCACACGGCTCGAGTTGACTGCAGTCAACATCATGACGGAGCGCAGGCATAGGATGGTGATCGCACTCATAAAGGATCCGCCATGCACACCTCGTCCCGCGCGCCGCGCCACACCGCACCACGCGAATATCTCAGCTTCATGCTCGATGGGCAGGAGTACGGACTGGATTGCGCGCGGGTGCAGGAACTCAAGCTGCTCAAGTCCCTCGAACGTTTCGCCGCCGACGGCGAGATCATCGGCGGGGTCGCGCTGTCGCATGGGGTGATCCTGCCGATGGTCGACCTGCGCGCCGGCGGCCTGGCGCGCGGCGCGGCCGGGCCGGAAACCGACGTGATCATCCTGCGCCTGTCGAGCGGCCTGGTGGGGGTGGTGGTGGAGGGCGTGACCGGCATCGTGCACGTGCGCCCGGAGGCGGTGCAGCCCTTGCCGGGCCGCTCGGATGCGGCCTACCTGCTCGGCCTGGCCCGCATCGATGGGCGGCGCGTGGTGTTGATCGACATCGACCGGCTGATGTCGCTGTCGCCCAGGCGGCCCTTGCGGGCCGCGTAGGCCGGCGGCGGCGCCGCCGACCTGCGCCGGCCTACGCCAGTGCTTCGAGCTGTTCCTGCAACTCCAGCCATTCCATCTCGAGCGCTTCCAGGTCGCGTACCGCGAACGCCTGGTCGGCCACCAGCGTCTTGAGGCGATCCTTGTTGCCCGCCTCGTACACGGCAGGGTCGAGCAGCTGCGCGTCGATGTCGGCCTTCCTGGCGCCGAGCTTGGCGATCTGCTCGTCCAGGCGCTTGACCCGGTTCTCCAGCGGCTTGCGCTGCGCCGCCATGCGCTGGCGCTCCTCGGCTTCGACCCGTTTCTGTTCCTTGCGCTCGGCGGGTGACACGACCGGCGCCGGGGCCGCGACGACCGGCTTCGCGGCGGGCTGCGCCGCTTTTGCCGGCGCCACGGTCCCGGGCAGCTCGCTGCCCTTGCCCAGCTTGGTCTTGAACAGCCAGTTCTTGTAGTCGTCGAGGTCGCCGTCGAAGGGCTGCAGGCGGCCGTCGGCCACGATGATGAACTCGTCGGTGGTGGCGCGCAGCAGGTGGCGGTCGTGTGACACCACCACCAGCGTGCCTTCGAACTGCGCCAGCGCCATGGTCAGCGCTTCGCGCGTTTCCAGGTCCAGGTGGTTGGTCGGTTCGTCGAGCAGCAGCAGGTTGGGGCGCTGCCACACGATCAGGGCCAGCGCCAGGCGCGCCTTCTCGCCGCCCGAGAAAGGCTTGATCGGGCTGGTCACCATCTCGCCCGGGAAATTGAAGCTGCCCAGGAAGTTGCGCAGTTCCTGCTCGCGCACGGTCGGCGCGATCTTCGCCAGGTGCCACAGCGGCGACTCGTCGTGGCGCAGCATCTCGACCTGGTGCTGGGCGAAGTAGCCGATCGACAGGCCCTTGCCAAT
>Ga0265780_10002873_pt1 | contig 23033 bp, 6 predicted proteins | sample P1T30metagenome_FD_192432 | JGI IMG/M metagenome (GOLD analysis project Ga0265780, IMG submission 192432) | Plant litter microbial communities from East Loma Ridge, Irvine, California - P1 T30 | ecosystem: Environmental > Terrestrial > Plant litter > Unclassified | place: USA: California... | reverse complement strand
TATAGTTACTATAGCTTTCTTTATCTATATATCTTTATCTCTTTTATATAATAAAATAATATAAAAAAGAAGAAAAGATTAATAATTAAGAACTTTAAAAATATATCTTATAAGCATAGTTTTATACAATAAATTAGCCTATAGGTATAAAGTATAGTATTATTTATCTCTATCTACCTCTTTTCTTCTCTTTCTATTTGCACTAAACTAGGCGCAGTACTTATAATGCGCACTATATAACTACTAAATATAGCTAGCACAGGCCTTGCCTAAAAAGTTATTAAGAGTATAGCAGTTAAGAAAAGGTATGCTTAGAAAAGCGCTACTCTTTACGTAATAATAACTATAGGTATTCTGCGCAATAGCACTGCAGCTCTAGATAAGTACTGCATAAAAGTATCTCTTATAGCAGATAACTTTCGCGTACTACTTATGTAAATCTATATTTATATAAAGGATAATATTAATATTAGTTAATAGCAGAGCAGCAGCAGCGCGCTTATTATCTTTTTATATAATTAGTTAAGCTATAAAAACTAAGAAAAGATAAATATTTATATATTAATATAGAGCTAGGTAATAAAGGCGTAGTAGTCTTACTACTTAGTTAATAATATTACTAAGACCTAGCTAGGCTAGGCAGTAAGCTATATAATAAAAGTGCTAAGAATAGTAGCCTACTAGATAAGTATAGCAGTAAGAGCTATTATATAAGAAGATAGTATTAGTAGTTATAGTAGTAGTAGTAGTAGTTATATAGCTGCTACTACTGCTGCTATAGTTATAATTTACTTAACTATTAGCGCTCTTACATAAAAAAATAAGACACTATAAGATAGTTATGCTAGAAGCATAATACTAGAAGAGAATATATATAAGAGTAACTATAATAGGGCCTAAGAAGAAAAGAAAAGAGAAGCAGAGAAGAAAAGCATAATCTTAATATACCCTCTCTAGAAGGCTTATACCTGCTAGCTTATATAGGTAAAAGCAGTTATAAATAAAGCTATAGGCAATAGCAGTTAATAATAAATTCTAAGTAAAGGTAGTTATAGCCTAGAAGGCAAGAAGCAATACTATATAATAATTAAGTAAGTACTATATATACTGTAATTACTACTAAAGACTACTAAATAAGAATACTACTAAACCTCTATCTTCTATTGCTTAATAATCTTAGAATATTAGAGCTTTCTTACCTCTAAAGCTTAGCTTTAGTAGCTACTCTAGAAGGCAATATATAATAAGGCAATATTACTTTATAGGCAATAATTATTAAGAAGATAGAATAGATAATAAGAAGCTCGCACGTAATTATAGAATAGGCTAATCTTTTACGTAGTAATACTTATAAAAATAGAAAACTACTAGTATTAGTTATAACTACTAATATAAGTATTCTTTATATAAGAGATAGCCTTAGCGTAGTTATATAACTTAGGCTACTTAGAAATCTCTGCTATATATAGAGAATACCTATTCTGCTTTTATATAAATAATTAGAATACTACTACTTACTTACCTTATTACTGTACGATTGTACCTAACTGCTAGCCTATTGTGATGCACGATAGATAGCCTATTTAACAGCTACAATGTAATCCCAAGACTCAAACTCACACGCAGGAACTGCTCAATAATTTCTAGACCTACGAACGGACCAAGATTCTATCAATTGCCAGTTCTAACCATAACGCAATCCCATCATGTCAACCCTGGTCTCCGACGTCCTGGCACGCAACCTGTCATCCTCCATCACTTCTTCTGCAACTTGAACGGAGACAAGAATTCGCTGGGATACCGATCCTCGTTGCTCACGTCTTCTCCATCCGCAATCTGCTTCTTCACGGCCGCCGCCTTTGCAACCAGGGTCCGAATGGAAGAGACACCGGCTGGCTCCTTCCCGAATCGCTCCAAGTTCATGACCTTGGAGTCAACTTCCTGTCTGCTCCTTGTCTTTTGATTCCCGTCCTTATCCAATGGATGTTCGCTGGGGCACTCTATCAGGAGAGCATCGACACATGCAGGCACAACTTGCTTCCTCGTGTATACATCAACGCCCTTGACCTTGCAGTACTCATTGATGCAACGGTAAATGCAGTTCACCTCGTTCTCTGTCCATCGACAAATTTGTCTCTTTGGTGTGGTGTCTGACGCAGCTTCTGGTCCAGCTTCTGATGTACCTATGGTAGTTTCTGGTGTAGCTTCGGAACCATCAGTTGCGTCGATCAGTTTTGCGCGCTTCCTTGGCAGCTCTTCTCTGTCAACGGACGGGTCAAGAACTGTCTCCGGGGAATTCTCCCTTGTCCTCTTTGCAGCCGTTACGACTCCACGGGCAGAAAGCTCTTTGGGAACTTCGGCCTTCGGGGGTTCATGTGATGATGGTTCCTTCATGTTCGCGGTCGATAGCCTCTCGAGATGTACACGGCCTCCACCTGAATGAGGGAAAACTTTGGTGACCAAGACGGCATTCTTGATGGCGACAATCAAGCTGCGCTGGGGCTTCGACGGTTTTGAGTAAAGCTTGGGGTACTCCTCGCGAATTGCATTGCTGAGAAATTTCCAAAGCTTGGTGCTTCGATCGGAATGCTGGATGTCCTCTTCGGGGCTGCAATCTACGCGCAATTTGTCGTATTTTTCCAGCATATCTTGAGTGATCTTCACATGAGTGATGAGAGGTGGATCTGCTTGGGCTGTGTTGCTGATACTGAGCGCCTTGATTGCTGAACGCTTTTTCGCTACCAGAAGATTTTTCTTCTCCACGAACTCTTTCTTGTCCCGTGCAAGGTCGAACACTGCAATCGGCTCATTCTCAATGCTGTCGGTGAAAGCTCTGAAAGCCACAGTGTCGACTACGATGACCGTCGGGCCAGCTGGTGTACACGCCGCAGCAAATAGCAGGTCATGGTACAGCTGGATCCAGATAAGTGCGTGTTCGCTCCAAGGTATCTCAATCATATCGTTCTCGAGTGAATGGGGCTGCGGAAGAGGCGTCAGGTGGATTGCATTGTGGTCCATACTGTTTTGGACCTGTCGGAGGTCTGTGATATAAACCTGGAGTGTGGTGGAGTTCGATGGGGAAATGGAGAGTAGGACTCGGCGCAGAGTGCGAACATATATAGAAGGGAGAGAGCTCGGAAATCTTGTCCTAAACCTTTACAGGCTAGCCTGCCTTTCATCGGAGCCTTGGGCATTGAATTCACTTTGAGTGACGTCAAAAGTGCCAGCCTTGGACATCTGTTGGTTTGGTTCTCTATCACGTGACGTGATTCTTTTCACTCTACATTGTATAAGCACTGCTGGCTTAGCGCGCGCCTTTTCCTCTATGTATATAAACAGTGCACTGCATAGACAGAACAGCATGATCTCTACTTGATCATTATATAACATCTTTCAATAGGCGTTGTCGGATACACAATCATTGTGGTCACTCGGGAGCAGAGAGTTTCCTGATATCTAGCCGGTTTTATCCAAGTCACATCAATCACAAACTGCTAGTGTAGAGAGGCAAATAGTTGTTGTTCTCTATGTAGATACCTGGGCAGTCACCTGAGCAGTCACTATGGCGTTCTATTTGCTTGTGCATGCAGGAAAGACGCCATCATCCGAGCCGTCTAGACTCGTCTTTTGAGAAATTTTAATCATCTATTCATTGTGCAGCTTGCGGAGTGTATCGAGATTTCAGCGTTCCTTGACCATCTTAAAAATATGAGTGGCGTAGAACGGAGCACGCGGGAAGCTTACAAAACGTAAGTTGTGTCGCAGCGCAGACTGAGAATGGGGGCGGACTTATTATAAAATGGTCAATTATTTAATGATCTAGCTGTACATGAATCTCCAGGTCTTTACCGAGTTGCCGTCAGTTTCGATCAGAAAAGCCGTTTACTTGCTCTCAAATATTCCAGCAATACTCTTGAGAGCTGGAGACCTTTCATCTTTGTCCCTTCCTCCGCCTTTCGCATCGTTTAACCGTCATCCAACGTTAGCGCCGCAATAGGATGTCTGAGCTCCTTCGAGACATCGTCGACATGGAGAGCCATTTCTTCGGCCTTTTTGATGAGATCCATGATCTTCTTCGTGTTCTTGGTCTTCGAAATAATGACGCTCCTTACGCGCGTAGATTTATCCTCCTTGAAGGCATCAGTGCATATGTTGTTCACCACTTTCATGTTGAGTTTGTCAACCCCATTCTTGTGGCACCACTTGTTGATAGTATCAAAGAGGAGTTGATGCTCATCTTTAGTCCACTTGACCGTGATCTTTGACGTAACCTTGACTCCATCTCCTTTCTGTTGTACCTTGGCACGCTTCTTTGCCTGGGCATCATCGTTCTGTTGAGCAATGGGGGGTGCTTTGCGTTTGGTCGTTTTCACAGGCTCAGCTTCGGGACGCTTAGACAAAGGCGCTACCTTCCGCTTCGAAGTGTCCGAATTTTGAGGTGGTGGCTTTTGACCCAGCACCTTTGCTGGTTGTATTCGGTGAGGTCGCTCCGCACTCGACAATCGCTGTACTCGCTCGTGGTATGCACGAGGGCCATTGTCCGCTCTTTTCGCCTTTCCATCTTCTACGAAGATTTCCTTGAATACTAGAGTGATGCCAGACGTTGAGCGGAGAGCGGGTGAAGGAGCTGGCGCATTCGAGTGGAGGGCATGCTGGGAAGCGTGCGCAGCCTGAGCCGGAGCAGACTGCTTGTTTTCGCAACCTGCAGCAGCTGTTTTATCGCCATGGCCGAGGTTTTGATTATCCTTGTTTCCCGGGTCTTGCTCCCTTGACAGTGTGGGATATAATGCAGGGTACTCCTTCCGGACTGTAACGTTAAGGAAGTCCCAAAGATCAGTGTTTTGCTCGGGGTTTTGTATCTCCTCGCTAGATTCTGAATCACCACGGAGCTCCTTGTACTTCACCAGCATGTCTGGAGTGATTGTAATTCGATCGATGATTTGTGCGCTCTCCAAGTTCTTTCGGTGCCTCAAGGCGCTGTCAATCTTAGCCAGCCTCGTCGGGAGCAAGGCTTTGCGCATCTGAAGGAATTGTCGCTTATCCAGTACAGTACTCTCGGGTCTGAAATAGTAGAGGAAGTTCTTGTAGACGGCACCATCCGTTATGGCGACTAGCGGGTTCGAAGGCGTATGTATGACGGCCAGAAGTAGATCATGGTACAGCTGGACCCACAGAACCGCATCTTGACTTGGAACGTTTCTCCCCTTATCGCCAATAGACTGCATGTGGTCCAGACTGAGATGTTTCGGCGTGTCTGCGGTCCACGCGCCGTTGCTTGGGATCTTGGCCATTCTCTCGGTTGAGGCCGATGTTCGTTGGACCCGTGTTGAAATCTTGGAGGTCCTGGGTAACGTAGAATGGGGTTTATCCGTCGCAGGGACTCCGGCGGAGAAAAGTTGCGGATGAGCGAACAGCGCGCCACTAGTCCAGTAATGTACTAGAGCTGCGGCTAGCATTCACCAACAGGAAGCGGCAAAATTTGTGGCCGCTCTGCACGCACACAACTTGTGTCAATAGTCTTTGAGAAGCGATTTGTAATACATTAAACGAAATTAAATAGCTACATTGCTATCAACTGTGCTCTCCAGTTTGTAAAAGTCTTTAAACATATCTAGGCTACCTAGTGACCAGTAGATGTATTTTGGTAAGGAGAAGGCGGAGAAAAGATTTTCGGGCGCCTGGTACCACTTCGACAGAGTTGATTTGATTGATATCATGTGTCCCAATTCCAAATCGCTTGATTCACATAGTGAATGATCTGTGCATCGCTTTCCTGGGGGTAGCGCTCCAAAGCATCTAGGATATTGTCGATGGTGTGCATGGAGAAAACGCCGTCGATGTCTCCTCGCATCTCACTGTTGATCCGCATTGCGCGCTCCTGATTCTCGGCTCTTGCAACCAGGCGGCGATATTTTGCTATCATCTCCTCGTCTGTATCATTGGTTTCCATCCAACTCAGCACAGTGTTCTCTTTGACGAGAGGGCAGCGGCCATAATCTTCTCTCAAGATGTTCAGCTTCTCGTAGGCTTTCCCGTGGATGTGACTCTGGTACTTCAGAGCACGGTCTCGATAAAATCCCTCGATATCCTCATGAGAATAACCACGTTCTTTGTCCTCAATCATTCTTCGTATTTCCTGGACGTTGATTGGGAAATACCCATAGTCCATCCTTAGCTCAGCGAGTATGTCTTCAGTCTTTTTGCGTCCTTCGTCCATGTTGTCGTGTGTTGTGAGCAAGCTTACGCTATATCGATTGACGCCTCGAATTGGTATCCAAGTGGTCCAGGTAATCACAGTGAGTCTCACTGCCCAAGGCGCAAAGCTTATAAGTCAATACCGTCTTGTTTCTCTTCCTTGCTTGTCAAGCACAACTAACTCTAGATTGTGCCTTTAGATTATGTTGCAATCACCAACAAAGTTTGCCGCACCCCTGACCTGAGCGTAAACCTACTGATTGTCCCCTCTGAGTAAATCTGTGAGTGCCTCATAGAGCTCACAAATATCTTCGTCGCTGTACGAAAGATCGCTCTGAACGTATTCTAATGTTTTCTTCTCCGTCCACGATGCAAATGTGCCAAACTCTGCCAGCAGTCTTGTATGTAAGAGCTGCGCACGCCTGCGATGTGGGCACGAGCACTCTTCATAAGACTGCTTAAACAGGTCGCCTTCGTCACCACTCTCGTCGTCGTCTTCTCCAGTGTCACTAGAGCTCCCATCAACGTTCAGCCTGCCCACCTGATCAGGGTTTGCGGTTCCGGATAGTTTGAAGTTTGGGTCTCTTGGTTGTTTCTCGTCCTCATCTTCAGACAGCTGGTCGGTCACGTTTTGGTTTTGGTGGCGGGTTCGGCGAGTAGTTTTGGGCTTTGCGCCTGTCGTTGTTATGGTCTGGAAAACGTTGTGTCCAATGCCTCGATCTTCTGGTATGCGTTCTCCGGCGTCGTCCAGTAAGAACTCCTCGGTTTCAGTTTCTCCATCAGTCCAATGGCCAGTCCACTGCTCATCGCGGTCACGGCCCACAACGGTGCCGTCAGGATTTTGATCGTGCATGAACACCCCTCCTGGCTTGTTTACTATGTGTTTCTTGTAGCGTGTTTTGTGCGGCTTTGTCAATTCTGGATCTCCCTTCTTCCTGTATCGAGGCAATCTAACCTTCTTGATGTTTTGCGCGTCCGAGTCTTCATCTTCGTCTGAGTACGTAATTAACCCGTAAGACTGCACTCCTTTTCTACCGGTTCTGGAAATTTCGTTGCCCCAATCTGGAGATTCAAATGAGGTCGGCCAGTCAAAGCTACTTTCAGCGCTGCCGTGGTGCAGTAGGTGATCTTTCGGTAGGAGTCTTAGAGTTCGGCGATCCGAGGCGTATTTGGCCGGTGTCTTTTTGCCTGAATTATCCCCCTCCACTGCGCCCAAGTCTCTTTCGCTGTCTGCACTTTCGCGGCCTTCCTTGGCGTTTTTTTCCTCCTCAAAGCGAGTCTGGTCTATCTTCCATACAATAGGCGTCATCCCGCCTTTCCGCTCAAGTTCATTATCTTTCTGTCTCTCTGACCTACTGCGGTAGCCTTCCTCCGCTTCGGTAGGGTCAATGACCTTACGTTTCTTTCGGGGAAACCGTTCCTCAAGAATTCTCAGCCGTTTGGGATAAGGTGTGGTCCCTCGAGTTGGTATTGTATAGCGATGAGCATCCTCTGGCCCCACAACAGTGGGCATTCGTTTACGATATCCCAAGTGGAAGGCTCTAAAAACCTTGATGAGCTGTACCAGCCAAACACCATAGTCGGGATAATCCTCGTCTGCGGTAATTTCTCCTCGAGCTAGGCGCTCTCTATACCGTTCTTTCGCACGTTCCTTTGTTCGGCGCTCGGCGACAGTCTCAAGTCTTTCCTTGTATTCTCTATCTCCATTCCTTCTGTTCCAGACGTTTTGAAAGTATAGAAAATCTTCCCATGCTCCCTGAGCTGTTCGATACTCTTCGAACTTACGCTCGGTATCGTGTTTTGCATGCAGATCAGTCCGGCGTCGCTTCTGACTTCGTATGTCTTCTTCCATCTTCTTCTGTCTTCTCTTGTCATATATTTCGCCAGTCTGTATGTCCGTATGCACCTTGTGCTTTTCCCACTCGCGCTTTGTATCTCGGGTAAATTCTTTGATCAAATTGTTTGTCGAATTGTCCTGAGCTAAAGCTTGTGACTCGGCCAACCATTTCTTTAAGCCCTCTTTCATTTCTTCCATCCATTCTGAAAACTCTTCATCAGATCTTGGCTCTTGGGGCCAATTTTCTTTTCTCAATGGATTGGCAAGTCTTGTGGGTGGGTTCGCAGCTTCGGACGGCGGGCTGCCACTTCCTCCAGCCGCCGCTTTGTGTTGAGATCGAGTGATTCGTGACATGGACTTGATTATGTGAGATGGGTAATTGGCGAAAGGGTAGTTGTGACCAAAGATGTAGGAGACTGTATTTTCGCTCAAAGTCACTCTGTAATGAGAAAGAAAAGAGTTACTGCAATCGATGAATTTCATGCAAATTGACTCTTTGTTCCATTTCCGGCAGTTCAGACAAAAGGATTACTTCGAGGCCCTAAGCCCCTCCACGTGAAGGGTCTTTTCCCCGCTGCTTTGTTCGGCACAACAAAGCTTTTCCAGGAACAGGTGTGCAGATCAAGTCAGTTATAGTAAACCGCAACTAATGGGTCGCTGAATCGGGTCATGGAGAACAAAGCGCAAACTCGGGATCCGATAGGACCAAAAGAAAAATCGCAATGCAAGGTATGCTCCATGTTGCGAAAGCACATCCCAGTCAAGTCCAACTACAATCTTGAGACATACACAAATCCTCAATAGCAAGAAACCTGCAGGTCTACATCCCTGCACTCCGTTTTCACTGCTATTGCCAACAGTTCCCTTAAGAGGACTCGTCGCCTGTTACGTCCGAGTCTTCGTCCCGGATGCTATATTGAGGCTTCTTTTGTCCTTTGGCAGATGTGTGGAGAGCATAGACTTTTTCGATGGCTTCCTTGCTTGCGTCCTCCAGTATGAGGTGCCGAGACAGTAATCGGCGCTCATTCAGAAGCTCTTTGATTGAGCCGGTGTAGCCAAGGGGCGGTGTGACTGCTGTGCATAGCAAGCCATTCACAGCCGCCGCTCCATCGCGACGCACTGATACTTTGTGCCAGTCTTCTTGAGCGTCAAATTTTCCAGGACCGCGATCTGGGCGCCATAGCTTCCGGAACTTGTCAGGCTTACCAAGCCTTTGGATCCTTCCGTCAAGATCATCCTCTGCCGTCTTGATCCATGAGCCGTCAGGCTGCTGCACATCGCCTTCTTTCAGATACCTCTCTATCGCTTCTTCGTCGTCTTCTGGAATTTCCGTGAATTTGTAACCGGCTGCGACAAGCCGATTGGCCTCTTCGACGGGGGTCACTTTGACTGGAACCTCGCCATTGAATACGTTGGTAGGTGATCGGCTCACAGCTTCGATCAGTACATTCTTCTCAAAAGATTCACCCTTGGTCGATTTTGAGGGGAGCTGATGCTTTGTGTGCTGCTGTTCATTTGGTGGCTCCAGAACATCCGTTGGCTTAGACGTGACGGCATCCATCGTACCTGTTGACGGCTCCATCATTTTTTGTTTAGTGTGGCCTGGTTTAGCCTTAGGATCTGGTTTACCGACTTGCTTGATGGGAGCAGGCGTATCCTTGGCGATTTGCTTCACTGCTTTTGTCGGACCAGATTTTGCGGTGACCGGCCCATGCTTCAGATGCGCCTCGATCTCCTCCTCGGTGATATCAGGAATCCATGCGTTGTCGCTGTTGTCATTCATCTTTTTCATGATATCTTTACGCAAGCCATTGATTGCTTTGTTTGTGGGGCGGCCAACATGGGAGGTGAACGAGCCCCATTCTCGATCTTCATTAAAGAAGCTGTTGAGAGAACTGAATACCTTTCTTGCATGTGGAAGAGATGAGTGGCTCTTAGAAGCTGCTGCATTGTGGAGCTTCTGGTACATGATCTCGAGGTATGCTTTTTCTTCTGGTGACCAGGGTTTGATGGTTTTCTGCTGCTTAGGCTCGCCAATCTTGGTCATGGGCGCGGGTGTATGAGAGCTGGCGGGTTCGGCTAGGTCCTTCGATTTTGACTTGCTTCTCGTTGCACCACTTACGGCGACTGCTGGAGCCTCCAGATCTTTCGCTGGTTTTTTCTTCTTAGCAGCTACCCCATGGCTGTCATTGTTTTTGCGTTTTGCTGCCATCGTAGATCGGTGGTCTATCGCGCCTGCCTATGTATGTGTCGAGCGTGTGGTTTGTGGTTGTTTTTGTGAGTCTCGGTTGAGTTCAGTTGATCTGGGAAGTCTTGTGGAGAGTGCGGTCGCCGATGCGCAGGCTTATCTAGGAATTAGACCTTGACCCAATTCATTCACGACTCGTAGTCATCCCAGGTTGGCCAAAGCTTGGCCATTCACCTCAAACTGGAGAGGCACATTACAATGTGAGGATAACAATGAACAAAGGGAAGGGCGTCAATCAAAAGGGAACTTACAATGGCATTGTCAAATACAACCATAAGTTCAACAGTGTTGTGTACATTGTGATGATGTTGCACTACCATGAACATGTTGTGCTGCTTGGGATAACTTGAATTAGATCACGAAAGTGAAAGCGCTAGTCATATGTCGTTGGCGTCGTCATAATTAAAATTCCGCGGCGCTGTGTCTTCAGTAATTGATGTTGCTTCCAGAATACACACACTTCCTTGGCATGAAGCAACACTGCCCTTAGGATCTGTGCCGCGATCCGGGATTAGCATCTAGGTTGTATAAGCTAGACCTGGATGGCTTTATGTAGGTAATGTTACTGGAATTAGGCGCAGCTGTAACAACAAGAATGTCAGATTCGACCATCTCTTCGATGTGAAGACAGCAGAGCGATAATTGTTATTGCGGTTGTCGGTCTGCAAATCATCCTGTCCGTTCACATCTTATGAGAGGTGTTGTGCAGATCTCAAGGCTATAGGAGCTTTTGGAGGCGAGGCAAGGGTGTTTGGAAATATTGACCACTAAAGTCCTGTGGATTGATCCGCTGTTAACCGGACTATATTTTGATTAGCTGATCTTGTTTACTACCTTACAACAGATGCGAGCTAGCCAAATTTATCTGCTTAGGGAGAGCTGCTCTAATAAGCGTGTCCGGTAGTGCTAAGAAGATGTGTAAGAGTGCTTGCCTAGGATGATTAGCGTGAAATTGCGTGTCTAGAGCCAGACAGCAAGTGTCACAACTATAGGCCTTTTGCCTAAGCAGCTTAAGGCTTTATTATGTGCTCTTCTCTTTTATACTAGTGTATTTACGCGAATTTAAGTATATATTATGCTGCTCTTATTTTAAGATACTTAAGTAGTAATTCTATAATATAATTACTTAAACTTACTTTTACTAGCTTATTCTTCTCTATAGTTATAAGCTTAGCGCTTTAAAGTATAAGTATTATTCTCTCTATATAATAAATACGCTAGCTAAGTATAGTTTAGATGCTCTAGTTAACTTATTTATTTACTTTTTTATATCTTTATCTATTGCTATAAGTAACTTATTAATCTTCTATAAGCTTTTTTACTAAATTATTCTATAGCTCTTCTATAATAAGTAACTTAATACCTTTAATAAGCTTATTACTTATCTTATTAAGTAGTATTATTCTTAAAAGTAAATCTATATAGCTAGAATAGTTTATATAGTTTAAATTTAACGCGTGCTTCTTAGTAGTATAAAATAAGATTAACTTAACTTAGCTCTTACTTAGAAACTTATTACTAGAAGCTTTTAATTATTCTTTAAACTTATATAGAAGCGTAATAGAAAGTATTATAATACGCGTAGCTAGCGTATTATCTAATTCTAAGAAAAAGGCAGTATAAGAAATTAAGCTAGCTGCTTAGAAAATTACTAATACTAATGCTATAAGTATCTATAATAAGCTTAGTAAGCTTAAGAACTAGATTAATACTATAGTAGACTAGCTTCTTCTACTCTCTATTCTAATATAACTTATAAATAGCAAGAACTAATCTCTCTATACTATAGTTAATAATACGAATTCTAATCCTGCTCTACGCTACTAGGCTAAGAGCTTAGCGTAGGTATATAGTCTAAGGTACTTAATATAGACTAGCTCTCTAGATAATATATATACTACTATTAAGTACGTATCTATACTCTATCTATATTAATTAGTAGCTAAGACTAGTATAATCTTTAATCTCTAGTTTAAATAAAAATATAAGGCTATACTATCTACTACTTAAGTTATTATAACGTTATTACTAGTTACAATACTAAAGAGCACTAACAGCATAAATATATATATTAGAAAGCTCTAGCTTTCTTGCTAAGTTATAAGACTAGTCTCTGCGTTCTCTAAGAATACTATTAAGCTATAGATACTATATAAGATATTAGATTACTACTAGGCATTATACGCTAGACAGCTAATAATACTACGCAGGATACTCTATTATAGAAACTAGCTATAATCTATACTATATTAAGCAGCGCTAGGTAGGAAAGCTATTTACGCTAATAGCAGATATCTATAGCGCTTATTCTGCAGCGCGCTAAACTGCTTTATTAGTAGAAAGCTATAGTATATTAGCCTACGTTATACTATACTATTAAGTAGTTACTTAGTAGCAGAAGCAATAATAACGTAGTAGTCTCTGCTTCTTTAACTTAATTACTTAAGCTACTATACTAATAGCTAAGAATTTAGTATACTAGTATATAAAAAATATCTATAAAATTTACTTATAATATCTAAGAATATCTAAATATATAATAATAGTTAGTACTATATACTTTACTGCGCTATAGTATACTACTACTAGCGTCTATAGTCTATAGCCTATAGATCTATATAGGCTTAGTAGCTACTAAGAAAAGTATGCTAGCTAAAATCTACACGCTATTAGTATTTACTACTAACGTATAGTATAAACTACTTAATATCTATACTGCTTTAAAAGTTACTATATATGCCTTAGTAAGTTTTCTTAATAATTATCTTAACTACTGCTTAGCTCTTACTTTAGATATTATAGCAGTAATAAGAGTAGTAGTCTAGCTATATAACTTGCTATTATAAGAAGATCTAGCGCAGAGATATTATCTAAGTAATAAATTATTACTTTAGCTTAGCTACTTATACTGCTAGTCTTTTGCAGTTAATAAGTTTGCTGCTAAAGCTGCTCTTAAAACTATAATTTATTAGTTTCTAGCAAATACTAAGCTACTAACTTTATACTAGCTATTTAAATATTAGTAGAAAGAATACTTTTATAGACGCTATTTAGAGCTACTATAGTATAATATCTTAGTAAGCTCTAGTTAATAATTCTTATATCTATAAACTCTAAAGAGAGAACTATTACTAGATACGTTTAGCGTAACTAAAGATAAGAAACGCCTATGCCTATATATAGATTCTCTACTAGCTAAGCTTGCAGATAAATCTAACCTTAGCGCTCTAGTCTTAGCTTTACGCTAATTTACTATTTCTAAACTAGCTACTTTACTAGTCTATACGCCTAAGAGGTTATTAATAGCGTAGTTCTAACTTTAGTAATACTATATTCTCTAATTTATTAAGAAAGCTTTATAGCAAGATCTACGCTAACTAGCTAGCATTTCTGCGTATCTATATATATAATAAAGATTGCTAGAGTAGGCTAGGTAGCATTTTTAAGATTAGCAAATTAGCTCTAATATCTAAGATTCTCTTTATATAATTAGAAGCGACGCTAAAGCTTTAAATAAGTCTGCTCTATACAGCTAGCATATTCTATTAGTATTATTTTTATCTGTAACTAAGAGTATAAATACTTTTGCTCTTCTAAGATCTAGTAACTTAGATATTAGAACTAAACGCAGCTCTCTTAATAGCTTTATTCTAAAATATTAGCTTGCTAGTTATTATTCTTTATATAGTATAAGACTTACTTATCTTAGCTTGCCTAAGTATATAAAGATAGGCCTTTGCTCTAATACTACAATTAATTAGCTTTTTATAAATATCTATACGCTAATAACTAAGTTTACTAGCGTATTATAAGTAACTGCTATTAAAGTTTCTAATAACAGTAACTAACTAAGTATAGTAATTAACTATAAAAGCAAAGGCAGAGCTATAATACTGCTGCCTCTATCTCTAACAGCGCAGAAACTTTGCTAGCTCTTTACTACAATAAGTAAAATAGCCTTAAACTCTAGCGTAAGAAATTAGATAATAATAGCTGTAGTCTTAGTTAATAGTAAACTTACTAGTATAGAATCTATACTAGAGAATTAGAGATAGAAAATATCTATAGAAATAGCTTAGATAAATAAAACTCTTATAGCTATGCTTTAAGCAATATAAAAGACTTAACTATTGCAGATATATCTAGTATAACCTCTGCTTCTGCTACTAACTACTTAGATAGCGTAGAAAGTATAATAGATATAGAGTAGTAATCTTACTAGCGCCTTTACGCAGCTAGTATATTAAGCTTTTACTACTAGCTAGCTACTTCTATTATTATATGCTATTAGTTAAGACTTATATATATTACTTTACTCTTTAACTTACTATAAATATAAAAATACTATATATTACTAACTTTACTCTTTAACTTACTATAGATATAAAAATACTATAATAGCTTAACTCTTATACTAAGCGTATAGTAAGTAGCTAGTATAATCTTACTAAGCAAACCTCTCTGCAACGCAGCAGATAGAGATATATATACGATTTTTCTCTTAAGCAGCTACAGCTCTACTAATATAAGCGTTCTATAGCAAAGTAAGCCTATAAGCTAATTATAATAGAGAAGATATAAGGTAATACTTCTCTATATAAGAAGAATAGCATAGATAATTTATAGCGCGTAACGTTCTACTTATATTTCTGCAGATTCTATATAACTATTAAACTGCTAATACTTGCTACTATATTTGCGCTATAATAGCACTATATAGCGCGCTAGCTTAACTTTATAGCTTAATTAGCAGTAGATACTAAACTTAATAATCTATACTAGGCGCTAACTATATATCTTCTAGCGTAGCTGTTGCTCTAAATAGCTCTATAACGTAGTTTTACTAGCTATCTTAACCTGCTTATATAGTACTAGGTTAATAACTATATATAGCTTCTCTGCTAATCTATAGAATATTTGCGTTTAATATAAATAGAACTAGAATAGTAGTTAGAACTCTGCAGAACTTATACGCTCTACTAAGAGCATAGTAGTATATATTTGCGCAGCTATTTAGATAGTAGCTGCAATTAGCTTAAGAGTATCTTACGCTAGCTCTATAGATAATAGCATAGCCTTTTACTGCTTCTAGCCTTTAATTTATCTTAATAGCTAAGGTAGCTACGCTAGCTCTCTAAGACTATAGCAATAGCTATATATTTTATATTCTAATATCTAAAGAGATTAAAGCTAAATATAACTGTGCTAAAGCAATAGATAGAGGTAACTTTAGGTTTTAACTAAAGAATATTAGTGCTTTTAATCTAAGCCTTTAGAACTTTAATAAGAATAGCGTAAATATTTATTAGAGTAAGACTATCTATAAATATATACGCAGCTTCTTTAAAGCAGTTAAAGCTACTACTATAATTCTTCTAGACTATATTATATAAGCTTATCTCTAGAAATGCTTAGAAGAAGAAGTATATACTTAGTTTTACTACTAGCTGCTAGCAAAAGAGAAATAATTTATTATAGTAAGCAGAGGTTTAGAGAACTAAATAAAGCTTCTAATAGATAAATTTGCCTAGTTAAAGTCTAAAGTTAGCGCTAAGCTTGCAGCTATAAAGTTTATAAGAGCAGATCTTATAGCTAGTAAGTCTATTATTATATTTGCTATAAATATAGCGCAGAACTTCTAAAAATAGAGCTATGCTAATCTAGTCTAAGACAAGTATTTCTAGATAGATTATATCTATAGCAAACTTAATATAGACTTCTATATTAATATGCTAGACTCTAATAAAGAAGTAAATATTAGATATAATAAGTTTATTTAGCTGCTTAAGTTAAGAGCTAAAATTTAGCGCAAATAGCAAGCTTTATAAAGTAAGTATAACTCTTAAACTTCTTAGCTAAGTTACTTACTAAAATAAGAATAATAGCCTACTAGGTTAAGGCCTGCTAGCGTATTTTCTTCTGCTTCTAGATAGTAAAACTAACTACTAAATATTAACTCTAACTTTAGCAATATTCTCTCTAATAATTAATAGCAACGTAATCTAAGAAACGCTCTGCTATAGAGTTATACGCCTATATAGCAGAGCTTTAGTCTATAAAATAAGCAAGGATAGTTTATTTTATAGCAGTATAATTCTTAACTTTATTAAGATTAGCGTAGTCTACTATAGATAAGAGAAAGTAGCGCACGCTAGAGTAAATAGCTTACTTATAATATTGCAGACTATAAATATTCTAAGATAGAGAACTATTAGAGAAAAGAGTAATACTTAACCTCTGCGCTACTAAATACCTATAATAGCAGAGATAAAAAAGAACCTAAGAATAGCTACTATAACATCTCTTAAGACTAGACTAGACTATTAAGCTATAATAATAACCTTAGCTTCTGCTTACTCTAAATACCTAGATATAAAGATAGCAAACTAGACTAAGTTAAACTTATAAACTTTATAAGCTAGAAGCTATTCTTTACTAGGTACAACAGTATATATAAAGAGCAGCCTCTTGCGCTACGCATATACAGTACTTATATAGTGCAGTTTAAGTCTAATAATAAGCTATAGTTATACTTTTGCGCTATAGACTATTTTATTACTAGTAATAATCTCTCTAGTATAGAACTAGGCTACTTTATAAAAAATAGCTAAGTATTAAATATCTGTTAAGTAAGTTCCTAGTCTATAGTTCTAATACTAATCTACTTAAGAGTAGCAGAAGATAACTATATAAGGCAGACTCTATATTTTTAAATATACCTTTAGCTTCTTTAGAAAATATTAATATACTAGAACTATACTCTTTATAACAGTAATTAGCGCAGCTATTACTTAGATAGAGATAGTAGTATTATTTAAAAGCAAATATATAATTTATGCTAGATAGAGAAATAGTAGTAGTAACTCTAGATATAGAAGTATCTATTACTCTTATTAATAAGAAATTCTTACGCAAATATATACCTAATATAAATATATAAAATCTGCAATACTCTATAGACCTTAAAAGCATTAGCAATACTCTTTATTAATACTATTTATATGCTAAATAAGACTTATATTTTAAAAGCAGAGATGCAGAAAAGTAAGTAGCTTACGCTATTATATAGGTAGAGTTATATATTATCTAGAACTTAGATGCAAACCTTCTTCTTAGCATAGATATCTTAAGCCTAGAATACGCTATTATTAATATAAGTTAGCGTACTATAACTTTCTCTTTTTATAATAATACTACTACTCTAATCTAAACTACTCTAAAAACTATAATAATTATAAGGCCTTATAAAATTACTACAAAGCACTGTATAGTTATTCTGCTAGAATCTGCAATATATATTCTAATATATATAGGCTCTAGTCTACTTATATAATATAATATAGAATTTTATTCTTACTAATAGCTAACTTTTTAAGCAGCTAGTTATACAGCGTTTATAGACTCTGCTACTCTAGTAGTACTCTTTAGAAATAATTCTAGCACGCCTATAACTATCTCTAACTGCTTATTACTTAGATATATACACGCTTTTAATATTAACAGTTATTACTATATTAGCAATAATCTTGCGCTAGAAGCTACTATAGCTAGCGTAGATAGGTGCAAAGAGACGCTTATAGCTAATAGTATCTACCTATTTAGCTACTTAGAGTCTAATAATATTTAGTAACTTAGCTCTATATATATAAAATACTTAGCGCTTTTTACTAATTAAGAGATAATAATTAATATTCTAGAGAAAAATTAAATATAGATACCTCTAATTCTAGGATAGAAAAATATAAAGCTTAATATTTATTTCTATAACTTAATACCTAAAAAATAAAAGCTTATAAATAACTTATTTAATAAGCTCTACTATAAAAGCAAAATATTCTAGGCTACTTAAGGCATATATTTTAAGTGCCTAGTCTTTATTACTTAGAAAATAGTAGTTAATAAAGATAGAAACGTTGTTTATAAAGGCTGCTCTATTATTAATCTCTAAGCACTAAATAATACTGTTATAAAGAATTTATATCTGCTCTAAAGATAGGCTAATATTCTCTAAGACCTAAAGAGAGCTTTCTATATTAGTATTATTAATAGAATATCTTTTTTCTACTAATAGCTTATTGCAGAATAAGATTAGTATAAGCTTACTATTAATAGCTACTAAGAATAAGAAAATCTGCACGTCGCTATTATAGGTTATATTAATTCTATTTAGTATATATAACGTTAGATAAAAAATATTATAAAAGACTTGCCTTTTATTTAGATATATATAGATAATTTTATTATCTTTTCTAATAGCCTTAATAACTATAAGAAGTATCTAGACGCTATATTTTAGAGACTTAATAAGCTCTGCTTCTCTTTAAACCTAAAGAAGTGCTTTATTAGTTATCTATCTATTACTATTCTTAGCTAAAAGATTAATACTTTTAGTATAGCTACTACTAATAAGCGTATAGTAGCTATCTGCAATATGCAGTTCTCTAAGAATGCTGCGCTACTAGAGATATATATTAGCGCAGTAGGCTATATAAGAGATAAAATTCTATACTTTGCCTAGCTCTCTGCCTCTCTCTAAGACTTAAAGACTAAGCTACTATGCTCTGCTTCTAGAAGTAAGTATTAGCGCAAGGTTTATAGCGAAAGGATTACTATTAATCTTTATCTCTCTCTTACTTAGTCGTTTTAAGCTATCTAGAAAGTACTCTTTAAGAATATAAAACTATATTACCTTAACTTAAGTTACCTATTATATATTAAAGTTAACGCCTCTAAGGCTTAAGAAGTAGGCGCGTTTATTTATTATATTATTAATAATCTAGAGCTAGTTATAGAAAACGTTCTGCTGCTCTTAGGTTTTAAAGATATAAAAAATAGTTCTACTACTTAGCTAAAGAAAGTAAAAGATTTTCTAGATAGGTTAATTTAGCCTATTATATTCTTATTAAAATATCTTTTCTTAGCAAAAGAGCACTATTACTTAATAGAGCTTAAGATATCTGCTATAGTATAGATAGCTACTAAGTTATACTATATAATTGCTGCGTTGCGCAAGACTTACGTTTTTATAGATTATAGCGCTATTACTGCTATTGCTTAGTAAAAGCTTCTTACTTCTAGCTTAGTAGATAAGTTAAATCTATAGCTTATTTAATACGCTTAATATCTTTAGCAGTTTCTTTATATAAGCGTAAGGTATTATCTAAGCTATATTTACTTTATTCTAGACTACCTTAGCTATCTTTAGAGTATAGCAACAGCGCAAGACCTCTATACTAATATTCTAGATAATCTTAAATACTAGTATTTCTATAAGAACTAATTTAAGCTATATACTATAAGAGTAGATACTACGCGTATAAATAAAGAAAATAATTATATAAAAAACTACGATAGCTTAAAAAATTGCTTACCTCCTATAATTCTCTACACCTAGCTCTAGAACGAAGTTCTATACTACTATAATATAGCAGGCACCTACTAGTTCTCTAAACACGTTAGTAAATCTACTTATATTTTTAATATATCTCTTATTACTCTAAGAGATAATTTTAAGATATAACTATATAAAGCTTACTAATCTAACCTATACTAGACTAAGGTTTAGAATATACTCTAATAAAGTTCTAATTACAATAAAGCAGATCTATATCTACCTACTTAAGCTCTTAAATAGATATATAGTATTAACTTTATAGAGAAGAATAGCCTTCTTTACTTTATTAATTACGTTAATTATTATAGACTAGCCTTAGAGTATAATGCAATAAGTGTTAATAATAGTATTATATCTCTTAGAGAGAAGGAAACGAAAGAAAAGCACGCAGTAGAGTCTACAGCTATATACTAAGGCCTAGGCAAAGCCTAGCCTATAATATACCCTCTAACTTACTCTTCTTATTGCTAGATATTAGCGTAATGCGTCTATTATTAGCCTCTTTAGCGTTATTATAAGCTTAGCTATTTAGCGTAATACACGTAACTAGCGCTTGTTTTTCTAATATAATAAGTTTTTAGCTTTAGTCTGTCTGCGCGTCTCTACGCTCTCTACTCTACTCTCTATGTATATATAACTAGCTAGTTAACTCCTGCGCTTATTCTTATACTATCTTATACTCTTTGCGCCTCTCTTTCTTAATTAATTTAGTACTATAGCTTATATAGCGCTCTTATTATAATATTAAAATCTAACTTACTTAGCGCGCCTCTCTCTCTAAGCTTTAGCAAGTTAGTTCTGCTAAAGACTAGTAGTAGCAGTAGTAAAAAGCTCTCTAGCAGTAAGCTATATAGCTTTATTAGTTATAATAAAGATATATATTCTATATATTCTACTTATAATGCTTTTGCAGTACTAACTTATAGTATAGGCTAAGATTTCTTCTAATAAGGCTGTAAGAGGCCTTAGTAAGCAGACGCCTAAGGCTAAGTAGTTAGGTTATTTCTAAAAGAAAGGCAATTTAGACTCTAATAACCTTATAGCTAATAATAATTCTAATTGCTAGTGCACAAAGTGCATTAATTATCTTGCGCGTAAGAGTATAGCTAAGTAAGTTACTTTATTATTACTTATATACTTTGCTAATATAACTAGGTATCTTTTTGCTTATAGCAATTCTTATACTATCTGCTTTAAGTAGCAAAGTAACTGTGTCTAAGAATACTATCTTTTTACTAGCTTGCCTGCTGTTTAGCGCATATTCTGTAATTAGCTATTATATTACTATATATTATATAAGAATAACGATAGTTATATAAAGACTTAGAGTACTATTAGTATAGATCTAAATAAGCCTTATACTAGTAAATATCTATAAGAGTGCTATACTTTTTTAACGTTAAGCGTAGCTAACTTATCTTATAGTATCTTCTATTAAAAGTTCTACTAACTTTATTATTATTATAAAAGTGCGTTAGCTTTAGCCTATAAGAAAAGTATTAACTCTACTCTATATAAGACGCTTACGTATCTGTAGCTTAAAGCTACGTAAGGCTTCTCTATAAACTCTAATCTTATAGCTAACGTAGATCTATTCTGCTATAGTAGTAGTACGTTCTTATAGCGTCTTAAATAAGTTATTAAAGCAGCTAGCTATTATTTTAAAGCCTAGAACGCGCGTATATCTATAGTAGAAGCCTTAATTTATTAACTTAGTAAGCATACTTTATTAGAGTTTGCTATACTTACTATAAGTAAATTATCTATTTGCTATAGCTCTTACTAACTCTTCTTATATTTAGATAAGCCTTACTATGCTAAACTAGACTCTTTAAGCCTCTGCTCTCTATAACTATATTAAAGAGACTTTCTACACTCTATCTATATATTACTTCTATTATTTAAGGTTATTAGGCTATTAGTCTTATTCTTATTATTATTATTATTAATCTTAGTTACTATTATTTAGCAGCGTCTTAGAGTATAGCTTAGAGCTATCTCTCTCTTATTATTTGCGTAACTATAACTATTATTGCTTATACTATATTTATACTTTGCCTATACTAACTTCTTAGTTTTATTATCTATACGCAGCTAGCAGTAGTAGCAATCTATTTATAGTAAATCTATTGCCTTACTATTATTATTGCAGCCTCTTGCTTATTACGTCTTAACGTTAAGGTCTATGCCTAGAGAATACTGCTCTGCAGCCTACTGCTAATATTCTGCTTACTAATAGCCTCTACTCTTCTACTTAGAAACTCTACTCTACTATAAAAGACCTCTACTCTACTATAAAAGACTTCTGCTTTGCTATAAAAGACTCCTGCTCTGCTATAAAGAACTTCTATTCTACTGCTAATTATTGCTTTAGTAAGAATCTTAACGCCTTTATTAAGCGTTATTGCGCAGTAGCTAAGAACGCTGCTACTTATCTTAAACGTGCTAGAGAGATTTAGAGCTTATATCTTAAGTAGACTACTATAGAAGCTTATATAACTGCTTAGTATCTTACTGCTACTAAAGATCTCTAAGATACTAAAGAGTCTTAGGCGCAAGTAGAGTCTAAGGTAGTAGCAGTAGCTACAGAAGGCAATATTTACAGTAATAACTTAGCTATATATATTAATAATAAGCTTAGCTTTCTAGTAAATAACTATAATAATACTTATAGTAATAATAATAATAATAATAGCTAGAAGGTATATAATAGTAATAGAGATCGCCTTATCTAGAAGATAATACCTCTAGCAGATTTCTTTAGTATGCGTATATTAGGCTAAAGTTAAGAGTTCGCTTTAACCTTGCGCAAGTAATCTATATATTCTAAGTATTATAGTATAGTACTACCTTTAGGCTTCTTCTTAAATAAGCTAGATATATCTTATATCTAGTTATTTTGCAGATAGTTTAAGAAATAAAACTTTTTATATATCTTACGCGTTTAGGTTACTATATAAAGTTTACTTTTTCTGCTATTATTACTATTATAGCGTATTCTTAATATTTTTAATAGGCTCCTAAGTTAAGTCTAAGTAGCTTATCTATTTAATAAGTGCTTTTTTCTTGCTTCTTTCTCTCGTATTTTTAACGCGTAGAATCTGTTTTACTATATACTTATTAAGCAATAGATCTTCTTTCTTTACTACTAGTTTAGAGCTAGGCTATATATCTAGTAGACGCTGTAATAGCAGAGAGTCTAAAGCTATATACTTAACTAGATTAATATAGACTATGCAGTATAGATAGTCTAGCAGATCTAATATAACGTTAAGTATATTTAGCACTCTAATAATAGTATATAGTCTCTAGAGCTAGTTAAGCTTTTTCTTAGGCTAATTAGTTTTTATATTTTATAT
>Ga0265780_10002872_pt1 | contig 23048 bp, 12 predicted proteins | sample P1T30metagenome_FD_192432 | JGI IMG/M metagenome (GOLD analysis project Ga0265780, IMG submission 192432) | Plant litter microbial communities from East Loma Ridge, Irvine, California - P1 T30 | ecosystem: Environmental > Terrestrial > Plant litter > Unclassified | place: USA: California... | reverse complement strand
ACTTTATAAGCGTACGGCGCGGATGTCTAGAGAGAATACACCTCTCCTACCGACGGAGGAGGGAAAGCGTAGAGGCCTCTCCGCTATCGAAGAAGTTACGACTAGTCTGAAAGCGAGGTTTACCCCTAACTCTAATCCTACCGACTTTAACACCGCCGACTTTATTACCGCCGACTTTAATACCGCCGACTTAGTATCCTTAGAGGAGATCGTCGAGGAACTACGATATTAAGACTCTTCTAAGGCCTACGGTATAGACGGTATCTATATCCGTCTTATAAAGACGCTCGCCGAGACCTCCTTCGTCGACGTACTAGCCGCCCTATTTAACTCTTATATTCGGCTAGGGCGTACGCCTCGGGTATAGAACGATAGTATAGTCTATCTGATCGTTAAGGATCACACCCGGCCTAAAGACGCCGATAACGTTAGACCTATCACTCTAATCGGTATGTTCCGGAAGGTCTTTAAGCGGCTACTCCTCCGTCGGTTCGATACTATAGGTTAGGCTCGAGTATAGCCGACGTAGGCCGGATTCCGTAGTTACTACTCGACGTATACTAATACCGCCGTCCTCTATTCCCTCCTCGAATCCCGCCGTATCACTTACGTCGTCTTTCTCGACTTTAAGGCCGCTTTTAATGTCGTCGACTATTCCCTCCTTACCGATGTCCTCCGCCGACGGGGCTATCCGCCTCGGATACTCGCCCTAATCGCGAGTCTTACCTTCCGGGGGGTCCGCTCCCGTATCGTCTCCGATAGCGAGGCCTCGGACTAGTTCTTCCGCTCTAGGGGTGTCCTTTAGGGCTCGCTACTATCGCCTTATCTATTTAATCTCTTCGTCGACGGACTACTCGAGGAGTTAAACGACGGCTCGCCTCTAATTCCCCGTTCGCTCTTCTACGCCGACGACGGTACGCTTCTTATATATAGCTCTTCCGAGATTTAGAGGCTACTCGACGTCGTCGTCCGATAGTCTACCTCCTATAGGATAACCCTAAACGTTGAAAAATGTAGTTACCTCGCTCCTTCTAATAATAGTATAATCGTGCGCCTTAGGAGAGAGGAGATACCTAGGCTAGATCGTTACGTCTACCTCGGATTCCCTATTACGGGCGTCGGGATCGACTTCGAAGGGTACCTCGTCGGCCGCCTCGATCGAGCGTTAGGCCGTACTACGTTCTTAACGTTATATTCTAACCGCTAGGGTCCGGCTTACCGCCTCCGGGTATATCGATAGTATCTCGTACCTATGTTCGAGTACGGGGCCCCTCTCGTCGCCGTATTCGCCGAAGGTCTCTCTACCCTTTAGGCTACGACTATCGAGGCGACGAAGAGTCTTACGGGCTAGATTACCGGTTATACGTCGAGTACTTACCTTACGAGGAGTCTCCTCGGTCTTTAGCCTTTACCGGATCGGTTCGCCGACCTTAAGACTTCCTTCTAGCTTATCGTCTCCCGTACGACCGATAAGAGTGCCCTAAGGACTCTCGGTTCCTTAGACTAGCCCGAACGCTCGTTTTATCGGCGATTTACCGACGATTCGGTCTTTCGTGAATTTCGGGTATCGGATAGAGGAGATACTTCTACGGCCGATAAGGTAAAGCGGTCTTTACGGTTATTCCTCCGCGGACGGAGAGATCTAACTCTATCCCGTAAACTCCTCCGGAGGAAACTTACCCGTCTAATCCCGGCTTCTTCCCGCCTAAAGCGTAATATAAGGGGGGCGGACGGTATCTTTCGTACGCCTCTCCTCTATTAGGAATAGTTCTTCTAGTACCGGAGGGGAACGTTTAACGCCTACCGTAAGTATGTCTATCCTTCTTCGCCTATCTTTCGACGTAGTTACGAGGTCTGCTTCCGAACGAACGGTAGATCCTAACTATCGGGGAGAGAAGTACGGGCTAAGGTCCGTACCGAGCGACGTCTAGGCTCCGATATGCGTCTTACGGATGTCGATTTCTTATTAAACACCGGTCGCTTCTACCGTACGTACGAGATCCTTCGATATATCACGAAGACTCTAGCCGAGACGAACTTACCGTCGGAAGAGGACGGAGAGGAGGATTAAGGTTATCTTCACTCTTATCTACTTCTCCTCGGTCCCGAGCATAACTTTAAAAGGCTTCGTCTAAGGTAGGACGTAAAACCGTCCTCGTCTAAGGTAGGACGTAAAACCGTCCTCGTCTAAGGTAGGACGTTAAACCGTCCTCGTCCTTAGTCTAACGCTTAAAGAGATCCGTCTAAGGTAGGACGTAAAAGCGTCCTCGTCTTAATCTAACGCTAAAAGAGATCCGTCTAAGGTAGGACGTTAAACCGTCCTCGTCTCTAATCTAACGCTTAAAGAGATTACGTCTAAGGTAGGACGTTAAACCGTCCTCGTCTCTAGTCTAACGCTTAAAGAGATTACGTCTAGAAGGGACGTAAAACTTATACGGATTAAGGCCTTCGTAACCGGTCGATTTAATATCTACCCGGAACCCTCCGTCTATCGGATCTTACTCGCTCTCGATCCGGCGGTAGTCTATTAGTTATAGAATAACTAGTACCTCTATAGAGTAGTAAAAAGCGTCGTTCGCGGCGTCGCGGGAAGCGGACTCTCCTAGACGATCGGGCTAATATTAGATACCCCGTCCGAAACCGTATAGGGGATATTATGTCCTCTACCGTATATAATCGGTTAACGCTTTATACCCTCTCTTCTAGAGCTAAGAAATAAGGAGAGCGGAATCGCGGAAAACATACCCCGTTAATGACGTTCGGGTTAAAACGTCTAGCCCTTATTAGAGATATATACCTCTCGGGTCGCCTAGGCTAGTTACGGTGGAATTAGGAGGACGACTATATTTACGTCTCCTTCTTTTAGAAATCGGGCTATTCTAACCGGTAGACGCTCTATCTACCTTAGCGGGAATATAGGATAGAGTTTGTTTATCTACGGAAATCATCGGGAAATAGGATCGGTATAGAGGTAGCACCCCTTTTTACCTAAGTATCGCGGAACCCCTCTCGTAGACCTCTTTAGAGGAGCGTCGTTCGTCGGAGAGATCTCCCCTCTAGAAGACCTTACTTTACTACTTAGGAAATAAGGCTTAACTCATTTTAGCGCGTACTAGATCAGGTATAAAGGTGAACCGGCCTATATAACAGTTAATGAACCCCTAACCCTAAGCTAATACACGTAGAAGATAGATCGAGCCTTACCGGGGAAGCATACCTTATAGCTATATCGGTCGCTTACCTCGGATTAGGCGGCTATTCTTATCTAAGCTAGAATAGGGCATTATAGGTTAAACTAATACCTCTCCCGAATAGGAGTAGTAGATAAGGCAAAATGTAGTTATAGAAACGACGAGGAGACGATTAGATATCTTATCCTCTCGTGTCCGAGGTAGACGGACGAGCGTAGAGAGTTACGCGAGACCGTAGGCGATAGGTCGAGAGACGTACCCTACCTCTTAGGGGGGTAGGGCTCGAGAAAGGATATAAGGACGGCATAGCTATTAGATAGCCCGAAAGAGAAATAGAGGCCGGATATAGAGGTAGTGAAAGCTACTATTCGGTTTCTACAAAAGATAGGCAGGTTAACCTATCAGCTAGAGGCTAAGTAGGCAACCATAAGGATAGATCACTCTCATTCATGAGCGAAGGCAGCGAATTTATTTTATAAGCAAGGTCACTCTCTAGGGACGGCTTATACGGTCACCGTGAATAGCCTAATTGAATCAAACAAACAAATAAACAAACGATTGCGGGTAGGCGCAGATTCGAGGAGCCTAAGTTTCGTAACTCTGTTAATAACGTTATAGTATCTTAATCGTACATAATCTCAGCACTTCCAGTCAATATTCCCTCACAAAGTGTACGAACCTGTAACGAACCGCTTTTCGAACCGAACATCACTTGTAGCTCGTAAGGCAGCTTATAGTAACGACTTCCAAAATACTCATGCTGGCGCCTCGTAGGAAACCTAGAAATGTCGATCCCACTGAAGTCGATAGCGATTCTGCCAATGGTCGTCAGTTCTTTGGAAACCTGTTAGCTTAGAGGTAACAGAAGATCAGCTTTATATTTAACGAACTCACGCGAAGCGATATATCGACTTGGCGCAGCATCAAGGTCACAGCCGTAGAATATGATACTGCAGGTCATATCCCAATCTTTTGCATAGCGCGTTTGTGTAAGACGGTGCGAACGAAATGTGTCCTTGGAAATCTCATCGCCCTGTGTTAAGTTAGTCTCGGGCAAGCTTACGAATCAAAATATGCTGTGCTACTTGCTCTGTGGGCAATCCACTTCATCTTGTTTTTGCACATCTTCTTACCGTCGCATTGGTCGATAAATGCCTCTTCCGGTGGGTCGACGCCTTCAATGAATGGCTTGCTGACGATGAAGCCGTAATGTCGTCGACATCTTTTTTTGCGTGGGGCTATGTCCAGTAGCCCTCGCAATGCCGCTCCGCGCACAATGGCGGCTTGACTGAAGGCCTAGTGTAAGACTACAACGTGTACCCGGAAGATCTGGACGGCAGCTTACGGATACTCAGGACAAGTAACACGGGTTTCGGTCCCACACCAGGCGCTTAATTTCGCGAAGAGGTAATCCGACTCACCAAACCCACCAACAAGTACCAATCGCTACTTTGTTCAGTAAGTCTTCCCGATTTTGGCGAAACTTATTGACTTACATTGAGTGTCTTGCCATTAGCTTCGATCATGCTCTTCTGCTTCTGCACCAGATTGGTGACTTCGTCAATCGTAGGATCGAACACACTATTGACGTCTGCTCTAAAATCATGTGAGCCTACGAAAGGGTCAAACGATCACTGGGAGACCCACTTTGTCAGAAGTATCATGGCTTCTTCTCCATCGTACCATCTTGAGTCTGGTATGCCCTCCAGTTTCAGAGGTCCCAGTTTGTGCGTTCGATCATCGCCGCTGCCGCCAAATTGGCGTTTGACGATCTCCCATCTGTCCATGAACTGGCTACCGGGGCCTTTGCGTTTCTTTTCAATGCAATCCCATGCATGGCCGAAGCGCGTACTCATGAGATTTTGTAGACCTCGGTCGATCGACGTGGCACCGCACTTGCCACCGATACCTACGCATATTTCCTCGAAGACAGGAGTGGGCTCTATCTGTTCGATAGAATAGCTTGTAATATCTACGGTTCCGCCTGCAGGGTTTAGAGGCTTTAGTGAACGTCGTGTGTCTAAGTTTCATGTTGAGCACTCACCTCCACAGTCGCAGATGAGTAGATTTTCACCAATCTGCATCAGGTCAGTAACTCCAGAGATCCCGAAGGTCACATTTCCTTACTGCTGGCTTCATCAAAGACTCTGATCTCATGATGTTCTTCAGGACTGATATTGCTGCTGCCTCAGGCTCCGATATGACGTTGATGGTATCTCCAGGACGACATCCAAACCCGGCCTGTGTGGCGGCCGCTTTTGTTATGTTTTGAGCTTGATCGGACCATACAGCCGGTACAGTCAACCAACAGTCCATGGGCGTTGCATCAAGCACACTTGGACCCAGCTCCTTCAAGAGTTTGGTTTGCATGTGTCTGTATAAACAAGTCATGAAGTCGGCGGCAACGCCTTGAGCATCTCGAAAAGTTGGAAGCCGTAGACGGCCCTCGTCAATTGCAGATAGTAGGTTGGGATCATCGAATGTGGTTGTTGTAGTGGTCGAGTCGAGTAGAAGTTTCGTCCATGAGTACGAGACCATGTTTGGTTCCACTTGGTAGCCCCACAGGTTCTCTTTGAGTTTCAGACTGGCGTTCTCGGAAGCGTAAGCAATCCGGGTCGGAGTCTTCCACTCGCCGTCCTTGCCAGGCCAAGTTCTGATGACATGAATGTCTTCTAGGCTGGCCTTGTCCGTAGTCACGAAGCTGACACCTTGAAAGTTGTTAGGGAAGGGCACGTTGCGCGACATTTAGACGCACCGGAGTATGTCGTGCCATAGTCGAGGCCGACTATTAGTCTGTGACGAGCCATGAACCTTGATTCCCATGCGACGATAGCAATGTGTGGGTATTAAGCGTGAAGGATAACGAAAGGAGGAGAGAATCAAAGAAGGGACGCTGTTTTCGTAACATAATCTTTGCTTGTGTCGTCTCTGCAAAGATGCACTGCACTTATGCTATCATCACACTGACGCCTTTCGTTATCAATTGGCTCAATTGCCCTGGACAACATGCATAGAAGGCTAGTGATAGAGACAAAGACTCCTAAGCACGATAGGATGGCTGACGCCAGTGCAATCTTACCACTAACAACATACATGGCCTGACAATATTGGGTGATCAAACCCTGGTCTTTTGTTGACGGCACGCAGATTCCGGTCCAATCGAAAGCGATACTATGACAGTTAAACGTAACAACAACTACCCTCGCGATTGGCACTAGTAGCGGGGAAGCCATCCGTTCTTGTCAGGCTATGTACATTGATGACTGCATGAGCTGCACGAACTGAAAAGTACCCTATTATCAGGTGAGGACCGCTCTAGCCATTCACCGACAGGCGCAGTCTCTCCACCATTGTGTTCACCGGTCGCGTTGATCAAAGCCTTTTGACAAATAATTGTGTCACCTGATGCAATTGAGGGTAGTCTGAGATGACCCCATAGATGCATGCGACAATACAACCCGCACAACTCCACTAGAGAGCATGACGCGATGTCGTGCAAAGTATGAAGGGCATCCGGCGTTAGCCATAATGTTTAGTTTGCACAAATGGCGGACAACTACAAGACCTTAACATCAGATCGAGTGCTTTGTTCATGTTGCTCCAAGCTTAGTTCCCTTATACATTGCCTATCGAGGGTTGCATCCGAAATGTTTAAAACATCTGGGAAAAACGCCGCTAGTGAATCTCAACGCGCAAGTCAACAAAGTGAAAGATCTCAGCGTGCAGACAACTATGGATCAGTAAGTTTATTCTAATGACAAATAAACTACAACAGCTGACTATTATCCAAGAGACGAAATTCGCTCACTCAACAAGAACACAACCCACGGCCAGGAATCTCTGGAACTCAGGACTTTGAGAAGATCGATCGTCATCCTGAGGCCCAGCAGTCAAAAGACGCCAAACGACAGTTGCAGCCCCGTATGAAGGAGAGCCGGAGTCATTCTTCCCACTATGATGATCGTGACAAGGTCAGTGCCAAACAAAGATATGCAGAAGGGTTACCTAATTTCGGCAACTTAGCATGAACAGCGTCAAGCAAACCCTCGAGATTATGTCAACCATTTGGAAGAGCAGCTGGCTTCGAGCCAGCAAGAAATTGCTCGGCTGAGCACCAAGAATGACGAACTCATGATCGGCAACGAGAGGCTCGAGAAAGACCTTCGCAGGCTGCAAGAAATTTCATTCAGCAATCTCGAAGATGCTCACTGGATGCCACCAAATACAAGCTCTATCAAGGCGGAACTGATTGGAATCCGTGATGCTATCTGGAGTTTAGCGAAGTCTTACGCCGCCGAGTCCTTGGAAGACATCAAGGAATGGCCAAACGATGCTCAACTCGCATTTCGCTCATCCTTGGATCTCGTGGTCCGGTTTGAACAACACAAGTCCAAAGCTGTACACGAGCTCATTGCCATCAAACATGCTCCCAGGCTGTTACTCGCGGCCTTGATCTCACATAGAGTCCATGATGATATCTTGGCGAACGCTTTCTTTTTCCTGGACGATGGACTCCGCGAGCATCTGGAAGCAATCGAACAAAGCGAACAAAGCGAAAGAATCGAAGTTCTGAGAAGCCGGCGCAATGGATCTGATGTCCTTGCAAGTATATACAAAAGGGCTGAAAAATGTTAGTAGTTTGACTACGGCACATACTTGATTCACAGCTGACGGCTCGCAGACGAACCCAACAGTGCGAACAAATGGCGATCGGACACCATTCGCCTGATCAACCCGAAAAATTTAGAATCCAGCGATGCCAGAAGCATGTCAAACATCACGCAAGAGGCAGTCAAAAACGTTGCTCATGATTTCGCTCGTGCTCTAAACCAAGACTTGGCGACTGCTCGCCTGCGACAGATGGGGGGCAGCACTTGCGAGGCTCTCCTCAAAGAACTCACTCAGATATGCGTTCAAGCCGGACGCTTGTCCATTGTTCTGTGGTCTCAGCGTCCAGCAATAGCTATTCGCCACCTGTCAGAACTTGCCCAGAAGCAATTCCATGTTGCATCGAAGATCCTGCAGGCGCATCCTCTCCATGTGCTCGACGATCCTGACGACCACACCCTAGATGGACGGTTGACAAAGATCTTGGTCCATCCAGCAGTGATAGCATTAGGGAATCACGAGGCTGATCAGTACGACCACGAAGAAGTTTGGGCAAAGGCTGTGGTCTGGCTTGATGTTGGAATGGCTGACACCAAAGTGTCTGGCGAGAAACGAGGGACGCCAGAATGAGGCGATGGCTGCAGATGCAGTAAGCACGAAGAGTTCAAGGCAAAAGCTGTGGTCTGACTGGATGTTGGAACGGCTGACACCGAAGTGTCTGGCGAGAAACGAGGGATCCCAGAATGAGGCGATGGCTGCAGATGCAGTAAGCACGAAAGAGTTCTAGGCAAAAGCTGTGGTCTGACTGGATGTTGGAACGGCTGACACCGAAGTGTCTGGCGAGAAACGAGGGATGCCAGAATGAGGCGATGTCTGCAGATGTAGTAAGCGTCATATGGCGTGATTCTACGAACCGTAGGTGGGCTTGTACAAGGCGACGTATTGACCATTCGTCAAGATTGAGATAGCACTATTAGCACAAAGGCCAAGCATGGCTGACCCCCTGGAGACATTTGACGATCATCCCTGCTGAGCCTCGCTACCCTTGATGCGTACATAGTCACACCCTGCGACGCAAACATCACTACTTATGGCCGATCTAGAGGCGTTTGGAGTCGGGCCCGGCCTTCGACGTGTGCTGTATGCATTGATCGATGCGTCGAGACACCAAATGAACCACAGTATCACGGCACCCGCCACTTCAAGGTCACTGAAACTCACAACATGGGCGGCTGACCAATTATCAGCGGCATCGTACAATCTTGCAACGATACGTGTATACTGCTATCCGGGTTAGCAGTCTCATCAAGAGAAGTGTTGTGGTCATGCAGCCCCGCACCCCTACGGCTAACTCCACGCAGAGGCTGATCGATATAGCAATGGCATCACACTATAGGCACTGTGTGTAGAACCTGATCTATTCAGGGCAGGTACTGAGGTATCGAGATATCATATCATCGAGATAGCGGGGCTTGACGCAGCCTCGCGTGATTCCTGCGAATTGTGATGTCGCAGCTAGACAACGTGTCCCTTGGTACAGCATTTTTCCGTTTCCATAAGAAGCGGGACAATGTGTTCTTAACTTATGACCCAGGAATCTCGTCTTGCTAGCTTTTCGGTGCCCATCACTCATATTCTACGCACCCAGACAACAGTATCATGTCCTCCGCTTCGAAACCATCGATACGAATTGCGGTCATGGGTATCACAGGCAGTGGGAAGAGTTCGATGATCCGAAAAGCGAGTGGTAAGGATGTAGGCATTGGCCATGATCTGTCATCCTGTAAGTGCGAAGAAGATATGCGATTGTCGTGTCTTCCCTGACCTTTTAAGATACTGCAGATGTTTCCCCTTACGAGTTCGAGCTCGATGGACATCAGGTCATTCTCATCGACACTCCTGGCTTCAACGACACGATACGTAGCGAAACAGAGGTCTTGACCTCGATCGCCAACTACATGGACTTCACGTACCGCAACCCTCCTCATCACAAGCTTAATGGAATCATATATCTTCAGTCCATCCAAGATCCGAGGATGTATGGCTCATCGCTCCGCAATCTCAAGATGTTTAAGGACCTGTGCGGAGAGTCCCCGTTGAGGAATGTCATCCTAGCCACCAATCGCTGGGAGGATGTACGGAAATGCGGACAAGAGCAGCAAGCGCTTGACAGAGAGGTCGAGCTCCAGACAAAAGCCGAGTTTTGGCAGCCTCTACTCGAGCGCGGATCCCAGATGGTGCGTTGCGAGAACACACATGAGTCGGCTATCGCGATTGTACGTCGATTCATGGAAAAAAAACCTGAGGTGTTGCAGATTCAAGCGGAGCTTGTTGAGCAAGAAAAGAAGCTCATCGACACGAAAGCAGGTACCACTGTCAACGAAGAAGCAGTTCGAGTCGAGCGGAAGTACCAAGAAGAGCTCGATCAGATCCGCAAGGAGATAGATACCGCAAGACTCACAGCCGATCGCGAAGTCACCAAAGCACTCGAGCAGTCTAGGCAGGACTATGAGCGTAAACTTGACAAAGTCCGTGACGAGCAAGAGCTTCTTCGCTACGAGAGGCGCAATGAAAGGCGTGTCCTACAGATTCAGATCGCCGACTTGACATCGGCGTATAATAGGAGGTTCGGTGCGCAGGGATTTGATTTCGACGACACTGTGATAAGGTTATTGGCTAATCCGGAGAAGCTTCGCAAAGAGCAACGCGAGGCTATATTAGCCGCGATTGAGGCCATGAAGAAAGAGCCGAGCGACAAACGTTCCGGAGCGGCATTGGTGAAGGGATTGCTTTCGACCGTGGGATCTGCCGCCCTAAGCGCAATGGGAATTCCTGTAGGTCTTCTTGCACCGGTTGTGTCTTTTCTGAAAAAGAGCTGAGGCGAGGCTTAGTCCTCGATTTTCTGCTTCAATAAGTGGGAGTCTCGTTCGGATTGATAGTAGCAACGTTCGATGACCGTTCATTCCGTGGGTCAGGAGCTCTTTGCAATTTCGTATGTTTGCGTTGAAGTGACTTAGGCAAGTAATTGCAGGTCCTAGCACAACTTTCCTCAAAGAACACGATCACCGAAGTTTTTCGCGATAAAAAGCAGAACACAAGACGAACTGATGACAACGGCTCATTCTCTGCCCCCCGAATCCATGCTTGAACGTCACAGCTATCTTCCCGTGTCCGGCTGCACCACGCTGCGCCCGTGCTCCTCTATGGCCCTCCTTGAAAGCGGCTAACCACTCGGGACTCGTCTCCACTGTATGCACATGCGCTATCTTGTGCAGCGTGTCACTTGCATGTTCGAGAGCATACAGTATCGCTGTAAGCTCGACGCTGGGCGGAGAGCACATCAAAGATCGCGTGATCCCCCTACCGACGCTCGTCCACTCGCTTGTCTCTAGCATTACGCCGCCAAGCTTGACTGCCCATGACTGTTCGACACACTCTCTCAGCTACTCCAACGTCGGGGTTCCCGTGTTTATCTGCTGAACTCCGCTGTGCTGCACGTCAGCTATGCTTGCTGATTTGGGAGATATACATCTATCACAAAGGGAGCCGATGTGTAACAATGGTCGCTGTTCTTACTGATTGTTGATAAAATTCGGGTACCCGATGGCTTGGTCTGAACTAGTTGTGATACACTTCCACCGTCTTGCGAGGGTCAAGATAACAACCCTTCAATTATTGGTCACCACTGGTACAAATGGCGTATTCAAAGATTTAAATTCTACATCTGCTGCATCAAAAGCTACTTAGGCGATAGAAACATGTGATGATGGAGCCATGTGTTCACTGTCGTGTCACATGGGCACATCATGAGCTGTGCGTGTACACTTTCGGGCAGATGTGATAACGTCCAGTCGGACAACCACGCTTAGGAGTGCAAGATATGTAGCTAGCTATGAGCGAGCTGGCTCGTGAGAACCCAGCACGGGCCAGGTGACGTATAGGCTGTTCTGCTGTAGACTACCCTGTTCGCACTATCACTCTGTTGCTCTATTATCCTGCCTTAGATAGAGCAGAATTCAGACGGAGCCTCGTGCTTAAATTGTGTATTAGATTCAGTGATTAGAGCGAACCCTACCCCTTGTGCCAACACTGTTCTTCCTTACCTATCGCTTACCACTTGGTTAATCGCCCCTTAGTTGGAAATATACTTAGCACAGCAAAGTTCTGCGTAGCTAATTTGCCAATACATATATTTCTTATTTGAATCACTAAACCTACTCGGGTCCCAATGCAAGAGCTAATCCAATAACCCAAGTTCAAAAATCTCGCTTCACTCAGATAGCGGGAGCAAGGAATTTGACTCACCCGCTTCATTCCACTTCTTCTCGATGTCGTCGAATGCCTCGTAGAACCTCGTGTAGTCCTGATCTCCGTCACTCTCGATAGCTTCCTCATCAGCGCAGCTTTCGATTGTGACAACATTTTCCGTACGGTCATCCTCATCGCTGTCTGAATCACTGTCCGCGCTTAAAAAACCTCCGGGGGTGTACACCTGCCTCATCTGGAGTGGCAAACTCAGCCCGGGCAGAGCTATCCCACTTCCAACAAAGCGGTATCGTAAGTGAAGAAGCTGATACCGCGCAGCCCAGACTTTGGGACCAACCCACGTACCCCTATCTTGTGTCTCTCGGTTTGTTTCGACGTGGAGTCCAGCACTTACAGGAACCCCCAGAGCGGTCATAATCTCGGTGCCAATGCCCGTTTCCATCGAAAGCACTCTCTCAGTTGTTCGGAAAGCCCTAGCATCATCCAGTTGGTACAACCCGGTGAGCATCCAAACATGGGGAACGCCGAAGCTTCTCGTGGAAACAATGCGTTTCATATAGTCGCTTTTCGTAATGGAGATCCAACGTTGCAAAGCCTGGACTGCAGATGCGTTACTCAGCACATGTTTCTCCAGGAACTCATCGACTTTGTCGCTGATCATTGTGTGTCAGTCCGCGTATTGACATGATATGACGCATCACCATGACGTACTCCTTGATCCTGATGCGCCTGCACCTCTTCGCTGCGACGACCAAACTTCTGGTATTTTTGAAGAGACCGCCCAGATTTAGGAACTCGATCGCGGTCATACTCCCTCCAACATCTGCGCCAATCTTGGACATGAGAATGCGATCAATGAATTCGTCCTGGATGAGAAGGTCATCGTCTACTCCTGCATCGCTAGAAGATCATGATCAGCTTCCTGCAAATTCGTTTGAGCGCGGGATTGATACTTCGAGATATTGGCCTGGCATGTCTTTCCCCTGGTCGGATCTTTCCAGTTCCCAAAAACAAGGTGGCCAAGCCACAGCTCTTGGGGTGAATACCCTTGACCGTACAGGTGGTAGGTTGGTTGTGGGTCGCGAGGCATGTTCAAGAGATTTGGGTAGCGCAGGCGGATGAAGTTGGATGTGATGTTAGCGATGTAGTTGACAGTTGTCTGGTGCTTCTCGACTACACTGACTCTCGGTCACACCATAATTTATGTTTTCTCGGCCTCTCTGACCACTCTTAGGGCTACAAGTAAGCTTTGGCTTACAAAACGTGATGCCAGGAGCTTATTGCACATAGTATAGAGTGCATACTGCACATGATGGCAAAAGCATACGATAAATGGTGCCAAGAAGATAACGAGAAGCCCTTCGCTGCATTCAGTACACACCGTACGCGAATCGTCGTTACACACTTCCAATGCGGAGAGCTTTCGCTGACATGTACGCGGCCAATGCATGAGTGGACACGTTAGCGCGGTGCTGCAGTGAGATTACATCTCCCCACAATGGCACCATGAAAGTTTACACCACCGATGCGAACATCACCACTCCAGAACGCTGCCAACAACCTCAATAACTACACTTCTGATGGTGCCACTTAGGCTGAGGGGCTGTGCCCTGTCCCCGAAATCTAACTCTTGACTCAACGGTACCGGCGCATAAGCAAGATCACGAATTGTCAGGATTAGCTATCACGCCACATGGATGGTATGCGGCATAATTAGACACTGCCAATGCTGTAGATACCGACTAAGGTCCGATACGCAGTAGTCCGAACTTCGAACCAGCCGCCGAGTTTGAATCTTTCCTTGATTGATAGCTTACCGCCTATCTAGACTGAATCGTGGCAGGCAAATACCTTGCTTAATAGCGAGCTAAGTAAGGTGGCAGGTTTCATGGGCAGGTATAGGGTCGGAGACAGTACGTAGGTATGGTGGCAGACGGATCAGATACAGAGCTATGCACGCACGGACAGGTAATCCAGTGGTTGGCTCTGTAGACAGGACGTATCACAAAGAGCTAGGATTGAGATGCAAAGTGTGAAGTCAGGCGACTCTCGGCTTACTTTCCTGTAGGTGCTTATCGCTTCGCCCGGAACTGCCAGCGAGATGGATCAGCAAGTTTTGCTCTCGAGGAGCGCTAGGTAATTCTATCTAACTGATCAGGCGCGTAAAGCGTCATATCGCCCTGCCTGTCAGACTATGCGCAGCCTCGAACACTATTGGAAGCCGGAAGCCGGGTACCCATGCTTACCTAGGGAGCGTGAAGGGACCATGCAGATGAGCCTATTTGTACTAGCTTAATATCGTGAATCTGTACTCGTATTACTGCATGCCGTTACTATGCCCTTAAGCTGCAAGATGCGGCTAAGGATCATTCCTGGCCAATGGACCTCTGCGGGGATGAAGCTCGCTCGCAAGCTGCATCAAGCATGTGCCGGTGGTGTTTGTGGGAGGAGCTGCTGGGAATGGGACGATGACTCCATGCCGTTCGAGCAGTATACTTATCTCGGAACCACCCATCGCGATACTCGACATATACTCCAAGCAATCTTTCGGCAATCGACATTTTCTGGGCTCTCAATTCGCGCACAATAAATCAATCTCAATCTGAGCGTGAATTTGATACCATCAAGATGGATTACAAGATCATCTCCAAAGATCTAGGCGGAACGATTTTCCAGGACGATCTTCGCGGAGACTTCAAGGCCATCGGCGAGCGCATCTCTACGCACGAAGGAAAAGCTGTGCAGGCTGATACGACTAAGCGAATGTCTATCAAACTTTTGAAAACGTGCTTCCACATGGCTAGAGGCGATTACGCAAGCGCTGAGAACGAACTGGCACAGATCCTCAGCTTTGAAGATGAACTCGACACAGTCTTTGTGTTGCGGTGCCAAACGTATCGTTTTCGTCTGAAAAGTATGATCGCAACGCCACCACTACTCAGGTTCCGAATGACGATGGACAACACTGCTACCATGATCATCAACGCCAGCACCAAAATGACCGGATTGCTGCGACGTTTGGAAGCCGACAGACGCGAGCTGGCCTCGAGAGGCGATCAGCCATTGAGTGTCTTCGAGAGCCGGCTTTTTGGCAACTTGCATACTTTCAACACCGATCTACATTTTGCATTTTATTCACATCCCAAACACTTTCCGATCGTAATAGGGAGAAAGAGTGCGGAACCGGGACAGCCCTTCGATCGACGACTTCACGGGGATTTTCTCACGGGGGCGTTGCACACAACGCAGCTTTATACACAAAGGCTAGAGCTCGAGTTGGATCTCGCCTTGGAACACCCTCATGCCCCTGAGCTGATACGCCGTCTGCGTGATGACTGCAACGCACGCGGTGATCTTCATGGCGTAGCTATGAGCTGGATTGTTGAAGGTGACCACCTTTGTTCGCTGCCGTTCGTCAGCCCGTTGTCCCTTGGTCTCATTCCGTTAACACAAGGAATGGGCTGGAACAACGATAGGTGGGACTCGGTCGAATCACCATTGGCGCTGAATGAGATTCGCGACGCTCTCCGGTGCTATGAGCAGGCAATGGAGTCGATGGAGACAAGCCGCTCCACCCGAGGCCAGGCGGCGATATACCTTCGACGCGGATGTATTGAGCATACTCAAGCGATGAAGCTCTCGAGAGCGGACCGCAGGACATCGGTGTTCCTGATCAACGCTCAAGCGAACTTCTCAAGGGCGAAGAATCTGTTCTGTGAGGACCTTAGCCATGAGCAAATTGTGGATTGTCATCAGCTTCTAGTTGACATCAGTCGACACGTGTGCGATAGCCCGAGGTCTTTCTCCAGTCCCAGTCTCGTAGATAAAGCCGCAGCCCTGGGCAGAGCTGCGAGAGCGCATGGTGATCTTCATCTTGCGCAGTTCATGGGAACAATGATTTTGCGGTTCGGGCGAAGGATGTTCTTTGACCACCGCGAGACAACACTGGCTATTGTTTGTTGCCTATGTGCAAAAGCAATCTTTTCGGAGTCTGGCGACCGATACATGCAACTGCAGTCGCTTATCGCACATGTGGATGTCTTGGAGCAGTGTTCAAACTTCGATGGTGCTTTGCTCAAAGTCGAAGAACTCAGACGAATGCCCGGTGGCTGTTTGCAACTGGCGCTTAGTGCCGTGGAAACCATCGCACAAGACGACGACCTCAATGCCACCTCCGCCGTCATCAAGTCAAACATTCTCTCGAACTTCGACCAGATTGCTAGTCGCGTTTATGTAGCCACGGGCAGATCCGACCTTCAAAAAGCTTGGTCTCTACAAAGACTCGACTTAGTGCGGACAAACACTACAAGAGGTTCGACAGGCAATGCTCTCACATTCAGAATCGATGACGGATCAGCACTTTCTCCAAAGAAGTCACAAGAGATCACCACGGCTTTCCCGGATGGAATCTCCCACAGTCTTTCTCTTCTGAATTCGCTAGACTCAGACTCTAAGGCACCTCAGTTTGACGTACCAAAACCTCCTAGAGCCGCACAACCGATATACGCTATTCAAGAAATCCAGAAAGCGTTTCTAGCAACACAAGTCACCAAATCTCAACCCAAGCCCGAATTCGATATCGAAAGTAGCCGAAGGGCGATATCCGAGTCAACCAAACTTCTTGAGCAAGCACTTAATCACATTACCACTTCCGAAATCGTCGCCAACGCCGGACGGGCCGTGCAAACAGCCTCCATGCCGTTCAAAGGAGTTCAAGAGCTTACTACTTCGTTCAATAATACAATGGACCGTTCCTATATTCATCTGGGGGAAGCTGACATTGACGCATGGCGTGAAGGCCTGCAGAGCTTCATTGAACGATGCGGAAAGTCACTGAACTCCGATTTCGAGTTGCCGCCAGATCAGGTGAACCTGTACAAGATGATTGCTTACGCTCAACTCGGAGATCTAGGGAAAGCCAGAGAGGTTTTGCCGCTGGCGTTACCCCGCCACTTTCGAGACACCGTGTCTCCCCCAACATTGTTTGATGAGTTGCAGAGACTCGCCCCCGCAGTTGGCATGGCTGACCATCGGTCAAGATGGGACACCCAAGCAGCGGAGCGCGCGATCTTGTTTTGCGTGACGGCTCAAGACTGGGTCCGTGGCATGGGAATACTGGCCGAAGTCACGAGCACAGAGCCCAAGGCCACAAGAACAAAGCCCGAAGTGTCTCAATTTCGCAGGCCAGAGAAAATGCCGCGTGATGCAAAGATGTGGCAAGATCTGAGTTGGGTTGGTGCGATCTATGAATTCATGGGTCAACCTGAAGAAGCTATGGAATGGTATCTGGAGGCACTTCGGCGTTTAGAAAATCTTCGAGACTCGACAGATGTTGCTGCTCGACAAGAGAGCCATTCGACTATTCACAGCAACGAGCTTTTTGCCGGGCTTGTTAGACTGTCATCAGGCTTCGATGGAGATGATCAGACAAAGGCCATCAACAGCAAGCCACTGCTTAAGAAGTGGGGCTTACCAGGTCCTGGGTGGTCTGATCAAGCGGCTTTGTTCATCGAAAGGGGGCGAGCCAGAACGCTATTAGATCTTTTGGTCACCAAAGCGGCTTTAAGATTTGGACATGGCGGCGAAGAGAAGATGCTTTGCGCTTGGACAGCAGAGCTTTATCGACAAAGACTGGCTACCCTCGAGGCTCTGCGAAAGATTTCACCACCAGGAATCAAGCGATGCATGGAGGAGAAAGATTATCAAGATCGGTTGGAGGTTCTTTCGGCAGAAGGCGCGTCACCATGGGGCACGCTCGACCGTGACACATCAGCTGCTGCTGCAATCTGTCACCTAGGCCTTCATATGCCAAAGGCACAGGATTTGTACAAGTGTATCCCACAAAACACCGTAGTCCTGCAGATCTTTGCTCACAGGAAAGGCCTTGGTGTCGCTGCTATTACCGAGAAGGGAGTTGAAAAGATAGATCTCCGAACTGACTTGACCGACATTGGCATCCGCGGTCAAATCTTGACGTGGGTGAAAGCGATACATGGATCTACAAGACTCGAACCTAGAAAGTTGCGAGAGCAAACAGAGGATTTGACGCGAAGAGCTCAGGACATCTCAGACATTGTCTTGAAACCCCACAAGATGCTAATCGACGCGAATGAGAGCGTCATCATCATCCCCTCACAAGCATTCCAACGATTTCCGATTTCCGCATATGTCTTGAACGGAAAACCTCTTTTTACGCAGAAGGTTATCTATCAGGTGCCGAGTCTGTCAGTATTGAGTCAAATCACTAAGTATCTAGGGGGCCGGACTATCCACCGGGACAACGCTGCTATGCTAGCAAGCAACAGCATGATCCGCGGAAGGAAAGATGCCAGACCCACCACAGTAGCTGACGCGGCAGCATCTTCAGTTGCTCTGGGAGGTCGGGTCTACAACATGGACAGTCTATCGCTTGAAGACATGCGACAAACCTTCATGAACCACGACATTGTCTCGATCACTACACACGGCATGAACATTTCGTCCTCACCTTGGGAGTCCTACCTTGACGGTGGCAAGATACCTCTGAAACCCGACCTTCACGGCGGCAAGAAAAATAGACTTCGAGTCGTGGATCTTGCCTCGCTTCCAAGATGCGCGTCCCTGCTCATCTTCACCGCTTGTTGGAGCGGACTGGGTAGAACAACTGTTGGTGACGACGTCCTCGGATTCTCTCACGCAGTACTCGCGTCCGGGGCCGGGGTATTCATCGGTGGCTTATGGGAATTGGATGCGGTGTTCGCCATGTTGCTCATGATCACATTCGCGCGTGAGCTTGCCAAAGCAGAACCAGGCACCCCTATCGCCAAGCTCTGGAACATTTCCCAGAGCGTCCTTTACGAATTTGACAAGGAGAAGGCGATCACACTACTGAATGACATAATCAGAGTCTGTGACTCTGATCAGGGAAGGCGTTCAAACGATCTCGAAGATTTTTCAGAGGTAGCAGAACTGCTAAGAAGTGGAGACTTGAAGTTGTTAAGCGATGACGAAGTTGTGTACAAGCACCCTTTGTACTGGGCGGCGTACAACATGGTTGGTTTCGGTGGTTTGACGGTGGGACCACCTTCTGAGTTGGCTTAGAAGAAAGATTTGGAGTTTCGATCCTTTTGCGCAGAACAGCGACAGGCATAGATTATGAATCCTGAATTATTCAATTCAGAGGCCTGGATTCGGATTCAATTCAGGATGAATCAGAGGAATTCGGATTCAATTCAATTCAATTCAAGATTCAGGTGTTACTACACAAACATGCTGTTCTATTGCTCATTTTCGCTGTCTTGATCGCTATCAATGTAGTTAGTTAGCAGTGCGTGAGGGACTCCACGGTGTAGCCAGTCCTTTAACAACTCCGAGCATCTAATAATGTTGGCACTTAACTGAGATCACTCCCACGAAGTTGTCCGTCTTGCTTTGCTGAATGTTCGCTCTGACTTAGCACTTATTGCGAAGGCTGAGAGCACGTCGATTGCTAGTTGTGACAGGGCTGGAAAGGTTTGCCGTTGTGTTGGCTGCGCCCACCACTCAATAACGGTCAACTGTCTCCCTTCTAGCGTTGGCAGTCGACTTAGAGGCGCAGATATAAAGGCTTTGAAGCTATCCTCACTGTCCGTAACAACAGCTGACTGTTGTTGCCATCTGTCAAAAGCTGACAGCTCTGCGGAAGTGTCTTGATCCACCTGGTCGCTAGCAGATAGAGGCTCGAGCCGATCACGATAACTATGCCATAAAGCCTTAGCACGTTGCAAACCGGCCTTTAACCACCTCTTCTTCTCTGTTATGTTCCATTGGTTCTGTAGCCATTTTTGTCGACGTTCTGGGTGTAAGAGAGCAGCCGTAATATATGCTCTACTCTCGTCGATTAGGCCGTAGTACTTGCTAAAGAGAAACCAGGCCGTGTTTAGTGGTGTAAGCAGTGTTTTATGCTTTGAATGTCGCCTCTATTGCTCCTCGAAGTGGTTGATCAGGAATTCCATCGATAGTTGGAAACAGTCGAGTGTAGCTTAGTGTCCCTCGGCCTTAAGAGTTACCTCTTTGAACGGCAGGAGGAAGTCATGAACATGTTCCAATATTGTCTAGTCGTCATCTGTAAGCATAACCAGTTCTAAGGCGTCTGAGTATCGTGTATATAACGTGTCTAGAATAGGCCTAGTCCTGGAGGCCTCCTTAATCATAAGTAGCCAACCATTCTACCGTGTCTCGCCAGGGATCTTTAGAATGGTAGACGGGCATTCCGGAAACCCTTTAGCCAGTCGCTTAAAGGCCTGATTGAACTTGTCGTCACGTAGTATTACTGCGAGACTGCGGAGCTTCGCTAGCGTAGGGTGCTTTATAAGAGCACTGTCTGCAACATCGTAGTCACTCCCACTATATTTTTCTGTACCGTCAGATTCGAGTTATGCGAGCCTCACTCTCTCATATGCTAGCCCAGCTGCTTCTTCGTTGGTTGCAAACATGAAGGCTTGTATAGCGAGGTTGATTATGTGGCCAATATAACGAAGTCTTCGTGTCTTTTCTATCTAGTAGCTAATGCCTTCGGCCCGCATAAAGGCCTCGATTGCACGTACAAGCGTGCCGTTCACTCCTACGTTGTCAGACGTTATCCAACCGAGTCGACTGCCGAGATTGTAGTCCTTGATGGTCTGTATAAGCAGCGTAGCTAGGTAGGCCCTTGTCTTGCTTTCTTCGCCATCAACGTCAACGAGGTCAAGAAGGAGTTGAACAAGCTGTCCGTTTCGGTCGACAAACTGGACATTCACTGCTTGGAAGTGCTTGTGCCCATGTATCGTCTTCCATATGTCGGTGCTAATATGGAAGCAGCTGATCATATCATCGTGAAGGTACCGAATAACCTCCTCCTACTAAACTCGGAAGTTGCGAATGATGCGCGAGGATAGCGAGCTGCTAGAGCGTAGTAAGACACGCTCGGCTTCGGGATTGACGGTAAGAATCAACGCTCGGAACTCGTTAGAGACCACTAAGTGGTAGGAGATGCTACACGCTGTCATATAGCGTGTAAGGGCATGACGGAACAACTGCTTCTAGGCAGCATTACGAAGCACTGTTACGGCCTGATCGTGCCTAGATTCAGCGTGCTTTATAGCCATATTCTGAAGCCCTTGCTATAGACTGTTGGCTTACGCAATAGTGGAAGGAGTAGCTGAATACTTCCCTACAAAGATAGCGTGTTTCCGAAGGTGCCGAGAGGCATTGCCTAACGGGCCTTTCCAGTCACAGTTGTCTCCCGTATAGTAGAAGCTCTCGTGTCTATGATCGTCCTTCTCTACCTCGTAGGGCAATCGTGCTCTCGAGTGCTTCTAAAGCGCCTTGTCTTTTTGCCCTGCGCCCCTATGCGGAGTACTGCTCTGTCTCTTCCGCTTGAGAAACTGTGGCGTAGTAGCTATAGTAGGGAGGACTAGGCCTGGCGTAGGCGTAGGAGTTATAGTTGACTGGCTTTCCACGGTTGGACTGTACAAACCGTTAAAGAACGCGGTAATTGTCTCGCCGGCATTGTAAAGGCCGGAGGTGTCAGTCTCTTCCGTACGCTTTAGGGCATCTTCTAACGGCGTAATTGATGGGTCATCATATATATCATCCTCTTTAGGAACAGCAAATGTCTGTGTCGGGCCGCTTCGTCTGGGTCGGTTAACTATATTTCGCCTTAAAGATAAGAAGCGGAGGTAAAGCAACTCCCGAGGCCCCGATATACTCGATCGCTATTATCTACTCCTATCTTCCGCTTATCTTCTTAAACGCCGTAGTATCCCCTCTTCTTATAAGTACTTTCGAAGGTAAAGTAGTACCGAGGGCGAAGCCGGTCTCGTCGACGTTAAAAATCGCGTCGGAAGGGTAGGAGTTCTCGAGGAAAAGATCGGTAAGGGCGTCGAAGTAGGCGCTTACGACCGGATAGTTTACTCCTTCGAAGCGGCTCGCGTCTAGGGCTCGAGAGTAGACCGTCTTTAGCTCGGGGTATCGTTTTCGGAACCTATCGATCTACCGTTTACTAATAGGAGGGTAGGAAGTCGGAGTCGAGCTTAAGCGGAAGCGGGAAAGTCGGATTTCTTCGGCGAGATCTCTTATTAACAGAAGGGTGATAGGACAACCCGACTTAGAAAGTCGAGTAATAGCCTTTAGAAGAGTCTTCTCTTCGGCGGTCGAGAGTATCTATTGCGATTTATGCGATTTAGCGTATAAAGTTCGGGTCGTAAGTCGATCGGAGAGGGTAGAAGCCGGGATATTAAACGCGTAAGCACACTTTCGAATCGAGGTATATTCGCCGTTACGGTACGCCGCTAGGGCGATAGTAAGCGTATCTTCGGAATAGGTAGGCATAATAAAGAGGAAAGCAAGAATGTCGCGTAAAAAATTCGTTTAAACGCGAAACTAGCGCGCTGGTCTGTCCGAACTCCCGTACTGTCCGAACTCCCCTATAATGACGTTATCCGCATGAGAGATTCTTAGCCGGCCCCTGCGACAATCCGAGCAGCCCTACTCTTCAGATCGCTCTGGTAAGGATTGGCTGATTAGTCTTGGGGCGAGGGTCTCCTGTTTACGCTGTTTACCCCTCCTAGAAGTGGGGTGATTCTGTTGTCTTAGTGGGGATAGTCGGTATTTGGAGCTTCGGCAATTGCAGTTCACAACCACTAGTCTTGGTATGACGGTGCAATTGAGGAGAAGTTGGATCCGTCACTTACCAGTCATGCTATACAAAAGCAACATAGGTACTCGGAAAGAGTTTGCTCAGCTCGCCGCTCTCGAACCTAGGTTCTCTCTACCTGCGGATTTCTAGACTCTCAGCCAAAACGATGCGAATCGCGCCCAATTTCATCTTCATCATGGCAGATGATCACGCTGCCAAGGCTATATCTGCCTACGGAGCTGGGATCAATCATACTCCCAATCTCGACAGACTTGCGAGTGAGGGCGCTCGGCTCGATCATTGCTACGTTACCAACTCCATCTGTACACCATCGAGAGCCACGGTCT
>Ga0265780_10002871_pt1 | contig 23067 bp, 13 predicted proteins | sample P1T30metagenome_FD_192432 | JGI IMG/M metagenome (GOLD analysis project Ga0265780, IMG submission 192432) | Plant litter microbial communities from East Loma Ridge, Irvine, California - P1 T30 | ecosystem: Environmental > Terrestrial > Plant litter > Unclassified | place: USA: California... | reverse complement strand
TAGGTGAGTCGTCCGTGCCAGCGAATGAGCGCTTGCGTGATGTTGTGCGTTGCATGGTGCTAATGCAGCGGTGCGGTTGCGAGCGTGTAGGCTGTATATACAGATTCTTCTGGCAAGCAAACGGCGGAGGTCACGTGAGGGTGGTGAATGACTGAGTGAAATGTCTGAGCGTTACTCGCGAATTCTAGCGGATGCCAGCCCTACACTCGCGCTCAAGAGATAAACTAGCCCCTCTTAAAATGACTAGAATGGTCTACGTTGATCACTCTTCGATTTAATTGCCCGTCTATGGTTTACTTGCACGCTTCCCTTGTCCACGAGCATTACACTTGGCTCTCTTCCTCTTGATCGTCGTTAAGCCATTGCGCTAAGTTCCGATCCTACAAGTCCTTGTAGCTACATGTTTAACTTCAGTGAAAACACACACCTTATTGCCGTCCAAATTCCCACAATTGAACAGGTTCAAGCGTGTTGTACATAGTCAAGGTATCAAATTGTGTCACAAATAGCTCTACTTACGACGCAACAAACCACGTCTCCACAACGATGCATCTACACATTCTCCTTTCCAACCACATTGGTTTGGAGGAATGCGTCGACGTTCGCTTCCCTGCTTCCTCTTTCACTCAGCTCGACCTCCACCCCTCCACTGCGCTTCCTCCCCTTGTTCAACACCTCACCATATCGATACACAATCCAAGGCACGGGCGCAAACGCTATAGCGATACCCGCAAGCAGCGTGAACGCCCAGCCGACTCCAAACTTCAGGTACAGTCTTGCAGCGAAGAGCGGAGCAAGGCCGCCGATCACGGATAGCATGACGGTTGAGGCTGCCATGCCCGATGCGCTGTGCTTCGGGTACGCGTCGACGGTGTACGTTCCTGTGAATATCTAGTTGAACGTCAGCAAGTGTATAGATAGACAGAGGGAGGGGATGTGGGCTTACAACAGCGCTCATAGCACCAGCTCCAAAGATCCCAGTCCCAATCATCGGTGCAATCCAGTGCGTTCGCTTCGACGCGGTCCATCCGTATATCACCAGACCAACGCCAACGAGCGGCCATAGATATGCCATGGGCAAGAGACTGTCCTTGGGCCGCTTATCACCTTTCGCTGCTCTTCTCTTCACAATCGTGCCGCTGACTCCAAAGCCAATTGCTATACCGACGAGATTACCGGCTGCAACGCCGAGATACGCTAGGCCGAGCTTCTTCTGCGCCCATTCGTACTGTTCGATGAAGGTGGTGGGAAGCGTGACGTAGAGGATGTACATCCAGCTGTGTCCAACAGCTGAGATGAGACTGACGAGAAAGATGGAAGGCATGGCGAGTAAGCGGAGGGGCATCAGCATAGCTCGTCCAAACTCCCTCGGCTTGCTTGTGTTGCGTTCAACGTCTAGTCGTGATCGTGAATGCGGGTTTCCAGTTCGTTTGCGCTCTCGACTGGCTTGTCGCCGGAGAATCGTGGCATCGTACGTCTCGCGCAGGCACAAGAACGCAAGGAGCGTAACGCCGCCGCCTGCTATAGCAGTGATGTGAAAGATCCACTTCCAGCCGAGAGCGTCGCTGATATAGGCTCCGGCCACGGGACTGACTGCTGGTCCGAGACTGTATGCGAGTGCGATCAAAGCGGACACGCCACTTCTCTTGTCTTTGACGATCAATTCACCAATGCTTGACGGGACGAGTGCGAAGACACTGCTGCCGCCAACACCTGCGAAGAAGCGTAAAATGGCTAGGTCACGAAGGGATATAGCGTAAGCACAGCGCCATGTGCAAATCGTGAAGAGGATGTTGCAGGCGTGGTAGAGAGAGACGCGACCGTACAGCTCGGCGAGTGGCGAGACGAGGAGTGGGCCGAATGCGTAGCCCAGGACGTAGACTGATATTACGAAGCCGGAAAGATGTTCGTTGGGGGTATTGTAGTATGTCATTATGGTAGGAATAGCTGGTGCGATGATAGACGATGTGCAGGAACTGTCGTGTGTCAGCATATCTTTGACAATGACCAATCATACATGCAACACTGAGCGTCGAGTAAAGACTTCTACTTACGAAACGAGACTCATCAAAAACAGGCACGATATGTTGAGTACCTTCTTCCATGTAGGCCAGTCCACCGGCTTCGTTCTGTCTCTTTCGCCGTCCCAGTAGTCCACAATGTTGGAATTGTCTTCGCCACCCCGAACCTCTACCGGCACATCTACGAACCTAGGTAGACTGAAGTCGCGGTTTTGGTATACACTCGGCAATGTCTCCCTCTCAAATATGCGATGCGCTTCTTTCCTAGCCGCAGTGCCCTCAGTGTCAGCAGTCTTCGCGGAGACCGTGCTCAATCCTGAAGAGGAGCGCGGAGCTGGCGAGGGTTGGCGTCGCTGGCGGGGTTTGAAGTTCTCCATGTGCAGCGGGCGTGGTGTCGTTGCTCAAGTCGGATCGTGCCTGGAAATATATTGTGTTCTTGCCGCCGTGAATATGAGGAAAGAGTGATGCGGAATATAGCAACTTCAACCCAAGGCTGGCTTAATTTCGGTCTGCGGTTGCGGTTGCCATCATCTCAGGAACGTGAAGGAAAGCGCATTCAAGTGGCTCGTGCTCATGTGCAGGAACAATACCTTCACATTGTCCAAACGATGTCTGTTTGAGCAAGAGGCTGATGATTGAAGGGGGTGTATTGTAGGCGGGCTCTGAGCATTTCAGAGTTGCGCAACTTACCGCTATTGCGTTGTCGCATCAGACGCTTCTCTACGTTGTGACTTACTATCGATCTCTACCGGAAACTTCTCCAGAGACTCATACCACTGAATGACACTACCGATCAAGAAAGCCCAGCTGCCCCAGAACGTGCTCAGACAGGCCTGGTACTGCGCCCATCTGCTGCGGTCGTACCCAAATGCAGGGCAGATCGTGAAGCCTACACCGCCTATGAGGTTCCATGCGCCTGTCCACCAGCCCAATGTCCTCGGCGCCGGCTTCCACCACTTCGACTGCGTCTCTATCATGAACAGTGTACCGGATATGATGAAGCCGATGCCGCCGACGACCTGCGGCGTCCAGTAGAAGATGATCGTGATCGGGCGCGACATGTGGTCGTAAATGCCCGGCAGGGCGGTCAGACCTGAGATCCAGAAGACAGTAGCGCCAAATAGCTGAGAGAGGGATGCGAGGAAGCCCAGAGAGTGCATATAATGCGTGCGTAGCTCTTGGCTCGAGGGCCACCACACCCATGAGAGGTTTCTGTCTTCGAGTTCAAGCTTTGCCTGTGAAACTAGGGTAGCGCTGCGACCTTTGCCGACCAAATTGCGCTTGTTCGAGTGGTGATGTGTGCAATGCGACATTGAAGGTCTCAGTGTCATCACTGCTTCGCCCTCGGTGTCGTGCGACAACGCGTTCTCTAGGGCCCATCCAAAACAACTAGTCCTATTCTCATTCACAGCTTCCGCCATGAGAAGAATTGAACCAATCTCGAAGACTGTGGCGCCGATGAAAGCCGTTATGCCGCCACCGTACAGCTCTTCTGTCTTGAACTCTGAAGCTGGGCTGACAAGTGGAAGCCACACGAAGAAGGCGTTGATGACCCAGATCACACTGCCAATCGTGAATACATATGCAACGTCGAACGATATGTCCCAGACTGGATAATATGTGAGCATACGCCAGATGTTGCGGGCGATGCTTCGAGGCGAGGATGTGGGGCCGGGTGTGGCATGCTCTTCGTCGGCAGTCGAAGGTGCTCGATCGACGATAAGAGCGTGTCTTCCTTTTCGGTTGTTGCGCGAGGTCCACTTGAAGCGGACGTCGGGTCGCGCATCGTGATGGAAGTGCGCCCGTGTAGGGTTGAGGAAGGAGATCGGGCCTGTAACGCGATGCCGGTCGAGCTGGAGCGATGAGTCGTCTCGAAGTGGTTCGCGAGCGAATTGGAAGGCCTTGCTTCGCGCCATCTGGAGGCTCGTGGATGTGAAGGGATGACACGGCGGCGACGTGTCGCGTGCAAACGACTGAAGGGAAGAGGCACTGTGAAGCTTTGCGTCAGTTCAAGGGATTAGCAGGAGAGCAAATATCACTACAGCCACTGCCGTGTGTCTTACTGTTACTGAACACACATGGCCCACGTTGCACGAATTGTGGCTGCGTCATCGTCAATAATGAAGATTGGAGTAAAAACTGCTTACTAAGGATCTGGACGGCCAACGACTCCTGAGCAGGCGCGACAGCCTCTGTCTCGCAACTCAACAATGCACACATTTGAGACTGACAAGGAAACACAAAATCAGCCTGCAGGACGGATTCTCCAGGGACTGTAACTAAGTCATGGGACTGCCATTAGTAGCATATCAGCATCAAAGGGGGCTGCACATTTCTAGTTCACAGTCGACGAGAATCCCAATCATGGTCAACAGATGTAGATCGACACTCCTAAGGCAGTCCTCATTCATAGGTAACAGTACGCAGTATGTGAGTCAAGCAGGGCAATTACTGACTGGCATTCACCTCGCTGTTGAATGCTCTTTCACCACTCATCTTGATTTTCACAATAATTGCTGCTTTTGTACCTGGCCTCAGCTTGCGTCTCTCACCTCAGCATCGAACATGTATTGTTCAACAGTAGCTATACTACTCCTTTCCTAAACACTCTAGCTCTTGAGCACCCACAACAATCGACGATTGACGCGCCAAATCCGTTATGGCCACCTCTGCTAACTACTGGCAAAGAACCCATGCTTCTTTCCGAACCCGATCGATGCCAAGCCATTCTACGCCCTCCAAAGTACGAGCGTAGAGTAGCTGGCCGAAAACTGCGAACACGTATCATTAAAGGTGACAGTGGATCGGCCCTTGATGCAAATGTCAGTACGTCTCCCGAGTGAGACAGCATAATTGCTGATTGCATCTAGGATCCAATCAGTACCACGTGGCAGCAATCGCTCAAAGCGAATGCAGAGCTCAGCTTCCTTGATCTGCCCCGCGAGCTCAGAGACATAGTGTACAACTACATCTGCGACGACCTGAACCGTACTGGTGCGAAATGGAGCACAGCCGAACTGAAGTGCGCTGCAAGGCGTGACGATGTTGACACCGGCTCGCCCGAGAAGGAGCATCAGGCCGATAGTCATGATTGCACAATCATGCGCTCATGCCGTCAGAGTCACGCTGAGTTTGCAATCGTGCTCTATGGACGACCGCTACAGATCATGGCACGGCCAGACAAGCACACTCCACCGATTACTGCATCATATGCCCATCTATTTCGACAGGTTCTATTCATGGGTATTCCCATGTGTGCGTGGTACTCAAGGCACAGAGATGATTGGTGCAAACATAAGCTTCATACGACGATACTACACATCCTGGAGATTGGCACTAGCCTACTGGACAGGTTCCCGAACACAAACTGCATTCGACTAACTGTCACGGATGGGACCTGGGCAAGACTGCAATATCCCGGAGTGCGCATCAGATCCTGACGAACGAAGTGCGCAAACAGGAGGCGGACAACGCGGAGGAAGAAATTCGGGCATATCAAATCAAGGATTTGGAGAATGACTCCATATATCAAGGCAGGCACAAGCTCAGTTACATTTCGCTGCAGATGGAGCTCATGGAAGTACTGTCTCGCAAGGATGGCCACATCCAAACTATCGGAGACACGCCCTTCTGTGAGGCTTCCCGCAAGGTACGAGACCAGCAGCTACCTCCAACCTGGACTACGACGACGGTCATCACAGAGAAGACGAGGGATACACCCGCCGGGACGTCTACAGTGACGACGACTAGGACAACTAAAACAAAGAGCGCGACTCTGACTGCGACGTGAGGGGACAAATCTCCAGCTCTTCAACGACATTCGGGCATGAAGGAGAGTGAGGGAGAGTTCTGAGCGCAAAGTTGCATACTTTGCAGTCCAGCGTCCGTTACCTGCACACGAGAGATGTGAAATGGTTAGAGCTGGCTTTGGCTGCGATTCCAGATTGGACTCTTCACATCCGAGCATCTGCTGAAATAGAGGGCAATTCTCTGGTTTCGACTTCGGGTATCAGATTTGCACGTAGGGCATTGGATCAGGGAGATTATTCTCGTGGCGCGATCGATGAAGGTCGATGACAAGGGACTAGTAATTTTCACTCGACGTCGCGCCTTCCCCAACAATTGTTTGTTTACCGATGACGTATTTACCTTGCTCGTGTCTCCCCCTTCTACTTTCGTATTTCAACACCCTTCGCCTGCGCCTCCGACTACCAGTATCCCCGCGTCCGAATTGTTGAACGACAGCGGATGCGGCCGTTGGTCTCACCTCTGGACCAAATATGTCTCTTTCAGAGCCTGGAAGATGCCAAATCGTTTGGGGATGCAATCGTACAGAGCGCTACAATCCTGCTTGGCGCTACAAATTCAAGCTCGCGTGGGAAGGCAACGTATGTCTAATCGTGAACTAGGTTTTTGTTGACTGTGGCTTACAGAAACAGAAAGTTACAAGGTGCGCAGAGCATCGATCCTTCAAGGCAATCGACGACGCAAGCCTACTTGATCTACCGCGCGAACTCAGGGATATGATCTACGACTATATCTGCGATGACCTCGAACGTATTGGCCAAGTATGGAACGACAGCAAGCTGCCCCAAGGCGCTACTTTCGCCCCTCCCTGTTCAAGGTCCCGCCGCAAAAAGAAGCCAAACACACCCTTGCACCAAGATTGCGCCATCATGCGAACATGTCGTCAAGTCCATACAGAGTTCGCCACAGTGCTCTAACGTCGACCGCTGGAGTTACCTGGCGATACTCGCCGCCATGATGTACCGATCCCTCAGCATTATGCCAACTTGGTGCGCCAGGTCTTGTTTCATGGATATGCCATTGCGGAAGATAAACCCAAGAAGCTATCCAGCGCACTTCGCCGAATCTTGCGGATGGCGAACGACTTGGCCAACCTTTTTCCGTACTTGCGCTGTCTGAGGCTCATCATGATAGCCGGGGATTCGACACGTCTTGACGATCTGTGCGACCAGTCTAAGCCTGTAAACCAACAGCTTAGAAGCCGCGCAACGCGCGTTGCCACGGCAGAGCGACAAATCCGAGCCTATCTGTCGAAGCACCCTTCAAGAACTATACCGATACAGCTAGAGCTCGTAGAAGATACATCTCGAACGTTTCACACGTCAATAGAGGACACGCCCTTTTGCGGGGCGTTCCGAAACGTGCGTGACAGCCAATTGTCTCGGACAACAGCATCAACCATGACGACCGTCGCGATCGAGACGAAAGTGACGGCGCCTACGCCATCTACAAAGGGACTCAAGACCACGATTACGACGACTACGACACGGACAGTTGTCACGACTACTACCGAAGCCTAAAGCAAAGGAGGAGGCTGCGGAACGTGAGAGCACGAGCGTAAGCGGCTTGAGATGAGTGGACGAGAATTGGAAGGAACGTGAAATTGAATTCCAAGGCAGAAAGGACCTGTAACATACCTCACTGTATTGAGACCTTGCTGAGGCATGAAGGGAGAGAAAAGGTCCACAAAAAGGTCGGAGAACAATGATGATCTTCATGTACAATTTTGCTATTTTACGTGATGATACCCAGACATGAACAAGACTAATGTAAGACTTTACATGCAATCTTGCTATTTGACTCCATCGCCCCCTACCCCACGCCACGCCACGCCACGATGCTATACCCTGTGAATCAATACCCTCCTGGGCCGAACCTTCGCGATCATCCCACATCAATGACGATGTCCTCTTTTTCTCACCATGCCCGCGCGCTTACGAATAATATGACATCAGCCATCCTTAAACGTGATAAAATCTCCAGAGTGTCGAGAATCGTCAGACGGGACAGGAGGCAAGTATAAGTTGCTAGTGTTCATTATGGTGGATGCAGATGGGGGCGCGTTCAGAACAATGATAATGGATAGGCTTCATATACAATTTCGCCATCTTACGTGGCAATCCCCATCCCATCCCTACCCTACACATCATTTACCTACACACATACCTGCCCTATCAACCACCATCATTCCCCCTCCCAAAACCCAATCCAATCCAACACTCCAACGCCACGCATCCCCAAAACGAACGTATCCCACCAATCGCACAAAACACCTTCATACACAAGATCCAAACAACAACAACAACGAAAGTCCAAAGACCCCCCCAAACCATCTAACAAGCCTGCAAATAATTACTCGGCACCAACCCCGGCCTCCCATTCTTCCCCACCGCCTCAGCCTCCCACCACCCATCGTCCTGCAATCTAAGCACAGCAAGGATATCGCCCTTTTGAAAACCTAGTTCTTCGGGGATTTGTGCGGCGTACGAGTACATTGCGCGCGCTGTCAACGTATTAGTATCGATGCACAGCAAGGCAAAGGGGCATAGAAAAAGACTTACAGTAATTCAAAATAATCCTTCCATCACGATTATACTGCTTCGGTTCCGCAAGACTCTTACTCCTCGCTCTGGACTCTGCTCTGGCACTACTTCCACTCCCACCTCCACCCCCAGCAGTACTACCCGCGTAGTAAGAAGATTGCGGTCGTGGCGCGGCGCCTCCTCGTCCCCTTACGCTTCCGCCACCGTACACGCTGCCGTGCTCACTCGGCGCCGCGACAGACATTGCCATTTTACTAGAGTGCGAACTGGATGGTCGGTCGAAGGATTGCTGGCGGAATGCGGGTTGGGGGGATACAGCGCGTGGCGAGGGTGCGGCGCGGGATTGCGGTCGGGACTGGGCCTGGGCGTCGGAGGGTTGGGGTGGTGGTGGGGGGGTTGGGGCGCGGACGCTGGGGGAGGCGCCGCGCGTGGATGTGTATGAGTTGCGTCCTACGGGCGTGCCGTAGGCTTGTGCGGGAGCTGTAGCTGTTTGGGCACGAGGTCGGGCGCTGGGAGCGGGCTGGGAGGCGTATGGGTTGGGTGATGCGGTGCGGTAGCTGTTCTTAGTAGCTGTTTGGTCCTGAGATGGCTGGCGTGGTGGCTGTTGTTGTGCTGGGCGGTATGTCGTTGGTGAAGAAGCTTGTTGTTGGGAGGCTCCACGGTATGAGGACGGACTCGGCTGTTGCGATGTCTGTGTGTAGAGCTGAGGACGGGGGCTAGTGGCACGGGGTGGTGCGGGCGATGCGGCTCGTGAAGGCTCTTGCTTGGTTGGGCTGCGTGATGCTGCTCGAGTATCTGCGCCCGTGTTGTACATGTTTGCCTTTTGGTTGACGTACATCTGCGTCGTCTTCTGCATCTGACGAGCGGTGTGAGCAGGCTTTGGGGCTCCAAGCCGGGACATCGGTGGCTGTTCGTAGGATGGCGGAGGTGTGCCTCGTTTTGCAGCATTCATCGTGACATTTGCGAGCGGAGTAGGGGCACCACCGGGCAAGTTCGCGCCAACAGCCGGTGTAGCAGGAGGCTGAGGTGTAGCTAGTCCATGGTAGCGATCAGCAGACACTCGCAGAGAGCCCTGCTTGGTAACGCCTTTGAGCTCCTCTAGAGCTTGGGCGATCGGGTCGAGCTCGTCTTGCGGCTCTGGTTGCCGTGATTGCCTCTTCTTGTCGGGCGAGTCTACGTCAAAGACATTGTTTCCGACGTTGAGCTGGAAATTTGCACGAGGATCGACCGGCTCTGGGCTGGCCGAGCGTGGGGCGTCTTGGATCACATTGCCACGAGTACCTCTGCCAAAGGTCCTTGTTGGGCTGACGTTCTCATCATTGGTCCTTCGTGATGTTGGTGCCCAAGTATCACGGCTGCTTGGGATGATAGTTGGTGGTTCACGTTCGTGCTTGCTCTTCCTGCGTCCGAAAGGGCTGTTGAAGAAGCCTCTCTTCTTCGCCATTGAGCTGTCTTCGATGGGACTAGGCTCAGGCATGGAAGACTGCGGCATGGGCTTGCCCGGCGATGCGGAACCACTTGGTGGCTCGATGCTAGAGAATGAGGTAGGGTTGGAGTAGTCACTCTGAGAGTCTCTGCTAGAGGGACGAGCAGGGCTGGGAATCGTGCTTCGATCAGATGGCGGCCCAATGCGGCAGTACTGAGTCATGCCGTCTGTGGGGTAGTCGTTGTGTGGGACTTGGCTTTGCTGGTAGTTCTGGCGAGCCTGCTGCTGTGCTTGTACCAGACGTGGATCCGGTTGCACGCCACGTGCGGGCTGTGGCTGCTGAGGTACAGCAGGTTGACGTGGAGCGACACTGATATGATCCTGAGGTTGAGCTGCTGGCTGGCGTGGAGCGACGTTGATCTGATCCTGGGGAATAACGTCTATCTCGTCCTGAGCTAATGGCTGAGTGTCGTGCTGAAGGCCAAGCTCCTTTGCTAGAGGGTTGTTCGGATCGTGATGCGACTCAAACATGGAAGGCTGAGGAGACGAAGCGCGGTAGGACGGATTCATAGTCCGTGCAAACTGCGCAACGGAGTAATTCTCGTCGTCTGACGCTTGTGACGATGTTTCGGCGTCTCCTCGACAGAAGTTGATGAACTTGGGTGGGTCTGGTATCTCCTGGCCGGTACCCAAGTCTTTGATGAAGCCAGTGATGTCTTTCTCCACGTCGCAGTCCTCGAGCGACAGACGCATCTTCTCGCATGAGGCATCGTCGCTGACGCATACTGTGGAGGCGATGTTGGCGAAGTTCCAGAGGCTGCTCTTGGTATAGTCGATGCGTTCTTCCTCTAGGTCTTGGAATTTCTGTTCGCTGTCAGTCATGATCTTCATACTCGCGGTGTCACACGCACATCGCAGGCCGCCTTCCAGTCCCGGTTCCATCTTCCAGTCGTCTCCTCTAGTATCTTGACCGCCGCCTCGTACTCGCTGCTAGTGGTGGAGAGGTTGATCTGCGTCTTCTCGAGCTTTGCCTTGTTCTTTCTCTCCTCGTGTCCCATGACCATGTGTGCCTGTGCGAGGAAGCCCTTGATCTTCAGACAGTCCTGCTCGTACCGGTCGCGTGACTTGTTGACGGTCGACGTCTGCTGCATCTTCAGCTTGAGCAGCTTCTCGATGCCGTTCTGCACAATCTTCCGCCGCTCCTTCATGCCGCCAGCGAATGCAGCCAGCGGCTCTTCCAGCTCTGTCTTCATCTGCTGGGCGATGTTCTGGTGTGCCTTTCCCATCGATTCGACCTCGGCTCGGATGACGTCGCATGACAGTCGCAGTGTGCCCGATTCGGCGGATCCCAGGGGCTTGCGAGAGAGGTTCAGGAGTTTCCGCGCGTACTCGTCCTCGATGGCGGCGCGTGTGGCGTAGAAGTTCTTCAGCTCGTCGTTGGCGACCTTTGCATTGTGCATGCGGTCGAGCATAGGGCCGACGCCAGCGTCATCTTTGCCCCAGAAGTTGTTTGCGACTGCGTTTGTCAGTATGCGATGCGTGTGGTGGACTGTGGTGGAGCATACACGAGAGGGACACAGAGGGCGGCTCCGAGGCCGTTGTCCCGCCCATGGCGGTGTTTTATTGTATGAGCGAAGGGTGTGGAGTGGTTCGTGGTGACGGGCGACAACGAATGCTCGCGAACAATGGTCTGATTAAAATATTCGGTATCAATCTGGTGGTTGCAGCGACGGGTTCTGCGTGGTGAGGAGTCGACCGGGGTTGATGCGGGCATAACGATGTTTACAGAACGTGGTTGTCAGGGACGACACCAAGCGCCACCTATGACGATCCTCACCTCACGACGATGACTTCAGATGAGACCGCCGCGTCGCCCAGGAACCCTATTCGCGCAGCATTCGGACATAATTTTATTTGATGTAATGCTCAGAAGCATTATTTGCTCGATCGTTGGTAGCTGTGCCTGAATATCTTCAGTCAGCGACACTTGCGTAGCCTCGTAGCCAAAGAATCTCACCAGGCCAGCCACACGCAGCACACTTATGATGAAGTGAAAGGTCTGTCAAACGAAGCATGCATTCATGAGTGTACGAGATAGATTCCACGATCAAACGGACGTACCCGCCAATGTGACTGCTCACGGTCATGCCGAGGGTATGAGTAGGAAGCTTGGACGCGTTCAAGGTGAGGTGAGATTGCTAGTACATGGAGACACCAGCATCTAGTATCTGTACAAGTAATATGCCTTCAGATTGCAGCTTCACTTCTGAGACAGGGTGCTGAAAAGAGGCCTGGTGAGCTCTGAGGTGACATCCACGGCGTATGCATATAAACGATGAGTAGAGTGTCTTAGCGATATTCTCATGCAGTCTCCACGCATCGAAGGCATCCGGCCTTCAATTTGCTATTCCCATCAATAATCCTCGTGCCTTGAGATGGTACTGCTCGAACAATGGAAGGCCCCAGGAACGAGTGTGGGGTAGCTGGTTGGGCATATCTTCAACCTCGTTCGGTCCTACGTAAGATCAGATGGTAATTGAATCAACATGAAGAACGGACATGTAGACAGTGTTAAGTTATCTAGTCAGGTAGTCACAAGAAGTATACAAGGCCAGAAGCATACCCCTAGGTATGAGTGCAGTGCAGTGCAGTGCCAAGAACGGCTTCTCCCGTGCGCATGCAAGTGTCGCGACGACGGCTATCAACCACGACGCCAAAACTCGTCCCCAAACCCCCCATCGCTACCACGTCTACCACGCCCCGCTCCACCACCCCTTCCTACCCGCCACGAGCTGCCCCATGGACAGATGAGCCAGCAACACCCCTGGGGAGCCCCAACACCACGACAGAGCGCCCGGGTACCGCCCATCTCGACCGACGACCAGTACCGCAACACGCCCTCGCCCAGCACAGCACCGCGTCCCGCCTACTCGCCCGCCAGCGCCAGCTTCCCGTCCCTCGCCCAGGCCTCCTCGTCGCGCCTCGCCGGCAGCCGCAAGTCGTCGGCGGCCTCGACCATAGCGCCCAACGCCGCCTTGAGCGGCGGAGGAGCCGCCTCGAGCACCCTCAGCTCGCCCAGCACGCAGGGCAACCCGCCGTTTGGCGCGTCTTCGTCGTCGTCCTCACAGAGCCTCGCGCGCATCGTCGTCGCCCAGATATTCCTGCTGCTCAGCCAGTTTGTGCCGCCCCGGGACGACAAGGAGCGCCTGAAGTGGGACACGCAGGCCGAGCAGCTCAGGAAGGTTCGTGCCATGCCCTATTGTTTGCGCCCCTGCGTCGCCGTCCTATGCTAACGCGCCGCCAGCTGGTCGACTCGCACGGCATGGAGGTCTTCACCAAGTACTTCCGCCGCCTGGTGCAGAACAACACGGCGCACGTGTTTGGCACCACCGCCCGCAGCAATGCCGACGCCAACGGCAGCTACCAGATCCTCGTCACGGAGATGCAGAAGCTGCGCAAAGACGCAGAGCAGGCGGCAAAGATCGCCGAGTCGATAAGCTCCGGTGAGAGCGAGACGTTCCGCGACTTCGACCTGGCCGCCTTCACCGCGCACTTCAAGCTGGACCCCATCGCAAAGACGGCGCTAGCGCTTGCCTGCAGACGGACAGACCTGCGCCAGAAAGGTATACACGCACCCTTGCCAAGCCCCTCACCTTCCACACTAACCCCACACAGCGGACTCCGTCATGGCGACCGTCGGCGACGACCTGCTCATGACCATCGCCCAACCCGCGCCCGGCGACGATCTCTCACCGGACGTCCTTGTCGAGCTCGTCGAAGAGATACTGCAGGACCCGCCCCCCGCGTGGGACGACGATCGCAAGCTGAGCCTCGTCTACGCCGTCCAGATGCGCTACCAGAACCTGCAGACGCCAGTGCCGGCCGCCGTCGAGTCTAAGCTGATTCTCGTCGACCTCACCAGCGTCAAGAACCCGCTCGCCAAGCTCGTGCAGCGCGCAGGGCCGCAGGGAACAGCGACGGTCGAGGCATGCAAAGAGACACTCGCACAGGCCGAGACACGCGACATCAGCTACGAGCAGGTCGCGACGGCGCTGCTCTACATTGCGCTCACCAACGGATACAACGCCAAGAACTTCGTCGCCGCGCTGCGAGAGCACCGCGTCGGACAGCGGCTGGACTGGCAGGATGTCGTCCACGCCTTTGACCGCGACGCCCTGCGCATCGACAAGGAGCAGTTCCTCGCCATCTACGAAGCGCTGCTCCCAATCGCCCGGGACACCGACACGTTCGACATCCAGCTGCTGTGGGGCGGGCAGTGGCAGAGCGACATGACCCACCTCTACTTCCTCCTGTCCTTCTTGTCGTGCACCCCGCAAGAGCTCGACGTCACCCAGATCCCGCGCCTGCGCACCTCGTACTCGCTGCAGACATTCGAAGATGCCTCAGACGATGTCAAAGTCTTCGCAGAGCAGGCAGTCAAGCACCCGTTCGTGTCGCTCGACGCAACGAGCGCCCTCTTCAGCATGATCTTCCGCACCTCGGAGACATACCACGTGGCGCAGTCTATGGGCATACCTGACATGGTGATCAATCCACACACGGCAGAGTTCCTGGTTGCAGCAGCGGCAGTGCCAAAGCCGTGGGGAGCGTTACAGGAGCAAGCGCTTAAGCAGCTGTTTGACCCGTACTTCCACAAGAAGCTGCCCATCTACAACTTCGTGCTCTATGGCCTGTGGCATCAGGACCTTCAGTGGCTCGTCGACCGCTTCGTGGACGCGTACAACGTCGATTCCATGCTGCTGACCCTCATCTTGGAACACGCCGAGGCCAACGACTGGCTTGAGCAGTTGATTCGCAGTAACACTGACATCAGCCTGGACCTCGCGGCTCAAGCGCATGCGAGAGGGCGATTTGATCTCGAGCCGTGGCTCCAGCAGACCTCCGACCAGGCCGGCCCACTCTTCCGACGCATCCTGACAAACTTCCTGACCGCTCGCGCTGCCGAGGAGATGCAGCGTGTGCGAGAAGACCACCAGCCACTGAGCCTGCCCCTCGCCGTGAAGACGGTCTACCCGCTACTCTGGTTCCTTGCCGAGTGCGGCCTGCCAGAACAAGAGCTGCTTCCCCTCCAGCGGAACTGCATACAGGCGTACCCACGGCTCATCAACTATGGCGAAACTGTGGATGATGTCATCGACGCCAACGGCGAGAACGGCAACGCTCTTCCCGAAGATGCGGACAAGAGGATGCAGGAACATTTCAAAAACATGTACAGCGGCGAGAGCGATGTACGTGACATCATTTCTGTGCTGAAGAGGTACAAGGAATCCCGTGACCCTGCAGAACAAGAGCTGTTCGCATGTATGATACACGGGCTTTTCGACGAGTACAACTGTTTCGGCGAATACCCCTTGGAGGCTCTCGCTACGACCGCCGTTCTATTCGGCGGCATCATCAACTTCAACTTGCTGTCAAGGATTGCACTACAAGTCGGCCTTGCCATGGTGCTTGAGGCTGTGCAAGATTACCGGCCTGATGAGTCCATGTACAAATTCGGTCTACAGGCACTCATCAACTTCTCGAATCGACTGCCGGAATGGCCGAACTACTGCGATCAACTGTTGACCGTGCCAGGACTGCATGGCACCGAGATCTTCACCAAGGCGGAAGAGATTGTAGGCCAGCAGATTGCCGAGGTGAATGGGGACGGGCACAACGGTATTGGTCTCACAAATGGCAACGGCATTGAAGACGCCTTACAGCAAGAGTCAGCTGTATCCAAGTTCACCTGTTTACACGTCGATCCACCACTGCGGCCCGATTTGTATGAAGAGCCTGACGAGGAGGTTTCGGATAAAGTGTTGTTTGTCTTGAACAACGTATCGGAGCGTAACCTGCGCGAGAAGATTACTGATCTGACGGACGCAGTCGAAACGAGGCATCACCAGTGGTTCGCCAACTACCTTGTCGAGGAGCGTGCGAAGATGCAGCCCAACTTTCAACAGCTTTATCTCGATATCCTGTCGCTGTTCAACGACAAAGCGCTGTGGGCTGAGGTTCTCCGCGAAACCTATGCAAGCGTCATTCGACTGCTCAACACCGACTCCACCCTGGGCTCGACCGAGCGTGGCCATTTGAAGAACCTGGGCTCGTGGCTCGGTGCCCTTACCATAGCTCGCGACCAGCCAATCAAGTTCCGCAACATATCCTTCAAGGATCTGTTGATTGAGGGCCATGATACTGGGCGGCTTCTCCTCGTTATCCCATTTACCTGCAAGGTTCTGGTCCAGGCCGCAAAGTCCACTATTTTCCGACCACCCAACCCGTGGATTATGGAGATGCTGGGGGTGTTGCTTGAGCTGTATGAGAATGCAGACCTGAAGCTCAATCAGAAGTTTGAGATTGAAGTGCTTTGCAAAGGACTTGATATTGATCACAAGGACATCGAGGCGGCAAATTGCATTCGAGAACGTCCACAAGTGGAAGAGTACCCTGGAACTCTGATGACCGACGGCATGGATGCGTTCAACGATTTGTCCATCATGGGACTCAATCGGTCTCGCGGTACTAGCGACCGCTTTTCTTCTGCAGCAATCACAGCAGCTTTGCCGGACTTCACGAACCAGCTTCAATACCCTCCTTCCGGCAACAGCGTTGTATCGCCGGCCAGTCTCAAGAAGATCTTCCTTGGCGCGGTCAATCAAGCGATACAAGAGATCATTGCTCCAGTAGTGGAACGCTCGGTTACAATCGCCGCGATTTCGACATCACAGCTCATCAACAAGGACTTTGCCATGGAGCCAGATGAGGAGAAGCTTCGTAGTGCAGCCCACACCGTGGTGAAGGCGCTGTCCGGGGCTTTGGCTCTAGTCACTTGCAAGGAGCCTCTACGCATGAGCATTCAAAACAACATTCGCATGATGGCTCGTGAGCTGCCCGAGCAAGCTCTACCAGAAGGGCATGTGCTCATGTTCGTCAACGACAATTTGGACCTTGTCTGCAATACCGTCGAACAAGCGGCGGAAATGTCCTCTTTGGCCGAGATTGACATGCAGATCGAGGAGGCTGTACGTATCCGCCGCATGTTCCGCAGCACTCGTCCCAACGAGACGTTCAAAGACGCCAATATTAGTCCTTGGGCCTTTTACATCCCGGAACCATACAAGCAGACTGCTGGGGGATTGAATCGAGAGCAGCTAGCTATCTACGAAGACTTTGGCAGACAGGCGCGAGGGGTTCCTCATGCCGGCAGCGCATCGCAAGATAGCGGACGACAGATGCCTGATGTGCTACAGGACCAGTTTGGAGCAGTGCCAAACCTGCCCACTCCAGGCGCGGTGCCAGCCGAGCCACGTCTGCATACTCAGCAGCCCCGTCTCCAGAGCCTACCGGGGTCACAAGGCCCTCCGGCCCAGCAGCAACTGAACGGTTACATGGACGGCGCAGGACCTGAGCGCGGTCGTACCGCTGAAGAGATGCTCGTTGAGCTCCTGCGCATCATCAAGGAGGCTCCTGAAGAACGCATTACCGAATTGGTACCTGGAAACAGCAAGATCCACCACATGTTCGAGCAGCTGACCTCGACCATCGAGTTGGCTGGGCCCAACAAGGACACATGGGCTCACGTTCTCGCTGGACAAGTCACAAACCAACTCTTCGGCGACAATTTGTCGCGATTGGAGATCGAAGTCATGGCTCATCTTCTAAGCCACCTCTGCCAGCTATCTGTCCAGACGTCTCGGCAAGTCCTCATATGGCTAGCCACACTCCACGAGGATGACCGCATTTTCAAAGCTCCGGTCATGGTAGCCCTCATGGAAGTGGGCTTGATGGACATTCACCGCCTCAACACTACAGTCGCGAAGGCAATCCACGAGCGTCGCATTGCTGCGGTGGAGATGCTAGCTAGCCTCATGGACGAGCTCCTGCTCAGTGAAAATCCAAGCGCATTCCGTGCCGATTTTGCTTCAACCATCGACGCCCTGACCAGCTGGCTCGCCGAAGATCCCACCCTAGAACTGGGCAAGCGTGTCATCAGCAATCTGCAATCAACAACCGGCGATTCGTCCATGACCCCACCAGCGAGTGGACACAAGGATCAGTTGGAGTACGTTTTCGAGGAGTGGGTGCACCTACAGCAGTGTGAGACGTCCAAGAAAACGACCGAAGTTTTCATCTACCAGCTCCACAAGCAGAACATCATGGAAACCCAAGAGTCCTCGATCGAGTTCATTCGCACATGTGTTGACTCAGCTGTACTTGCGCATGAGCGTGAAACCTCTCTCCCCTTTGGCATTGCCAACGAAGACCTTGCTACCGTGAAGATCGACGCCCTTGGTCAGCTTATTGTGAGTCTGGTCCAATTTCAAGATGAACATTCAAATGGTGCTGTCAAGGAGAGCAAAGCACGCTACCTGGATCAGATCTTGGTTGTCGTTGTACTGGTACTGTGCAACCATCACAATACGCGGGGAGATGCTTTCAACCAAAAGGTCTTTTTTAGACTCTTCTCCACGATCTTCTTCACCTTGAACGAGGCGTGCAAGGATGAGTCCATGGCTGACCACAAGTCGGATCTTTTCATCGCGGTCGCTCGGGCTCTACTCATCCTGCAGCCATCTCACTTCCAGCGATTCACCTTCTCTTGGTTGGCACTACTCGCTCACCGAATCCTTATTCCGGCGATGCTAGAAGGAGGCGACAAGGACGAGCGTTGGGACGTCTACGCCAAGCTCATGGAGACGCTATTGATCTTCACCGGCCAGTTGATCAAGCCAACTGGAGAAACAGCAATGGCGCAGCACTTCTATCGTGGCGTCTTGCGAGTATTGCTCGTCATCCATCACGACTTCCCCGAGTTTCTCGTCGAGAACCACTTCAAGTTCTGCAACAGCGTTCCGATGCATTGCACGCAGCTGCGCAATCTGATAGTGAGCGCATATCCGTCCACCATCCTGGAGATGCCCGACCCATTCACCGCCGGGCTGAAGGTCGACCGGCTCGAGAAGAACCTGCAAGCTCCCATCATTCGTGCCGATGTTGAGCACGGACTTGTCGAGGCAGGTATCAAGGGGACCATCGACAACTTGCTCAAGGGCTCCGACATCAAGCCGCAGGACATGGAGAAGATTTCGGCCGCCGTGTACTACACTCAAGCCAAATCGAGCGCTTTCGAGCTGGTGCCGACAGTCGCAGACCCAGTCTTGATCCACGCGATGACACTCTACATCGGCATCGCAACTCTCGGCGACGACGGCGTCAGCGCACCCCTCTTTGATGCCGACAGCCCAGCTGCACGACTCATCGAGCGTCTAGCCACCGATCTCGAGCCCGAGGCGCGCTTCCACCTCATCAGCGCCATCGCAAACCAGCTGCGCTTCCCCAACACGCACACGCACTTCTACAGCTACGCGCTCCTGCACCTGTTCGGCCTGCAGGACAATACCGAGGCGCAACAGCTCGAGATCCAAGAGACCATCACACGGGTTCTGCTAGAGCGCTTGCTGGTGCACCGCCCGCATCCGTGGGGCCTCATCATCACGCTGCTGGAGATTCTGAAGAACCGCAAGTATGCGTTCTGGGAGCTGCCGTTTGTCAAGGCAGCACCGGAGGTGAGTGCATTGTTTGTGCAGTTGATGGGGAATGGGACTGACGTTGCTTGAAGGTCGAGCGTCTTATGAATGCGCTCTTCACGCATGCCCAGCAGAGTCCACGCCCTCTGGCTTAATTGGCAGAGCGTTCGAGGAATACCGGGATCGTTAGTACCGACTTCCTACTTGTCTAACCAACTCACTGCATTTGCGTGCGCAACGAGGTTCGCTTCATCTCGTCACTACTTCTCCTCTTCACGACTACGGCTCTTTTCTCAGCTGGCCACGCATGTAAAAGCCAGTATTCTTCTCGGAAGGAAAAGGAAACGGGTAATCGAATCGGGGCAACGAAACGAACAAAATGGGCTTTGGCTTGTTAGCCTCATTCCCCCGTTTTCGCGACTCAACAACTCTCAAAAAGCAACGGCGTTTATGATGTGGTGGGAATTGAGGGATTTTTGTTTTCATTTTTAGGCCAGGTTTTAAGTCGAGTCGTGTAGAATAGCATTTGCGTGGCGTGCTTGAGGTGGGGCTGTGTGTATGATGCCAAATGGGATGGATGGGTGCATATAGCTTAGGTGTAGGATACTTTATGAATGAGTTTTGTTCTGCGGTTTGAAGGGTGGTGATGTCTGTGGTGTGGTGTGCTGGGATGAAATATGGATTAGAGTTACGGCCTTGGGCCTGAGTGAATGGTGACTCGGTGTTTTGTTCTTTGTATGGGAGATGGACGAGGTGAGATGTGGAGGCGGGGAGGTGTGAGCCTTGCGCAGATCTTCAGGCTATGGCGCAGCATAGCCTTGAAAGACTAAGATTAATACTCGACCTGCGTTCCATGTAAGCAGCGATCAAACATGTAAGTCCGGGAACTTTGTGCAGTATAGACTGTATTGAGATCACGCGCACAGGCTGAGAATCTCTCCGTTTACTTCAAGTTGTAGCTGTCCTACCACCCAACAAATTATCGCAACACGCACTCCATCGAGATCAAAAACCTCAAGCGCCGACAACGACACAAAATGCAACTGATCTTCATGCCTCGCGAAAGCCACAATATCCAGCCAGCCAATACGTGATTCGCAATATCAGGCCAGATCAGATCGTGTAAGTGTAAGCCAAGCTGATCAGCCTTGCGTTAGCTCCTCCGGGTAGGTGACCGAATGTCTATGACGTTTGAACACGGCTGTGAGAACGTTGCACGTGGGTAGGGCGGGCCGCGGATGGTTAGGAAGGGGGATGATGGGATAAGTATGAGGGCTGTGCGATGGTTGGTTTGGGAATATTAGGTTGTTTGAGGGCGGCGCTGGATTTTGTGACTTTGCGTTTGGACAGACAGCACGACGCGATTATCACTATCGAGGACGTTAAGGCGTGCTCATTCTCATCTGATATTTAGATAGTTTTTAGACATGGACGCGCAATCATATCAAAGCGCAAAGTACGTTTCTCGAGGCGGAAGGGGAGCGGAAAAGGAGAGGAGAAAGGAGCAGTTGAACGAACATGAACAGCAACAACAGGGTACAATCTCTCCCACCCCACGATCAAAAACTTCCATCCGCATCACTATGAACTCACGCAAACTACAGCCCCAAACCCCTCCTTAAACAACACCCACAACCAATCTCCAACCCCACCATCTCCCCGAAAGCGCGCAGACTCCCACCAGCAACCAACCTCACCACCCTCACCATCCCCCCACCAAGCCATCGTCTCCGCACACCTACGCTCCTCATACGACTACGAGCGCCCACGCAGATACTCGTGCACCGCTGATACCGGACACGTCGGACGACTTAGCGGAAATTTCAATGCGCCTACTGTTATTGAGGTCGAGCGCGAGAGGGAAAGGAGGAAGAGTTTGAAAGGGGTGGGCGTGGAGAGGATTAGAAGGAAGGTTGGGGGGTGGGTTAGGACGTGAGATGGGGAGATATCATTGAGGGAGTATGTTTTGATGTTGGGAATCTCTTACTGAAAGACTGAATTGGGAATGGACAGTTTGGAGCAAGGCGTGATGGTGTCGATATGGTGTGGAGGACTTGCTCGGAAGCATGGTCCGGGGTGCGCATTCGGTAAGGATAGCCGACTGTTTTGGGCGTTTTTCTATGGAAGTCTATTTGGACACCTGTTTCTCTGGAGCACATTATTGTACAGGTTGTGTTGGGTATGTGGCGCGATATCATTTAGCGCATGTCACCGCAGTAGATACTCTGCGTCGTTTCGTTGACTCGTCTCTTCCGAGGTTGCTTTGAGAAACGAGCGGACAAGTAGCAACGCGCTCTAGGCAAGAATAGCCGGCTAGCGGTATGTCGCTTCCTTAGGTGAAATCGGTCTAAAACCCTGTTTCCCCTAGCAAATGTTTTACACACTGATCCTATTCTCTGTATGGTAGTACTTTTGTATCCTTCGGCATGTCGCTACTTTCTCCTTCTCCATCTCCCTATCTAATTTTCATCATTAGACGTCCGCGCCACGAGACGATGATATCATAGCTCATTATGCGCCACCGATCCTCCACACCACTTCCACCCCGATATTTCCCATCGAATCTCTACACTGATACCCGCAGTGTTGGAATCTCACATTTTCAGGTTCATAAACGTCGCATCGGCGTCAGAAGCGTGGCGTATGTGGGGCAACAATCCTTTGATTGGCCAGCCATCATTGCCTCTTCTGTAACAAAGCTCTCTGGGCATGACGCTGCGGTATGATGTGCAAACTAATGGCCTGTTGTGTGCCTGGCAGTAAACAGGTGTTTGAGTCCTCGGAGCCGCATGGGCGATAGCGTAGAGGTGTTAGTATTGAAACTGAAGATGACTGACTGTTGTTGCCCGCACTCTTTTGAAAGCAAACTTCATACATGACCTTTTACCGTTCCTTCATCTGACACCATATACTTAACGACCATACAACGTCATACAATCTACGAGATGAATTACTACCACGAAGTAAACGTGTCAGAGCGCGAAGCCGCACTTCACTACGACTCCAACTCCTCCATCACCAACGAGACACAAGACGTGCACTCCGCATCACCGTCTTACACTTCCTGCCCGCACCCAGCCACAGGACCTCTAGACCGCAACGACTCAGCACAGTCCGCCGAAGAGATCAAGTGCGAGCAACTCGACGCCGAGTACGCGCAATACACAGACGCGCCGCCACCCTACTCGGAGGAACAGTACGCGGGCAAAAGCGAGGAGCAGCAGAACACGATGCGCATGAAGGACTACACAAAGGAGATCAAGCGCCAGATGGGCAAGCAGCTGGTGCGAGATTTGAAGAGCGGCGATATGAAGACGGAGCCGTTTGAGCATATAGCATGATGTCTGGTTGATCTGCATACCTCCTAGCATGGCGTAGGAGCATACCTCCTAGCATGGCGTTAGGAGTATGCAGGCTGGGCCTGCCGTGGGTGTTTTGCAAAGCGGTGGCGTTTGGATTTTTTTTTCTCGGTGACGACGATTGATGACTTCGCAAAATGTGTTACTAGATAGATAGTTGCTATACTACTACATGAACATTCTACCTTCGTCGGGACGATAGTTGGGCTTGGTGTTGGTCCGGCTTAAGGCAGCAGTGCAGGTGGTGTCAGCCGTACGCCGCACGCCGCAGAGAACGTGAACACCTCCAGGATTCTGGCTGAGCTCCAGCGTACCATCATCACAGCCACTGACATTCCCACATCTGGATCGAAGCAACAATGGCAAGGCACACGACCG
>Ga0265780_10002870_pt1 | contig 23069 bp, 26 predicted proteins | sample P1T30metagenome_FD_192432 | JGI IMG/M metagenome (GOLD analysis project Ga0265780, IMG submission 192432) | Plant litter microbial communities from East Loma Ridge, Irvine, California - P1 T30 | ecosystem: Environmental > Terrestrial > Plant litter > Unclassified | place: USA: California... | reverse complement strand
TAGGCGTTATTGAGCATTGGCTCACAGCACGGCACAGCATTGTTGACCGACATCGGTCAGGACATTTGGGGTTGGGAGCATCGATGCAGCGGCATATCTACGTTCAAGCATATTCTCGAGCATTTAGGGGCGGCTTTTGAAAAGCGATTTGCCATTGGCAATTGCATGTATTCATACGACTACTGGATGAGGGATGAAAGACGACGAGAGACGGCGAGTAGACAACGAAGCGTTTCAACACTGCAGCATCGATCTGCATATCAATGAAGTGATAAATTGTACAGTAACTTACAATGTATCGCAATACATGAAACATTTCAAACTACGCTATCTCAATTTGAATCTCCTCTGATCTATGATGCTATCCAACCTATTAGCCCTCATGACGTAACCCCACCACAACCACCCATCAAATAATTTCAACCCTCATCAACCCAACCCACTCCACAAAACACCACAATGCCATCCACTCCTCAAACATCCGACGACACCGCCATAGACCGCCACTCCACCTCTGCCCTCGCCACCACAAAGCGCAACCTCCGCTACCTCTACGACCCCAAGACCGCGCCCACGGCCATATCCTCGCGCCGCACCCGCACACTCCTTCGCGTGCTGCGCTCCTCGCTGCTCTTCGTGTTCTGGCGCCTCGTGCGGTACGCTAAGTACGTGGCTATTGGGTCGCTGGTAGCGACTGTCGGGGCCGGCGCGTTTGGTACGGTGGTGTCGGGTGCGGGGTTTGTGCTTGCGCCAACGGGGGTGGTGGGGACGTGTGTGGCGGCGGGGGTGTGGGGGGGTGGGAGGTGGGTTGTTAGGAGGGTGGGGAGGAAGTGGGGGCATGAGGGGGATGGAGAAGAGAGGGAGGATGAGGAAGAGGGGGGGCATGAGAGGTATGGGGGTGGGAGGTTTGGAGAGGAGATGCCTTGGTGAGAAATTACAAGGATCATGGTGAAGAGTGAGGGATATGTGGATGTTAGGACTGTGATTAGATGCTGAGGAAAAGGCTTGCGAGGCGTACAGACATGTGCTCGAGCATCACGCCGGAACACGCCGAACGCTCTCGAACGTACGGCCGATCCTTTTTGTCTCAGAAATCACGATCACGAGCCATCATGGAAGTCGCAAACCGTTTGCTCCAGCCGCTTCATTATCCATATACACCCGTTCCATTTGCCGCAACTCTATAGGATCCACATGTCCGTTCCAAGACAATACGCCTACCTCGTCGTACAGGAACTTTACTCTCCACCCGGGGTAGTTCCTCAAGGACGACGAGTGACGCACGAATGTATCTCCCACTCTCTCGACGGTGCCAATGCGATGCTCGAAGACACACTGTGTATCCTGGGTAATTTGCAGCCAACCTGGACCTGGAGACGTGTATATCGCTGGGAAGATCGTGGCGATGTGATGGGGGGTTTCGCTGTCTTTGACGAGGCTGGGAATGGGATGCGGATCATTTTCATCGAGAAGATTTTGCTGCTTGAGGCGTGTGTTGTGGATCCGACGTTCAAGGTGGAAGTTAAAGAGGAAGGAGCTGGGGTTAAGATTGAGGGCTGATGTGTGTTTTTGGAATGAAGGTGCTACAGCGGATTATATTGTGTCCTCGGCAGACTGGCTTTTCTCCTTCACGCTCAAATGTGTACCATATCGATAACCCCAACACATCGCTCGCGCAATCCTTTCCGCCGCACGTCGTACTCCAGGCGAAACAAACGGATCCAACAGGGACGCAAGTGTGTCACGTCAACATGTGATCTATACACATAACGCCAGGCAAGCGCGACACCCACCAATGTCTCACAAACCGTTTGCTCCATCCCTCACCCACGCCATAAAACATCCATACCATCAGTCCCTTTCCCACGATCATCATCCTCTATTCACAATGTGTCCTTCCCAATCCAAATCCAGCCCCTCCGACTCCGAACCCTCCTCCCCCTCCGCCCCCAACACCAAGCGCTACGCCTTCATAATCATGCACGAGCTCTACCCTACAGGCGCACACCCCGACGAAAAGAACAAAGCCCGTTACATATACCACTCGCTGAACGCTGCTAGGTCGCGCCTGCAGGGTATTAGAGATAATGTGGCTATTGTTTGGCCGAACTCGACGACGCAGGATTCCCGGGCTAGGGTTTCGAGTGGGTATGAAGTTGGGGGGTTTGAGGTGTATGATGAGTTTGGGGTGGGGAGGCATGGGTATTGGGTTGAGAAGGTTAGGTTGGGGGATGGGTGTTTGGGGGGTGGCGCTGCTATGTGAGATTCGGGAAGTTTCCGGCGATGATATGAGGATGAGGACACGGGTGACTTATAGACTTTGATCTCCTTGGACCTTTGGCTGTACATCTTGACTGCATATCTCACCAACTCAGTGAGTTTCGCGTATCTTTTCTTTTTTTTCGTTTCCTATTTGTGGCTGTCATGTCAAACCGCTTCGAGCACAACATTACCTGTACCAACGGATCGCACAAGTGACAAAAGCCTCATCGCATTTTTTCACGTCCAGCTGTTTGTCACTGATATGAATGCGGGCTGTTTGTATTGACTCAAGGCAAGCACAAAACACCTACTACTAGCTGCTACGCAAACTGCTATGGAAGCAGCTCGCCACATAAGCTTCCACGCGAGGCCACGTTATCCTTCATCATCTCACCTTCTCCGCATACATGGCATGCACAAGGTCCCAGCCCAGCAGGAACGCCAGATCCAAAAACAACTCCAAGTCCACCTCAAACAGCACATCCAAGGGAACCTCCAAAAACAACTCCAAAGACATACCCCCCTCCGACCCCAACCCCTACTTCAACCTCTACCCCGACACCCCCCATAATCCCACCTCCACCACCACCAACGTCTTCGTAATAATGCACGAAGACGTCCCAGAGCACCACGAGCACAAGAACCGCGCGCTCTTCGTGCGCCAGGATCTCAGAGCTGCTAGAGACCAGTTGCAGATCATTATGGATGGCTACAATAGTAGTCCTGGAACGGTACCGGGTGCTAGGGCTAAACGCTTGCATCAGAGGGTTGATGATGGGGATCCGTTGGAGGGGTTTACGGCGCTGGATGGTGGGGAGGTTGTGAGGAGGATGTATTGGATTGAGAAGGTGGTGGTTTTTTTTAAGGGTGAATGTCAGAGTCAACTCGTTATCTGAATCCATCTTGCATTCCTTCCAATTGTAGGATTCAATGATTATCTCCTCTGATATCGTCCGATGCTCATCGTCCAGCAATAGAAATGCCCTCGCGCATCGCCAACTCCCGCGACTTTTGTTCTACACGTCGCAAATCGCTCTTACCTTCAGTATCTTTCGTAGACGACTCTGAAGTTCCGATATTGCTTCTCCAATTACAATAACTAGAAAGAAACTTGTACCATTTGCGTCACCACCTTAGCGTTTCGTATGTCCTAAAGGTAGATGTCCCGATGTTTTTTTCAAGCCCAAGACTTGCCTTGAACATCGCAAAGCAAGGCAATCGCAACGCGTGCTGTCAAATCAAGCGTTTGTCAAGCACATTTGTTGACGTTGCGGATGATAGCAGACGCGCACAAGATTCCAATCACAAGCCGTACAAACCGCTTGCTCTTGAAGTCCCTCACCAGGTAAGATGTAAGCGCATATGTACCAGTCTCTCACCATCTTTAGGCCATGGTATCAAAAACACCCTCCAGTTCCAAACCAGGCCCCGCTGTCGATATCTCCATCCAAACCAAAGAAAATCCCCACTCCGACACGTATTTCGACTCCAGCTACACCGAGACTTACGCCTTCATCATCATACAAGAAGACCTCCCCATCCACCATGAGCGTCTCAACAAGACCAGAAAGGTCTATCACGACTTCCACCGCGCCGAGGCAAAGCTCAGGTACATGAAGGCTGGTATGCCAAAATTATGGCCGAAATGGACGGTGGTGGAAGAACAGGTCAGATTTGTAGGAGGATTTGCGTTGGAGGGGTTCAAGGTGTATGATGAGAACGGTGTAGCGATGAAGAGGGCTTGGGTTGAGAGGACGGTGTTGGCGGGTGGGTGCGGTGGTCAGGGCAGTGGTAGTGGTAGTGGTAGTGGAGGTCGAGAGGTCAAATGAAGATGGCGGTAGAGCTCGTGTCCGTCGATGCCGTAATGGACATGTATTTGAACGGTCCTACTTCACTGTCTACCTCACGTTGTCCGCAAATTGTTTGTCCCGCTCCAACCCCTCATATTGCATCTCGGTGCCATTGTACACTCCCTTCCGCGCATACATACTCCTGAATCTACCCACTCTTTCATCCTTCTCCTCGAACACTAAGTCTTCCGGGTCGTGTATCTCGATCTTCTGGTCAATCTGGATACCCACGTCTTCAGCGTGCACGAGTAGACCTGGTATGGCCATTGTGTGTTTCATGCGCTGCTGCACGTTGGCAGAATCGGGCGAGTGATAGATGAAATAGGTAATTGCGTGCTCAGTGTGGTGGTAGATGGTGAATGTCGACGAGGTGCTGGAGATGAAAGAGGAGATAGAGGCAGGCGAGCAGTCTTGTTGGGTGAAATCGAGGACGAGTGTTTCGGCGGCGATGTCGACGTGCTAGACTTGTCAACGCGGTTGTCTCTCGAGGTATTCGCGCACTTACAATCTGCACAATATTTCCCGGGTTGCTGAGTGTCTTGAGCGCTTCCAACGCTTCAGGGACGATCTTGTACTGCATCCTCCGGTCGCAAAGACGGCATTTCGTCCGCTCATAGCCCGAATCTTTGACCCCACAACCTTCGCAGCCATCTTCACATTCTTCGCCGTCTTTCAAGTGGCCAGAGACGGTGCTCCTATTTTGTTTGTTGCGGTCTCTTTCTTGCCACGCTCGGGCATCGATAATTTCGCCCTTTTCTTTGCAGATCAATGACTGAGCGAAGTGCTCCTTTCCTAGCTGTTCGACAAGTTCATGACGGTGATCCAGGAAGTATGCTCGGTGATGTTCTTTCGCAAGGTACGGAATGTAGGTGATGGCAGTCGCAGAGTTGTTCTGGCGCAGTATCAAGTACATCGGAGTCCGATGATCCAGGACGAATTCAACTTCATTGAGTGCTGTCTGAAGCGGCGCTTCTGCATCTCTTGTTTGTATAGGTGGAAGTACCAGGAGAACGTCGTTTTTCAAGACGATTGGTAAGGCTAGGAGGGACTTGTCGACGTTGAAAGCTGCAAATGCATCAAGGACTGCAGATGTGATTTCTAAATCAATGAAGGTCAGCTGAGTATTTTCGTCATCATAACCGAGCTTACCGAAGTCATTACTAATCATGTCGTGTTATATTGCTAAGGTGCATGACGGCCATGGCGGATTAATATGTAAGGTCTGCGGTGGCTGCCTGATTTTCTTCGGCGCGGTCTGAACTGTCGTAGGAACTGGACCACTTGGCGTACGCGTAATTACCGTCCTGATTGATTGTCAGATCCGCTGGCTGTCAGACCGATGGCACGTTAAGTGCTGCGACAATATGTCATGTGCGGAATACCGCAATTCTGCGGAGTTGCAGTGCGGACTTCCAGCATTAGCCCCTGAATACGTGATACGACTGCGATTGAACATAAGACTTCGTATCATCATTTGAGCTCTGATCTCTTTCTCCTTAATTTAACCTCCTTGGTTTATCCCAGAGGTCTCTTCCGCCTTGGTATTGTATAGTCCCAAGAGCTGGTACCCCCACAAGCGAAACTAGGCATTTGCGAGATGTCGATCACGTAAAGATCCTGGTTGTGAACCTTGTTGCTTTTCATTCGCACGCTCGCACGACCTCGCCCTACTGCGACATTCAAGGGTGTTGTGTAATTGGCACCGACATAGACAGAAGATCCCACAGTTCTATAGAGACTACTGTTTATCGCAGCCGGTTTTTCCAGATATTGGACGAAGCCATTATCAGGGTGTGTCGTCCCGAAGCTGAAAGCCTCAAGCCAATTCGTGCTGTTTAAATTATCCTGCGGCTGATACGTAGCGGCAAAGGCTGGGCTCGAGACAGCGGAGAGGATGGTATCGATACCCACGAAGCATATTCACTCCCTATATATTGCTAAAGCACTGATTTCTACATACGTACATCACAATTCCAACTCGATCCTTTCTTCCGCCTCCGTCGGCCTACCCAACCTCACCACCGCCTTCTTTGCCTTCAAATCCATAACAATGTTGAACAAAGTCCCACTGCCAGTCTCCTCTGTCTCCGTTCTACAAATGGACCCCGGTGCATTCTGCTCGTCTTCAAACAGCACACTCACTTCTTGCCAGCTTGCTCCGTTTTCCAACCTCGAGGCATTAGCTTTCATCGTAGGTACCCGTTCCAGCGAGTCTTTGAGCCACACCGTGTCAATCTCGCCTGAGTGTTCCAGTAGCAAATGATTTGCGTGGACTACGCGGCCAGAATCGTCGGGCTTGCAATGCGCAAAAGTCGACTTTGTGAACTCAAGGCCAATGGCTGTGTTCGGGTCGCCGATGAGTATGTGCGCTGACGATGCCATGCCGTGGCTTTCGAGTTTTTTCACTGCGTCTTGAACCGAATTGCTTTCGAGCGCCATACGAAGACCAAAATGTACTGGCATACGAGATTCGTCAACGCCATGCACCTTGATGGCGTTGAGAAGTGTGCCGACGCCTAGGCTGTTGAAGCCGATCTTGCCTATGATGCCTGCTTCTGTGACTTGAACTATGGTGGGCTTGTCGGCTTGGGTGATCTTGGAGATGATGAGATTTCGCTTTTGCTCGGTCATCCACTACCTTTTGTTAATACATTCCTGACTACCTTCCGCAAGTGTATGCGACTCACGTCCCAGTTCTGTCCCAGCCACGCGTGTCCCTCAGTCTGCCATGACAACGCAGTGCAGCCATCACTGAAGAGTCCGAAGTTGATCTCCGTGCGTACATTCAGCGCCACGATGTCCAACAAATCTCTGCCGGCGCCTTCGGAGATGCCTCGCATTTCTTCATGGTACGCAGGCCACTTCTGCTTTGCGGACTTCTCAAACTTGGATGCGAGTTGTTGAACCTCTGGCCATGATGTTTTGCAATTTTTGAGGAACAGCCCGGCGTAAAACTCGATGCACCGGCTAATCTGAAGCTTTGCGGTTCGACCGTGCCTGAAGCCGATCTACAGTTTGTCAGTGAGAAGTTCAAATGACGTCACACAAAACAAACCTCAAAAGGTGTCCCACTGCATTCAACAAACAACATCATGCAAAGTAAGAATGTAACAGTTCTGTGACACCTTCATCGATCACGGAGACGTAAGCATCGGTCTCATGTATTGCCACTTGCGAGCCCCTGGGTGTTGGGTGATCGTCTGCCCCTCAAAAGCGCCTTCTTGCGCATCTAATGCAGCCCCGCGCGTTCCCTGATCCGCCATTCGCACGCTACAATGAAGCGTACATACGCGAAGCCTCGGCCTTACCCTGATAGTTCACCATCCTGCGGCGGACTTCTTGCACCTTCCTGACATGGGTTCCGGAGCCATGGTAGCCGTTCGTTCGCCGTTGGCTGGTATAGTGGCAGGGGGCGACGTCACGATTGAACCACCAGTGGGGCATAGGTAGGTATTAATCAAAGTCACTTACAAAGGTACAGTTGAATGGAAGTTCTTTCCATAGAAAAGGTTTCTGAATGTTCACGTTGCCTTGAATCCTACAATTTACTACTCCACCGAAACCGACTTCTGTCAAAGTCAAAATGCCGAAAAGAGTCTTGTGTTCGTATGGGATAGACGTATGTAGTGACATTGTACAGTAAAACGAGGCATAACACTACTGACCTCGTCAATCATCTTGAAGATTGACGCAGCAGCCGGCTGGTAAGTTGCAAATGCATCCACATTCCCATCCTTCCTCCCTAATGATTCACTCCCAGGCTCAACACCAAGACTGGCGCTCCAGCCAACCCAACAGATATATCACGCGGCGTTTTCGGCGCCACAATCGGCATAGACCGCCTGCTCAAGCTCTGGGAGAAGTACAACATCAAGGCCACATGGTTTGTAGTCCTTCTCAAACTGATTCGAAAACATGAAGGACATGCTAAAACTATCCTTCTAGGTTTACACCCGCACACTCCGCTGAGTCGTTCCCCAAGCAGATCCGCAGAATCGTCGATGCAGGCCACGAGATCGGGCTGCACGGCTACACCCACGAATTTGTTTCGACTTTGAGCGAGGAGCAGCAGCGCGACGTCCTCAAAAAGAGCATTGACGTGTTGACGGATTTGGTGGGCAAGAGGCCGAGAGGGTGGACGGCGCCGGCGTGGAGTACAAGTCTGGAGACTGTCAAGCTACTCGAAGAATTCGGAATCGTACTTTGGCCCTGTTTCGAACCACATCGGATGATATCGCTGACAACCAGTAGGAGTACGACCACTCATTCATGCACCATGACTCCCAACCCTACTACCTCCCCGCCCCACACCTATCCACATACACCGAGACCGATACTTCCAAGCCCGCCTCCCACTGGATGACCCCAATGTCTACCCTCAAATCCTCCTCAATTGTCGAAATTCCAGCAAACTGGCACCTAGACGACTGGCCGCCCTTTCAGCTCTCCTTGACCCAAGCTAGCACGCACGGCTACGTTGATACCGCGACTATTGAGCGCCTGTGGAAAGAGCAATTTGAGTACTTGTACCGTGAGTGCCCTGAGGACGGTAGCTTCATATTCCCGATCAGTATTCATCCGCAGGTTAGTGGGAAGCCACAGGTCCTGTTGTTGCATGAAAGGTTTATTGAGTGGTTGAATGGACACGATGGTGTGGAGTGGGTTACGATGGAAAGAATTGTGGACGAGTTCAAGAGTGGGAAGTTGCAGGGCGTGGAAGTAGAGGGAGGCGTTGATCTTTAGGGTGTTGTCGGTGTCCATCTTTCGTCAGTGTCACTGAAAAAATGCGCCTGAATTTAGAGGGTCGAAAACTGCTGTTGATACGTCTCCAAGCAATGACAAGATAATGAACTGTCGACCTCATCCTGAATACTCCGAAGACGCATGTATCCTTTCATTCACCAGCTTTGACGTTCAGTGGGTCCTGAAGGTTGACAAATGGGTACGAGCACCTCCATATGCAAAACATTCGATGCTACTTTGAGGACCCGCCTGCCAACACCGAGCCGAAGCTGAGATGATGTCACAGCATGACGCCAAATCAGGGACTAGAGAATTAAATCGCGAGATGACAAAAACTCGAAATTACTGCATGGGATCTGAATGCAAAGAAAATTCCGCGTTCCAATCTTGCGGAGGCGCGTTGTACACTATCGAGCCCATTGCATCCGTCGTGTCGCTCGTTGTGGTCGGATTGAAGACGCTCCAGAAGTTGTAAGCCTCGTCGATGACCGCCGTATCATGAGCCGGTTCCATTGGCGGATAGTGGTAGAAGTTGCGCTCTTCCGTCGGCGTAGCTACTAGCAGGGTCTGCTGCTGGATGCTAGCCTTTTGGGCCAAGAAATCCATGTATTCTTTCTTAATCGGTACTAGAAGCCGATCGTACTCTTCCAGGCAACGTTTCGCGGCTGTCCAACGCTCCGCTATCGATGAGAAGCACTTCGCGAACATATTGAGCCACTCTTCGACGTTGTTCCATGAGTAAGTATCAGACACCTCCTGCTTGCACTTTTGCAGTCCCTGCAGGAAGACTAGTGCGCAATTGAAGACGTGATGGCATGGATGAAAGACGTATTTGATACGTCCTGCTTCGGCCTCCGATTGCTGATAGTAGCCATCAGCGACCTTGACAGCGTTGGCTAGCGCAACCATTGTTTGGTCCGTCGTTGGCGCTGGATTAAACCGCGAAGGTCGATATAACAACACGAGTATGTACGGAAACGCGATGTCCGAGTAAAGCACCATCTCTCTCCATCTTTGCACCAGGCCATGATCCTTGTTGGCCTGAGCTGATGCGTAGATCTCTTGCCGCCAAAGGGACATGGCATTGATGCATCCTTGCTCCCACTGATCCATAGAAAGATCTGTCGGTATCGGATCGCGGTGCCACAAGACCGATACGATTTCGGCTTCGATCAGCCGGAAGCGACATATAATACGCTGCGTGAACTTGGAGATCCGTCCTGACCTGTCCACAAACGCTTGAGTAATGGCTGTGTCGTCCATCTCAAGGGGAAACGGGATGTCAATGTTTCTGATGGGCAAGCTGGTGGGGCGTAAGAATATGCAGCACACGCCGGCTTCCATCTCCCATGCACACCAAAACAAGCGATGACGCATATCCCGCTGATATGGGGTTACACTTGGATCATTCGGTAGCTCTTGGTGTAGACCCAAGTCGATGACTGCTTGACTAATGAGTCCTGTCAAAAGCCAAAGATCTGCCATCCGAGGGTTCAAGAAGATGTATTGGGTGAGAAGCAGAATAGCCTGCAACCCAGGAATGTCGTTTGTAGCAACCTCGGGTATCCATTGCATCGCATGGCGTACCAGTTGGAAAGCGATTTCGTTGGCTTTCTGCACATTGCTTCTAGCTGTTGTGCTTAGAGAAATGGCCATGATGATACATATTATGTATTGGTTGCGGACCGAGAATTCGCCCTTTGTTGCAGCCGTGCGGTGGTATATGGAGTTGAAAGCAGCGGTGACATCGTTCCTGTGATATATGGGATATTGTGTGATGACTCTGTCGAGGTAGTTTTGAAACAGCTGGTTGGCGCCGACCTCATCCGGGATGATCCTTTTAAACAAAACCATCGTAGGCTGGGGATTGAGAATTGACCTTGGGTGGTTCTCGTTCAGATCATTGGAGCCAACCGGGCCTTTTTTCGAAGGAAGCTGTGTTCCTCTAACCACGCACTGCAGCAGTGGCATAGCATGGGACACTCCGAGGAAATTCGGCGTGCAATCGTCCATTACCAGGTTTACTAAGCTGTCTGCGAAAGTACATTTCTCGGTCACGATATGTCTCGGAATTTCCATCTCGCTAGAGTCGGCCGGTGATGCTAAAGTGGCCATGGCTTGGTAAGAGCCTTGGAGTGATGTGAGACCGGGTTGCTCGAGGCTGGCAATGTGTGCCTCCAAGAAGTCCGCAATACTTCGGGGCGCCTCTTGCCCGGTGGAACTGTCGAACCCGATACAGGGAACACTGTTGGAGCCTTAGCACATTGATGAATGGGCCGATTTCAGTCGCCTCACCTAGCATCGAGGCATCGCGTACACGCGGGCACTTTTCCATCGCAAGACAATTTCCTCTTGCGACATCTCGCGCACGCCAACACTCGTCGCCTCACCTTCGTTCGGTTATTCATCGTCAAAGCGTGGTGTCGCGTATGCGCAGCGCGCTCCCATGATGAGCGGCGTGTAACGATCGTAGAGGCCCGTGGTGTCGCAAACAACAAATGTACATCCAACCCTTACGATCTTAAAGAACCACCCAACTCACAGCGATAGCTAGAGACGTCAAGTAGATGAAGTGTTGTCGTGCTTGCTAATAATCTCGAGCCGCTGATGACCCGCAGGCAGGCTGCAGATCGCACCAACCGATTCTGGGCGATGATCCCTGTCGATTGAAGTAAGGTCTCCCCTCGCCCAGTACACACCACACCACTGACATTTCGCGACACACGAACGCCATCGCCTGGTCTGCAATTCCACTGCCCAAGTGTTGATGGCAGTGTGTGACACACCGTACTCCACGACTCGTTTACGCCGCAACTCCACCGCCTCTGTCAGATGGCGTTCAGCCCCGACAGCAAGCCTCCGCCACTGGACCTGGAGAAGCTGATAGAAGTACGACCCCTGATGATTTCTTGCTGGAGAAATTCGAGGCTTACTTGTCGTGCTTAGTCTTTGCCTGCATGTAAACGCTGTAGGGATTGTCGACGCGGATGCGACACGTTTCTACCCAAATGCCGGTAAGCAATCGCGCGGTTGTACGAGGTATTGCCTGTTACCAGCTTCGAGCGAGCACAGCAAAGAATGCAAACAGACATGAAGACCGCCCTTTTATAGGTTGTGAACTTGGGTGGACCTAGAGTGCTTTCTTCACGTCGATTTCATTCTCCAATTATGTCATGTTCGCTCGTCCTAGTACCTTACGTGCTCGCCTGCTCACTGTTACGCAGACAGTGCATGAAGGCTGGTGTAGAATGCGTCTTCTACGACCATGGACGCCAGGAACTCCTAGCGCGCAGGTATGATTCATGTACATTGCTTCGTGCCCACAACTGATCGTTGCAGCTACATTTCAAAGCTCGTAGATCATGTGCGCAGACTCTCGCCGCACCAACATCCTTCCCCCGCAACGCCAGCAGAGAGCAGCAGTGATGGATCTATGGTGGTCAAGATCGAGCCTCCAAATCCGAGTGAACCGTACGTGCACTACGATCATCACTTCGCCTACGCAAGTGATAGCTACCGCTATCTTGGTGCGGGTGCATGCCTGATAAAGTCACCCAGGCTGCAGCCACGAAGGGTCGAATCTCCGCCTGTCATCAACGACGACTCTGATGACTGGCAATTGACCTGGACGAGAACACCGGCCAAGGAATTTGAGCTTTTGGTTCTGTATCTCGAAACGATCCAGCCTGTGTATCCAATCCTGGACGTGTCTCTTCCGGTTGGTCGATATCTCGTGCAGGATGTTCCGGCGGATTTGACGCCTACAGAGATCTTCTCTCTGAACATGATCTATTCCATCGCGTGCTATATACTTCCCAACACCGGCGAGAAGCATAATCCAGACCCCCATTGGAACCTCAAAGGACGCGTGTCGTTTCATCAAGTGAACTCGCTGAAATACCGCTCGCTTGCGAGTGACTACTATCTCCAAGCCATGGAGCATCTTGAAGCAGCAACAATGGATCCTAATATGGCCACACTGAGAGCGGTCTTGCTCCTTGCCATTCATTCTAGCTTCGACCCAAAGTCCGGAAACGTGGGCCAGCAAATTGCTTTAGCGGCGCGACTGGCGTTCGATCTGGAGGCGAAGGCTGAGCTGCAAGAGTTACAATCAACTGAAGTTGAAGTCCTTCGCAACATGCACATGACGATATTCAGCTTGGAGAATCAGGTCGCGTCTACTCTGGACCGACCTGCGTTGTTCCCAGAGCCAGTTTGTAGCCTCATTGCGAGACATGAACGTGCCGGCTGACATGATGTAGGAATCTGAACTGTGTTTCGACAAGAATCAGCCTGCAGAGTTCATGTGTTCGCTGTTTAGACTTCAGAACCGGTTTCGCAAGGCTGATCTCGCAACAAAAGAGCAAATAAAAAGGCTTCTTCCGCGCTTGGATGAGAAGGGGGACCACATGCCCATTGTTCGCATGTTTCTCCACATGACGCATCTCCTGCTGAATCCAGTGTGGGGGAGCGCTTGGCACGTCCTGTAAGTCTACCTCAGATCACCACGTTCGAGACATGTCTACTGACACATTCCCAGAGAAGCGGTGGTCAGTCTGGGGAGCATCCACGTTTTCGTAACACCACACTGGGTCTACCGAGCCGGCTGTGTCCTGATCCAGAACATACCCATTATCTTCGGGGGTGACCTAATCCAGCTCTACTCCAACGCATTGATCGTTCTCCAGTTGTCGTCCTGGAAATGGCCGAGCTCGGCCATGCTATCTGCATCACTCATCGACCTCATGTCGCACATGAAGAAACAGTTCCGGCCTGCCTGGTCTGATAGATACTCCCTGGGAGACGTACGGATATAAACATTAGATAGTCGGCATTTGCGCACCATCGTTACGACACGGTTGATTTGATCGTTACCCTAGGTGCGATCAAGACCCTCCAAAGAACACAAGACCTGAATGATTCGCGTCGCAACATGGGCATACCTTGACGGAAGTTTGCTCGTGTGTACTGGGTCAACCTTCATGATGCACTGATCATCAACATCGGTGACCCTTCCACCGGATCTACCAAAAAAGACGCACCACCCCAGCACGGAATGTCCGCGTGATCGGAAGGCCAACAAAATTGGTAACGGCGCCTGATTGAAGCTATCAGGCATTTGTGACCCGGACAACATCACACGCCCATCAACTCCATCATCGTGGCAGCTTCTCAACCCCAGCGATCGCAATGTCATGACCACTACCTCCAACTTGCGCCCACACTTCCTAGATTCCGAAAAGCACGACAAGCGGCATGTTCTTCATCCACGCTTCCATATCAGCGCCCTATCACCCCGCCCTCACCGAATTCTCCGAAGTCTTCTCCAACATAGCAGACACACGATATCTGTGTGAACACAATTACGACCACATTGTGCGATCTGGAGACCATAGAGGCAAACTAATCAGCGACGAGTTGAGCTTAAATGGATATACGGTCGCGACCAAGAAAATTGTATACGAAGCCCAGATATTGGCATTCGACATGCCCAGTAACCATCTATCTGATGAAAACCCACCCGATCCGACCACAAGCATCGCCATACTAAGAAAAGCGTATATACTCATCCAGCGCCCATGGAAAGCGCCTCGACGCCACGCCACGCAATCTCCGACTTTCTCAGCATCGAGATGTAAGGCTATACGCTGAAGCGTGTATTGCTGCGGTTACAGAGGCGTACAGGAGCATGAATCAACGAGGGAGACTGGCTTTTGAGGTACATTGGAGTAATTTATGGCGAGAAGAAGCTTCCGCAGTGGACGGTGGAGAGGGATGCCGGGAGGATGGTTGTTGTGAATTTTTTTTGAGCGGTTTGTGAGCTTGTGTGGGGACGTGTGACGCATTCTGTGTGAAAAGGGATGATGAGAGGAATTGAAGACAGAGATTTCTATAAGCTTTCTCCACATTCACAAACCTAGGCATATGAAGTTTGATTCGAGCATCATCATCACACTACGGGTATCTCATCACCACGTCTCAATGCCTCGCCCTCTTCCGCGCTCCCTCTTCCCCCTCCTGCCTCCTAATCTCCTCAGGCTCCTCTTCCGTCTCACGCGGCACATCCGGGCACATCCCTTCCCCTTTCAGTCCCTGATACAACGCCAACGCAGCCAACGTCTTCCCGTCCCTCGCTCCCTCTCTCCACGCCCGACTTAGTGGCACAAGCTTGAGCGTGATGTTCTCCCCTTCATCTCTCAGCCCCGTCGCCTTGCCCTTCAGCCACTCCATGTGTCGACGCGTCAAGCGTTTCTGGCACAGAAAGACTGGAATGAATTCGTCACAGGCGCCAGGGCTGGGGTAGATAGCTGATTGGAGTAACTCTGTATTCGCGGTGCTGTCGTGACTATTGATAGCTAGTTCAGACAAATTGATCAACTCATTTTCCTTGACGGTGAGGTGTGATTCTTCTTGCAATTCAGCTGCGGCAGCGCCTTTGAACGAGTTGCCGTCGAGCATTCCGGCGGGAATCTCGGAGAAGGCGAGGGAGCAGGCTGCGATGCGGGGCTGGATGGTAAATATGACGTGTTTGTCGTCTTCGCCTTTTGCGTCTTCTGGTTGGATGATAATCTTTGGAGTTGGTTAGTCTTGCTCGATGTGTCGAGAAGTGAGTTGGGACTCACGAGCATTGCAACACTCCCGCCGCGGAGGAAGACGGCGCCGGGTAGCCAGTCTGACCTAGCTTCTTTCTCGCCATCGTGGATGTATGGATCTGTTTCTATTTTTGCACGCAGTTTCATGAAGCCAATCTTTGTGCTGGAGAACCAGTCTACGGCTTGGATGTTGATCTCGCGTAGCCGGTATGGGTGCTTGTGGTATGGGTGATGCTCGTCATGTTGAAGTCTCAAATTGTTGAGGAGCCCTTTGAGCCAATTCTGTAAGGCTGGAAAGCCCAGTGCGGGCGCAGATGTCTTTGAGGACAGACATGGTAGCAGTGAATAAAACTGGTCGCGGCTGAGGTTATCTGGAAGTGATATAGCGACTGCTGGATCGAGCGTTTTGCCGTCGAGCTCGTTCAGAGCGATTGGGGCACTTTGCTCCATCGCTGCGGTAGAGGGTGCGGACGTGTGGTGTCGGTCATAGAGCCTCGTCAAGGTTGATCTTTATATTTGTGACTGCATCCGTGCCTGAGGCTGATGCTGCTCTCGATGACTGCAGTCATATGATTGGCCAGGCGTTGGTAGTGAAGGAGGAGCGGCGATCGTCGCGGTTTCCACTTCGGCAGCCCCACTCACCTGCATCATCGGCTCCAACGCGTTAACGCCGCCACCGACTTCACCTCTCGCAGATGCATGGCTTCATGCTTCAGTCCTCGTCTGAATCACACTGAAGCGTTTTCTTACCATCCACCCGCCAGCTGCATCAAAATAACATCCTGAGGCGAGAACACAGACAATGGGCACGCTCACCGCGGATTGCCCGAGGCTCGATGATCACTGTCCCCACAAGCTAGCGACATCGTGCCGCCTGACGTCCACACTCAACTGCTGCGCATGTGCAGACGAGCGGGCGCACTCAAGGACATACAGGGTCTACATTGACGGCATTGGCTTCGTTCAGAGAGGCACACGGTGGCAAGGCTACTGCTGGTTCTGCAAGGGTATGTTTGTTTGATCATAGAGCTCTATCTGGCAGTGGTGCTGACATGGGATACCAGAGTTCTGGACGAACCGCCTCGCCGCCACAGATCCGCCGCTCGCGATAGCAGAGACACGTGTGCCAGAGATACCAGACCAGCGCGAGTTCTTGGACCGCTGGAATGAGTTCCACCAGGGCTACAGGGTCGCGAAGCTGCAAGATGGGACTGAGCAGCGTATGCCCGTGATTGGGGAGCCGTTCAAGGAGGTCAGTCCAGGCTTTCTGCCTCGGACGCTGGATCAGCTGCGAGCTGGTGTTGCCAACGATGCACAGCGGGAAGAGAACAGGCTGCGGAGAGAGCGACTGGCTTCAGAAGAAGAAGCACAGACACAACCGCAGCGAAGTCTGGAGTCGGCCATGGATGATCTGCTTGCAGAAGTCGAAGCCGAGGGACTGCCCCTAGACTCCGAGACGCCATCTGTAGGCACAGCACAGCCAACAGAAGTGGCAGCACCACAATCACAACCCATGAGCAGAATAGAAGCTCGCGATCAGCGTCGTCGAGAACAGTTCGCACGCACATTCGGCACGCGCGAAGAACTCCAGCAAGAAGATTACGAGTCTCCACTCTCCACCATCTTCAACAGAGCCGACGACCGCTATAGACAAGCTGAAGAGCGGAGAGCCACAGACACTACGGCCCCGCCACCGCTCGACGGCCTTTCAGCCCAAGAGAGGCGAGAGATCGAAGAACAGCTGCTATGGGGCGTTATGCGAGACTCAGCAGAACATCTTGAACTCGAGGCCGAGGACAATGTCTGGAGCTATACGCCGCGGAGAGAACAAGCCAACGGAGACAGCGAGAGTTCTTCAAGACCTCGCGTGCTCATCTCCCAGCGCCTCACACCTCGTCCTTCCAGAGCAGATCACGACTCATCAACCCATCCAGATGCAGAAGAACTTCTTCGTGCACAAGAGGAAGCACTACGACGGATCGCCTTTCGTCAGCATCTATCGAGATCCCCTGGACCCGAACACAACCCATCCGCCAACCCGGTCTCAGGACGCCACGAATTCCCCGGCGAAGAAGCCCTCCGAGCCCTGCGCTCACGCAACCTCTCCCGCGCCCTCGCCCCATCCTCGTCCGACAACCGCTCCGCCTCACCCACATCACGCACGCGCCCAAGCCGCTCGCCCATGACCAGCGGGCCCCTCTTCCACTTCGGCACGCCCAGAACAAGTACGCAAAACCGAATCCTTGGGACGCCTAGAACAACCACGCAAAACCGGAACGACGACCTCGATCACCTGCGCCGCCAATTCGAACTCATCGGAGACTCGGAGCACGACCTCGAGCGCCAGTATAACGCAAACCGACCCACTTCTTCCCAGGGAAACGGCATGTCTCAAGTACAAACGTCCATTTCGCAAATAACATCAGAGCTGCAACGCCTGCGCCTCGCGACCGACGCCATTGCCTCGGCGCGCGCACGCTACATACCAGAAGACCACACGCTGGACAGCCAGCCCGATCGCCCGGAACCGCTGACCGACGAGGAAATGACCAAAACGCTGGCCTGCCAGGTGTGCTACCAGCAGCTGGCGGATGTGGCGCTGCTGCCGTGCGGGCATATGTGTATGTGTCAGTGGTGCGCGGATGTGGTGGTACCGGTTAAGCATAGTCATGTGCCGGTGCGGCCGACCAAGTGTCCGATGTGTCGGAAGGGGGTGAAGCAGAGGTTTAGGATTCATATTTAGGGAGGAAGGTTAAAGGAGATGTATGGTGATCAAGGCGTTAAGGCACGTGGAATTGATGGGTGGAATATTAGGCGTATATGAAAAATAGTTGACTGCGGGATGATGACGGGTTGTGAATCTTTGTGATATAAGATAGCAGACAGGAATTAAGTAATTCCATGGAGTCATGCCATGCTCTTTTTGCTCTGGTGTGAAGAACCACGAGAGAGTGAACATCATTGACTATATGCCAAAGTGTGCATATAGACATTCAAGTCAGTAATCACACCAACTTTACATGTCAATACATCATTTAACACATCACATCAGCCAATCACCCAGACTCGCAGTATACATATACCTCCATTCCAAAATATGCTACAGTACAACAGAACCTTGGTATCATAAAACAGGGCAAGCCAGGCCAAGTTGGCGCCCAAAAGCCAACAGCGCGCTCAAACGCCTTGCATATGCTATATACATTTTCTTCAGTGCGCATGTGCATGCGCATGTCCTATCTGCGTGACCAACGGGAACAACATGCCGAATAGCACGACGCCTATGTCGATTTTGGTTAGGCTTTTTGCACCCGGGTATGCGTCCATGTAGCCGTTTACGGTGGGGTCGTCGTGGGAGTGTGTGGTTGTAGCTTCGGTTAGGGAGTGCATTGCTACGTATCTGTGTTTTGTCGATTAGCAACTCGCTTGCGTCGAGGAGAGAAGAAAAAGAAGAAGGATAGGAAGAGATGTAGACGTACAAAAAGGTTCCTCCCGAGAAGCACAATACCCACCCGGTCAGCCACTTCAGACTGTCGTCGCCGCCTAGTCTACCCCTGCCAATGGCATGTACAATCGCCCATGTTGCGAGCGCACCGGCTGGGGCGGCGAGGCTGAAGATGGCGAGATGGGCGCGGACGGTCTTTTTCGAGAGACCTTGTTTTAGGAGGACTGATGTGAGGCCGAAGGCGGCAGGCGCTTTGTGCAGCATGATGGCGAAAAAGATCACGAGGGATAATGAGGTGGATGGTGCTGTGGAACTTGCGCCCAGCGCGATGCCATCGGCGCATGCGTGCACGACGAGACCGATTGTCGTTGCTGAGGTCTTTTTGGGCGCGAGGTGTGGTGGCATAGGTGTTGCGAGGGGCGTTACGGCTTCGGACGCCATGCCGTTTAGACTCAGGGACGAAGCGTTGTGCGGTCCGCGGTGCAGATTCGACAGCGATATGTGCATGGGCATGTACTTTGGCTTGCTCGCGGCGATTGTGTCTGGCAGGTGGTCGACCAGAAACATGAGTATGTAGCCCAGGATGAGCGCAACGCCGATATACGCGTGTGGACTCGAGTCCTGGTCGTGGTCGATGTGCGAGAGGACGTCGTCGTCTTCGGGTGCGTGCACGCGTGTGTGGCCTTCCTTGTGGCCTTCTGTCGAGTCGTCGTCACCGCCTTTCTGTGGGTGTGCGTCGTCACCTTTGTCTTTTTCCTTCTCTTTAGCGGCGGCCGTCTTCTTCATCTGGATGTCGATGGCCGTCTTGTCGGAGGAGAAGTCTGGAGGGGCATTGTCTACGTCGGCGGACAGAAGGCTTGAGTCGGCAGTGTTGTCGGCTCGCTTCCATGTACGGAAGTCGTCGGCGTGCTTGATGGCGTCTTTGAGGTTCGAGGGAGACGGGATGGTGGGTTGGATAGCTTTAGGCGAGAGCTGTGTGTGCACGTGGGCGGTTGCGCTGTACATTGTTTCGATGCCCTCGGGTATGATGACTATGAGCGAGGTGCCGACTAGCACGCCGGCGCCGAGCAGAGTGAGAGTGCGGAGCTGCCGTGGAGTGAGGGAAAAGGAGAGCGGTACGATGCCGGCGATGAAGGAGCTGGGGACGTTAGATTGACGTGGATAAGGCCAGTGAAGGGTATGGAGGCCGGCGACTCACGCAATGGCCATTATAGCGCCCAGGGCGAGCAGCATGAAGAAGCCGTCCCACATGGTGAAGCGTGTATGATGTGAATGTGGCAGAGGCCGGGAAGAGACACGCTGAACAGAAACGAAAGAGGGAGTGTGCAGTCGTCAGTTTATGCTATCCATGCCTCATCAGTCGTATGCATGCGGGCAGTGGCAGATGGGAGAGGCGGTGGTATTAGCGGCGTGGTGCTGGACTCAATGGTGCTCTCGGGGGTGGCTTGGTGTCCTCCGCAAAGTGTCTTCGGGGCAGGGGTTCATAGGGCTGAATGCTGACCACGCGTGCCGTCGCGCTAAGACAGCCGTCAACTTGTGACGCGCCTGACTGCTGCTATCCACCTACCCAACGACTCTCCACCCCGCCGACACTCAGCTTCAGTTACGCGCGCAAAATGACCATGGATCTCGACGACTGTAAGTGAAGCAACTCTATCTTTGTGCTCAATGCTGTGAGGTCGCACGTACCGCAAAGCAGCCTCGAGAGTGCTTGCTGATACAATGTAGGGGTCACCGGCGCCAATGAGTGCTTCTACCTCAATCTGTACCGCCCAGGCAGCGACGGCGAACATGAGCGCGTCTTCGAAGACTCGTTCAACCCAAGCTTCACCTACACGGTCGTCGACGAACAAGAGACCATCACAGGCTACAAGAACCCGCAGATCGAACTCGATTTCCGCGCAAACGACCTGAAACCGAAGCTGAAGATCCAGTTCGACGAGAAGTTGGAGCTCAAGGACATACCGGATATCAGCCAGGTCGACCTCTCGCCAGAGCTGTTCCGCAAGCACCTACCTGAACCGCCCGCCACAGACGACCCCAAGGCCACGTCAAAAGATTGGAAGCCGCCAGGTGAACGGCTGAGGAGCTTCGGCGTAGACGGCAAGCAGTACGAGATCTGGAAAGCACCGCTGGTCGACGAGGCGGCGCGGCAAATATGGAAGAATATGAGCATACTCGTGCTGCTGTTCATCGAGGGCGCTACAACGGAAAGCTTAAACGACGAGGAGACGATCGATCGTTGGTACATCTACCTCCTGTACGAGATCACGCCGCTGCCTAAATCGAGCGCCTCTCCATACACACTCGCCGGATTCTCTACATCGTATAGATCCTGGATCTTCCCAACCTTCGACATCATGCGCGCAACCAAGCAGCTGCCGTCCCCACCACCAGAAGCAAATGGAGAGGCCGCGAAATACGTACCACCGCGCGTATCGCAAGATCCAAAGACGTTCCTCTTGAATGAGAAGCTGAACCGCCTGGAGACGACGTCCCGAGAGAGAATATCTCAGTTCCTCATCCTCCCACCATATCAAGGTCAATCGCTCGGATCAAGGCTATACGACACCATTTTCGAAGATCTCGTCAACAGACCCTTCATATTCGAGATCCCTGTTGAGGATCCCAGCGAAGCCTTCGATGCCATGCGAGATTATAGCGATATCGTCTATCTCCGTAAATTGCCTTTATTTCAGTCTCTTTCAGTAGCTGCCACGCTACCACCAGACTCGCTTCGAAAAGACTCACCTATCCCTCGGAACCTGATCCTTGGTAACGGCGTAGATCTGGAGAAACTTCGTCATGAAACCAAGATCGTTTCGAGACAGTTCTATCGAATGGTGGAGCTTCACCTTCTTTCCACAATACCTTCTTCAAATCGCTCTAGGAGTCGCATAACTCGCAAAGCCAAGTCAAGTAACGAGAACGATCGGAAGTACTACTTTTGGCGTCTAGCTCTCAAACACCGCATCTACAGCCAGAACGCAGACGCGCTAGATCAAATGGAGGTCTCGGAGAAGGTGGAAAAGCTAGAGGCGGCCGTCGATAACCAGCAGGAGGAGTACGAGGAGCGCCTGGAGGGCATGGAGAAGAGGGCAGCATATGCTTCCAGCAGCAGCTCAGTGCCCAAGAGCAAGCGTAAGAGGGCCATCGTCGACGATGAGGACGACTGGGAGGACATGGAAACCGCGTCGGTGGCGAGCAACAAGCGCACGCGGGCTTGAAGCTTCAGTAGTGGCTGGACGGCTTCGAGGTAGTTCTGCTGCGCGTCTGGCGAGCTCAACAGCGCTCTCGGTACCCGGCCTCCTTTTGCGCTCAAGTTATGGTTCAAGGCGAGGCGCATGTATGAAAGTAAAAAGCACGTGCAGGCGGCGTTTTGGGGCACCTCCGAGATGGTGGGGTGGGATCTTTTACCCCACCCAAAACTTTCGAACTTCGGCGCGTCAACAGAGTCCATAGCTCTCATTATACCCAATCCAATACTATACCCACACATTCCCCTTCTCTTTCCTCACGTCCTCCCGCCGTCATGGCAGAAAAGCAGCACAACCTCACGGTCCTCATATCCGGCAACGGGTCCAACCTCCAAGCGCTCATCGACGCATGCGCATCCGGCGCGCTGCCCAACACGCGCGTTACACATGTTATATCCAAGTGCGCATTTCCATGCCCCATTCCTTCCCTTCTCTTGCTCCCTGCGCCTGATCTAGATTTAACATTACGAATTCACCCATACTTACACCTTCTTATAGTCGTCTCAAAGCCTTCGGCCTCGAACGCGCACGCACCGCCTCACCCCCAATACCAACAACATACCACAACCTGGTCCCCTACAAAAAGAAACAATCTGACAACACCGACGCCGCACGACAAGCCTACGACGCCGACCTCGCATCCATCGTCCTCTCCTCCTCCCCACTTCCCGACCTCATCGTCTGCGCAGGCTGGATGCACATCGTGACTCCATCTTTCCTGTCCCCCATCGCATCCGCAGGCATCAAGATTATCAACTTGCATCCCGCGCTGCCGGGGGAGTTTGCGGGCGCGGGGGCGATTGAGCGGGCGTGGAGGGCGGGGAGGGAGGACGGGTTGGGGAGGACGGGGGTTATGGTTCATGAGGTTATTGCGGAGGTGGATGCGGGGGAGGCGGTGGTTTGGGAGGAGGTGGGGTTG
>Ga0265780_10002869_pt1 | contig 23077 bp, 24 predicted proteins | sample P1T30metagenome_FD_192432 | JGI IMG/M metagenome (GOLD analysis project Ga0265780, IMG submission 192432) | Plant litter microbial communities from East Loma Ridge, Irvine, California - P1 T30 | ecosystem: Environmental > Terrestrial > Plant litter > Unclassified | place: USA: California... | reverse complement strand
TGCATCAAATTGTCCGCTCTACGAGCCTTGTGCCATTTGAGACATCTGCGAGAAGCCATTGTTGCTGTTGGGCCCGGGGGTGCTGTCGCTGTCACTGCGGTTCATTCGGGAGTTGTTCATGTTGCCGTTCATGCCACCATTCATGCTGGGTCCGTTGTTGATCGCATTCGCCATGGAGTTGTTCATGCCGTTCGGATTCATAGGACCGGGCATCTGGCTCCCCATTGTGCTGTTGTTCATTGGGCCGTTCATGTTCTGGTTGATGGGTCCGTTGAACGTTGCGTTATCCATGCCTCCTATGCCAACCTGTGGGCCGAGTCTTGCGGTCTCGTTTTCCTCGCCCATGCCGTTGACTTTGGGCCAGAAGCGCTCTTCCAGCCAACATATCTGTCGAAAGATCTCTTCACAGCGCACCATCTCTTCTTTGCCGTCGCGCGTAGTTGTGATGTTCGCAAGCTCGTCTACTAGCGCGCGTGTTGCATCGACAAACTTGGAGAAGGCGGGTGAAGTCCAGTTCGGAATAAGGGCTTGGTGGAGGGCGACAATATGCGAATCAGCGGACGGGGTGGACATGGAGGTGCTGAACGAGGAGGCATACTGCCAGGCAGAACGGTAGCACTATCACGATTAGTTAAGAGCACACCAAAGGCAGATGTAGTACATACATGCTCTGTGCCCCATAACACTACCATGCCCTCAAGCAGACTGGCACTCGAACTACTGGCGCTCACAAAAAGGTCCAGAAGTGCCCGCGTTATGGGCGTCGGTCCTTCTTGTCCAAGTACAAGTCCATACTTGGTCGCTGTGATCTCGAAGAACTGCATCTCGCGCCTCATGTTATTGAGGGCTGAGATCAGCAGGTCCATAGTCCTGTACATGGGATGGAACTGCGAGTTCTGCGTCTGCGGTAACCGGATCTTGGCCAGCAGCTGTCCCACGAATCGTATGTAGCCCCGCGAATAATGCCCGTCCTGCACCAGCCATTGCGACAGCGGGCCAGCAGCCAGCGATCCGCAACCCGCATGTGACAAGAATGGCTGCTGCGTCGCCTGCGTGAACGGATGCGAACACGTCGCAAGCAGATGCGCAGTCAAGCTCGGCGCCTGATGCGGTGGCATAGGCAGATTCGGCGCAATAGGCTTGCCGTCCCTCGTGCGCTTGATGTTGGGACCGCGCCGGTGGACTTGGAGGTTCGGGTTCGGCGCTTGTCCGTTCAGGATCTGGCTAGGTGCCTGCGACATGGTGGGATCAATAGTTTCTGCACTCTGCTGTTGCTGCATCTGGGCCATGTGTGCCTGCGCGTCCGGCGAGGCAAGGTAGGACTGGCATTCTTGAAGATGCTCGATCTGGCGCGTCGTGTTCTTCGCGCGCACGTAGCCACAATGGAGGCAGCGCACCTTGTTACATTTGGAAGGCGTGTCTTGGTCTTGAAATTCGGCCTGGTATGCCGACGTTAGTATGCGTCGCGTATGCTTCAAGATGGTATCAATGGTGTATCTTACAAAGGCGCGCCTTATGTCTGGATTGGCGTGTCGGCCCATGGTGAAGGCCTCCTGCTACGGACGTTAGCATTGCGAGGGGCTGAATAATTCTGCGCCATGTCTGGGTCGCGGGGTCTCCCAATACGGAAGGGCGAGAGATGGGCGGAGGTAGATTCGCAAAGGATGAAAGGAAATCAGAGGGTGGAGCTCACCGTATTGTATTCGGCGTCGCTGTTCTGTATCTTTGCGGCGACTTCAGAAGCTGAGGTGATGCGCTTAACTCAGCCGGTTCATCCGTCTTGCGCCTTCCCCTTTACGTAACAAGCAAGGCCCACGTCGTTACAACTTCCACCTTCAGTTGACCTCTTGAAGAAACATCTGGCAATTCAGTTTTCGATAGTTCACCTGCCTGGATGATCATATGGCAATGTTCTAAATCAAACTGTCATAAAACATCTGCACGAATTGTACTTGTGCAAATCTTAGTCATCGAATTCCGTACATCGCGCTTACCCAGCAAGGAACAGTGCCGAGGAAACATTTCCGTCTGTAACTTTGCATCAACGGCACTTCATCGTCAGCACGTCACGAACCTCACCAGGTGATGCAATAAGCGTCCTGTTTCATCTTAATCTACTATTACAGAGTAGTCGTAATTTTAGATACATGCGTGAATAGACTCGATAGCTTATCATCACACCATGAAGAGCTTAAAAACTGCTCTCTAATAGTTTAGGTCGTGAGGCATAGCGCGCGCGAATTATTGCTGCACCAGGTGCCTCATACTTCGGAAAACAGTAAACTTGAACTAGAAACATGCGTCTTCATAGTGTGCATAGAAGGTGCTTATTCGTCCCTGACAAAAGCATACACGTGAGTTACCCTAGAACCCAATGTCATAGACTGTATACATTCCGGGACAGAACTTGAGGCAGTTCTCAAATACTGAATTTACTCATTTAACATGCCTCAAATTTCTCCGTACTATTCTCACCCACCCTTCTCGCCTCAACTCGTGATTGCGTCCAGCCAAGTAGTCTTACCGGACGGGAGTTCAGAAGGCGCAGTACCGCTTGCTGTAGCCGCACCTCCGCCCAACTCTGCTGTCCCCTGAGTTTTCCCCCCACCACTCGATTGCCCATCAACACCGTAGTGAGTCTGCTGAGATAGAGGGCTGACGGGAGCGTTGTATGGAGCAGTAGCACCATTATAAGGCGCACCACCACCATTGTAGGATGTTGTGCCAGAGTTGTAGGGTGCGTTAGCTGCATTATATGGAGCGCCGGTATTGGATGGAGGCATGCCAACATAATTCTGCGTAGAAGGCGGTGAAGGCGCACTAGAGTAGGTGCCTTGTGTCGCGGCCGTGGCTGCGTTGAGGTATGCATTGGTGGCGTAATGGTTGTGTTGCATGGGTTGCGGCTTCGCATCAGTGTGTCCGGCTACACCGGCGGGTGGCTGGCTAGGGTAGACTGGAGCCATAGTAGCAGTGCCTTCCTGGGATGCTTTGAGCTTGTTCTTCTTCTTGCGTCGGAGACAGCAAAAGAGGAGGAGACCGAGGAGTGCGAGCCCCACGATGGGTCCGATGACAGCTCCCGCGATCCAAGCTTTGGAACCTCCACCGCTGTTACTGTCGCCGGATGCGCTGAGTGAATCAAAGCCTGATGGCTTTGGCTGGGGGATGGAGAGTGCTGTGGGGATCTTAGTGACTTCCTCCCGATTATTCACGGCCAACTCGGAGACATACGTGCTCTGGAAGAATCCTGGTCCTGGGTGACAGAAGCGGGCACCCTCCGGTAGTATGAGTAGTTCGCCGATGACGGTCCACAAATGATATCAGTCTTTGGATTCGAGTCACCAAAGTTCTCGAAAATGAATGCCGTATTACATATTGAGGCTGATTGGTCGACATAATTTTCAGTGCTGAAGACGTTAGCAGTGTTATGCTCTTAGCGAGCATAGGACTCACCAGGCCAAGGTTACTCTGGTAGACCGATCAGATATTGGGAATATCAAAGAACCAGAAACACAGGCCGTAGCAGCATAGCATGCAGTGCGGGAAGCTGCGCAGCACTGGGCGTATTGTCCAGTCTGGTACCATGTGAGGCCGGCGTTGCAACTCTCAGAAAACCCTGTAACAGTATTCAGTATAATGGATCGATATGGCATAATAATACATACAGGTTCCGCTACTCTCTATGTAGCCTATGAATTGGGCATCATTTCCTTGTCTTGGAAGCAATGCAGGTGGTGTTATCGTTGGGTCAGCGGGATCAGCAGCCATGGCAAGCGCAAAACTGCAAATTGCATGAAAACCCACGAGTCTATATCGTCCAGGCATCTTGTGCGTGTGAATCTTGTCAGGGAAATAGTACGAGGCCATGACGGGACAGCCCAAGTACTTAAGCCGCTGTCACAAGGCTTGATCCCTAGTCATTGCCGAAGCCTGATCCTACAACCTGGTGGGCTCATGCTGCTTGTCCCAAACAAGGCTATTTTGAGTAGACAGGTACCGGTCAGTGATTTGGGAATCTGCCAGACCCTCATGGGCTAGTGAGCGGGTATGCCGGCGGTTCGACTGCACGTCTGGCCTTCAGCTGGGCTCGAAGCGACGCACCGGGAGTACAGATTGCCTAACGAGGCTGTCGGTCCGTTGGATTAGAGCGAAATCCCGCGCACCTTGCGCATGTGGCGTTCATCATGTCCCTTGGCGTTGAATTGATAAGCCCACGTCGAAAGGCTGAACATGTCCTGTTTATCGATTGAGTAGTTGGCAAGTTGAGCTATGGTGAGCATGGTCACATGCAAGGGGCTGTGAATACATATCATGCTTCGAGAGCAATCACACAAGAATGCTCGACTGGACTTCAGTATGAGGCTTTTGAAACGAGTCGGCAATAGACGGCAAATGTCACCAGGCTGCGTGCTGCGGTACCGGTGGATGGTGGTGAGGACAGGGGTAGGCGACATTCGACGATCGCCATGATTCAATACGAGAAGGGTGCAGACGGGTTGGTATCCGCTCGATCCTTCGTCAGCCTGGCAGGATGGATCCCTGATGGTGTGGGTTTTTTAGAAGACGCACTTAGCACTTTATAAAGGACTGTTCGAGATGCATGACCATGATGTTGAAATGGAAGGAGAATTGACGTTGTGGTTTGACGAAGTTCCAGATCCATGGGTATCGGCCCGCCGCTAGTCATCCAAATTAGGAAGCGATGAGGCGGGCGGGTCATAAACATCCCGATGTGTACATCAGAGGTCCAGAACAACTTGCAACGCACATGCAAAGTGCCCCTCTGGTCGTTACATCAAAGCCAAGTCCAGAGATTGCTCCTGGATTCCGAGTGCCCCACCTTCATACGAAAATTGCAAGCACAGCCCAGAGCCATCGGAAACCTATCACTTCCCGGTGTGCTTATCCAAGCGTGCACTGTTTTTTGATTAAGCTTCTAACGTTAACGTTAGCCGAGCGCGGGTCGTCACTCACAACCATCAACATGCTGTCACTGGGCCGCCGAAAGCCACCACCGCAACGCCAAGTTGGCGCTCTCAATTCATTGACTGATCTGCCTGACGATATTCTTATACTCGTCGCTGCACAATGTCGGATCGATGAGCTCTTCAACCTGCGATTGACGTGTGCGAGGACGCGCGACCTTATCGATGAGTACATCACGACCATTGCGCCATCCGTCGCACAATGTACATTTCCCTTTAGTGGTCTTTTGCTATCCAGATACGTGCACGCCGGTACACCGTTCACGTTTCGCTCGCTGAAGGCTCTGATTCCGGACTACCTAGCTTCAGTACTCGTGGACAGGCATCGCCTCGCGGGCAAGGGATTTCATTCTCGTTATGGGATACCAGCGGAAGACGCTTTTGGTGATGAGCTTCGCACCCGCGTTGCCAACGGCTGGAGGATTCTGGGTGACATGTCCAACATATCACGCCAGGAGTACGGCACACTCGGAAAAGGCACGCGTATGTCACCTGGAGACTTTGCGACCAAGATGTTCCGGCCTGCACATTTCAAGCTCGAAGCATTGAAGCATGTTGAGGACACCGTACTACAAAGGCGCCTAGAGTACTTTTCCCGTCGAGAGCATAAGCACGCCCAGGACTATAAGCTCATGTTCACTCTGCTCTCATCTGCGTTTAGCACCTCCATCTCCAACGCTGGCGAGGAACATTTGCCTTGGCTTTTCGAGTCTAGTAATGGCTTCAACGGCCAGAGAGATCTCAGGAAAGGCAAAACGTGGCTTTCATGGTACATTCTCGCTGAAGGCCCGGATCTTTTTTGGCGACAATGGTACAGTCTACCTCACGACGTGCTGGCTACGCGCAACTACATCCGTGACAGCGCTATCGAGGCTTTCAAGAACACACCGCAGAAACTATCTGATCACGAACGGATACTCGCGAGCACGTTGCAGGAAGCCGTCGACGAGCGTGCTCTTCTGAAGAGCGAGTTCGAGAAGTCAGATCCCATTCGATACTTCGCAAAGTACGCAGAGCAAAGGCTGGCCAGAGCGGATGCTGTACTTCCACCAGCGAGAGAGATTCTGCATCATGTCCCTTTTTTCATCAATTTTAGGTGCCCAGAAGAAGTGGTGCAAAGGCATGAGGCTTTGGTGGAAGAGCGGGAGATTAGCAGAACCATGCAGACATGGCCACGATGACAGCCTGGCAAAGATTCACCACTTGAGCGCCGTTTTCCTACGTCTGGCACTTGCCCATCGCCTTTCAGCCATCGCTATTACGGGCAAATGCAGGATGGTACAGAGTTCGCGTCAACTTTTCGAGGACCGATAGTGGAGATTGAAGGAGGCTGCATCTGCATACGGCTGCGCATGCAATAAGCTGAGGGATATCACACCGGCGCACGCGAGGCGCTGACTAGAGCTCCGTCTATTCGTGCAAATGTTCCAAGGCAGCGGACACGTCGTTTACTCGGCCTCGAGGAGCGCCGAACATATTAGGCCTTGCCTTGGAGCCACTGACATGGATTGGAACGGTAGAGTTTTACGGAATACGAGCATCGAAGAACAAAGTGGAGCACACGTGACTGGCGACGACTAAATATAGACCATTCGGTGAGCCAGTGTAACGCTAGTTGACATGCATGTAGCATCATCGCAAACCACTACCGAAGCCTCGACGCTCCTTAATGCCATGATTCCTCGCAGTCACCACCAGTAACGATTCGGCATGCCCCGGCAATAACACCTCCCGACGCCTTCGTAACCGAAACCCGACCAACGTCTACTGGTGGGCAAGCGACCACAACATGGTGGGACGCCCAACAGACCAGGACGGCGCACATAATCTGGCTGTCGGTGCAAATGCCAGAGGGAAGGGTGTGAAGTTCGAAGGGGGCGCTGGATCAGCGTGTGGCCCACGTTCGCGCACCAGCTCTGTGAGCGACGGGGAGCAGGCGAACACCAGTACGCATCTGTCTGCATCGTCGATTGGCAACGCAGACACGCTCTCTTCGTCGGGCATATCGGGCCATTCGACTGCCATGACATCCGCGACCACCTACGACGACCGACCCAGCGCCTCGAGTCCGACGGCGGCCTCCACGCACGCGCACCCAAGCCTCACCCTCCTCGAACTCGTATCGAATACGGCATCGTCGTCTGCACTGCCAGATAGTTTCGACTTCAGCGTGTCGAGAAAGGGAAGCTTTGTGGCGGTTTACTCGGCGTCCAACATATGGCTAGTCAAGACGGTCCAGCTGCCACGGCTGTGGGCAAGGACGCTGCAGGTCAGGCGCAAGCCCGTGGCAATTGACATTACCGAAGATGGGTTTCTATTGGCCGTACTCTCTCGGCCATCGCAGGTCGACCTGTACGAGATCCACGGCGAGGGCAACGATCAGATCAAGAAGAGACGGACAATCATGCTGGTGCACGAGGCCAGCTCTGTCGTCATATCGCCGGACTCACGTATACTGATTACTGGAAATAAATTCGGTATCGAGGTCATGGCAATTGGACCAGGCGTACCAGAGACGGCACGACGCACGCTGCATGGACCCGCGGGTGACGCACTGGAGTTCTCGGACGATGGGCGGACGCTACTCATCACTGGCTATGCGCGCAAATCAGACGGCTCGGCTTTGTTCGTCCTGCCAGGACTATACGATGGGCCCTTGACAGAGGAGGGCGAGCCAATACCTCAGCCGCCAGAAAATGCTTGGACCGGCTCGGTGCTCTTTCCTGAGACAGCACGGATAGCGCGACAGGCGACGCTGCTTCCTGATGCAGACACAGGGACCTTCAATGAGCTTTTTGCTTTCAACGCCGAGGAGGACTCGTGGGGCATTTACGATATTGCATGCCAGCGTTTCACCCAGCGGAAGATGTTCCTGCCTGACCACCAGCGATGGACGCGATCTGAGTTCGTCGATGATGCGATGCCTGCCGTGTCGCCGAATGCCGACTTGGCCGCTGTAGCCCTGCGCATGCGTGGCACAACAAACATATGGATCTACGAAGTGCCGGGCTGGGAGTACAAGCCGAGTGAGAAGGCAAAGATGGAGGCGCCTATACAGCCATGCTTTTGTATTCCCATTCGCACAGATGGCCCGGATACGATACAGGAAATATGCGCATTACGGTGGGTTAGGCTGGACTCGAACATCCAGCGGCTGCTAGCGGTTGGCAATTCCAGCATCACTCCAAACCAAAACGACGTACCGGGAGGCCACATGGGCTCCAAGGGCGTCGTCGTCATCCTCGATTTTGATAAGAGGAGATCAGCTGGCGACGCTGTACCACTGCCGATCAAGCAGGAGTATGATCTGGAACCGCTATGTCCCGGCGAATTACTACCAGAGGACTCAATAGACTTCGAGCGTGAGGTCGAGCTCGTGCGGACAAGGACCAGAGTGCAACGTCAGGCGCAAGATCGACGAGATGCATCGCGGAGAAACTCAAGAACTGGCTCGACTCCTGTTCAGCGATCAAGGACGTCCACCACCCGCCAGCCAATGCCATCGCCGCCTGCTATGGACGAAGAAGAACTCACGGCGGAGGAAGCACAAGCTGCCTTCGAAGCACCCTACGACAATCAGCAGCCCAGGTCTCAGATGTCTCTGGCGCGAGCCGCCACCGTGGCAGCCGTGTCTCCCGCAAATCGTCGCCATTTGCGCGCTCTGCCATTCAGACCGCTTGAATATCGCCGTGCCGATGGTGGACGAGAGCTTCCTCACGAAAGTGACGCCGACAATTGGGTTCCGCCACCTCCAGCCTACACAGCAACCGCCGCTGCAGCAGGTAGCGTCAGTCTCAGCCATCCCAACGCTCCGCCTGCGGTCTTACGCCGCGGCTCCTCTGCGACCTCAATCCCACCGGTACCTGCTCTCCCAGCAAACTTCAGCCGGCCCCAACTCAGCCCATACCACTCCCGGGGCCAATCCATCTCATCCACCAATCTCACCACCCCCGAGCGCCGTCCTTCCCTCATCCACCCATCCACATTCCCGAGCCCCAGATCCTCAAGCTCCATCCGCCGATCATCTCCCGCACCACAAATTCCAGGTCAGGCGCCATCAATGCATCCCCTCCGCAGACCAACACTCCGCTCCCGCCGCGTCGTCGAAAGCACAATCGATCTCCGCCCGCCGCCCATCATCGATCCAATGTCTCCGCGCCGCGGCTCTGCGCCGCATGTGCTCATGCCTATGCGAAGATCAGTAGGTGGACAGGGCGAAGTGCTGAGACTCGTGCCGCCGGAACAAGTGCAGGGCCAGAGATTCCCGATGAGTGCGCCGCCGCTGGAGTATGTGCAGCAGTATGCGCATCAGCCGGTGTATGAGGCAAGTGGGAGGGCGAGCCGGATGACGATGGGGAGAGAGAAGGAGAGGAAGAAGAAGAGGGTTGCATGTGTTGTCATGTGAATGCCTGAGGGAGAATCTCTTCAAGGGAACTTCCTGGAACGATGATGATGACGACGATATATACATATACCCAATTGCGCAATTCCATAGTTTTCATGTTGGGCTAGGCTTGAGGTATGGCTCCTGTACAGGTTCACGTGAGCATACGGCACGGTGTTTGATGGTACAGTCGCTACATCTAGATGGGAATACTTTTCGGATTCACTTCCACACTATACATATACAACAGCTACATAGTCATCACATGCAGTCCCAAAAGTTTGTCTACCTCTCCATGCCACTTCCTATTCCAGACGTAAATCGACGGACGCTATTGAACCGATGAGGTTACGACGGGAGACGAAACGCCGAAGCACTGGTCATGGATGCGAAAAGTCAAGTTGTTAGGTATTCCAAATTGTTGGGTATTCACTCAACTTTGGACCGATTTCGACACGCATGGTAATATTGGTAGCTGGCCGATGGGTGGTTTCTTCACCAATTTTCAAGTAGGGACAAGATGCGAGGGAAGCCTGTATCATCTTTAGTAGGGCAGAGAACAAGATTCGCACAGTGGAGCCCGTGCTGGTATTCCGGACAAAGAAGTCGTCAGTGCACCAGCATCCGTTGGTCATGTCGAACATGGCGTTGTGGGTTTTCGCGAGTGATGCTGGAACTACATAGCTGAGACCGTGGTCTCTGGAGGCCCATGCCGATTTTCGAACACCATAGTCGATTATGAATCCCAGCAATTCTGCAATGGCGTTGCAAAACTGCGGCAGCCACTTGGGGTGACGGGAGTCAACAAAGTCCCAGAGACCATGGACTTCATTCTCTCGGCTTCTCACCAATCGTATCTGGGGCAATTGGATCTTGAGAACCAAGCGACCCGATCCAAATCGTGTGTCAACATCGCAAATCCCGTTTTCGAAGCCTATGCTCCTTGCAATCAAGCCTAGACAACACAGACATGGCATGTCACCGTACTGTTCCAAGACTCTCGCACAGGCATCGACCTTCGTGCCGTGATAGTCGACCTCAATAGGTGTTTTGGCGCACATGGAAAGCAAGGAGAATACGCGATCTCGAGGAACTTCGCATTTCATGTCATGGAAGTTGGCCAAGAGAGCTGGTAGACTTGCACCATGGTAGAGGCGTTTGGCCTCTCTGAACACTGAAATCATCTTCCGTGTATTCATTGTGGTTTTGGTCGAAAGTTTGAACCTGGCGATGGGGAATCTCTTCCACGAGAGGTAGAAGTAGTCGATGGACCAATGGAGGTATTCGAATGAGATGACCTGCGTGTTGAGCCAAACTAATACTATGCGAGCTAAGAAAATCTCCTGGATGATCCAAGTGCGTTCCCAGTACTCGTTGTTGCACAAGTATTCCTCGAGCGCAGCTCTATCATCTACAATGACACCCCATTGTCGAGGCGTCGCAGACTCTGGGTACTTGAATATTCGGGAAGCTGTCTCTAGTTCTGGCCTCGCTCCTAGCCAAATATACACGCAAGCTGCCCAAGAATAGATCTGCCCCATTTGTGCGACTTGATGGTTTTTCTCCGAGACATTTGATTGATCAATGCATAAAGCATCAATCCAGTATACGGTCTTGGCTTCTTCGTTTTGCCGAGCCATGCAGAGAAAGTCCAGCAAGTTTTGACGTACATTGAACAGCTTGCCATTCATGCGGATCACACCGCTTGGCTCAGGCGCACCCCATCTGTACGAGAGGCATGTGTAAGGTGCCCTGATAGTGTTGCGGGTGATGTCGCACTGAACGAGGCCATCTCGCGACAGATGAGGTCGAAGAGAGACGAGGCGGATTGAGGGCTTGGTGTGGTCGAGCGGTTTGTGCTGGGTACATCCCAGCTGCTGATGGTTGCTTAGTCTGCATATCGAGAGCACTCGAAGCCTCAGGAAAGAGTGGATACCGTAGTTGGTAAGTGACGAAAGTTGAGCACGGCGGGCGTGCGTGAGGAAGGCAGATGCGGCGGGCAGCTGTTGCCTGGAAAGCCTCACCACGATTAGCTGCATGTCAGCTCAGTGTCGGGACTGCAGGCGCCACCATCTCACCAAATTATCGCCACTTGACCGAGCTGATAGAAGCGTACTGGCCCTCTGGGTAGGTTGCGGTTTGCGCAGCATGTCTTAGAACGACGGAAGATGCTTACAGGCAATAGTAACAACTTCTAATGGTACGGCATGAATAGACAACCCCAGCAAATAAGGGAGGAGCGGAATACATCCAGTGAAAAGGAGTAAATGGCGAATTCTTCCCGCTTTTAACTGTCCATTCCGGGGTACTTTTACCAATCCACGGCCAATTCCTCGTATACAAGTGAATTGGTGACCCAAGATCATTTCAGACGTATTCATTGCGAGGCGAAACCATTCTCGACTCGCTCATCTTCACATTCCACCGAATCCACCCACACTTCTCTCCTCACCCTTAGTCGCTGCTACCTCAAAATAGCGACGTGATGGAAGAATCGGAAAGTTATCGCCATTGCAATAGTCCTTGATCATCTGGCCCGAAGACTTGCACATCTGGTGGAGGGTGTACAATAGACCACTTTGATCTGTTGAAGATCCCGTTCGGCTCCGGAACTGATGATTAAGGCGCTTCTGGAGGTGGTCCGAATTTGAGCAGACAGGTTGGGATGTCGGTTGCGTAAACATGGCGTTCTTTTGATCGCGCGGCGAGCGCTGGTGCCTTCGCAGATGCAGTTGTCGTTTTCGTTCCTTATGTCGAGGTTTGTGTAAAGGAAGAAATAAGGAACTTGCAGCCGCCGCCGTCTGAGACGCCTCACTCATCGGCGGCCGATGCTGGCGACATGATGAAGAAACTGTGAACACTGAGTGTGGAAAGGACGTAAGAAAAGACTTTCACTTAGTGTCGAATGTTACTTTTTTGTTGTTGTAGATACTCAGCACTGTTTACATGCACCCCGCCCTACCTAAACAGACCTTTATATCCTGTGTATATATCAACTAAATCAGAATCATCTCATCAGAACTAACCATAAGAATTATCTGTTAAACCCTGGAGGCGGCTCTGGGCTGGGCCCTGGAGCATACCGTGCGTTGTGAGATGTATTCCTCTGCAGTTCGAGTCTGCATTGTGGAAGGTTCTGATATTTTTGCCATTTATGCCCACTGCGGGATCAAGGAGAGGGACTTGCAGGAGGATATCGACTCAACTTGAAAGCGCAACATGTTTTACTTTGACAGACAGTTCGACAGTAACAGCTCGGAAGCGAACATGTCCGGTTAGTGCAAAGCCATGTCGCAGCCAGACATCGAGAAGTCGTCGCAGCAAAGGCAGCCAAAGCGACACCAAGATCTGCGCGCCCAGCCGACGGAACTTTTCCGAAGCCACCGCACCCCCGATCGCCGCTTACCTAACACCCCACCCGCATCACGAGACTCGCCACCCCAGTCCCCATGTGCATCAATCCTACCCTACTGCACCCCACAAACCGCAGATCCAACCCCAGGTCTTATGACCGCAATGATCTCACCATCGTGAAGTTTCTTCAGCGTCACACTCGCAATTCTTTGCTGGCCCAGTGGGCTTTACTTCCCCCGCATCATCGTTAAGCCACGAGACCCCGACGACGCTTAATTCCCACATGATCTGCGGGCCGAGGGGAGGGCTTGGCGGGAAGAACGACGGCGATGGTTGGGGCTGACGGAGGTGGAATCGCGGTGGAGCAAGTTGTCACACGCACTTGGATTGATGCCTCACGATGCCGATTCGTTGCTGGCGGGCTAGTTGGGGAAACATGCCGAGGAGGGCGAGGCAAGGGACGGGCAGAAGTGCTGGTGATGATGACATTCCTCGCGCCATGTTTTTGCTTTGCAAAAGAAACACACATCGTCATTCGTCATCGTCACTACATGGTCAGCTCCACGATTCGGATGCGCAGCGCGAGCTGATGGTGTTGGCGAATTCTAGATGGGTCTTGTGCAACTTGGGGTTGCTTCACCGCTCCCTGGAGCTGCTGAGTGCTCCGATGCCTGGGGTTACACAAAACAACACATCACGTCGGTGAAGGTGGAGCACATGCTACTGTTCCCCAGCGCTGGTGCTGGTGGATCTTTTCTAGGGCGCCTCGGCAGAATAGCGGGTATTATACCACAGAATTGCTGCAAAGAGTATGAGATCTTCGACTGGCGGCACGGTTGGGTTCCCCCGCAAGAAACAGGACTACAGTACTCCCAAGGAGCAAGTATCTGGGCGGGACTTGACGAAGCAATAGAAATATCTCGCACGCGCAAATATTGTTGAGGTTTTGCAAAATTGGAGGCCTGCCCAAAGGGCCGACCGGCGAACCATTCGCCAACGTCAGAGTGTGGATAGGTTTCTACTGCATCAAGCAAAACACCCACTCGAACCCTCGCACTCCTTAGCTTAACCCTTGATGTATAAAACCACAGCGTGGCGCTCCGCCATCCGTCTTGAGTCGCATCGGCCGCCGATCCCTGCATCATCGCCACAGAGCCTTTGTCCAATCACCTGGCGCAGCGCAGCCAGCGCGATGGCAGTGAAACACCCGTGCCTGAACGTGCCCTCTGGTCTAGAACGACGCGGAGCCTTGCGATTGGGCACGTCTGCCGGGAATTAGGTACCTCGACACAACGTCATTGTACACCAGGGATGCTGCCAGCTCACGAGACAGGTGTCCGCGGTTGCAAACGGGTAAAGATGTTCTCGAAATTGTGGACTGCAGACGGAGCTGAGTGGGTGGATTTTCCAAGGCGGGATCCTGGACACCGCTTGGTATATGTTCTGGCAGAATGAGAAAGGGTCACTGGGTGCCAGGGTAGCTTTCGGGCACGAAGATCTGGCGGAGGAGGCTTGGGGCATGACTCCTTGTTCTTGAGAATTGCGAGCTCGTTCGTGCCGTGGCGCCTGGGGTTATAAAACGTGGGTAGATCCCCCGGAATGTGGTTCGAGTACCTTTGAGTTGTACGAGCTTGTGTATATCAATACTCTTCTTGTAACCGTCTACCATACACCTGGATGAGCTTGTGAAAACTAGATACAAACACAGAACACATAATGGTTGGACAATACCTGACAGCTGCGGCTGTTGGTCTTTTGGCTTTGAGCTCGGCTTCTCCTCTGTAGGTGTCTTGAAGCTTGCTTAAGCTTGCCCAAGCTAATTGTCGCGTCTAGGCAACCGGTCAAGCGCGCCCCATCATTCCCCTACGGCCAGGAGAAAGTCCGTGGTGTCAACGCTGGTGGTTGGCTTGTCCTCGAGCCATGGATCACTCCCTCTGTCTTCGAAGGCAATGCTGCTAAAGATGAGTGGACGTTGACTGAGATGCTCGGCAAGGATGCTGCCAAGGCGCGCCTTGAGCAACACTGGAATAGCTTTTTTACAAAGGACGACTTTTTTCAGATGGCTGGTGCTGGTTTGAACCACGTGCGAATTCCGGTAGGTTACTGGAGCGTGCTGCCACGGGAGGGCGATCCCTATGTACAGGGTGCGTACGATAAGTTGGGCGAGGCGCTGGGCTGGGCGCAGGAGGCTGGACTGAAGGTCATGATTGATCTCCATGGTGGTAAGTACAATGCGGTTTGGATAGTTGCTCCCGTCCTAACGAAATGCAGCTCCGCTGTCGCAGAACGGCTTCGACAACTCTGGCCAGTATGGCAGTGTTCGCTGGACACAAGGCGATTCTGTCCAGCACACTTTGAATGTGCTCAACAAGATCCGCGACGATCACGCCTCGCATCCCGCTGTTTCTGCTATTCAGCTGCTCAACGAGCCTCTTGGCCCCTCCCTGGACATGAATGTCGTTCGTCAGTTCTACATGGACGGCTGGGGTAACCTCAAGAACTCCGAAGTCGCCATCACCTTCCACGATGCCTTCCAGGGCGTTACATCCTGGGGCAACTGGGGCGCAGGCATGTGGAACCTTCTCCTAGACACTCACCACTACGAGATCTTCGACAACGGTATGGTCTCACAAGACCTTAATGGCCACATCAAGCAGGCCTGCGACTTTGGCAACCAGATGGCGAGCACTGGCAAGAACACCATTGCGGGCGAGTGGACTGGTGGCCTGACCGACTGCGCGAAGTGGCTCAACGGAAAGGACAAGGGCGCACGCTACGACGGCACCCTCAGTGGGTCGTCCAAGGTTGGTGACTGCGCTGGCAAGTATACCGGCTCGGTTGCGGCCCTCTCCAACGACGACAAGTACAACATCGGGCGCTTCATCGAGGCGCAACTGGACGCCTACGAGAAGGCTGCTGGATGGATCTTCTGGACCTGGAAGACTGAGGGTGCGCCTGAATGGGACATGCAGGACTTGCTTGCAAATGGCATTTTCCCGCAGCCATTGACCAGCCGAAAGTGTAAGCTGTTCCTTCGCACCGCCCCGTTGACATGGATGCTGACTTTCTATGACAGACCCCAACCAGTGCGGCTACTAAGCATTTCATGCTTAACGTTCCTGTTCCAACTCTTTCCTTGGCCCATATGACATGCACACTCGCTCCGCCTCACCTCGCCTACACTTTCCCCGCAAGTAACGACTTTACGAATTTCACTTGGCTTCGAAGATACCCCGATGCACTCGCTCGCTGTAGGGCTTGACGTCGTCGCCCACTGTACTGTACATACGCGTTCTCCTGTTTATGTAAAGGGATCACCACGGCCTACCTAGATAGCGCCAAGAGGCACGCGGGCTTATGCGAAACCCGGTAGTTAGCTAGAGACGAATGCAACCGTTGGATCGCCAGATTACAGTCCGGTACGACGTGAGATGACATAATATGGCGATGTTTAAAATTGTTGGCAATGAGCGACACGCGACGCACCGGCGCGGCGTTGGCGCGATAATTTCGCGCGCACATTTGCCCACGGCGGCGCAATCTCATGGGTGGCGAAGCTCGTGCTCTGCCAAAAACGTTGCGAACATGATGCACATGTGGTCAGTGAACTGGTGCGACACGCAGGATCTGGGCGGTCTTTGCAGGGCGCCAATCGGTCCGCGCGCGTTTTGCAGACTGGCTTCGAATCGGGCCATTGGTGGCGCCGTAGTCACAGCGTGATGCGGCCTCGATGGAAGCGGCCGAGCAGCGCACAACAGCGCCGATCAGAACTCGATGGAGCGCGAAATCTGGAGAAGCCTTGCTGCAGCGCAGTGGAACGTTGCAACCGCTGGACTTTTTTGCTGGTTTCTTCCATTGCGCGAATGCTCGCAATGGCGCGACCCGCTTGAGCCTGTCACTGGCGGTCAGTTCGAATTCAGACTTTGGACGCGAATTCAGGCGGCCGCACCTCAATAACGGCTCGCAATTTCCCATAATAGACCGTGCAGGCTCCTTTGCTGACCGGAGAACAGCCTTTTGGCGGAGGCTGGCTTTTGGAACACGCCGCGCCCCTGAACGCGAGAAGGCTAAGCTACCTTTACTGCCGCCCATTCGCTGCAAGTCCGTAAGCAAGCCCAATGGGCGCAAGCGGCGCAATCTCGAGAGTTTGCGGCGTCGTCTGGGGGACAGGGCCTGTGCTAATGCAGGAACCCAGTTGGGCGGGCTACGCAGGAGATTGGACGCCCGCGTGCGCTTAGGGGCCTGTTTGCAGTTGTGACCGGAAATCGATATAACCTAAGCCTCGCCCTTCTGATTCTCCTCTGACCTCCTCTACTGCAACCGAACATTCCAACGAAGTCATCTGTTCTTCAGCCTCTCTTTACTCCCGTCATCTACCGACTACTACGCTCACTCAACTAAACATATAATTCTCGCGCCTTCGCGTTAATACCATAATACCCACCACCACCGTCAACATGTTCGCTCAGACCGCCATCGTTGCCCTCTTCGCCGGCCTTGCCGCTGCCCAGCACGCCCCTGTCGGCGAGCCCAAGGGTAACCCCATCACCCGTCCTCTTCTCGAGGTATGTACCTGCCCCTCAATGCGCGCAATGCCTTGCTGTTGTTGCGACAACACAGGAGGAATGAGCCGTGCAACGCGAAACGTGACCAGCGCGCTAACCGCAACTAGGTCGTCCCCGCCTGCAAGCCATTCGAGATCACCTGGCAGCCAACCACCTCCAACAGCGTCTCGCTTGTTCTCCTCCGCGGCCCGTCCACCAACGTGGTCCCCATCGCCACCATCGTGACTGGCATCGCCAACAGCGGCACATTCTCCTGGACTCCTTCCTCGGGCCTCGAGGCCGACACCACCCACTACGGCCTCCAGCTCATCGACGACGTGACCGGCCAGTACCAGTACTCGACCCAGTTCGGCATCTCCAAGGGCGCCGAGTGCTCCGGCGTCGCTCCCTCTAGCGCCGCCTCCACCGCCTACGGCGGCGGCTACCCTGCCAGCTCTGCGCCCGCTGCGGCGTCGTCCAGCCCCGCCGCTGGATACCCCGTCAGCCCCGCCGCTGTCTCCAGCGCGCCCAATGCTACCACCGTCGTCACCAAGGCTTCTGAGATCGCTGTGAGCACCGGCTACCCCGTCGGCCACAACTCCACCATCGTCATGCCCACAAAGTCCATGTCTGTCCCCAGCTCTCTCCGCCCCACCAGCACCGGCGCTGCCAACGCTACCCGCCCCGGTCTCCCCGAGTCCACCGGCGCTGCCTCCAGCCTCCAGGCCGGTCTCAGCTTCGCTGGTGTCCTCGCCGCCTTCGCCTTTATGCTATAAGCACCCACAACTTTCTGTCAATTCCCTTTAGGAAGCCCATGAAAGGGTGTATTTCCTCCATAGAAATGTTTATACGTCATGACCTTTGGTTCTTGCATTTGGGTTTTGTTCTCTTCGGTTCCATAGTGGATGCGAAACTCCTGGTGTTAATTTAGGGTTGGTATATACCCCCGCATCGGCTCTTTGCTTTGGTTTACCGTCTTGCGTCGAGGTGGCCGGTTGTATCTAGTCGGTTGCGGAATGGAAAATGCGTGCGTTGCATGCGATGTAAAGTCATTTGAGGTGGTTTGGATTGTGATATGTGATGCTTGCTAGTGCTAACTGACGATGGCCAATTGACTTCGCGCATGCGCGGCTATGACATATTGGTCACTAGTACCATCATTCATCAATTCATGTAGGTCTTCTTCGGTACTCCGTGGGATTCAGCGTGATGGAACTCAGGGACTGATGCACGCTCGTCCCAAGACTCATCTGCACCCCACAGTGTCATTGCATTACACGTGTCTCATCCCACACTCGCTCAAATCTACTGCGTAATCACCCCATCGCTCATGAGCTCCTCGTCCAAGCCCACCCAATACCTAATCCAATTAAATATCGCCCCATGCCACAGCACACTATTCTCCCTCTTGGTAACCCAATGCCCCTCATCCGGAAAATGCAAGAACCGACTGGGCACGCCCATAGTCTGGAGGACATTGAACGTCTGCAACGGCTCGCTAATAACCACGCGGAAATCGAGATCATTGCCCACGACAAACTCCGGGGTACTGAAGTTGGCGGCGTGGAACAAAGGGTCCCATTTCTCGTAGTTGGCGCGGTCGTTCCAGATGGTGCCGTTGTTGTCGCGCTGGATGAACCAGATCTCGTCGGTGGCGTAGGAGCCGACGTTGGTCATCTTGCCGTCGTGGCAGACGAGCGCTTTGAATTCCCGGCCGAGCGCGTGGCCTTGGATCCAGTTCATTATATAGCAACCGAAGGAGGCGCCAGCAGCAATGGCGCGTGTCGTGTCGATGTAGAACATGTTGTCGCGCATGTGTTCGAAGACCTTGACGAGGTCGGTGTACGGGGTGCCGCCCCAGTTGTTTTGGATCTGGAAATCGTGTTAGGGGGTTGAAGAGATGGTTCGAGTGCATGTGTTGGTTACCTTGTCGGTGAAGTTTTGGCCGTAGCTGGCTGTGCCGGTGAATTGTGTCGTGGTCACGATGAAGCCTTGGTCGGCCCATAATCGCAGGTTCCAACGTACTGACCACGCATCTCCTTGCGAGCTCTGCGGGCCACCGTGGACAACGAAGGCGAGCGGGTACTTCTTGCTAGGGTCGAAGCCGGTGGGGTAGAACACGAAGGTCTGGATGTCGTCGCCATCGTCGTTCTTGACCCAAAAGTTGGACACGTCTTGAGGCCCTAGTCCCTTCAGCTCGGGGTCGACTTCATTTGCAGTGAATAAGATTTTCTTGTCCTGGCCGGGCTGCTGGCTGTAGAAGATGCGACTGCTCCAGCTTGAGGCCGCGGAGACGAAAGCGGAGCCATCCGGCAGCACAGCAAATTCAGACAGAGTTGTGTCTGGTCCAGTGACGTTTGCAGGCTTGAAGTCTGCCGCGGCATCCTGAGGGACGATCCACAAGCGAACAGACGCGTGTAGCTCTGAAGTCACCCAAAGATCCGCATCATCGGGGCTCCATGACAGACCTGAGGGTGCCGAGTCCCAATCCTCTGCAACGGACCGAATCTTGGAGTTGAGGCCATCGATCTCGGCAACGTAGAGCTTGTATCGGTCAGATTCGTAGAAAATGCCATCTTGCTGGCCATAGGCAATCTTCTTGCTGTCGTGCGACCAGGTCGGATAGCCAGACGCACCCTGAGCAGTCTGAGGTGCAGTAGTCCCGGGGCCGTTAATAGGCACAGCGACTTGAGACCCATCATGCGGAACAACGTAGATGTAGCTGGCAGTGTAGTTTGCCTTGGCTAGCTCCGGAGCTTTCGTGCGGAAAGCAACAGTGCTGCCGTCAGGGGATAGGTCGTAGTCGCCGGGGTCACTTGAGGAACCTTGAACGGGACTTTCGGGACGGGTGACGGTGTAGTTCATGCCGTTGAGCAAGTTCTTCATCTCTCCAGTGAACGCATAGCTGCCGTTTCCACCAGCCAAAGACCCAGAAAAGACCGAGTATCGCTCTTGTGTGATGTAGTAGTTCCAGTGACGTACGAAGTTAGACGAGTACAGCTGGCCTAAGCTCTTCGACTTGGATGCAAGCTGGGGATTGTATGCAGATCCATTATTTCCGTACGCCAAAGTATTGACAACGAAGTTGATATCGCCCGATTCGGTCTTTGCAGCCTTGAGGCCAGCAAATGGCGCACCGAGAGATGCAACAAGCTTTCTGTGTAAATTAGTCTTCGAACCGCAATTTGGTTCTAGAGGCTGCCTACGGTGAAAATGTGGCAGCACCGAGATCCGCAGTGTACAGAGTTACACCTCCAGGGATGGCCTCGTTTGTGGAGTTGATATAGAGGATACTGTCGTCGCTGTCACCAACCCAGACGACTTCAGAGACCGCGCTATTAAAAGGAGCCTTCGTGATGTTGCCGGTCTTGGTGTCGATGAAGTGCCAGGTCGTCGTTGTCTTGGCAGTTGTCCAGTTGTACTTTGCTTCGGAAAACAATGCTTTGTCCTGTTCTGTTAGCGTGGATCATAGGTATAGATGGTGTTACATACTCCCTTAGCATTCAAGATGCCGGTGCTTCGTCTCGGGGCAGCAAGCATGCCCTCTGTCGTGATAGCCTGCACGGACCCCAGAAGGAGGCCAGCGGCCAACGCTACACATTTCATCGCCATGTTTCAATTGACTGTTTGCGATGAAGATTTGAAGAAGTCGGGCCATGATGCACACTTTAAAGTCACCCAGAAAATCGGATAATGGTACCGGTGCACCGTCGCTGCCAAGAAGGTACAGGTCCAAAAGGGAAGGAGCCAAGGAAAGCTTTCTGCGGCTTGTCCAAAGTTTGATAGAGGCGACGCTCGGCGAGGGTTGGATTTGACGGGGCTGCTCGCGATGGTCATGTTGTGTTCCTCGACCTGCCGCATGAGGATGGATCTAGAAAGAAAAATGCACGATGGATAGCGGGCGTGCCAAGCATTGCGATAAAGAAGACTCGGCGGTGCGATGCTTCGCATACTTGGGGTCTAGAGTGTGGTCGCGATGCAACTCGCTCGTAGTCGTTGCCCAAGGGGTCTGACGTGAGACTGGACGTTCATTCGCGGCCTGAAGTCGATGGCGGCGACGTCATACAGGGTCGGGCTTGCTGCACGACATGGTTACGGACAGCTGCCTCGAACTCCCAACTTCAAGATGAAAAGTGTTGTTTGAGTTTTTTCCAGAATTTGATCATCTCCAGCTGTGATTTGGATGTCACGTCAATATCTTAGCTTTCATGCTGATTCCGAGAATCACATGCAAGGTATTGTGCTTTTTGGTGAGAACATGGTCAATACCAACAAGGCCCGGGCAGATGCGGTCAAGCGGCACAGGGATTCGTTGATGCTGGGAGCGCATGAGTGATGCCATCACGCAACGATATCGTCTTCTTCGTCGGACACGTTCTCGAAGGCTGTCAGAATGTGCATGATGCTCGGGACAATTTAGTCGTAGTGACACAGGGAAGATGGGAGGAGTGGAACGTGGTTGGTGAGGCATGGGCTGGCTCGGCAGCGAAACAGAAATAGGTGCGTGGCTGTGCAGAAACGGGTGTCTCAACACAGTCGAGATGGTGATCCTTGCGTGTCTTCCAGGCGCGCATCGTTATTGAAGTGTTTCAATGCAAGGACACTCGACGGCGAGCATGACAGCGATTGTCGACCAGACAAGCAGCATGCAGACATGGCCGCACGTATTTCTTTAATTAGGCGTGCCACGGCCAATCAGCGGGCATTGCAGGGCGGGCGAGGACGACTCAGGAATCGCCATGAACACCAGCTCTCCTGTCACGTTTCTTGTAAGACTTGCAGTTCTCTAGCGTTTTGTATGACGTTGTAGAACGTGGTCGATATCAAGGCAGCCTATGGATAGGGATTCCGACCTGATTTGAAGCGGCGCATTGCAACGCATGGCCTGATTGACGGCCATCTGCCGAGTGGTGTGTGAAGACAGCGATAGTCGAGGTGCCTGTACTCGTACACGAGGGATTCGCAGCTAAAGTCGCGCTTACAGCTGCACCCCGCCACCTCAGTCAGGAGTCTCACCCGTCTCCGTGGGCCTGTCCGTCTTGAGTCGTGTCTTGTCTTGTTTTGTTGCTGCTGAGCGCTCGTCCAAACTGCCTTCCCTTCGTACATTCGCTACCACGCCGTTGTTGAGCAGAGCATCCCAGGCCGCCCCTGCCAACGCACCATCGCTCCTGCCTCCGCGCGTCTCACCTCTGGGCAGGCCATACTCGCCCATTGTCTTGGGAGCAGCCGTAGCGGAAGGAGGCTCTTGACGTCTTGCCCATCACCACCGCCGGCCCAGCCCAGCCCAGCGACAGAAAAACTTCGAGTTGCGACCACCGCGGAAGAGACGTCATCAACACCACCACCGCTTTCACCCGCGCATACCTTACCAAACCGCCAATCCCACTGCCGGGCAGAGTGAAGACATGAAGACGGAAGGTGCGAGGCAATAATGGCAGTCACGACATTGCGCCCACACGCCGGCACCCTTCTCGAGATACCGGCCCATCAACCTGCACAGCGCCCCCCGAGGTCGCGCCGGAAACCATGCAGCATCCCGTCTGCCTGCGGCTTCCCGATGCTGCTCCTTCTCCTCGCCCTCACCTCGTTCCTCCCCCTCGCCAGCGCCGTCTTCGTCAACTTCGAAAACTGCCTCGAGCCCGTCCGTCTGCGCGACGAAGCCGGCTCGCCCTACCTCGCATTCACCCCCAAGTATGTGTGGGCACACTTCGACACCGTTGACCCCAACCACCCCTTGAACATCACCGTATATGGAGACGTCTCGGGACAGACCACGTCGGGCGCATACCCGGATAGGAACAGCCCGAACTGGA
>Ga0265780_10002868_pt1 | contig 23084 bp, 25 predicted proteins | sample P1T30metagenome_FD_192432 | JGI IMG/M metagenome (GOLD analysis project Ga0265780, IMG submission 192432) | Plant litter microbial communities from East Loma Ridge, Irvine, California - P1 T30 | ecosystem: Environmental > Terrestrial > Plant litter > Unclassified | place: USA: California... | reverse complement strand
CGGCCTCGGCCAGGACGGCGTCGAGCGCGGTGCGCGCGTCGTCGCAGAGGTGGCAGCCGGGCTTCGTCAGCAGGGAGATGCGGGGAGCAGGCACGCCCCCGACCCTACCCGCCGCCGGTCTCACGCCTCTCGGCGCTCCGCGCCCGTCAGGGCGCCGCGCCCGCCGGGGCGCTGACAGCACTAGCGACTCCGCGCCCGAAGGGCGCCGCGCCCGCCAGGGCGCCAGAGGCCCGGAAGGAGCCGTCAAAAGAAAGCGGCCCCCGACCGGAACGGTCGGGGGCACGCGGAGCCTGGCGGCTACTTCTTGTTGCGACGCTGGTGACGCGTCTTGCGAAGCAGCTTGCGGTGCTTCTTCTTCGCCATGCGCTTGCGACGCTTCTTGATGACAGAACCCATGTGGACCTCGCTGATTGGACTGGATCGGAACAACCGGGTCCGAAACAGAACCGCGGAAAAATACCTCGGGTCAGTCTACTAGGGCTGCCGCCGAATGTCGAAGTGGCGTCAGCCGACGTCGGCGACGCCGATCTGGAGCACGGCGGCGACGGCCGACTCGGGCACGCGGAACGACCGGCCGAAGCGGATCGCGGGCAGCTCGCCCGAGTGCACCATGCGGTAGACGGTCATCTTCGAGACGCGCATCATGTCGGCCACCTCGGCCACCGTGAGGAACCTCACGTCTGACAGGTCGTGCGCCACGTGTCCACCTTCGTCGTCGGGCCCGTCGGGGCGGGCTCGCCCCCGGGTCTGCCCGCGCAGCCCGCTCGCACGGCCCCCGCTGCTCGGCAGACGGACGGTGCCCGTGTGCCTGCTGGCCACTCTAGGGGCGCGAGGGGCACCGTGCAACGGATCGGGGGTCAGCGTCCGAGGCGCTTGCGCACCGGCTCGATGACGCGCTCGTCGAGCGCGCTCTGGGCGTCGTGCAGGGCCGAGGAGGCGCGGTGCTGGGCGTCGGCGACGGCGCGGCCGAGGGTGCTCCCGACGTCGCCCGCGTCGGGGAGGTTCTCCGCCGCGCGTCGGATGGGGGCCGGCATCGACGCCCCGGCCCAGGCGGCGAAGGCGCCGGAGGCCGCCCCGTCGAGCTCGTCGGCGGCACCGGCGCCGAGGAAGGGGATGAGCCAGTCCTCGACGGTCTCGAGGGGAACGGTCTCGATGCCGTAGTAGCGGTGCTGGCCGACCTCGCGCACGTGCACGAGCCCCGCGTCGCGGAGGACCCGGAGGTGCTTGGACACCGTGGGCTGGCTGAGCCCGAGGGCCGTCACCATCTCGCCGACGCTGACGTCGCCCGTCGCGGAGTCGGCCGAGACGTGGGCGTCGAGGAGCACCCGGAGGAGGTCGCGACGGGTGCCGTCGGCGATCACGGCGAAGATGTCGGGCATGCAGCCACAGTAACCACCACGGCCCGCGAGTACCATGACGACCGTGACGCGCCCCTCCGTCGCCGATCGGCGCCTGCCCCGCCGCGATCCGCGCAGCCTCTTCTCGCGGCTCTCCGAGTGGGTCGACGACATCGGTCGCCACTCCCCCGCCCGCTTCGCGATCCTCATCTTCACCGGGCTGATCGTCGTCTTCACGCTCGTCTTCTCGCTGCCGGTCTCCAGCGCCGAGGGCACGAGCACGCCGCTGGCCGACTCCCTGTTCACCGCCGTCAGCGTGATCTGCGTGACCGGGCTCGCGACGGTCGACATGGCGACCCACTGGTCGCTCTTCGGGCACGTCGTGATCTTCGTCGGCGTGCAGATCGGCGCGATCGGCGTGCTGACGCTGGCCTCGATCATGGGGCTCGTGGTCTCGCGGAAGCTGGGCCTCCGCGCTCGCCTGATGGCCGCCTCCGACAGCAACCCCCTGCGCGTGCACGCCGGGCCGGTGCCCGAGGGGCAAGCCGTGCGGCTCGGCGAGGTCGGCGGGCTGCTCGCGACCGTCGCGCTCAGCTCGGCAGTGATCCAGACCGTCATCGCGCTGCTGCTGATCCCGCGCGTGCTGCTCGACGGGATCCCCCTCGGCGACGCGGTGCTCGACAGCTTCTACTACTCGGCCATGGCCTTCACGAACACCGGCTTCACGCCGAACGCCGAGGGCCTCGCGCCGTTCCAGGACGACTACTGGTTCCTGTCGCTGATCATGGTCGGCGTCTTCCTGGGCAGCATCGGGTTCCCCGTGATCTACGCCCTGGCCCGCAACCCCCGCGACCCGCGCCGCTGGTCGGTGCACGTCAAGCTCACGCTGGTGACGAGCGCGATCCTGCTGCTGGCCGGCACCGTGCTCTACATCGTGCTCGAGTTCGACAACCCGGAGACCTTCGGCGACATCGAGGCAGGGCCGACCGTCTTCCAGTCGCTCTTCCTCAGCACGATGACGCGGTCGGGCGGCTTCGCGACGATCGACATCTCGCAGCTCAACGGCTCGTCGCTGCTCGTGACCGACATGCTCATGTTCATCGGCGGCGGGTCGGCGTCGACGGCCGGCGGCATCAAGGTCACCACGCTGGCCGTGCTCTTCCTCGCCGCGTTCGCCGAGGCCCGGGGCAACCGCTCGATGGAGGCCTTCGGCCGCCGCATCCCGAGCGACGTCCTCCGCCTGTCGGTCAGCGTCGTGCTCTGGGGCGCGACGATCGTCGCGGTCTCGAGCATCCTGATCATGCACATCACGAAGGAGCCGCTCGACCACGTGCTCTTCGAGTCGATCTCGGCCTTCGCCACCTCGGGCCTCTCGACGGGGCTGACCGACCGGCTGCCCGACTCCGGCAAGTACATCCTCGCCGTCACGATGTGGATGGGCCGCGTTGGTACAGTGACACTCTCCGTCGCCCTGGCCGCCAGCCAGCGACGCCAGCTGTTCACGCGAGCCGAGGAGCGACCGATCGTTGGTTGACAAGATCAAGCACGACGCCCCGGTGCTCGTCATCGGCCTCGGCCGCTTCGGCGCCGCCACCGCCGGCCAGCTCGAGCGACAGGACCGCGACGTGCTCGCGGTCGACACCGACGCGGGCCTCGTGCAGAAGTGGGCCGACCGCGTCACGCACGCGGTGCAGGCCGACGCGCGCAGCATCGACGCCCTCAAGCAGATCGGCGCGCAGGACTTCTCGATCGCCGTCGTCGCGGTGGGCTCGTCGATCGAGGCGAGCGTGCTCATCACCGCCAACCTCGTCGACCTCAAGGTGCCGCAGATCTGGGCCAAGGCGATCAGCCAGTCGCACGGCAAGATCCTCGCGCGCATCGGCGCCAACCACGTGATCTACCCCGAGCGCGAGGCCGGCGAGCGCGTCGCCCACCTGGTCTCGGGCCGCATGCTCGACTACATCGAGTTCGACGACGCCTTCGCCATCGTCAAGATGTACCCGCCGAAGCCGGTGCGCGGCTCCTCCCTGGCCAGCTCGAACATCCGCAAGAAGTACGGCATCACCATCGTCGGCGTGAAGAGCCCGGGAGGCGCGTTCGAGGAGGCCACGCCCGAGACGGTCATCAGCAACCACGACCTCATCATCGTCTCCGGCGACAGCCGGGCGATCGAGAAGTTCGCGGCGCTCGACAGCTGAGCCCGGCCGCCGCCGCCGCCCCGGGGCGAGCGGCGTCAGCGCCCCTCGGCGATCTCCCGGTTGCGCGCGAGCGCGGCCTGCGTCGCCGTCTCGAAGAGCTCGCGGAGCCCTCCGGCGGCCAGCTCGGCCACGGCGCGCTCGGTCGTGCCGCCGGGGCTCGTGACGCGGCGACGGAGCTCGGCCGGGGCCTCGTCGGCCGGCAGCAGGTCGCTCGCGGCCAGCAGCTCGCTGGCGCCGCGGAAGGTGCCCTGGACGAGGGCGGCCGCCTGCGCGGGCGTGAAGCCCAGGGCGACCGCCGCCTCCTGGAGCTGCTCGATCAGGTAGAAGACGTACGCGGGCCCCGAGCCGGAGACGGTGCTGAGCGCGTCGATCTTCTCCTCGGGCACGACGACCACGTCGCCGACGACCTCGAAGACGGAGCGGGCCAGGGCCAGGTCGGCGTCGGAGGAGCGCGACCCCGCGGCCAGGCCGGTGACCGCCATGCCGACGACGGCGGGCGTGTTGGGCATCGACCGGAGCACGGGCACGTGCTCGGGCAGCGCCTCCTCCATGGTGGCGGTCGTGACTCCGGCGGCCAGGCTGACGACGACCGTGCCGGGCTCGAGCACCGGGCCGACCTCGCGGAGCAGGTCGACGACCATGCCGGGCTTCACCCCGATCAGCACGACCCGGGCCCCCACGACGGCCGAGGCGTTGGCCGTCGGGTCGGTCTCGGTCGCGAGGGAGGTGACCGGGCCGTGCCGGAGCGCGACCGCCTTCGCCTCGGTGCGGTTCGTGACGCGGATCCCGCCCTCGACGACGACCTCCGGCGAGAGCAGACCCTGGAGGATCGCCCCGCCCATCGATCCGGCGCCGAGGATCGCCGTGGTGGGAAGAGTGGTGACCATCAGGCCATCCTAAGATCGACGAGAGCACCACGAGGGGATCGGACACCATGAGCACTTCCGGCGGCAACAAGGCGATCTTCGCGGCACTGGCCGCGAACCTCGGGATCGCGATCACGAAGTTCGTCGCGTGGGCCTTCTCCGGCTCGTCGTCGATGCTCGCGGAGGGCGTGCACTCGCTGGCCGACTCGGGCAACCAGCTGCTGCTGCTGCTCGGCGGCCGGCGGGCGAGGAAGGCGGCCGACGAGGAGCACCCCTTCGGCTACGGCCGCGAGCGCTACGTGTTCGCCTTCGTCGTCTCGATCATCCTGTTCAGCGTCGGCGGCGTGTTCTCGCTCTACGAGGGCGTCGAGAAGCTGCACGACCCCCACCCCCTCGAGGTGCCGTGGCTGCCCGTGCTCGTGCTCGCGATCTCGCTGGGGCTCGAGGGCTTCTCGCTCCGCACCGCCGTCCGCGAGGCGCGGCCGTCGAAGGGCCGCCAGAGCTGGGTCTCGTTCATCCGCCGCGCCAAGGCGCCCGAGCTGCCCGTCGTCCTCCTCGAGGACGCGGCCGCGCTGCTCGGCCTCGCCTTCGCCATGGTGGGCGTCGTGCTCACGTGGATCACGGGCGACGGCGTCTTCGACGCGATCGGCACCCTGCTGATCGGCGTGCTGCTCGTGGCGGTGGCGGTGGTGCTCGGCATCGAGACCAAGAGCCTGCTCGTCGGCGAGGGCGCCTCCGCGGCCGACGTGGCGGCCATCCGCTCGGCGATCACGTCCGGCCCCGAGGTCGAGTCGATCATCCACATGAAGACCCTCTACCTCGGCCCCGAGGAGCTCCTCGTCGCCGCCAAGGTCGCCATGCCGGGCCGCACGCTGCTCAGCGACGTCGCCGCCGGCATCAACGCCGTCGAGAACCGCGTGCGCGAGGCCGTGCCGATCGCCCGCGTCATCTACGTCGAGCCCGACGTCTGGGTCGAGCCGGGCCACGTCGCGCCGGCCACCGACGCGATCGTCATCCGCGCGGCGGACTAGCGGCGGACTAGCGGTGGGCTAGCGGCGGGCCGCGAAGAACTCGTCGAGCAGGGCCCGGCACTCGGGCTCGCGCACGCCCGCCACGACCTCGGCCCGGTGCGGGAGCCGCCGGTCGCGGAGGATGTCGTAGACGCTGCCCGCGGCCCCGGCCTTCTCGTCCCAGGCGCCGAAGACGACGCGCGGCACACGGGCGGCGAGGATCGCCCCGGCGCACATCGGGCACGGCTCGAGGGTGACGACGAGCGTCGTGTCGGTGAGGTGCCAGTCGCCCGTGCGCTCCGCCGCCTGGCGGAGGGCCAGCACCTCCGCGTGCGCCGTCGGGTCGCCGAGCAGCTCGCGCTCGTTCCGGCCGGTGCCGACGACCGCCCCGCGGGAGTCGAGCACCAGGGCCCCGACGGGCACGTCGCCCGACACGGCGCAGCCCTCGGCCTGGGCCAGGGCGGCGCCCATCCAGGCCTCGAACTCGGGCGGCACGGCGATCACGGGGCTCCTCACGACGGCGCGGCACGACGGCGACCGCGGGGGCGGGCGACTCCGCTACCGTGGAGCCTATGCGAGTGCACGTAGCGGACCATCCCCTCATCACCCACAAGCTGACCGTGCTCCGCGACGCGAGCACGCCGTCACCGACCTTCCGGGCCCTGACGGAGGAGCTCGTGACGCTGCTCGCCTACGAGGCCACGCGCGGCGTCCGCACGACGCCGATCGAGATCCAGACCCCGGTCGGCCCGACCACGGGCCTCGCCATCAGCCAGCCCCGGCCGCTCGTCGTGCCCATCCTCCGGGCCGGCCTCGGCATGCTCGAGGGCATGACGACCCTCGTGCCGACGGCCGAGGTCGGATTCCTCGGCATGGTGCGCGACGAGGAGACCCTCCAGCCGACCACCTACGCCGAGCGCCTGCCCGACGACCTCTCGAACCGCCAGTGCTTCGTGCTCGACCCGATGCTCGCCACCGGCGGCTCGCTCATCGCAGCCATCGACTACCTGCTCGACCGCGGAGCCGTCGACGTGACGGCCGTCTGCCTCATCGCCGCCCCCGAGGGCCTCGCCGCCGTCGAGGAGGCCATGGCCGGCCGCGACGTCAGCATCGTGCTCGGGGCCGTCGACGAGAAGCTCGACGAGAACGGCTACATCGTGCCCGGCCTCGGCGACGCCGGCGACCGCCTCTACGGCCTGGCCTGACCCGCGCCTCCCCGCGCCTGAGCGCCCGATCCGGTCACGTCGCCCGACGTGACGCAGGGATCGGGCGCTTCGTCGTCTCGCCTTGACAGGTCGGGACGACGTGCCACAAGATCGTCCTCATGACTGACAGCGTGTTCATCCCGACCTCCTCCGAGGCCTCCGGGAGCACCGGCATGATGATGCCGATGAACGCCGTCCTGTGTCGAATGTGTGCCTGATCCGGCCACGTCTCGCCGAGTCGCCGTAGACCGCTCCCCGAGCGGTCCCGAGTTCGCCGCACGATCCTGCTGCTGAACCGCGACTCCCGGATGCACACGCGTCACCACCACCGACGCGCATCCCCTCGGCCCCGAGCTCCCGCTCCCCCGGCCGTCCGCCCCGGCACCGCTGCCCCACCGGGCAGAGGCCTCTCCCCGAGGCCCCGGGCACCGACACGCTCCGAGCACTCCCCCGAGCCGACGACGGCTCCGGAGGACGTGCTCATCTGCACGCAAGGATCCCGCGCACCCATGTCCCTCATCCTCGACCGCCCCGTCACCGCCGCCCGCTCCGTCGCCCCGACCCGCGCCTCCTCGCCGGTCGCGCCGAGCGGACGACCCGTCGCCCCGACCGCCGCCCGCCCCGTGGCCGACGCGGCCCCGGAGGCCGCCGCTCCGGCCGCCCCCGCGGGCCCTCGCCTCCGGGCCGTGCCCGAGGGCACCGAGGCCCGCGGCTTCGCCCTCTACGTCGGCATCGACGAGCTGAAGGCCGCCGAGGCCGGCACCGACCTCGGCGAGATCGTCGCCCAGATCAAGGCGCTGGTCGCCCAGATCGCCCCGGCTGCCGAGACCCACGCCGCCGTCGCCCTGGCCCCCGCCGGCGCGGGCGGCCGCGACGTCGACGTCGTCCGCCTCGCCCTGCACGACCCCTCGGCCCTCGCGAAGCGCCGCCCTGCGGTCGAGGAGGAGGAGCCCGGCGCCCGCGGCGGCGTCGTCGTCGACATCTCGCGCAAGCGCCTGCTGCTCGACGGCGAGACCGCCGCCCTCACCTACAAGGAGTTCGAGCTGCTGCAGTACCTCGTGCTGCGCGAGGGCCGCACGATCGAGCGCGCCGAGCTGATCTCGGGCCTCTGGTCGGACGACGACGGCGAGGCCCCCAACGAGCGGACCATCGACGTGCACGTGCGTCGGCTGCGCTCGAAGCTCGGCGCCTTCGAGGACATCGTCCGCACCGTGCGCGGCGTCGGCTACCGGTTCGACCGCCACGCGGACGTGTCGATCCGCCACGCGTCGACGCCCTCGCCCGACGTCTTCTGACGAGGTCCGCCCCTCTGGGGAAGTTCCCAGCAAGATAACGGTTCGGTAACTAGACCTCCGTTACCGCACCGTTATAGATTGACCTCGTTGAGGTTGTTTGCTGTGGCAACCGAAGCGGAATGTGATTGCAGGACACTCTTGGTGCAAGGGAAGAGGGCCGGTCGCCCAGGCGACCGGCCCTCTGTCACGTCCGCCGCCTCCTCGCCGCCGACGCGGCCCTGAGGGCCCGGCGTCCCGCCGTCGGTCGTTCTTCGTAGACTCGACGGCGAGAGAAGACGAGGTGGCACCATGAGCGAGACATCCGTGGCCGTCGGGGCCTGGGAGGCCCTGTTCCGAGCTCAGGTGAGCATCATGCGAGAGCTCAACGCGTCGTTCCCGACCGACGACATCTCGTTCAACGAGTACGACGTGCTGTTCAACCTCTCGAGCCAGCCCGGCCGCCGAGCGCGCATCCGCGACCTCACGCGCCACCTGCTGCTGACCCAGCCCAGCATCAGCCGCCTCGTCGACCGGCTGGCCAGCAAGGGCATCGTCGAGAAGCAGAGCGACCCGGGCGACGGCCGCGGCATCATCGTCGCCCTCACCGACCCCGGCTACGAGCTCTACCGCCGGACGGCCGTCGACCACGCGGCCGCCATCCGCGACCGCGTGGGCGGCAGCCTCGACCACGACGAGCTGGTCGTGCTCACCGAGCTCTGCACGCGCCTCCGCCAAGGCCGCCCCGACGACGACCGCGACTCCGCCGCCCCGGCCGGCGCCGCCGCCGCTCACCGGATCGGCGCCTCCTCGTGACGTCGCCCTCGGTCGTCTGGCTGCGCGACGACCTGCGGCTCGCCGACAACCCGGCCCTCCACGCCGCCGTCGAGCGGGGCGGGCCCGTGGTCGTGCTCGTGCTGCTCGACGAGGAGACCCCGGGCATCAGGCCCCTCGGCGGCGCCGCCCGGTGGTGGCTGCACCACAGCCTCCAGGCCCTCGACGGGTCGCTCCGGGAGCTCGGGGCCTCGCTCACGCTCCGACGCGGGGCCGCCGCCGACGCCGTGCCGGCCCTCGTCGGCGAGGTCGGCGCCGGCGCCGTCTTCTGGAACCGCCGCTACGGCAAGGCCCCCCGCGACGCCGACGCCGCCCTCAAGGCCGCCCTGCGCGACGAGGGCCTGACGGCCGAGAGCTTCCAGGCGAACCTCCTCTTCGAGCCGTGGACGGTCCAGACCGGCCAGGGCCAGCCCTTCAAGGTGTTCACGCCGTTCTGGCGGGCCTGCCTCGACCGGCCCGAGCCCCGCCAGCCGCTGCCCGCCCCCGACTCGCTCGAGCCCCCCGAGGCGGCCCCCGCGAGCGACGACCTCGACGACTGGCAGCTGCTGCCGACGCAGCCCGACTGGGCGGCGGGCCTCCGCGACACGTGGACCCCCGGCGAGGCGGCGGCCCTCGACGCCCTGGAGGAGTTCGCGACCGGGCACCTCGCCGACTACGGCGAGCGCGACTTCCCGGCCCAGGAGGCGACGAGCCGCATGTCGCCCCGCCTGCGCTTCGGCGAGGTCAGCCCGTTCCAGATCTGGCACCGCATGCGCGGCGACCTGCCGCCCGCCTCGCGCGAGCGCGCCCAGTCCTTCCTCCGCGAGGTCGTCTGGCGCGAGTTCAACCACACCATCCTCTTCACCTCGCCCGACCTCGCCACCGTCAGCTACCGGCCGGAGTTCGAGGCGTTCCCCTGGGCCGACGTCCCCGAGCACGAGATCGACGCGTGGCGCCACGGCCGCACCGGGGTGCCGCTCGTCGACGCCGGCATGCGCCAGCTCTGGACCACGGGCTGGATGCACAACCGCGTGCGGATGGTCACGGCGAGCTTCCTGATCAAGAACATGCTCGTCGACTGGCGCGTGGGCGAGCAGTGGTTCTGGGACACCCTCGTCGACGCCGACGAGGCCAACAACCCGGCGAACTGGCAGTGGACCGCCGGGTCGGGCGCCGACGCCGCCCCCTACTTCCGCGTCTTCAACCCCGTGCTGCAGGGCGAGAAGTTCGACAAGGAGCGGAACTACGTGCGCGCGTGGGTGCCCGAGGTCGACGGCGACGACTACCCCGAGCCCCTGGTCGACCTGAAGGAGTCGCGCCGCCGCGCGCTGGACGCCTACGAGTCGATGCGCCGCACCTCCCCCGCGGAGGGCTGACCGCCCGGCGCACCCGGCGCCTCCCCCGCACCGACCGAGCACCGAGAGGCACCATGACCGACTCCGCCCGTCCCGCCCCCCGCCCCACCGGCATCGACGCCGTCTTCGACGCCCGCCAGGCCGAGCACCGGGCGCCGAGCGTCGTCTTCGCGACGTTCGACCACGACGGGGCGACCCACCACGGGGCGCGGGGCGAGGTCGACGGGCGCACCCCCGGGCCGCACACCGCCTACCGCATCGCCTCCTGCACGAAGAGCTTCACGGCCACGGCCCTGCTGGCCCTCCGCGACGCCGGTCGGCTCGACCTCGACGCGCCCGTGACGCGCTTCGTGCCGGCCTTCGCCGACGTCCGGCTGCCGACCGCCGACTCGCCGGTGCCGACGGTGCGCATGCTGATGACGATGTCGGGCGGCCTGCCGACGGACGACCCGTGGGGCGACCGCCAGGAGTCGCTCACCGACGACGGGCTCGACGACCTGCTGCGGCGCGGCCTCCGCTTCGACAGCGTGCCGGGCACGACCTTCGCGTACTCGAACCTCGGCTACGCCCTGCTCGGCCGCGTGGTCGCCGACGTGGCCGGTCGCCCGTACCGCGAGGTCGTCGAGGAGACCGTGCTGGCGCCCCTCGGGCTCGTCGAGACGGGCTTCACGACCGACGTCGCCGCCGGGGGCGGCCTCGCCGTCGGCCACCGCCGCGTCGACGACGGCTGGGAGCCGCTGCCCTTCTCGGGCCCCGGCGCGTTCTCGTCGATCGGCGGGCTGTTCAGCACCACCACCGACCTGACCCGCTGGGCGCGCTGGCTCTCGTCGGCGTTCGACCCCGAGGGCCGCGGCGACGTCGACGGGGTCCTCAGCCGCGCCTCCCGCCGGGAGATGCAGCAGCTGCAGCGCCTCGTGCCCGGCCGGGGCGCGCATCCCTCCGGCTACGGCCTCGGGCTGTTCGTCGAGCAGTACCCCGAGTTCGGCACGGTCGTGTCGCACTCCGGCGGCTACCCCGGCTTCTCGGCGCACATGCGGTGGCAGACCGCCACGGGCCTGGGAGCCGTGGCGTTCGAGAACGCCACCTACGCGCAGGTCGCGGTGCCGCTCAGCCTCGCGCTCGACGGCATCATGGCCGAGCACGAGGAGGCGCGGGTCGCCGTCGCCCCGTGGCCCGAGACCCTGGCCGCCGTGCCCTCGGTCGAGGCGGTCGTGCAGGGCGGCGAGGTGCCTGCCGGGCTGCTCAGCGAGAACGTCGAGCTCGACGTCCCGCTCGCGCGCCGACGGGCGCTCTGGGCCCGCGAGGTGGAGGCCCTCGGCGGCCTCCTCGGCCCGGGCTCCGACGTCGACGTGCCGGCGCCGGAGTCGTCGACCCCGTCGCACCGCGTCTGGTGGCTGCCCGGCCGCCGGGGCGCCCTGCGGCTCGAGGTGCGGCTCACCCCGGAGGACCCGCCGCGCGTGCAGACCCTCTCCGTGCGCGCCGAGACGGCGCACTGACGTGGCCGTCGTCGTGGTGACCGGCGGCTCCGGCAAGGTCGCCGGCATGATCCGCCCGCACCTCGCCGCCGCCGGCCACGAGGTGCGCCTGCTCGACGTCGTGGCCCCGGCCGGCGAGCTGCGCCCCTCCGAGTCGTCCGCCACCGTCGACGCCGTCGACGTGGCGGCGCTCACGGAGGCGCTCGGCGGCGCCGACCTGCTCGTGCACCTCGCCGCCCACGCGGCCGAGCGGCCCTGGGCCGACATCCGCGACGTCAACGTCGAGGGCGCCTACGCCGTCTACGAGGCCGTGCGCCGGGCCGGGGTGCCCCGCGTCCTGGCGGCGAGCTCGGTGCACGCGGCGGGCTTCGTCCCCTGGGCCGAGGCCGCCGACGACGACGTGCCGGCTCCCCGGCCCGACACCTACTACGGGGTGAGCAAGGTGCTGCTCGAGGCGATGGGCAGCCTCGCCGCCGACCGCGACGGCGTCGTCGTCGTCTCGGCCCGCATCATGACCGCCGTCGAGCGGCCGTTCGACGCCCGCAGCCTCGGCACCTGGCTGTCGCCCGGCGACGCCGCACGGCTGGTGGAGGCGGCCCTGACCACGCCCCTGCCCGGTCACCACGTCGTCTGGGGCGTCTCGCGCAACACACGGCGGCCGGTCTCGCTGGCCGCGGGCGAGGCGATCGGCTACCACCCGGTCGACGACGCCGAGGAGCACGCGGCCCGCCTGGGGCTGCCGCCGATCGAGGGACACGTGCCGATCGGCGGCGACTTCGTCGACCACCCGCTCGGCGAGCCGCTCTGACCCGCTAGCGTGACCGGGTGACCGCCGTGCTCCTCGCCTCCCCCGTCCGCGACCTCGACCCGCTGACGCTGTACGCGATCCTGCGGCTGCGCGTCGACGTCTTCGTCGTCGAGCAGGACTGCCCGTACCCCGAGCTCGACGGGCGCGACGTCGAGCCCGACGCCCTGATGCTCTGGGCCGAGGAGGACGACGAGGTGCTCGCCACCGTGCGCCTGCTCGTCGACGGCGACGACCGACGCATCGGCCGCGTCGCGACCCGCGAGGCCGCGCGCGGCCAGGGGCTCGCGGCCGTGCTGATGGAGCGGGCCGTCGAGCTCGCCGAGGGGCGGCTGGTGCGCCTCGACGCCCAGGCCCACCTGGAGGGCTGGTACGCCCGGTTCGGCTTCGTCGTCGACGGCGAGCCCTTCCTCGAGGACGGCATCCCGCACGTGCCGATGACGCTCGCGGCCGCGACCGCGGGCTGACCCGCCCCGCGCCCCAGGTCGACGTCGGCGCCGGCCGAGGGCCTCGCCGGGGACGCACCGAACCGTGCGGTGCGGTCGACGCGCCCCTACACTCGGCCTCATGCCACGTCGAGCCACCCCTCCGCGGGACCGCATCCTCGAGGCGGCGCACGCCGAGTTCGCCGCCCGGGGCCTCGCCGGTGCCCGCGTCGACTCCATCGCCCGCGACGCCGAGGCCAGCAAGGAGCGCCTGTACGCGCACTTCTCGACCAAGCGCGACCTCTTCGACGCGGCGCTCGGCGAGAGCATCGACCGCTGGCTCGAGGCCGTGCCGTTCGACGCCCACGACCTGCCGCAGTGGGCCTGCCGCCTCTACGACCACCTCGCCACCCACCCCGACGACGCTCGGCTGCTGCTCTGGGGCCAGATCGAGGGCGCGACGCTGCCGAGCCCGGGCGTCGTCGACCACGACCAGCTCGAGCGGCGCCGCGAGGCCGTCCGGGCCGCCCAGGCCTCGGGGCACGTGCCCTCCGAGTGGGACGCCGACGAGCTGCTGACGATGATCTTCGGCGCGGTGCTCGCCTGGTTCGTCACCCCCGACGCGACGAACCTGCACCAGGGCCCGCACCAGCGACGCTGCGACGTGGTGGAGCAGGCCGTCCGCCGCCTGGTCGGCTGACCCGCGCCTCCCCGCGAGCCTGCCGGGGAGGCGGCAGGGCGACGGGAGTACCGTGACGCGGTGACCACGACAGACGCGACCCCCGACCTCTCCCCCGACCTCCGCGCCCTCCTCGACAGCGTGCCCGCCACGGGCGACGTCGAGGCCGGCGACGTGGTGTACCCGCACGCGGGCACCCCCCTCGAGGGGTTCCTCGCGAAGCCCGCCCTCGCCTCCGACGAGCTCGCCCCGGCCGTGCTCGTGCTGCACGACTGGTTCGGCGTCGTCGACCACGTCAAGGTGCGCGCGCAGATGCTCGCCCGGCTGGGCTACGTCGCCCTCGCCGGCGACGTCTACGGCCAGGGCGTCCGCCCCGGGCCCGGCGAGGCCGCTGCCGAGGCCGGCGCCTGGTACGGCGACGTGCAGGCCTTCCGGGCCCGCCTGACGGCGAACCTCGAGCGCCTCCGCGCCGAGCCCGGCGTCGACCCCGACCGCATCGCCGTGATGGGCTACTGCTTCGGCGGCTCCGGCGCCCTCGAGCTGGCACGCTCCGGGGCCGACGTCGCCGGCGTCGTGTCGTTCCACGGCGGCCTCGGCACCGGCGCCCCGGCCGAGAAGGGCTCGGTGACCGCGCCCCTGCTCGTGCTGACCGGCGCCGCCGACCCGGTCGTGCCCGACGAGGCCGTCGTCGCCTTCGAGGACGAGCTGCGCGACGCCGAGGCCCCCGACTGGCAGGTGGTCAGCTACAGCGGCGCGATGCACGCCTTCGCCGTGCCCGGCACCGACAGCCCCGAGCACGGCGCGCAGTTCCAGGAGACGGCGAACCGCCGGTCGTGGCAGCAGATGCGCGCGTTCCTCACCGAGGTGCTCGGCTAGGGCGACGGCTCCGGGTCAGAAGCCGACGACGCGGCCCGAGGAGGCGCGGCGGGCCAGGTCGCGGAGCTGCACCGCGGTCGAGACGGCGGCGTGGGCGGCCTCGCGGCCCTTGTCCTCCTTCGAGCCGGGCAGACCGGCCCGGTCGAGGCCCTGCTGCTCGTCGTCGAGGGTGAGGACGCCGAACCCGACCGGCTTGCCGGTGTCGAGCGAGACGCGGAGCAGCCCCGACGTCGCGGCGTCGGAGACGTACTCGAAGTGCGGCGTGCCGCCGCGGATGATGACGCCGAGCGCCACGACGGCGTCCGCGCCGGCCTCGAGGGCCGCCTTGGCGACGACGGGCAGCTCGAAGCTGCCCGGGACGCGGTGCACGGTGGCCTCCGCGCCCAGCTCGGCGATCGTCGCGAGGGCGCCGGCGAGCAGGCCGTCGGTGATCGTCTCGTGCCAGGTGCCGGCGACGACCGCGACGCGGACGCCGGTCCCGTCGACCGCGTCGTGGGTGGTGGGTGCTCCGTCGCCGCTCATGCGGTGGCTCCTTCGGTCAGGCTGTCGGTGGTGGTGGTCGTGGTGGCCGTGCCGCCGGCGGCCGCGGCCCGGCGCCGCTCGACGAGCTGCGCGATCGTGACGACCGGCACCCCCTCGCGGCGGCCGAGGGCGAGGAGGCCGGGCAGGCGCATCATCTCGCCGTCGTCGGCGACGATCTCGCTGATGGCGGCCACGGGGCGGAGCCCCGCCTCGCGCATGAGGTCGACGGCGGCCTCGGTGTGGCCCTCGCGCTCGAGCACGCCGCCCGGTCGCGCCCGGAGGGGGATGACGTGCCCCGGACGGTGCAGGTCGTCGCGCACCGACGCCGCGTCGGCGAGCACGCGGAGGGTGCGCGCCCGGTCGGAGGCGCTGATGCCGGTCGTGACGCCCTCGGCCGCGTCGACGCTGACCGTGTAGGCGGTGCCCCGGGCGTCCTCGTTGCGGGCGACCATCGGGGGCAGGTCGAGCGAGTCGGCGATCTCCGACGTCATGGGGGCGCAGACGAAGCCCGACGACACCCGCACCGTCCAGGCCAGCCACTCGGCGCTCGCGAGCTCGGCGGAGAGCACGACGTCGCCCTCGTTCTCGCGCGACTCGTCGTCGACCACGATCACGGGGCGGCCTCGGCGGAGGTGCTCCAGCGCCGTGTCGATCGAGTCGAGCGCGTCGAGCGCGTCGACGGCGTCGGGCGAGCCGCTCGGGTCGCTCACGACGCGGGCTCCGCGCGGAGGGCGCCCAGCGCGTCGAGCGACAGCATGCGCCGCACGTGCCGGGCGACGACGTCGGTCTCGACGTTGACTCGGTCGCCCGCGGCGAGGGCGCCGAGGGTGGTGGCCGCGAGGGTCTCGGGGATCAGGCTGACCTCGAACCAGCCCCGCGCCTCCCCCGGGTCGCTGATGCGGCTGATGGTCAGGCTGACGCCGTCGAGCGTGACCGAGCCCTTGTCGACGAGCAGCGGCGAGAGCGCGTCGTCGAGCGTGAGGCGCACGCGGCGCCAGGCGTCGCCCGGCTCGGTCTCGACGACGGTCGCCGTGCCGTCGACGTGGCCCTGCACGATGTGGCCGCCCAGGCGGTCGCCGACGCGGGCGGCGCGCTCGAGGTTGACCGGCGAGCCGGGGCGGAGGTCGCCGAGGGTGCTCATGTCGAGGGTCTGCTTCATGACGTCGGCCGTGAAGCTGTCGTCGTCGCTCGCCACGACGGTCAGGCAGACGCCGCTGACCGAGATCGAGTCGCCGTGCTCGGCGCCCTCGACCGCCAGCGGGCCGCGCACGGTGAGGCGGACGCTGTCGCCCACGTCGTCGAGCGCCACGACGCTGCCCGTCTCCTCGACGAGCCCGGTGAACATCAGGCCACCGCCGTCGTCGCGGGGCGGGCGTGGTCGCCGCCGACGGGCGGCGCGGGGCGGACGCGACCGGCGGTCGGGTCGGGGGTGGGGGTCATGGTGTCTCCGTCGTCGAGCCTCAGGGGGACCCTCCGGGGACGACACGAGGCCGCGGCCAGCCCGGGCGCCGTCGTCGACGAACGCCCTGGCCCGCGCTGCCTCTCTTCCGGACTGTGACCGTCGGTACCGGAGTTCCACCGGTTCGGCCGAGGCGGCCCCCGTCGGGAGCTGCACCGGTTCGCGGACTGTGACCGCCGGTTCAGATTTGCACTGACCCCGGAGCGCGTTGCTCAGGGGCGACGATAGCACCGGCCGCCGACGGTCACCCGCGGGCCGTCGCCCGGCGTCACGGTGTCGGCCTCAGTCGACGACGAGGCCCAGGTGCGCCGCGAGGAGCGGCGCCATGGCCGCCAGCTGCGACGGGTCGACCGTCGCTCCGCGGAGGCCCTCCAGCCCGTCGAGCCGGTCGAACGACGTGCTGCGCAGGTCGGTGTGGGCCAGGGAGGCGCGGGTCACGTCGAGCGTGCCGACCCGGCAGTCGACGAGCGCGACGCGCAGCGCCTCGGCGCCCCCGAGGTCGAGCTCGCCGATGCTGCAGCCCTCGAGCACGACGTCGACGAGCCGCGCGCCGCGCAGGTTCAGGTAGTCGATCTTGCCGCCCACGACCCGGACGGACTGCCACGTCGCGTCGTACAGCTCGGCCGACCCCCAGCGGGGCCGGTCGACGCGCACGTCGCGCCACGTGCTGCGCGGGGCGGCCAGCTCGGGCGCGAACGAGTCGGCGACGACCGTCTCGACGAGCGTCGCCCCGCGGAGGCGCGCGCCGCCGAGCCGGGGCGCCTCGAGGACGCACTCGCGGAAGGTCGCCCCCTCGAGGTCGCGGCCCGACAGGTCGGCGTCGACGAGGCGCGTGAGCTCGAGCTCGTCGTGCCCGGAGACCGCCCCGGCGTCGCCGTCGACGAGGCCCCGGGGCTCGACCACGTCGACCCTCGGGGCGTCGGTGCCGGCCTCGGCGCTCGCGGGTCGGGAGCCGCCGGAGCGGGACGAGGAGCGGCTGGTCGGCCGGCGTGCGGGGGTCATGCAGCGAGGCTAGCGGCGGCGGCCGACACCGGACGGACTCGTTCTGGGGTGTGCGGCGACGCGGAGGACGCGCCATTGTTCATGCATGCGCATGCAGTTGTCTGCGGCGCCCGGAGAGCCGCTCACCCCGATCAGCCGGCCCCGCCCCTCCCCCCGACTGGAGAAACACCCGTGTCCTCGTTCGTCCCTGCCCGCGCGGCCTCGCTCGTCGTCGCCGCCGGCCTCCTCCTCGCCGGCCTCGTCGGCGTGCCCGCCGCGGCCGACGCCGCGACGCCCGCCGCGGCCGCCACGCCGACCACCGCCTCCGCCGCCCTCGCGACGGACCAGCTGACCGTGCCGCCGTCGGCCCTCGGCCGCGCCGCCGCCGAGCCCGCCGCGCCGGCGACCGCGCCCGTCGTGCACACCGTCTGGGTGAGCACCGTCTCGGCGACGGCCTCGACCGCCGACGACACCGTCACCTCGATCGACCGCGCGTCGATCGACGCCGCCGTCTCGTCCCTGCACGACTACTGGTGGGAGGAGTCGGGCCACCGCGTCGACGTGCGCCTCGGCGGCGTCGAGCAGCGCTCGCTCGGCCAGGCGAGCTGCGACGCCCCCGCCGTCCTCGCGGCGACCCACACCGCGGCCTTCGGCGGCGCGTTCTCGTCGTACCGCTGGGCGGGCACCGAGAAGCACCTCCTCGTGCTGCCCCGCGAGGCCTGCGGCACCCGCGCCTTCGCCACGATCGGCGGCGACGGCGGCGAGATCCTGACGTCGTACGGCCTCGGCACGCAGCTCGGCGTCCCCGTGCTGCTGCACGAGTTCGGCCACAACCTCGGCTTCGGCCACGCCGGCACGGCCCTCTGCCGCAGCACCACGTCGTACGACGGCGCGCTCTCCGACTTCCGGTCGGGCACCGCGGCGGCCTGCCCCACCGAGGAGTACGGCGACCGCCTCGACCTGATGGGCTACTCCGTCTCCGGCGCCCGGCCGCACGTCTCGGCCGCGCAGCGCCTCCGCGCCGGGTGGCTGCCCGACGCGCGGGTGCTGAGCACGCCGGGCACGACGACGCGCGTCGTCGTCCCCTCGCTCGACTCCGCCGGCCCGGGCCGTGCCCTCGACGTGGTCGACCCCGTCAGCGGCCTGCACTACGTCGTCGAGTACCGCACCGCGACCGGCACCGACCGGTCGAGCGCGGAGTTCTCCGGCGGCACCCCGTCGTGCGCGGTCGTCGCCCCCGGCTACACCAAGTGCGACCTGACGAGCTCCGCCGCGACGGGCAGCGTGCGCGTGCTGCGCGCCCTCCCGCAGGCCGGCGGCTCGGCGACCACGGTCGCGCTCGCCGTGGGCACGGACGCCGCCGGCGACCCGACCCGCCGCGACACGCACCTCGACGCCGGCGACTCGTTCACGAGCGCAGCCGGGGGCTTCACCGTCACCGTCGCCTCCGTGACGCCCGCGGGCGGCGCCGTCCTCGACGTGGTGCTCCGCACCGCGGCGGGCGCCGTCCCGACCACGACCACCGCCACGCTCTCGTCCGCGACCCGGGCCTACGGCACCGCCGGCACGACCGTCACGACGGCCGTCGCCCGGGCGGACGGCCGACCCGCGACCGGCACCGTGCGGATCACCGACGGCGGCACCGTCGTCGCCACCGTCCGCGTCGGCACGGGAGGCCAGGCGACGGCGACCCTGCCCACGACGCTCGCCGCGGGCAGCCACGCGATCCGCGCCTCCTTCGTGCCCGGCGACGCGGCGGCCTCCGGCTCGACGTCGGCGCCCCGCGCCCTGGCCGTGACGGCCGGCGCCACGACGACGACGCTCGCCCTCAGCGGCACGACGCAGTCCTGGTCGACGACCCGTCCGGTCGTCGCGACCGCGACCGTCGGCCGGGTGGGCGGAGCGTGGCCCGCCGGCACCGTGACCTTCTCGCGCGGCGGGGTGCCCGTCGCGACCGTCACGGCGGTCTCCGGGAGCGCGAGCTGGACCCTGCCCGCCACGACCCCGACCGGGTCGAGCGTCGTCACCGCCTCCTTCCGCCCGACCGACGCCTCGCTGACGGCGTCGACCAGCGCCGGCCAGACCGTCGTCGTGACGCAGGCGGCCTCCACGACCGCCGTCGCCCTGTCGGCCACGACCGTGCCGCGCGGCACGGCGGCGACGGCCACGGTGACGGTGCGCGTGCCGGGCGTCGTCGCGCCCGCCGGCTCGGTCACGGTGCTCGTCGACGGCCGCGCCGTGCAGACGGCCGTGCTGACCGCCGCCTCGCGCGGCGTCGTCACCGTCGCCCTGCCGAACTTCACGACGCCCGGCAGCCCGGCCGTGTCGGTGCGCTACAAGGGCACGTCCGACGTCGCGCCGAGCACCTCCGCGACCGCCGTCCTGACGGTCTCGTAGCGGGCAGCCCAGCGCGACCGGCAGCCCCGGGCTGCCCTCCGCCCCGGGCTGCCCTCAGCCCGGGGCCGACGGCAACCCAGGCTCCGTCGGCGCGGGGCGCCCGTCAGCACTCGACGACGTTGACGGCGAGCCCCGCGCGGCTCGTCTCCTTGTAGCTGTCGGCCATGTCGCGGCCGGTCTGGCGCATCGTCTCGATGACCGTGTCGAGGCTGACGACGTGGCTGCCGTCGCCCAGCAGGGCCATGCGCGCGGCGGCGACGGCCGTGCCCGCCGCGATCGCGTTGCGCTCGATGCACGGCACCTGGACGAAGCCGCCGACGGGGTCGCAGGTGAGGCCGAGGTGGTGCTCCATGGCGATCTCGGCCGCGTTCTCGACCTGGCGCGGCGTGCCGCCGAGCACGGCCGTGAGGGCGCCCGCGGCCATCGACGAGGCCGAGCCGACCTCGCCCTGGCAGCCCGCCTCCGCGCCGGAGATCGAGGCGTTGCGCTTGTACAGCGAGCCGATCGCGGCGGCGGTCAGCAGGTAGCCGCGCTCGAGCTCGTCGCGCGAGACCCCGTGGAACCGCATCGCGTAGTACCCGACGGCGGGGATGATGCCCGCGGCGCCGTTCGTCGGCGCGGTGACGACGCGGCCGCCGCCGGCGTTCTCCTCGTTGACCGCCATCGCGTAGGCCTGCAGCCACTGGGCCGGCAGGTCGGAGGTGAGCAGCGAGGAGGCGCGGCCCTGGTCGACCGCGGAGCCGCCGATCGCGAAGGCGGTCGCGCGCTCCTCCTGCGCCCGCAGCATCTCGGCGATCTGGCGCGCACGCCGCGGCACCTTCATCCAGCCCGGCAGCACGCCGGAGGCGGCGAGGCCCGCGTCGACGCAGGCCTCCATCGCGGCCCAGCGGGCGGAGAGGCCGGCGGAGGCCGCGGCCTCGCCGTGGACGGCGACCTCGTTGCGCCAGACGAGCTCGGCGATGCCCACGCCCTCGGCGTCGCAGAGGCGGAGCAGGTCGTCGGCGTCGACGAAGGCGAAGGGCGCCTCCGTCGTCGGGACGACGTGCTCGTCGTCGCCGTCGCGCACGACGAAGCCGCCGCCGGTGGAGAACCAGACCTCGCGGGCGAGGCTCGTGCCGTCGGCGTCGCGGACCTCGAGGCTCAGCGCGTTGGGGTGGCGGGGCATGCGCGTCAGCGGCGCCATGCGCAGGTCGGCCGGGCCGAAGGCGACCTGGTGGCTGCCGAGCAGGCGGAGCCCGCCGCCCTGCTCGACGGACTGCTGCATCGAGGCGACCACCAGGGGGTCGCAGGTCTCGGGCTCCATGCCCGCCAGGCCCGCGAGGACGGCCGACGGGGTGCCGTGGCCGAGGCCGGTGGCCGCGAGCGAGCCGTAGAGCACGGCCTCCACGCGGGCGACGTCGCCCAGCAGCCCGGCGTCGCGCACGCCCTCGAGGAAGAGCCGCGCGGCCCGCATCGGGCCGACCGTGTGCGAGCTGGACGGCCCGATGCCGACCGAGAAGAGATCGAGGGCCGAGACGTGGTCGGTCATGCTGCCTCCGAGGGCGGGGTGTCGGACGGGGTGGCGGGAGCGGCGGCGGATCGAGCACCAGCCGAGGCGCCGGTCGGGCGGGCGGGGGCGGCGTGGCCGGGCGGGTCGTCGCGGCCGACCGCCCGCGAGTGCTCGGCCATGGCGCCGGCCATCTCGCCGAGGAACCGCCGCACGGTCTCGAGCTGCTCGTCGTCGTAGCCCGACATGACCCGGTCGCTGAGCGCGCCGAGCGGGCCGAAGAAGCGGCCCGCGACCTCGCGCGCCGGGGCCGCGTAGCGGACCAGCACGCGGCGCCGGTCGACGTCGTCGCGGTCGCGGGTGACGTGGCCCGCCCGCTCGAGCCGGTCGATGACGCCGGTGGCGGCGCCGGAGGTGACCCCGAGCAGGTCGCCCAGGCGGCCGGAGGTCACGGGGTCGCCGCGCTCCTCCGCCTGCATGACGTGCAGCAGCGCCTCGAGGTCGATGTGCCCGAGCCCCTGCCGCGCGGCGAAGACCTGGGCCACGCGCTGCGACTCGGTGGTGAGCTGCTGCATCGCGAGCACGATCTCGCGGCGGGCGCCCGCGCGTGCGGGATGCCGCGACGCGTCTCGCACGTCGCGCGTCGCCGGGATCGGGTCGGTCATCGCGCCTCCTGCACTGATTCTCGCGGACGTCGGGCCGTCGTCGTGCAATACTCTCAGCTGCTAAGACATCAATCAACTGAAGGATCACTCGTGCGCGCACTCGCCCGACTCGTCAGCGGCCGCCGATCGGCCTGGGCCGTCCTCGGCGGCACCCTCGTCGTCGTCGCCCTGCTCTTCGCGTTCCTGCCCTCGGGCGGCGACGAGGCCGTCCCGCCCTCCGGCCTGCCCGACGACAGCCAGGCGGCCCAGGTGACCGCGCTGCTCGACGACTTCCCGTCGTCGGACGCGACGGTCGGCATCGTGGTCTGGAGCCGAGGAGGCGCGGAGCTCTCCGACGCCGACGTCGCGGCGGTCTCCTCCCGCGCCGAGGCCCTCGCCGCGCGGTCGACCACCCCGCAGGCCGTCCGCCCGCAGGTGAGCGACGACGGCACCGCGGCGCTCGTCGCCGTGCCCCTGGCCGCCGCCGACGTCGACGCCGACCTCTCCGGGGTCGCCACCGGCCTCCGCGACGCGGCCTCCGACGACCTCCCCGACGGGCTCCGGGCCTACCTCACCGGGCCGGTCGGCTTCCAGGACGACGTCGCGGGCTCCTTCGCCGGGGCCGACCTGCGCCTCCTGCTCGTCACGGTGCTGGTGGTGGCCGTGCTGCTCATCGTCACGTACCGCAGCCCCGTGCTCTGGATCGTGCCCCTCGCCGTCGTGGGCGTCGCGGACGGACTCGCCGGCCGGGTCGTCGCCGCGCTCGCCGAGCCCGCCGGCATCACCGTCGACGCCTCGATCTCGGGCATCCTCTCGGTGCTCGTCTTCGGCGCCGGCACGAACTACGCCCTGCTGCTCGTCGCGCGGTACCGCGAGGAGCTGCTGCGCGACGACGACCGGCACCGCGCCATGCGCACCGCCGTCACGAGCGCCGGCCCGGCGATCGCCGCGAGCGGGGGCACCGTCGCGCTCAGCCTCGCCACCCTGCTGCTCGCCTCCCTGGCCGGCAACCGTGCCCTCGGCTTCGCCTGCGCGATCGGCGTCGTCGTCGCGATCGCGTTCGCGCTCGTGGCGCTGCCGGCGGCGCTCGTGGTCTGCGGCCGCGGGCTGTTCTGGCCGTTCGTGCCCCGCGCCTCCTCGGGGGCTGGCCCCCGCTCGGCCGAGCACGCAGCGCGGAAGCCCGGCGCCTGGGAGCGCCTCGGCCGCGGCGTGCAGCGGCGCCCGGTCGTCGTGTCGGTCGCGGCGGTGGCCGGCCTCGGCGTGCTGTGCCTCGGCCTCGG
>Ga0265780_10002867_pt1 | contig 23092 bp, 24 predicted proteins | sample P1T30metagenome_FD_192432 | JGI IMG/M metagenome (GOLD analysis project Ga0265780, IMG submission 192432) | Plant litter microbial communities from East Loma Ridge, Irvine, California - P1 T30 | ecosystem: Environmental > Terrestrial > Plant litter > Unclassified | place: USA: California... | reverse complement strand
TTCTAAAGTATCGATGGTTCAGGCTCATAATCGGGTTATTGCACTCTTTATCACATCTTCAGGGCTCCTTTAGCTTGTAGCAGATGCGGTACATGACGTTTCACTTGTCAGACATCATGGAACCCCCATCACTGATCTCAACTTAAGAAATCAGCACACCATGTATAGCCAACGAAGTTTTGGCTAATGGAGAGAGTATATACTGTCGCATTGCAAATCGTATACTAAGGCATCTGATGTGATATTGGTGTGAAATAGCGTGCATTCGACGGTCGTTCATACATCGTCGCAGGCGGTGCGGGCATCATCACTTCGACTATCCTATGTTTGACTATCCTATGTTCGACTATCCTATGTTTGACTATCCTATATTCAACTATCCTATGTTCAACTATCCTATATTCGACTATCCTATATTCTATAAAGAAAGATCTAGTAGAGTAGTTAGTGCCTAGTCTTCGTAATTTCGACATTATCTAGGTGCACAGTTTTAATCAGTTGTGTGATCATCTCTCTAATGCAAAAGGTACGACTTCATCAAAAGCGTGATACAATGAATTACGTGAGGTTACTGGTCAACCGTTCCCCCCAACAGGCGGTAGGAATTTCCATGGTTACCAAGTGGGATCAAGTGATCGGCGACACATTTGTTCGACCAACAACATCTGGGGTTAGTAGTACAACGTAAGGGTTTCAAAGGTTATGAACAGCTCGATAAAGACCAACCAAACGTGATTCTGATATGAGATGAGACATCATCTGGCGCTCCCCACGTTTGTGTAATCCGAGCTAGCTGTGTGCAATACTGCTTCTTTCCAAAATTAACCAACAAAATAGCTGGAATGCTGACCATGATGTATAAGCTGCGATGCGTATACATCTGGGCAGGTGTTAAATCCATCTGCAGTTGTGACAGCCTTATGAATTCTGGATGGCTCTCAAGGCCGCTGTGATGGGTCTGAACTGGGTACCAGTGAAACGTCGCACTGCCCGTTGAGTTTGTTTGCTAGTTCATTGATGTTCGTCTGTCTCTCGTGCCACATGCTTCGTCTTGACGAAAGAGCATTTCAAATTGCACAATCTACAGTAAACGAGAGTCATGATTCGACCGAGCATTGACTAGACCCATGCTAAGCTTCCGCTCTTTCTGAATACCCTGCCATGTCTCTTAGTGAACCGGCTTCTAACACTAGTTCACGGACAAGGGCCGTCATATATTGATATGCGTCACTGCCAACGCAGTTGGCCATAGAGCGCGACGTCTGATACAGGCTACGTATGCGGCCAACGGCAGAATTGTGTTCATAAAATCTTGGCCCTGGCCTGTTTTCGTGTTTTTCCTAACTTTCGCAGACAGAGTCACAACCTCGAGCGCATCTAGTACGCAGAGTTCAAGCATATAATTTCCACCTGATAAAACCCCACTTCGATATGTGGCCTGTCGCACGTCGCCGTCGAGCTGTCAGTCCACCACTGTATTCCAGTTACGACAGTTTGGACCCCTACCATAACTACCCAAATTACGACGGCTTGCCGCCACACGCAGCTTATGGTTACAACTACCCTGTCGCGTACAACCCACTTGGAATCGAAGCATTATCAGCATCAAAACTAACCTTGCACGCTATCGAAGCTGCCACACGAGCGCATGTAACGGCACAAAAGGAGCATGAAAAGGCGAAAGATAACTTCGAAGAGGCGAAGAAGAAGATGGAAGAGTGCGAGCAGAAGGTCAAACAAGCAGAGGATTTGCTGCGAGCGGCGAAGTGCTCCATAGTATATGGGGGTTAATTTGCTGGAATTTGGCACCAAGTTGTTAGGATTCTCGAAGTATTACCAGGTATATTTCCACATCCTGACTCGATACTCCAACAGGTTTGAGGCCAAAGGCCATTTTTTTCGTAGCCACTCTTTGTACCGCTCGACCTCAGTTATACTTGAGGGACCTAGGTAGCCTGAGGCCGTTGAGTTTAGTATACGTATAGCGAGATTATGAGAAGAACCGAATCCCAGCAGCCAATCGCTCTTATGTGCGCATGATAGCCATTCTAGTGCACAGCAGTCACATTGGTAGCCGCGAGCTTCCTTTTTGCGTCCTCGATTCTTCCCATCTCGATTTGCTTCTCTTTGTCGTCCAAATTATCTGACAACATGTGTGTAGCAATTTCCTGATCGCCAAACAGCAAATCTATCTCCTCAAGAGTAAGCTGGTTGGTTTCCTAAGAGTCTTTTAGCATTTATCCAATGCAGAGTTAACTTCTACTCTACGTACCTTGAATACGAACCAGATAGTGGGTAGGGTAACGCAGAGGTTGAACGCTACAAAAATAAAGTAGAACTTGTAGGTAATCTTGCCGAGACCGATAGGAGATACCTGCGACCAGACGGTTCCCACCAACCTGGGTGCGTTCGGTCAGTAGACATCTCAGCTAGGTCGTGCTTTTATAGGTACTTACCAGTTGCCTACACCTGTCGCAAAGGCTGAGCCACGACCACGGATGCTCAGTGGCATGATCTCAGAGGCATACACCCATGATATAGGCCCGAATGAGACACTGAATATACAGGAGACTAGGAATAAGAAGAAGACCCCCGCACCAGAGATGCCAGCCCTGCGCGATCCCGTCGCACTATCCACTTGCGAGCCGAGTGCAGCCTCACAGATGAGAGCGAGACTGATGCCAATTGTTCCGAAGATTAAGGGTTTCTTGCGTCCAACTTTGTCCAGGAAGAAGACGATGAACACGAGGTTGAAAATAGGCCCGACAACGTTGTAAATACTGGTAACGAGCAAGTTCCGATCTCCTTGTATACCAAGGTTATCATATAGAATCGTCGAATAGTAGCCTATACGGGTAGTGGTATAAAGTCAGTGCATGTCTGATGTCTCCGTCCATATTCGCGCTTACCAATGACGTTGATTCTGTCACTTGTCAGTTTCTATACAGGTATACTGCAGGCGGCAGACTACTAACCCAGTCATCTGACCAAAAAACTGAACTAGAGTAGCATGCATGAGGCGGGTTCTCCAAACTGGCACAGTAAACATGACCCGCCAGCCCGGAGCTGTTATTGCTCTCTCGGCATCTATGGTCAGTTTTATATCGTTGAACTCCGACTGTATCCACCCCTCGTTACTTCCGTCGAAGTGTAGTTTCTTCAGCACCACCAATGCTTCATCCGCACGATCAATTTCGACCTGTACATGTAATTAGCGAAGATACAGAACCCGAATAATATATTCTTACCAGATACCGAGGACTCTCTGGAAAGAACATCATGCCGCAGATGAGTATCAGACATGGCAAACACTGGAATGCAAGGGGGAAACGCCAGGAAAATGGACTTGTAGCGGGCACTTTGGAAGATCCGAAACCGACCCATGTTGACACGATGAAGCCGACACCAATCATCTGCTGAGCGATGCCGACAATGAGTCCTGTTTCTAGTCAGGGCATAGCAAGAATGGTGAGTGGAGTCAAATACCTCTTGTCCTTGGGTGGGCACACTCTGACTGATAGATTGGCACAGACATCGAGAGAACGCCGACAGCCCATCCTGCTAATATACGCCCAACAAGTACCATGGCGAGGTTTTGTGCAGCAGCTTGTAGAATAGCACCCACGAGATTGATTATTGCCCCCACGAGGATGGTCTTTCTACGGCCTATTACCACGAGTCAAACTGCTGCTAAGGCTACATTGCAATGTAGATTGGTGATTTACCGAGAGAATCCATAGTCAATCCTCCCCTGCTGAAATTAGTACCAAAAAGTCAGCGAGAGTGATAATATTGACTTACATGAGCGAGCCAAAGAATGCTCCACCAGAAAAGGTTGCATTGATCGCCCCAATTGTGGCCGAAGTAGTAGTCGTATTGAAGTAGTCAAGGAAATTGGGCGACTTGATTACAATGGTCATAACTCCGCTGTCATATCCGAAGAGGAAGCTGCCTGTAGCAGCGAATACAGCGAGAAAGACATTGAATGTGAGACCCATGTTTCCAGCGGAGAACACCAAACGCAAAAAAATCGACAGCTGGGCAGCTACATGAAGGTTATAACCATCTTCTTATGTCCACGGGCCAAGGAACAATGCAACCCCGGGCTCGAAGCTAATATGCCGTTGTAATGCATGAGCGGCTCAGCAGACGAGCATTTTACCGGAAGCACGTCGGTCAACAGTAAGCTTATAGACGTTACTACGCTGTTATTTGCTATATTCCAGCTAGGGTTCGACTTGGCATTTGGACGACTCTTACCACCTTTCCAATATTGAGCACATCGGATCTTATTTTCCAGCACTGTTGGGCTAGATGCTGGTGTAGAACATCTCCACGATATTAACCGCCTTTAGTAAATCATCCAAAGCGAAATCCGGGGATGGTTATTAGTATAAGAGGGGTTGATGATGGATCAGCACCCTTTTATCCGCCAATGAACGCTGGCAAACCGAGCGCATGCTCTGATAGGCTCATCTCATGCACGACTGTATTGCAAAGAACTTCACAAGAAGCCACACACATTGTGTGATATAATAGCAATGGTGAACGGAGTGACATGAAGCCATACCGCTAACTGTCACAGTGTCACCTCTCCACCCTACTACCCTAGTCTTGACACCTTCCAATCTCCTTGGAGTGAATCGAAACCTTTCAGCTCACCGTCTGAGTCAACCTCAAGTATACCCTTCTCGTCACCATTTGTCTCAACCAAAACCGCTCTGTCACCTGTCTTCACGCCGTACAATCTCACCTCGCCACCAGAACCCAGCCAATTGTAACCGAACCCGCCATCTCCCTGCGCTTGACCGAGGACTAACACCGTTCCTTCGTAGATATAAAGTGGCAGCTGAAGGAAGCCGTGTATCTCTTTCCGCCAACCACCACCTTGGACCTCTTTGCCGTCCCAGAAGCTGAACCAGCGGCCTGGTGGTAGATAAAACTCGACCGTCCCGTTTTCTTCGAACACTGGTGCTGCCATGATCTTACTCCCAACCATGAATTGGCGATCCACGTACCATGATGTCGGGTCATCCGGAAACTCGAGAGCAAGTGCGCGAAGACTTGTAGGCCATCCATTTGCAACACTCTCGACCGAATGAGCATATAGGTAGGGCATCAGTCGTCGTTTCAGTTGCACCCAATGTCGCAGCACCTCTGTACAGTTCTCTGGCTCCTTGGACGAGTCGTCGATTAACCAGGGCACACGGTACGAGCTGGAGCCGTGAAGTCTGCTATGCGAGTTGAGCAGTCCGAATGCCACCCATCGCTTGTAGATCCACGGTTCAGGACTGCCCTCAAAACCGCCAATATCGCTGGTCCAAAAAGCGAAGGAAGCCAGTCCCATTCCCAATCCTCCTCGGATTGATTCTGCTAGAGCAGCAGGCGTAGATTCGCAATCGCCACCCTGTAGTATTGATAAAGTCAGTGTTCGCTAAAATCTTGCACACTTGTTCATAGCAGTGAAAAGAGCCGTTATTTACTGCCTAATGTTAGCACAGCTCTCTTGAAAAGATCGGCCTTCAGATGGCTTCACTCGTCTTCATGAAAGACCAGTGGAGTCATTAGAAGTAACCTTAAACTGGCAAATGATTCATGTCCGGAGAATCGTACCCCAATGGAGTGGAAAGCGCTGACTGCCGGCGCATGCCGTGCGCGCAAACAGTATTGCTTCATTTTTGCCAAACTTCTTCTGGATGGCCTCGTATACCAGCTTGTTGTAGATGAATGCATAGTAGTTGTGCATGCGGTTCGGGTCCACAGTCTTGTCGTGCCATTGCACGTTTTGTGTTGGGATGCGCTCTCCGAAATCGGTCTTGATCGAGTCAACGCCCATGTCAAATAGCTTCTCCAGGCACCGTCGGAACCAGTCACATGCATCCGGGTTCGTGAAGTCTACGATGCTCATACCTGTCTGCCACAAGTCCCATTGCCAAACGTCACCGTTTGATTTCTTTAGCAAATAGCCTCTTTCTGCTGCAAAGTGGAAGACGGGGCTGGCCTGCCCGATGTATGGATTAGTCCACACGCTCACCTTGTTGACAAGGCCTGCCATTTTGAGACGCTTGATTTGGCCAGTAGGGTCTGTGAAGGCCGCTGGATCCCACACGAAGTCGCACCAGTGAAACGCACGGAGCCAGAAGCAGTCGAAGTGGAAAACCTCGACGGGGATTCGGCTTTGGGACATCTGCGAAACAAACGACTGGACGGTGTCCTCTTGGTAATTCGTCGTAAAGGAAGTGCTGAGCCACAGACCATAAGACCATGCCGGTACGCGGTTAGACTTCCCCGTCAGGACCGAATACTTTGTCAAAACCTCTTTGGGGGTGGGCCCGTATATGATGTACCATTTCAGGCGGTGCCCTTCGACTGTTGCTTGTAGTCGGGAGGAACGTTCACTTCCAATTTCCAGATCTATCTTATCGGGAGTGTCAATGAAAAGGCCATAACCCTTTGAGCTTAGGCAGAAGGAAACGTTCTTGTATGCTTGCTCGCTCGATGTTCCACCGTCTTCATTCCAGACCTCAATATGTTGACCGACTTTGTTCCATGCACCAAATCTCTCCCCCAGGCCGTGAATTGTTTCGCCGACGCCAAGTTCAGTCTGGGTGAACAAATAGTGTTTATGGCCACTGAGGTCTGCTACCTGTTTCGGCGTGGTCAGCGCAGGCGAATATGCAAGACCCACACTTCTGTTCAGTAGCGAAGTCGGTGTTTTCGATCCATCCGTTGCATGAAATGTGATATTGAACGCGTGCTCGTCGCCGCGGACGGTAGCACTCAAGGCGCCGGACACGACTGTGGTATCTCCGCTGTACGCGCCCCGTTTCACTTCACCCGTCGCCTCGGGTTTACCGTCAGGGAATAGGTCAAAGTTTGGTCCCAGCCGGCGAGTTCCAGCGTGATGCGTCACCTCCAATGAGATCACACCATCGAACTGTGCCTCTATCTCAACTGAAAGCGTTGCAAGGTTCAGCATATCGCCTCTCGAGAAGATTTTCTTGGTTGGACATAGAAGCTTGACCGCTTGGTTGTCATCGCTGGGCGTTGAGGTGTATACTTCTTCGGCATATTGAACAGTGTACCCAGGATTGACAAGCCACATGCCTGTCGGTGTCAGCCCTGATCTAGACACGTCTGCCAGTGTTTACTGAACCATCGCGGAACTTCATCTTGAAAACGCTATCGCTGCTGCTGACTCTTAGGTTTTTGGAAAGTTTCTGGTTGACATATGGATTTGCTGTCAAAGCGTCTGCACCCTGGCCTGAACTGCAGCGCGAATACCCTTCTTGAAGGCGTTGGATGCACGGCCCGTTCCATTGCTGTTAGCGTTGCATCGAACTATGGACGGAATTCTCGGTGCAACATTGTCCGATTTGAGAGTTTCCCCTCATCACTTCGATGCAGTGGTGTGGCACCTGTCATGACACAGGTGCCGCAGGGGACCTTGCTGATACCGTCGGCTATAAATTTAGAGTAGTTTCGCCGTGAAGGCAATCATGGTTAGCAGTTGATCAGCTATTCCAGTGCGAATTGGCTGAGATGCAGGCATGACCAGGTTTGGTGTCGATCGCGGTGAGTCCTTCTTTTTTGGATGCCCAAATACGCGAACAGTGTTCAACAAGACAGGAGGTCATGCCACGAAAGATGCGCTGCCGTCGCTAGAGTTACCAAACTGGACATCCGAACAAGATGCATATACACTGTTGCTAGCCACGCCGCCCACTTGAGCCAGTCAGACGCGAGAGGCTTGTCCCGAGGCGCCGCATTGGAAAGGATATTTCCCGAGGTCACTGCCGCGCGTCAACATGTGACCGGATGCGCGCTTTCTGCCGCCAGCAAACGCACACGACATCGCATTCGAAATCTTCTGCTTTTGAATCGTCACGCAATTGGAACAAATGGGAGGCGATAGCGGACGCGGCAGGCAGCACCCGTCTCAAGCATATATAAGAAGCTATAACCATTTTACTATTTTACTAAAATGCTAAGACTCTTAATAACTCTCTACTTATAGATATTTAGATATATATTATATAATATAATATATAGAGAAAGAAAATATCTATAATCTATATATATATAATATTTTTTTAAAAAAGCGTTATTTAAAAAGTTATGCTTTAATTACTATTTTTTTTAGTAAATTAGTAATTTCTATTTTTTTTCTACTAATTTTAAAATATTTTAAAAACTATAATATATAGATAAAATTTTTATATATATAAAATATAGATATTATCTTTCTCTATATTTTATATTATATAATATATATATTAATATTTATAGATAAGAAGATATCTAAGATCTTAGCAATTTAGTAACGTAAGTAATTACTTAGTAATTCTCATGTATGGTCTTAAGTCATGATTGTGCTTCTCGGTCATCCCGAGTGACCCCACTCCCCCACCTATAACAAAACTTGGACCGGGATTGAGACCGAAATACCTACTACTTCAGTACCAGTACTCCTTTATGATCAGTACAGCGTCGCTATAACAAGCATTCATGCGACCCTGACGTTTTCTGCAACAAACGTCTAGTCTCTGATTTACGGATCGACAACTCGTGCCGTAAAGATATATTCATCATCTCCCAGAACACCCATCGCCTCGCGTCACAATAAATCCACTTCGACATCATGCCGGCTTCAGTCATTGTGCAATACACGCGTGCCCCTGAAACCTCTCCCGAGGATTTCAAGCGGTACATGGAGGAGAACCATATACCGCTCATGAGGAAAGCATTGGGAATCCATTATCCAGAATCTTTCCCTCGACGGTACCTCGCCCGCGTCGAGTCGGAAGCTGGCGATCGTCTAGGGCTTCCGAGGCACAGTGATGGATCAGCACCAGTCTGTCTGGTCGGGACGCCTGAGGAGGTCAACTTCGACATGTGGGGGTAAGCATTGATATACGTGGTTAGATCTTGTTCAAAGTCACTGACATGGCCAGAGAAATGATTTTCCGGGATGTGCTACACATGCAGCAGTGTCTTGCAGCAATGAACAGCGATCCTGGTCAACTAGTGAAGGACGACGAGGAAAATTTTACTGCATCCCATCTATTACAGGTCATTCTCGTTGGAGACCGCATGGAGGACTAGAGGGGTTTATGGCGGTGAATCATGGCTAAGCAATCCTGGGCCTAAACAGAAATTGTGCAAGACTATTGTCTTGGAACTTCCTTTCAGTATCTTTCCACGATACTATTCCTTATAATCGAAACCTCCACACACCACCTCCTGTCAAGCAAATCCGCGCATCCATGCTGTCGAGCATCTCCTGAGCAGGTTCAAACTTTCACTAAAGCACCTTTTGGCGGCAATCCCTTACCCCGTACCGCTGCTGTATCTTCATGACCTAGTCATTCCATACCTCTTGATATGGCGACAACATGACGACAACAAAACGACCGCCAAACTTTCATGTACGCTTTCTAGATGCGACTATCACGATACCCGGGGATCACGTTCTGAGCAGTATGTATGTGTAGCTATCAGCAAGACCAGTTTTACTGAATATTTGCACAAATATTCGGCGTGTGCGAAACCTCAAACAAACCTCCCGGCTTCGCCAACTACTAATTTTCGCTAGTATAGGCCGAATAAAGCTGTGGAATGCTCGCACGGATAGCGGAAATGAGAGGGATAGGAAGATCATAGTCTTGATTTTTTGGTGCCTAACTCTTACTTCATTGTGTGGCGGTTTTACGTTGGACGCTGCATCAAAGACGCTATCCAGTAAAGATGGACTTCAGCCGTTCCGACTTGTCACTTGCCGACAAATCCAACAAGTCCAATACCCTGCGAGTGTTTATTGAGGCACGTCAGTGGAAGCAATCATAGGCAGGGATTGGAGGTCACTTGGACGTTCCTAAATCCTTGCTCAAACATTGTAAACTTGCAATTGTCCAAAGAGACTAATCCGAGTGCCATTCACTCGCATTCGACTCCCCAAACTCGCTAATCTCAGGTCTCGCACCACGTAGCCTACAGTACAGATGTCAGCAAATACTGACATCCCAAATCGCTTCGCATCAAACACAAAATCCATAGCCACTTACTCATCGCGTCCACTGCTGCTCTCGCCTATTGTTTCCCCCATGATTGTACCGCCCAATTTTTCAAACTTGCTTCCCTCCAACGTGTCTCCACCCCAGCCCTTCTTCTCAGACATGGCCATAAGTAGGTCTTTCATCCCCTGAACCTGTTCTTGCAGCTTCTTGACCTCAAGGACCGCAGTATCATATTCCACGTTTGGCTTGCTGGCCTGCACTTTCTTGTCCCAGCCATCAGCCTCGAAATCACATTCGTGAAGTACCTGTTCCCACTCATGTGTGGTGTCTTCGTCCTCTTCGCCCCTCCTCCTGTTATAATTGACCTTCGCAGCCTCCTTCGTCTCGATGAAAGCAGTGACGACGAGAAGCGGGGAGTAAAGAAAGGACATGACGTAGTCGTTCAGCTTTTCGTAGGTTTTATCGGCCATCCACCATTCGAAAGGCAGGATGAGGAAGAACATTTCGATCAGATTGAAGGGTGCGATGAATACATTCTCGTCGGGCGCGCGAACGAATTGCATGGTCTTCTGAGAGAAGAGAGCCATATACTCGTCAATAGCATTCTCGGTGATGTCCTCATACGCGGAGTTGTAGAGGGCGATAAGGATGTTGAGAAGAATGACCATGACTACGAAGGTGAAGATGTAGTATAGAATGATACCGAATGGAGGCTGTTGAGTCAGTACTTGCTGCTAGGTGTGAAGGAAGATGAGACTTACGGAAAAGTTGTCAAACCCCGAGAATTCAGGTGACTGCATGACAGCGTTCAACATGGCCTGGAGAACAAAGGTCGAGTCGGACGCGAAATCATCTGCTAGATCCATTCCAAGGAAAGCCTGGAAGAAACCTATCATGACGACGATAAGCAGTGCAAAGAAGATTAGGGACTCGCGCATCATGACCTTCAGTACGACCAACATGGCGCCAAAGAAGCGGAAAGTGTCAAGATACAGCAGGAGACGCATCCAGAACATGGGCGCTGTAAAAGCCAAGAAGTCATAAGATAGCTCATTGAAGCGTCCACGCTTCTGTTCGCCGATTGGGTGTCCGAGGGCAACCATGCGCAACACGAAAGAGACAGTGAGAAGGGCATAGAGGGTGCTGTTGAACATGTTCCAGAAGGAGATGTAGAAGCGGCCGACCTTCCAGAACTTGTTGGCTTCGTCGCATACGAAGCCAACGGTGAAGATGTACAGCAGGCCCTCGACAATATCAAGATCACCTGTAGGGTTGATGGTGTTGATGGCGCCCGTGTAGAGTCCGAGGTAAATAAAGGAGAAGGCAATTTGCACCCAGTTCTGGTAGCGTGGGACGCGCATACGGTCTGGGTCCAAATGCGCCCAGTAGCTTGTGTTGGTCTTGTTCTCGAAGTGGACGAAGCGGCTGGGGTCTTCGTCGTCCTGCACGACCCAACCGCGCCAGAGGTAGTTGATGCACTTCTGGTATCCAGACGAGCCGATGACGGTAACGGCATGAAGGTCGACTGCCTTCTCGATAGCGTTCGCAGGAGGTGTGGGCTCGCCGTCGACGAGGGTCGAGTACCGCTTGAGCAGCACCTCTTCGAAGAGGTAGTCCATGTCTTCCTCGGCTTCGATGAGGCGCTTCGCCATCATCTCAGCGGCAACAGCGCGCACATCGTGCAAGTCGGCATCCCAGAGCTCGGCAGTCGACTGCTTTTGGAACCACTTCTTCACCACCAGCAGGCAGAAGACAACGCAAGCCTTGTGCTGCTCTCCACCGGCCGCTGTGGCCGTGTCTAGGACGGCCTTTGTCAGGATAGGACTATGCGCCTTGGTGATCTGGTCTTCTTCGAGCTCGCACGGTATCACCTGCTCGATCTGGTGCTTGAGGCGGAGGGCAATCTTGGTGACTTCTTTTGGCTCGATGGGCGATGCGGGTAGGCGTTCATTGCGGCGCGACGTGGGTAGGACTAGGGAGTATTAGTACGACGCGCCATCAACTGCGATGCTATCCCAGAGACTACTCACGAGCGCTCATTTCATCATGTACTTGGTGTCTCCTGTCGTGTCCATCCGAATTGAAGAGCTGGCTCCATTTCACCATTGTTGCGAAGGCGAAGAGCTCGGAAGCTCACCAGGACGTCAGAGAGTCGCAATGGGAATTGAGGCAGAGGAAGTCGAGGAAGTCGAGGAAAGGACCTAGGAAAGAAAAAAACACTGGGCCTGCTCGCGATGTTGGCTGGCGCGCATACTTGGAAGTTGGACGGACTTAACGCCCAGAGCCACCAGTAGCCGCTGCCGAGCGCAGCGTCATCGCATGCAGGTGCGCGCTTCAGCAGAATGATCCGCTTCACGCGACAAAGCACAACACTCTGGTACTTCTCTGCATTTCTCGGCTGGCTGGATTTGAACTTCCTGGTAGGATTCTAGAATCATGTATAAGAATCTCTGCACGTCTCGAGAACTGATGTACATGTCCATGTGCATGGCGCGCATGCCTCGCATCGAGGCCCAAACGCCGAGTGTCAACTTTTGATATCGCTGAATGCCCCGTCATGACCAGTCGTATACAAAAAGACGCTCTAAGAGTCGGCTTCGACAACGCCGCCCTCATCGCTTGTGCTCTCGTCCTCATCACCGCTGACTTCCTGGTTCTCGCGCTCTCGTTTCTCCATGAGCGCGGCCAGCTCAGCGTCGTCATTCTCGGTAACAGCCTTGGGCGCCATCTTGACCTGGCAATCCCCGCCCGCCTTTGTGATGCTCTCCTTGATGTCTTTGATGGATTGTTCTAAGCAGGCAATTCCGACCGTCTTGTCGAGACATTGTGATGTGAGGACTGCACACGTCAGCGAGTGTCTTGTGTGGCATAGGAATGCACGATTTACCGTAGAGTGGTGGCGACACGAGCTTCACCTTGACCTGATTTTCAGGCGTGTTCTTCGCCTCGGCGGTGCGGAGAGCCTCCTTAACGGCGTCGATGCCCTCGTAACCGAAGCAAGTGACTGTGTCTGTTAGACTGCATTCCTTGACATTCTACACAGGCGTTGCATACCCTCGATGTCTGACCGCACCTTGGTAGGCTGCGGCGTCAACCTCTTGCCAATGTAGCTTTGAAGCTCCTCCTTGACAACATCGTTGGGGAATGTGACGTCGTTCCACACCTCGGGGTTGGTGATGCTGAGCTTGAAAGCGTCGATCGAGTGTCCGTACTTCTTGTTCAGCGGCCAGCCGATGCTCTGGTAGATGTCCTCAATGGGCACTGTGGTCTTCTCGGCGACGTGGCGCATGATGCTGTGTACCATTTTCGACTTGTTGTACCTCTCTTCGCACTTGACGATGTCCTCGGGCGAAACACGACGCTTCGACAAATCAATGTAACCCTTGTCCTTGTCTACACGGAGCACGACGACAACCTCATTGCGGCCAACACGGATGAGCTTCTGGATAGAACGAATACGTCTTCGGGACAGTTCGGAGAGCAAGATCATGCCGTCAATGTTGTCTGGGACTATTAGCATCACACACGCGCACAACCCGGGACGACAGCCCTACCATATTCTAGCAGCTTGACGTATGCGCCCATCTCTGCGATCTGCTTCACATTTACCATGACAAAGCTCTCGACCTCCGGGTACTTCTCCTCGTAAAACCGGCAATTTGTCAGAGACATGATGTATGTGTGCTCCTTCTCTTTGCCTGGGTAGGATCTGGTTCGGTTGTGCGACTTGCGTCGATGTGGGGATTTTCGCCGGGCTACGTCGTGTCTTTACGCGTCCGGGGTAGTGCGAGGATAAGGTCTGTTCTGTGCCTCGAAAGCAGTCGTCTGGCAGTGTCGCGCAAGGTATGGCGTTGGTGATATTGCGATTGCCGTGACTCAAAGATTTGCCCACGGTGCAAGTGCGAGCCCCGCGACGCCAAGATTTGGGCCGCGCTAGAGTCAACCTAGTATGGTCAAGGCTTGAGATGTGGTGAAGTTCGCATTCAGCGTCAGTAGTATCGATGCAACGACTTGTTTTTGACGGCTACTATGCACACTGGATTCTTTATGATTGAAAGAATGGTGAATATCTCATTACGCAAAGGTACCGAAATTTGATTTCATGAGGCTCTTCTCTCGTGAACACCTTGGACATGGGCCAAGACCAAGTCGCCCATTCACACATCTGAACAGTCCCAGTATTGGAACCCTCAACGCAAGCAAACCAGGCCCCTGCCCAGCGGTGTGCTGCAATAGTGCGTGAAGAGTGAGCCGGGTATATCCACGCACGAATGCGCCACGAGGAAGATCACCCGAGCCTAGAATCAACACTTGGACAGCAGAGCTTCCGCATCGAGTAGTTTGCAGTCGCGAACGCATGCGACTGCCAGGATCGTGGTTTCATCGCGTGGGTAAAGCGCAATCTTTACGTGCAAACATACATGTTTCCCGTGAAGCGCTTCTTACAGCAGTGTATCAGCGCCGAGATGTGCAGACGATGATGGGCGCAGGGGTCTGAGCGGAGTGTGGGCTGTGATGATGATGTACGGGTGCATGGACGCTTCAAGCTTGGAAACTGGCTTGCAAGTAGCACGCGCTAACAGCCGTTGTAGCTGCTCTCCTTTACTGTATGAAGTAGCACTTGCCATGCTCCCTAGCCCCGTAATGTGTCTTGTCTAGTAATTCCATGTCTCACGTTATAACCCCACTGTAGCGGTCGAGGAGCGCAACCTCGGCGACGATTCCCATAGTCGAGACAGGAGAGGAGCAGGCAGTCCGATGACCAACCAGCGGCCACACTCATGGCACCTCCAGCCTGAAATCGCGAACCTGTCGCCCGACTCTTTCACGGCGCAGAAGCTGGTACACGGCATACATCCCAATCGCTTGTCGTGTGCTAACAGTCGCAGCAACATGCGACGCCCGAGCATCTCTACCTCACGTCGCGCCGCTTCTTCATTGGCCCCATACCTGTATGCCCATCCACCTCGAATGCACACTTCATGCTCACGTGCACCTCTAGACAGCCTGGCTGAGTAAACATCGCCGCGACTGGTACAAACACCATCTGCGAATCAACTACTCGACACGCACAGCGACCTTCTCCTCAGACCCTCGTGAAGCACGCCACCGGCGATTGAGCGGCCTCGAAGGTCCCAGCACATCGGCTTTGTTCCAGCACAGCTTTCCACAGCCCGAGGAATTGGAAGACGAAGATGGAGACGAAGACGAGGGAGGCGCAAAGGGCCCAGGAGTAAGCGCGCCAAATGGCAAGGAAGCTGCGACCACGAGTACCCCACCCGCCCTGCAAGTGCCTCGGGCATCAGGGCAGAAGGACCACGTCTTAGTGGGAGACGAGGGTGATGAGTTTGTCGATGCACCCTCGGAACCAGAAGATGAGGACGACGGCAGCCAGGACGCCCCACCAAAGCCCAGTCGCTCGAGTACCAAATCATTCGTCACTGCATCCTCAACACCACTCACGGCAGACGAAGCCGAAGCTCGCGAAGATGCATCGCTGCATGGAGACCAGGGACAAGCACAGGCAAGTGGCTTACAAGTTTCTCAGGGGCACCAAGAGACAGGCCCGAGGTCATTGGGGAAACGCCCAGTTTCGAGTGTAGAGAGTCACACTACGCCGGCATCCACTGGTGGACAGACTTCAGTAGATGCGGGATCAACATCTTCGCTGATACGTAAGGCTGACATGAAGAAGGCACCGGCACCCGCTGATGTCGACTCGAAAGCACCCGCGAAAGGCATACTCGCCAGAGTCAAGAGGAGGTCCGAGAATGCCTTATCGAGATCGGACCCACCACCCAACGACGCAGAGGGTGCCCATGTTAATCTCGTGCGAAAGAAGTCTAACCTGCGGAACTTGGTCAAATTTGACATACCTGAAGACTCGAAGCGTGCTAAAATGCACCTCGCGGCAAAACAGGCACAGATGACATTTTCACGAGCCCCGACGAAACTACGGCGGCATCGCCTGAGAGACGGCCTTGTTGTCAAAATGGAGCGAATGCTTGTTCGCGTTGACGCTGCAGGGGAGGTGCCGGACGACTTCGATGAAAACGTCAATCAAAGAGTGAACTCCCGGGTCAAGGACAAATGGAGAGAGTACATGATCGTTTGTCGCCACAACCATACGGATAATGCCGACTTTGTCCTACAACTCTATCAAACAAGAGTATGCGACTGCCTCCAGAGCCATGCTATGCTGAATCGTACTGATCGTCCCGCTAGGTCATTCCCGAAATTGCGCGACAAGGCGCAGGCAAGAAAGCTGCCTATGAAGTCCCACTGGGCAGAAAGACGAGCAAAGTCAATCTGTACTCTTCCCTGGATAAGTCGATAGTAGTGTCCACCCCCGGCAAGCGCGGAAGCCTGATCTTCATTATGCAGGCGCGGACAGCCTCAAATGCTGTCGAGTGGTACACATTCCTCCGCAATGTGATGGGGTGGCGTCGTGCCTCCGAGTTGCAGATCAACATTCCAGACATGAGTCTCAATGTGCGGATAGCGGATCCTTTTCAGAAGCTAGAGGCATCTCAAAACCAGGTGCAGCAAGCAGACGACACCGAACAGGCCATGATGAAGACTATGCGGGAAGAGCAAGCCGTTGCCTCTGATCTGATTCGCAAATGCCTAGCCGAGCTTGAACAGGCACCTGAGTGGGCGGACGTTCTGGATTCATGGATCAGGGACCAGCGCGTCGGTCTTGCTTGGAAACGCTACGACCGTCTTGAATGGATCCACGGAGCAAATGAACGCAAAATGTACGGAACTATCGCCATGCTCAAATCACACGAACTCGAGCTGCGCCCCAAGTCCCACTATCCGACAACTGCAGTGACTCGCAAGAAGCACAAGACTCTCACCGAACCGGTCCCCGTCGAGGGCTTTTTGATCAGATTGACCGGACAACGAGGTCGAGTAAAGAGACTAGGGCTTATGTACCATAAGCAGCTGTACTTTGCCAGTCACGATCAATACTTGATCTTCTCGCGTCCCACAAAAATCACTCCGCCACCGCCCCCTAAGCTTCCAGCTTCCAGGGACGCTACTGTGCCCGCAGCTCAGGCAGTTCGAGACGCAATACCGGAGAGCTGGACAGTCAACCCGTTTCCAGTCAAAGACGCCCAGATCGAATGGCTGTCGCCAGGCCATTCGGGAACACCAGAAAGTAGACGCTTGCACGACGAGGATGCGGCAGATGAGGCTCAGCGCAAAGGACAAAATCTTCTCAATTGTGACGGTTACATCAATCTGGCAGACGTGCTGAAGGTCCGCAAAGCCAAGCTCGGTGCTAGTCCCGCAGATGAGGATCTCGAAGAAGGCTCTGATGTCGACTTCGATGAGGAAATTGATGACACGACAACAGACGACGGTGCAACACATGACATTGATCTGCATCGCACATTCGAGTTGGTGATGAGGAACGGCCTCATCCGTCTACAGGTGAGGACTTTGAACGCATGCTTTCAGCACTTGCTAACTACAAATAGGCTGCGGACAAGGCTCGCCGCAAGGATTGGATCCAGCATCTTCGCGCCCTAGCAAAATATTGGAAGCATCGCACCGCATCTGATATTGCTCTCTACAAAGCAACACGCAGTCGCAACCTCAGTGCACTCAACATTGATGAGGAAGCCGAAGCCCACATCGGTCAGTTTGCGCGCAAGTGGGAAGTGACGCAATCCTTTGCCTCGCCCGAGCTCTACAACATGTGCGGCATTGCATGCTGTCGTAGTGTCCATATGAGCGGCATGCTCTACCGTAAGCCCCGCATCCACGCGCCCTTCACGCGATGCGGCGTGATGTTGACTGCGGGTACCTTGCTCATATTCCGAGACGTTCTTCGAAGCCGCGTTGGCAAGCAGCTCAAACACATCCACCACGAGCGCATTGCCAACCTCGACCTGAAGGATTGTTACATTTACTCTGGTCTTCTTACAGAGAACGATTTGCTGTACCAGAATCAAACGTTCGATGCCAACAAGCCTGGCCACCACGCATTGCCCCGCATTTATTTGGAAGATGGATGGACATCGACCGATGAGGATGTGATGACGACATTCGTTATCTGGCACGGCAAGGCAAAGAGCTGGTTTCGTGCTGAGGAAGGTGCTGGTGGCGGGGAACAAGAGCGAAAAGAAGGGAAGAGGACACGGATCAAGAGGGTGGCAAAACTTGGTAGCAAAGGCAGAAGTGTGGTATTCAGAGCACGTAGTAGGGCGGAGCGGGATCACTGGGTCCTCGCCATACAGAACGAGATCGAACGTGCACAAGGCGATGCGGCGGACTTCAGGCTCGAAGAGGCTGCGGAGCCTGCCAAGGTCCTGGATGATAGTGGTAATAATGCTGCCCAAGCCGATGAGAGCGGTTGAACAGTTGGGTTCAGGGAGTTTACAAGTTGAGGTACTTTCTATGGCATTGCGCATGGTGAGTCAGAATCTACATCTTTTCTTCCTGCATGATATCCTAAGCTGTCGGATGCCGTTGTAGTTGAACCTCGGAGCTTGAACCTACTCGTTATTAATAATAAGCTTCTTCATCTCCTACATGCTTCGACTGTCCAGCATCAGAGTGAGCTCACAGGTACACTCATCATAGGTTTAGGGAAGCCTGAATGTATACAGAGCTCTAATATACTCTACCTGATTCAATCAGCAATCTTTGGGGATATACAGGCTACCTCTTGGAATTTTGCCAACGCCTAGTCGTGGTCCTGTCAAGCAACCATTCACGCCACTCGTGGGGTCGGTGAAACCACAGGTCACGTTGCTCCCGTCACGCTAACATGGACCCGCGTGTTGTGTAGCACCAGAGCTTCTGTTTGTTTTGCGCAAAGTCCGCTGACGTAACGCGTCATTTCAAACAGCTGTCCGAGCTACCTTGCCAGTATCTGCTCCGTTTGCTCTCGCACTAGCGCTCTTGGCAGCCCGCACACTGCCCTCAAAAGCGCGCCCGCCCTCGCCTTGCAGATAAAATCTCACCCTCTCCGACAAGTTTTCTCTCTCCTCAACCACAATCGCTTGTCTCTCGCTCCTCAAAGTTCCCAGGCAAACCACCAGAACCATCAATCAGCTGTCAATTGTCAACATGGTTGCCTTCAAGATCCTCACTCTCGCCTTTGCGGCTACCGCTACGGCGTCCACCTTCTACGCGCCCCCGCCTGCGGTCTCTTCGGCTGTCAGCGTACCGGGTGTCACCATCGTCACCTCGACCATCACCGTTGTCGGCAAGGCTCCCTCAGGCCCCGACCCTACCAGCCAGCCCGCTGTCGTCACCTCTGTCGTTGCGTCCAGCAGCAGCGATTACATCAACCTCTCCTCGGAGCTCAGCAAGGGTGGCAACAACTTGACCTCCACCGTCACCGAGGTCCCCACCGGCAACCTGACGACCACTGTCAACGGCACTCATCCCGCTACTGCCACCGTTAGCGCCACTCCCTCCCAGCAGCCCACCAATGCTGCTGCTCATGGCAAGATCGGTGTCGCTGTCGGCATCGTTGCGCTCGCCCTGGGCTTGCTCGGCGCTTAAATGTGAGCTTACACATACGGTCTGAACAAGTCGAGGATACATGTATCTATAGGCCTAGCTTCGTGGCTCGCGCTGATCATCGCGATCGATGGAGCTGTGAACATGCCTGGATATTAATGGACGATGAATAATGGAATAAATCAAACGAGTCAACTCAACCTGAATCTCTTGTGCTTGTGATCATGTGTCTGCTAGTAATGGTGTCTGCCTGCTGCTTTGAGTCTTCTGTGTTACTCTTTAACTTGAGCCATGCAGCAGCGCACTTGAAAAACTCCAGTGATTATCGCAATGACGATGGTTTCGTACCCGTCACCTTGACAGTAAAATGCGTGCTGGTCATCCAGAATGTCTGAAAATGACGTGTAGGTCCAAATCTCGCCAGTTCCGATTGTCGTCTCGCACTCATCAAAACTTTCGCTATAGCTATATGTCATATTGTCGGCATGCTAACGTGGTATGTGAAATGTGTTTCTCTGTTGTGAGAGGACGTTCGTTCATTATGCCATACTACTTTCGGCTTAGCGCTCTTTCCAAACTCTAGCCAAATTCTGTTTTTGACGTTATCCACGAGCAAGGTTAGGTAACAATGTTGCCCAATCATTCGCGAAACCGTATTTCTATGGAGCGCAGAGTTGACTCTTCATTTCTCGCAAATGTAGCGTTCCATGACCTTGGTCGACCTCTGCGGTACGCAAGCATCTGGCATGACAAAGGCAATGCTCGGCCTCGCGTATCACAGCCATAACAACAAAGCAAGCGAAATATCATCAATCCTTTGATGAGCCCACCAGTATATGAGAAGAAGGCCTTGCTCTTTCTATCCGCCTCGCCCCTGACAGCCATGCCTCCTAAAAGGAAATCACCGAAGAAGAACGAGCTTCTTTTCCTCAAGAAGCACCCATTCATTCGACAGACAGTCCTCGATAGAATCTATGGATGTATTATCGGCTCTGCGCTTGGGGATACGATTGGCTTGTATACCGAATTCCTAACAAAGGCCGAGAGCGCGCGAATCTACCCAAGTCGAAGGTTCCAGCTCACTGAGCCACTCACAGAGCCCCATCCTGATGGCCACCGAAGTGGGTATATTCCCCTAGACGGTATCTTCAATGATCCACATGCTAGTTCCCTTCAGGACGCAACTGATACTAACTACTTCCAGCACGTTTTGCGGCATGCGCCTGGACGGACGATACAGACCAAGCCCTGCTCATCATCTTGTCCTACCTGCACAACTATACGAATGCCCCTATTAGTACGACTCGGAAATCGGCTATCAAACCCAACATTTATGCGAACACTGAGCTTCCCTCCGACTTCGCAGTCCGTCTCGGAGTATGGATCGACCAGGGCCTACTCGCACTGAACCGTCATATGTGTGACCTTGGCGCGCTAGTCGGCAAGGTCGTTGGAGACGAATCGTACCTAGCTGATCCAAAGGGAATCGCAGCCAAAGCTTGGGTTACATCGGGTCATGCCGTAGCACCCAATGGGAGCTTGATGCGTACACACCCTATTGGCGTTATCAGCATTGGATTGAGCGAACGAGAGACCTGGGACTTGGCCGCTAATGTTGGGTTCACGACGCACGTTGATCCACGTTGCACAGTGTCATGCTGCATTGAGGTTGCGTTGATCCGAGGTTTGCTTCGAGGCGAGATTTTGGACGAAGAGCATGTCAATTCTTGCATCGAGCGTACTTTTGCGTATGTGAGAGGGCACTCGGATTACATGAACCCAGCCGACGAAGAGGGTTTGACAGAAGAAGAGCTTGATTCTCGCCTCGACCGGGACGAGTTTGACGAACACTGCTATGCTCAAACTCTAGAAGATCTTAATCTAGACGAAGGCCGCAGAATTGGCTACGTGTACAAATGTCTCGGATCAGCCATCTTCTTGCTACGATCTGCCATGCGCAGAAACACAACTCTCGATGCCGATGGTCCAATTCATGTCGCGTCGATATTCGAGAATCTCACCGTCGACCTGATCATGGAAGGCGGCGATGCCGATACCAATGCTGCAGCGGCGTGCGCTTTGTTAGGTGCATATGTTGGTCATGCCAATCTACCGTCTCACTGGACAAGAGGACTGGCCCACAGGCAGTGGCTTACGGAAAAGACTTATCGATTGGCTCTTGCAAGCGGTGTGTTACCAGGTACATTAGAACCTGAAGATGACGAAGCTGCAGAAGGTCCAAGAGGTCTGCTGGAGCCATTGGAAAGGAGACAGCGAGATGCCAGGATCCACAAGCGAGAGGCGGAGAGAAGAGCGTGGGCAAAAGTACATCAGCAAGAATCGAAGAAGAGGAAAGCTGAGCCGCCATTGTCAGAAGAGTAGCGCGCTGCATGCGCAAATTCCTGATGTTCTTCGTTCGCGTTGTGAAGAGACTGTGCCAATGTCAAGGGATAGCCACCGAGTCATTATGGGGTTTCGAAATTAGCTAACATTTCCATAAATTTTCTAAATACCTGAGGACAGCCAGACCTAGGCCTCTTTGACTCTTCAACATCACCTTGAGGTATGCCGAGCTTTCTCGCAAGCAAGGTCACAAGAGCTCTTGTCTTAATGCGGTGAGCTTCGCGCACAAACCCAGCTGATACAGGGAACCGTTTCAGCAAATTCCAAATGGAAAGCTTGAGAATATTGAGATATACCGCAATGCGCAATACGGAGTAACATGCTAAGTCATGGCCGGCATTAAGTCAAGTCAAATCACTTGGTCAGATCAGCCCGTCCAAGGGTAAGCAACATCAAAGCGGCGCCCTATCTTGCTTCCCATCAGATCATCGTGCGACATGGTGCACTTGCTTTTCACGGTCGCATGTAACCCTGAGATAAGCGCGATCGCGTTCGGCTGATGTGCCGCGTACTATTGACAAGGCAGGACAGGCTAAAAAGCAATAAGTGGAAGGGGGTTCATGAGTACTGGATGGCGCAAGGGATGTGGCATGAAACGGCGATGATGATCATTACTAGGTTTTGCCTGACATGCTGCAGCCACAAATTTTCCAGAACGGCCAATGATGTCAGGGGATAAAGATGATAGTACATCACATTGTCGCCCCAGCCGGTGTCTCCATCGATATCTAGGATGGAGGCTTCCTCCAAGTCCTTGGGTTTGATTAATTTGATGCTGGTCTCGGGGTCTTGGCTGTACACTCTGAGTCCCAAGACGCATACAGCGTTCCAGGGCCTAGGAGTACTGTCTACAGGAGCAAGAGGAGACTGTTGCCGCCACTACTGCTGTGGTAGAGGGGCATCGCCATACACGCTGTGTGATTGTCCTCCGTACAAGGGTCTAGATGGACTAGGGCTGTCTGCCATTGAAGGCGGCGCGGTCTGGACCTCTGTCTTTGGTAGTAGTGAGTTCTCTGTCCCATCTTGAGTTTCCTGTTCATCTTCGCGGGCGTCATCAGTCTTGGTCTCCGGCTTGATATGCGCCCTGGTTGCGTCATCTTCTGTGACTGTGTCCTGCACGGTAGAAGGAGATGACGCGTCAGGTTCATTCTCCTCAGCGTGACCAGGAGCTGGTGCCTCATCTTGCTCGC
>Ga0265780_10002865_pt1 | contig 23096 bp, 26 predicted proteins | sample P1T30metagenome_FD_192432 | JGI IMG/M metagenome (GOLD analysis project Ga0265780, IMG submission 192432) | Plant litter microbial communities from East Loma Ridge, Irvine, California - P1 T30 | ecosystem: Environmental > Terrestrial > Plant litter > Unclassified | place: USA: California... | reverse complement strand
TGGCAGGCGCGGCCATCGCCGGAGCAACCGCCAGCGTGGCGGCGGCGGCAGCTAGCATGTACTTCGCAATACGCATGTTGAACTCCCTTTGCGTGCAGGGCATCTCATAGCTGCGCGAGTGGAAATTGCAAGCGCGGATCGCCGCGATGCATCATGTGTTCAGGACCCAAGTTTGACAATCCTCGATGCCGATTGCGGTCAGCTTCCCCGAGGCGTAGGCGCCCGTGTCGACGCCGATCCGGTTGGGACGGCGATCGACCTCCGGGGTGATTGTATGCCCATGGACGATCATTTTCGGAAAGGCGCCGCGATGGTCGAGGAAGCTGTCGCGAATCCAGCGCAGGTCGCTCGGCTTCTGCTCGTCGAGCGGCACGTCGGGGCGGACGCCGGCATGGACGAACGCATAGTCGCCCGAGACGATCAGGTCCTCGAAGCCTTCGAGGAAGGCGCGATGCTCCGGCGGGACCAGCGCATCCATCCGCTCGGCAAGCTGCGGATAGTCGAGCGAATCATATTCGGCGCGGCTGACGCCGTAGCTTAGCACCGTCTCCTTCCCGCCGACCCGGCAGAACATGCGCAATGCGTCCTTCGCGCCGCCCAGCGCATGTAGGAACAGCTCCTCGTGATTGCCCTTGAGGAAGCGCACCCGCGGCCGTTCCTGCGCCAGCCGCATCAATCGCGCGATCACTCCGGCCGAGTCGGGGCCGCGGTCGACGAGGTCGCCGAGGAAGATCAGGCTGGTTTCGGCTGCGCCGCGTTGCGCGTCGTCGGCATCGATCATCGCCAGCAATCGATCGAGCTCGGCGCGGCAACCGTGGATGTCGCCGATGGCATAGATCCGGCTACCCGGCGCAGGAGCATAGGCCGGGCCGACGGCGACACGGGACGAACGAAGCAGCTTCTTGAGCATGGAGAAGGCGAGGACCAGCGATGTCGGATTGGAGGCGGTGCTTAGGCCGATCATCCCGTCATCGCAAGCACGCGCCGGCCGATCGTGCGGGACGGTGACCGTTACGCTAACGAATTGCGAACCCTGCCGCCCGCCGGTAGAGAGCCCGCGCCAACAGGAGGACCGAATGACCATCAAGCCGGTACGCAAGGCGATTTTCCCCGTGGCGGGGCTCGGCACCCGTTTCCTCCCCGCCACCAAGGCCATGCCCAAGGAGATGCTGACGGTCGTCGATAAGCCGCTGATCCAATATGCGGTCGAGGAGGCGCTGGAGGCGGGGATCGAGCAGATCATCTTCGTCACCGGCCGCGGCAAGGGCGCGCTCGAAGACCATTTCGACATTTCGTTCGAGCTCGAAACGACGATGCGCGCGCGCGGCAAGAGCCTGTCGGTGATCGAGAACATCCGCCAGCAGCCGGGCTCGCCCGTCTATGTTCGCCAGCAGGAGCCGCTCGGGCTCGGCCATGCGGTGTGGTGCGCGCGCGACATCGTCGGCGACGAGCCGTTCGCGGTGCTGCTCCCCGACGAGCTGATGGTCGGCACGCCGAACTTCATGGCGCAGATGGTGCAGGCCTATGACAAGGTCGGCGGCAACGTCATCGGCGCGCTCGAGGTCGCTCCCGAAGAGACCGACAAATACGGCATCATCTCGCCGGGCGCGCGCGACGGCGCGCTGACCGAGGTGACCGCGCTGGTCGAGAAGCCCGCCAAGGGCAGCGCCCCGTCCAACCTGATGATTCCGGGCCGCTACATTCTCCAGCCCGAGGTGATGAAGATCCTCGACGCCAAGGAGAAGGGCGCGGGCGGCGAAATCCAGCTGACCGACGCGATGGCCAAGCTGATCGGGCAGCAGCCGTTCCACGGCTTCACCTTCAACGGGGAGCGGTTCGACTGCGGCGACAAGACCGGCTTCGTCACCGCCAATCTCGCGCTGGCGATGGCACGGGCAGACATCGGCCCGGCCGTGCGCAGCTTCGCGGAAGCGCGGCTCGTCTGATCCTTACCCGCGTGTCGTGCCGCACGCGCGGCACGCGGGATCGGGCGGCAGCGCCAGCGTGCGAAAGCGCAGCGACAGGAAGTCGAGCAGCATCAGCCGTCCGGCGCTGTCGTCGCCGAACGGCACGATCTGCCGGATCGCCTCCAGCGCCGCCATGCTGCCGACGATCCCGGTCACCGGGCCGAGCACGCCTTCCTCGGCGCAGGTCAGCGCGTCGCGCGCGGGCGCATCGCCGACGAAGCAGCGATAACAGGGCTTGTCGGGCTCCCAGCCGCGATACACGCCGAGCTGCCCCTCGAACCGCCCTACCGCCGCCGAGACGAGCGGAATGCGACGCGTCAAAGCGGCATCGGCCACCAACAGCCGCGTGTCGAAATTGTCGCAGCCGTCGACGATCACGGTCGGAGCGTCCTCCAGCAACGCGCCGACGGTCTCGGCGCTGACGCGGGTGACGACCGCGCGCGCGGTGACATGCGGGTTGAGCCGCGTCACCGCCGCGGCAGCCAGTTCGGCCTTGGGGCGACCGACATCGGTGGTGGCGAACAACGTCTGGCGTTGCAGGTTGCTGAGATCGACGCGATCGTCGTCGACGATCGTCAGCTGGCCGATCCCGGCCGCCGCCAGATACTGGATCACCGGCGAGCCGATCCCGCCCGCGCCGACCACCAGCACCTGCGCCCGCGCCAGCCGCAACTGCCCGGTGCCGCCGATCTCCTGCAGAACGATGTGCCGCGCGTAGCGCGCGAGTTCGTCGGTGCCGAGCATCACGGCGATGTCAGCGCGACGGTCGTGACGTACCAGGTGTCGATGGAACCAGGCCGCGTCTTGTCGCGCGCGGCGCGTAGCACGATCCCGGCGGCGAATTGCTCGATCGAGGGGCAGCCGATCGCGCGCGGCACGATCCGCCGCACCTGTCCGCCTTGGGTGACGAGCACCACGAGGTCGAGCATCCGCTCCGTCGGCGACAGCGCGCAGCGCTCCGCCGCCACCTCGCGCCGGACGAACTCGGTCAGCTGCACCGGCGGTGCGGCGGCAAGGCCGAGCTGTAGACGCGGCAGCGGCGTCCAGTCGGTCGGGGGATTGAGCGACGGCGCTTGTCCGAACAGCAGGAGCGCGGCGAGGATCATTGCCCCGTCGACCCGAACCCGCCGCTTCCGCGCTCGGTGTCGTCAAGCGTATCGACCTCGACGATCGCCGCCGCGGTGACGGCGGCCGGAACGAGCTGCGCGATCCGTTCGCCACGGCGGACCGCAAAGGGTTCGGTGCCGAGGTTGGCGAGAATCACCTTCACCTCGCCGCGGTAATCGGCGTCGATCGTGCCCGGCGTGTTGAGGCAGGTGATGCCGTGCTTCAACGCCAGCCCGGAGCGTGGTCGCACCTGCACCTCGAAGCCGTTCGGGATCGCGATCGCGTATCCGGTCGCGACCGCCGCCCGCGCACCGGGCGCAAGCGTTACATCCTCGGCAGCGACCACGTCCATTCCGGCGGCGCCCGTCGTGGCATAAGCGGGAAGCGGCAGTCCCTCGCCATGCGGCAAGCGGCGCAGCGCGATCCTGATCGGTTCAGAGCGCATCGGCAATCCTGTCGGCAAGTCGTTCGGCTACGGCTATTTTCGCGAGGCTTTCCCAGCTTTCGATGCCATCGGCGGTGATGAGGTGTACGGTGTTGCTATCGCCGCCCATCACGTCGCCGGATACGTCGTTGGCGACGATCCAGTCGGCACCCTTGCGCCGCCGCTTGGCCTGCGCATGGTCGAGCACCTGCTCGGTTTCGGCCGCGAACCCGATCAGCAATCGCGGCCGGCGTCGATCATGCGCCAGCGTGGCGAGAATGTCCACGTTGCGCGCGAGCCGCAGCGGGGCGGGGGCGTCATCGCCCTTCTTGAGCTTCTGCGCGCTGACGTCTGCCGCACGCCAGTCGGCGACGGCCGCGACCATCACCGCGGCGTCGGCGGGTAGCGCCGCTTCGACGGCCTTGGCCATTTCCGACGCTGTTTGAACATCTTGGCGGACGACGTTCGCGGGTGTGGGAAGATCGACCGGACCGGCGATCAGCGTCACGCGGGCACCGCGCCGCGCCAGCGCCGCGGCGATCGCAAAGCCCTGCTTCCCCGACGAGCGGTTCGCGATGTAGCGGACCGGATCGATCGGCTCGTGCGTCGGCCCGGCGGTGACGACCACATGTCGTCCCTCTAGCGATCGCGGCACGGGGGCGAGCGCCGCGGTGATTCGTGCGACGATCGCTGACACGTCGGGCAGGCGGCCCGGGCCGACTTCGCCGCACGCCATCGCGCCCTCGTCGGGGTCGAGCACCGTCACGCCGTCACTCCGCAGTCGCGCGACGTTGCGCTGCGTCGCCGGGTGCAGCCACATGCGGACGTTCATCGCGGGCGCGACCAGCACTGGTTTGTCGGTGGCGAGCAACAGGGTCGTGGCGAGATCGTCGGCGAGCCCGGCCGCCATCCGCGCGAGCAGATCGGCGGTCGCTGGGCAGACCACGACCAGATCGGCCTCGCGGCTCAGCCGGATATGCCCCATCTCGGCCTCGTCCTTCAGGTCCCAGAGCGTCGTATGGACCTTGTTCTCGCTGAGCGCCGCCAGCGTCATCGCGGTGACGAAATGCGCGCCGCCGTCGGTCAGCACGCAGCGCACCTCATGCCCCGCGCCACGCAGCGCGCGGATCAATTCGCATGCCTTGTAGGCGGCGATCCCGCCACCGACGATCAGCAGGATCCGGCTCATCGCACCACCCTCGTCACCGTTATGCGCCGCCGGTCGAACGCCGCGCGCCACAGGGTCGCGAACGCCGCTGGCGTGAGTGCCAGCCCCGGCGCGACCAGCGCCATCGCCAGGGTCGCCGAACGCACGCCTAGCACATTGTCGAGCGCGACGCCTGCAACCAGCAACGCCAGCACCCGCGGCCCGAGCGGATCGGCCACGATCGCCCAGCCGAACGCGGCGAGCACCAGCAGCGGCGCCGCGATGGTCGCGGGCACATCGGGGAAGGCGGCACCGATCAGCCGCGCGAGCGCGCCGTCGGCCACCAGCGGCCCTGCCGGGAGCGATGTCGCACCCAGCGCGTGCAGATGCAGCGCGAACGCCAGCGCCGCGACGCCGAACCCGCCCAGCCACAGCAGCGGCTCGCGCCGGTCGCCGTCGAGCAGCGCCAGCGCCCCCATCGCGGCCAGCGTCACCAGCGCAGCCGGATCGATCAGCGCCGCGGCGCAGGCGATGGCCACCGCGGCCATGACGCGCCCGCGCGCCCGCGCCACCAGCGCGATCGCGGAACACAAGGCTGCCAGCGCGGCATGGGGCGCGGCCAGCCACAGACCGGCGGTCGCGACGATCCCGAATGCGAGCAGACTGACGATCAGCAACGCCCCGGCACTGCGCGCCAGCAACCCGCCGAGCCGCAACCCCCCGACCCACAGCAACCCCGTCAGCCCCACCGCAACCAAGACGGTCAGCCCCCACACCGGCAACGCGGCCGCGACCACCGCCAGCGTCGACGGCAGCGCCCGTGCGGCACGCGCATCGGACTCGGTCCGCAGCAGGTCGCGCGCCGCGTCGTAGAAATCGCCGCCGTGCCGCAGCGTGGCGACGATCGCATCGTGGAGAAATTCGGGCGGAGTGCTCGCCGCGGGGACCAGCAAGGCGGCGGCGAGCGTCGCTAACAGCAGTCCGCCCAGCGCCATGCGCGCCGGGCCGCGCCCGATCCCGTTCAGCCGGTCGGGTGTCACCAGCCAGCGCGCCGCCGTTCCGGGTCGCCCCGGTGCGGCTACCATCCGCCCGCCAGCATCATGCCCGCGACGCCTGCGAGCACGCCGAGCGCGCCGACCAGTGCGTAGCGCCACCCGCCACCGACGCGGACGCGCTCGATCTCGCGCAGCGGCGGGCGGGGCGGCGCGCCGCCGGGGGCGGGGAAGCGTGCCTCGATCCGCCGCACCAGTTCGGGCAGCCGCGCCAGCGTCCGCACGTCGGCGACCAGCCGGTCGGCGATCGCCGCTTCCGGGCCCAACTCGGTGCGGATCCAGTCCTCGACCAGCGGCGCGGCGGTCACCCATAAGTTGATGTCGGGATCGAGCCCGGTGGCGACCCCCTCGACCATCACCATCGTCTTCTGCAATAGCAGCAGGTGCGGCTGCGTCACCATGTCGAAGTCGCGCGTGATCCCGAACAGGCCGTCGAGCATCATCCCGATCGACATGTCCTTGACCGGCAGCCCGCGCATCGGCTCGCCGACCGCGCGCAACGCGGTCGCGAATTCCTCGACGCTATGGTGCGAGGGGACGTATTGCGCCTCGAAATGAATCTCGGCGACGCGCCGGTAATTGCCGGTGATCAGCCCGTAGAGGATCTCGGCCAGCCAGACGCGCGCGCGCCGGTCGATCCGCCCCATGATCCCGAAGTCGATCGCGGCCACGCAATTGCCGGGCAGCGCGAACAGATTGCCCTGGTGCATGTCGGCGTGGAAGAAGCCGTCGGCGATCGCTTGGCGCAGAAAGGCATGGACCAGCACCCGCGCCAGCTCGGGCAGGTCATACCCCGCCGCGACCAGCGCCTTGCGATCCGACAATTTGATGCCGTCAATCCACTCGATCGTCAGCACCTTGCCGGTGGTGCGCGCCCAGTCGACCGCGGGGACGAAGAAGTTCGGCTCCGAGGTCATCGTCTCGGCCAGCTCGGATGCCGATGCCGCCTCGCGCGTGAAGTTCAGCTCGCGCGCTGTCCAGCGCTTGAACGTCTCGATCACCAGTCGTGGCTGGAGGCGCGCGATCTCGCCGCCCATCGGCTCGATCTGCGCCGCGGCCCATTCATAGGTCTCTATCGCGCGCGCGAAATCTTCCTCGACGCCGGGGCGCAGCACCTTGACCGCGACGCGCCGCCCGTCGGTGGTGACCGCGCGGTGCACCTGCGCGATCGAGGCCGCGCCGACCGGCACTTCCTCGATCTCGGCGAACAGCGATTCCAGTGGCCGCCCGAAGCTGCCACGCATCGTCTGCGCGATCGTCGCATAGGGGACCGGCGGCACCGCATCCTGCAAGCGCAACAGATCGGCCGCCGCCGCCTCGCCGACCAGATCGGGACGCGTGGCGAGCGTCTGGCCGAACTTGATCGCTGCCGGCCCCAGCGCCTCGAACGCATCGGCGTAGCGCGGCACCTCGGGGACGCGCGCGCCCAGTCGCGCGACGCGCAGCAAGCGGCGCAGCCGCGGCGGCGTGTTGAGGTCGCGCTCCAGCCCGCGCAGCGCACCATGGCGCGCCAGCGTCCGGCCCCATTTGAGGAGCCGCCAGGTGTGGACCAGCGAGGAGGTCAAATCTTCCAGCCGCTATGGATCGCGACCAGCCCACCCATGATCGGCTCGACCTTCGTCTGGACGAAGCCGGCCTCGCCCACCATCCGCTCGAACGTCGGCATGTCCGGGAAGCGGCGGATCGACTCGATCAGATAGCGGTAACTGTCGGCGTCGTTGGCCAGCAACTGCCCCAGCTTCGGCACCAGATGATGCGAATAGGCGTCATAGACCTCGGCGAACCCCGGCCAGACGTTGGTCGAGAATTCGAGGCAGAAGAAGCGCCCGCCGCGCCGCAGCACGCGATGCGCCTCCCGCAGCGCCTTGGGGATGTCGGTGACGTTCCGGATCCCGAACGCGATCGTATAGGCGTCGAAGAAGCGATCGGGGAAGGTCAGCGTCTCGGCATTGGCCTCGGTCCACACCAATCCGTCGATCCCGCGCTGCTGCGCGCGGCCGATCCCGACCTCCAGCATCTCGGGATTGATGTCCGCGACCGTCACCGACGCGCCGCTCTCGGCGAGACGGAAGGCGATGTCGCCGGTGCCGCCGGCCATGTCGAGGATCTGCTCGCCCGCACGCGGTTTCACGCGGCGCACGAAGCGGTCCTTCCACAGCCGGTGCATGCCCCCGGACATGGCGTCGTTCATCAGGTCGTAGCGGCTGGCGACATTGGAGAAGACCCCGCGTACGCGGGCGGTCTTTTCGGTCGGGGTGACGTCTTCGTAGCCGAAGGAGACGGTTTCGCTCATGGCGCTCGCTCTAGCCGCCATGAATGCAAGCGGCTAGGGGGCAGAGATGCCGGAATTGCCAGAGGTTGAAACCACCGTGCGGGGCCTGCGCCCGGTGCTGGAGGGGCAGGTGCTGACCCGTGTCGAGCCGCGTCGCGACAATCTGCGCCGCGCCTTTCCCGCCGATCTGCGCCAGCGGCTGACCGGCGCGCGCGTCATCGGGCTGCGGCGGCGCGCCAAATATGGCGTGATCGACACCGACCGCGACGATTCGCTGATCTTCCATCTCGGCATGTCGGGGCGCTGGCGTGTCGATCCGACCGAGTTGTTGCCGCACGATCATCTCGTGCTCGCGACCGAGGCGGGGCGGGTGTTGGCGCTCAACGACCCGCGGCGCTTCGGCTCGGTCGATCTGGTGCCGACCGCCGACGTCGCGGCCTTCCCGGCGTTCCGCCTGATCGGCCCGGAGCCGCTCGGTGATGAATTCACCCCCGAGCATCTACGCCATGCGCTGGCGGGACGGCGGCTGTCGATCAAGCTGGCGTTGCTCGACCAGCGGATCGTCGCCGGGCTCGGCAATATCTATGTCTGCGAGGCGCTGTACGCTGCGCGCATCGATCCGCATACGCCTGCCGGGTCGCTCGAGGCGGCGGCGCTGGCGCGGCTGGTGCCGGCGGTGCAGCTGGTGCTGGAAGCCGCGATCGAGGCAGGCGGATCGTCGCTGCGCGATTACGCGCGCCCCGATGGCGAGCTCGGCTATTTCTCCAAGCAATTCGCGGTCTATGGCCGCGCCGGCGAACCGTGCGCCTGCGGGGGAACGGTGGAGCGTTATGCCGAGGGCGGACGCTCGACCTTCTGGTGTCCGCGCTGCCAGCGGAGTTGACGCTGGCGCAGGGGCGGGCTATGGGCCGCGCCTTACGAGGGTGCAGGGCTTCCCCAGCGCCTTTTTCCATCGATTCGTAACTTATCAGAGGACGTTCATGGCGAACACGCCGCAAGCCAAGAAGCGCATCCGCCGCAACCAGCGCCGGGCCGAAATCAACGGTGCCCGTGTGGGTCGTATCCGGACCTTCGTGAAGAAGGTCGAGGCCGCGCTGGCAGCGGGTGACAAGACCGCGGCGACGACCGCGCTGGCAGCGGCGCAGCCGGAAATGCAGCGCGGCGTGGCGAAGGGTGTGCTTCACCGCAACACCGCGTCGCGCAAGTTCTCGCGCCTGACCAAGCGGGTTGCCGCGCTGGCCTGACGCCTGCGACGCATCGCGTATCGAACGCCCGTCGGGACCTGCCCGGCGGGCGTTTTTGCGTCTGTGACCCGGCGCGCGAGGAACAAAATAGCATCCCTCTAAAATGCTCGGAATCCTCGCGATTCGCAGATACGACCTCGCTACGACGTCAGAGTTTATCGAGTATTATCAATACTTTACGAGAAATATGACGCATTTGTGCCGCTGAGGGCGAGTCAATCCGCTTTATTTCGATATCGTACCCGTTCGCGGGGTTGATCGACTCACCCGCCTGTTCCTAATCCTCTCGAACCGCGCCGCCATCCGTGCTGCGCGGCATAAGGACAATGTTCGGACGCCAACGCGCTAGGGGCCGCGGGCAGGGGGACGTTTGACTTTTTGAACTGGGGCTCCGCGAACCAAGCGTTTGCGGTGACGGGAGAATCGTGCGTGACGCAAGTGGCTGTAGTGGATGACGGGATGAGCGAACTGGCCCGAGCCTGGGGCCGGGTCCGCGCCAACCTGCGCCGCTCGGCCGGTGAACGTGTCTTCGACCAGTGGCTCGCGCCGGTCGCGCTGGCGAAGGGCGAGGACAGCGTCGACGTGCGGCTGACGTTGCCGTCGGCGTTCATGACCAACTGGGTGAAGAGCCACTACGCCGATCGCCTGCTCCACGAATTCCGCGCCGTGCTGCCCGGCGTGCGCAGCGTCGCGATCGACACCGTGGCACGCGCCGCGGCGCCGGTCGTCCTCGCCGCGCCGGTCGCGGCGGCAACGGCACCGACACCGACACCCGCCGCCCGGCCTGACGCGGTCACGGCCGGTGTGAGTGGCGGTGCCGCCGAGCGGCCGGCGCTCGACCCGCGGCTGACCTTCGACCGCTTCGTCGTCGACGCCTCGAACATGGTCGCGCTCAACGCCGCGCAGGCGCTGGCCGCGCCGGGCGCGGTGCGGTTCAGCCCATTGTTCATCCATGGCGGCACCGGGCAGGGCAAGACCCACCTGATGAACGCGATCGCGCACCGCTTCCTCGCGGATCATCCGCAGGCGCGCGTGATGCTGCTGTCGGCCGAGCGCTTCATGTTCGAGTTCGTCGCCGCGATGCGCGCACGCGATACGTTCGCGTTCAAGGCGAAGCTGCGCAGCTGCGACCTGCTGCTGATCGACGATCTGCAGTTCATCGCCGGCAAGGACGTCACCCAGGACGAGTTCTTCCATACCGTCAACGAGATCATGGCGGCGGGCAAGCGGCTGGTGATCGCCGCCGACCGCGCGCCGCAGGCGCTCGACGGGATCGAGCCGCGCATCCTCGGCCGGCTCGGCTCGGGGCTGGTGGTCGATATCCGGCCGTCCTCGCCCGAACTGCGCCGCACGATCCTCGCGCGCCGCGTCGCCGAAATGCCCGATACCCGGGTGCCCAACGACGTGCTCGACCTGCTGGCGGCGCGCATCACTGCGAGCATCCGCGAGCTGGAAGGCGCGCTGACCCGCGTCACCGCTTATGCGATGCTGACCGGACAGCCGATCGATCTGGCGTTCGCGACGCAGACGCTCGGCGACATGCTGCGCGGGCATCAGCGGCGCGTGACGATCGACCAGATCCAGAAGCTGGTTTGTGAGCATTTCGAGCTCAAGCCGCTCGACCTGCTCTCGGCGCGTCGGGCCCGCGCGGTGGCGCGGCCGCGGCAGATCGCCATGTATCTCGCCAAGCGGCTCACCACCCGCTCGCTGCCCGAGATCGGCCGCAAGTTCGGGGGACGCGACCATTCGACGGTGATCCATGCCGTGCGCCGCATCGAGGCGTTGCGCGACAGCGACCGCGAAGTCGATCAGGCGGTGCACGTGCTGCTCGGCCAGTTGGAGGCCTGACTCGCCGGGGCGGTCGCGGGCGACACCCGGGACCGCTCTCCGCGCGGGCGACGTGTAGCGGGAGGCGCTCACGCCGCCTGCCGATACCCCTCTTCGTCCGCCTCGTTCGCGGGTGCCGGCACCTCGTTCGTCGTCGCCCGGATGCGGTTCGGGAACAGCAAGCGGCTGACCAGCACCAGCACGCCGAGCGCGGCATAGGCGAGCAGGACCTTCTCGAGCGAGAAGAGCAGCGCGACCGCAAAGCCGAGCCGCAGCCACAATGGATTGAAGCCGAAGTCCTCGCCGAGCGCGGCGCAAACGCCGAAGAGGTTGTCGCGGGCGGCGGCGGGGGTGGCGGTGTGATCGGTCATGTCTCGCTCCGTTGTTGCGAGACGATCAGCAAGACCGATGCCAAATGCTGGGAGCGCCCTTTTCCACGGTTTTTCCGCGCGCAACCGACCGTCCGACAGCGGAAATCACCGATAGTTGGCGCGCGACATGGCGTCACGCGCCAGGCCGGTCAGATCAGCAGCCCCATCGCTTCCTGTGCCTGGCGCAAGGTCGGTGCCGCCAGCGCCGCCGCCCGTTCGGCCCCGTCACGGAGGATGGCGTGGATCGCGCCGCGATCGTTCAGCAGCCGCAGCATCTCGTCGCGGATCGGAGCGAGCTTCGCGACCGCCAGATCGGCGAGATCGGGTTTGAACTGCCCGAAGCCCTTGCCGGCATAGTCCGCCAGCACCGCATCGGGCGTGCGATCGGCGAGCGCGGCGAAGATCGTCAGCAGGTTGCGGGCTTCCGGACGGCCTTCCAGCTCGGCGAGCGTCGCCGGCAACAGGTCGGGATCGGTCTTGGCCTTGCGGAATTTGTCGGCGATCACCTCGTCGCTGTCGATTAGCTTGACCACCGATTGCTCGGACGGGTTGGACTTCGACATCTTCGCGCCGGCATCGCGCAGCGACATGATCCGCGGCGCGGCCTTGCTGACCAGCGGTTCGGGCAGCGTGAACAGCTCGACACCGAAATCGGTGTTGAACTTGGTCGCGATGTCGCGAGTCAGCTCCAGATGCTGCTTCTGGTCCTCGCCGACCGGGACGTGGGTCGAATTGTACAACAGCACGTCGGCGGCCATCAGCACCGGATAATCGTACAGCCCGACCGACGCGCCCTCGCGGTTCTTGCCCGCCTTGTCCTTGAACTGCGTCATGCGGTTCAGCCAGCCGACCCGCGCGACATTGTTGAGCAGCCACGCCAGCTCGGCATGGGCGGGCACGCGCGCCTGGTTGAACACGATCGACCGTGCCGGGTCGATCCCGGCCGCGATCAGCGTCGCGGTCATCTCGACAGTATTGGCGGTCATCTCGGCGGGCGCGATGAACTCGGTCAGCCCGTGGAGGTCGGCGATGAAATACATCGTCTCGCCGCCGGACGCCTGGATGTCGTCCTGCATCGCCACCCATTGCTTCACCGCGCCGAGATAATTGCCGAGGTGGAGATTGCCGGTCGGTTTGATACCGGAAAGCACGCGCATGTTGGTCATCAGCTTGTGGCTCTGCGACGAAGGAGGGTCTTGAGGTCGGCGAGGCGATACGCGCCGGTGACGACGCACGCCAGCGCATAGATGGCGACGCCCGCGCCAACGAGCACGGTAAGCGCTGCGCCGCGGACGACGAAGCTGCCGGTGAGATATGGCGCGACAAGCGGCGCCACCAGCAACAGCGCGACGCCCATCAACAGCGCGGCGAGCGCGAGGCGCGGGACCTTGCGCTTCACCTGTGGATCGAGCGCGAAATGACCACGCCGCACCAACACCACATAGAGCGAGACGACGTTGATCGTGGAGGCCAGCGCGGTGGCGAGCGGGGGCCCGATCTGCCCGATGTCCCAATGCGCGAGCGTCGGGATGAGGATCAGATTGCCGACCAGATTGATCGCGACGGAATAGAGGGCGAGCCGCACCGGCGTCTTCGTGTCCGCGCGAGCGTAGAAACCGGGGGTCAGCACCTTCACCAGCACATAGCTGGGCAGGCCGAGCGAGAAGGCGGCGAGCGCCTGCGCCGCGCGTACCGTGTCGCCGTTGTCGAACGCACCATGCTGGAACAGTCCGCGGACGATCGACTCGGCGGCGAAGACGAAGGCGGCGGTGGCGGGCAGGGTGAGGAACAGCGCGAGTTCGAGCCCGCGGTTCTGCGTCTCCATCGCCTCCGCCTCGCGCCCCTGCGACAGCAGCCGCGACACGACCGGCAACAGGATCGTGCCGAGCCCGATGCCGATCAGCCCGAGCGGCAATTGGTTGAGCCGGTCGGCATAGTAGATTGCCGAGATCGAACCCGCCGAAAGCAGCCCGCCGGCCAGCGCGGTCGAGATCGCAAGGTTGATCTGCGCCGCCCCCGCGCCGGTCGCCGCGGGGACGATGAGCTTGAGCATCTGCTTGACGTCGTCGTCGATCCGCGGGCGACGCAACTTCAGGCTTACGCCCGCCAGTCGGCACGCCCACCACAGCCACCCGAGTTGCAGAACCCCGCCCGCCGTGACCGACAGCGCCTGTGCGCGCGCGGTGGCGTAGGGATCGCCGCCGCGGAAGAAGATCAGCGCGCCGACCATCGCGATGTTGAGCAGGATCGGCGCGGCGGCATTGACCCAGAAGCGATGCAGCGAGTTGAGGATGCCGCCGAGCAGCGACACCAGCGAGATCAGCAGCAGATACGGGATGGTGAAGCGCGACAGCGTGACCGCGAAGGCGAATTGCTCCGGCGTCGGATGCTGGCGGTCGAACCCGCCCGACAGCGCCCAGGTCAATGGCCATGCCGCCGCGAGCATCAGCGCGGTCATCACCAGCAGCACCGGGAACAGCAGCGCCAGCGCGCGCTCGGCGAAATCGACCCCTGCCGCGGTGCCACCGCCTTCCGCGACCTTGCGGTTGAAGAGCGGGATGAACGCCGCGGAGAAGGCGCCTTCCGCGAAGAGCGCGCGGAACATGTTGGGGAGCCGGAAGGCGACGAAGAACGCGTCCGACGCGAAGCCCGCGCCGACATAGCTCGCCTGCAAGGTGTCGCGCGCCAGCGCCAGCACGCGGCTGACCAGCGTCAGGCCACCGATCGACCCCAGGGCGCGGGCGAGGTTCATCCGCCGATCCTCACCCGCCCGAGCGGCTTACGCCTGGCCCGCGTCTTCGGCGCCGAACGACACGCCCTGCGCCTGCGCCTGCTGGAGGAACAACGCGTTGAAGTCGATCGGCTCGAGCAGCAGCGGCGGAAAGCCGCCGTCGCGGATCGCATCGGCGACGACGCGGCGCGCGAACGGGAAGAGCAGGCGCGGCCCCTCGCCGAGCAGGAACGGCTGGACATGCTCCGCCGGGACGTTGCGCAGCCCGAACAGCCCGCCATAGGACAGTTCGGCGATGAACGCGGTCTTGCCGCCGGTGGTCGCGCGGACGTCGATCTTCAGCGTCACCTCATGGACCTCGTCGGCGACCTGCGCCGCACCGATGTCGAACTGGACGTTGATCTCCGGGGCCTGCGGCTCCTGATAGATCGCCGGCGCGTTCGGATTCTCGAACGACAGGTCCTTCACATATTGCGAGATCAGCCCGGCAGCCGGCGCCGTGTCGGCGCCGTTGGCGAGCGGTTCGCCGCCGGCATTGCCAAATTCGTCCATCATCCAACCCCTATCGTCAGCCGAGGCGCGCGCCGGTGCGGCGCCGCGCGGGAAAGTGTCGGGCGGTTAGCAGTGCCCCGCCGGTGTGACAATCGTGGATGCGGGGGGGTGGATACAATGAAGGGGTTGGGCGATTTGATGTTCGGTGCCCACGCGCCTATGTACGCACACCAGCTTACTGGAGTTGCCGTGTTCTACGTTGTCCTGCTCGCCATGGTCGCCGGCTTTCTGGCGCTGCGACTCTATTCGGTTCTGGGCAAGCGCTCCGGCCATGAACAGCCGTTGCCCAAGCCTGCCGAGGAACGCGTGGCGTCGGCCGTTGCGCCGCGGGCGATCGAGCCGGCTGCCGAAATGCGCGAGCCGGCGGCGCGACCGTTCGACAGCGCGACCGAGCCCGGCCTCCGCGCGATCGTATCGGCCGAGCCCGGGTTTGACGTCACCCGCTTCCTCGAAGGCGCGAAGTCGGCGTATCGCATGATCCTCGAGGCGTTCTGGCGCGGCGACGAGGCAGCGCTCCGCGAGCTGGTGAGCGACGACGTCCATGCCGCCTTTGCCGAAGCGATCGAAACCCGCACGGCGCAGGGACAGGTGCTCGACAACCGCCTGATCGCGATCGAGCGTGCAACGATCGTGTCGGCCGGCGTCGCAAACGGAGAGGCGCGCGTCGCGGTGCGCTTCGACGCGGATATCGCCGCGGTGACGCGTGATGCCGACGGCAATGTCGTCGCCGGTTCGACCAGCGATGCGGTGCAGACGCACGATGTCTGGACCTTCGTCCGCACCGTGCGCGCCTCGGACCCGAACTGGATCCTCGCTGACACCGACGAAGCCTGAGTCTGATAAAAGAAGAGGGGAAGGGGGTGCGGAGCAAAGCGACGCTCGCAGTGGCGGGCGCCCTGCTGATGGCCGGCTGCGTCGGACCGGGCGGACGATCGGCACCACCGGCGCCGTCCTCGCGGCCGGTCGCTGCGACGCCGCAGCCGTCGTCGCTGCCGACGCGACCGGGCGTGGTGCGTCAGCCGGTGGCGTCGGCGCCGCTCCCGGCCTTTGCCGCCGCCGTCGTTCCCGGTGCGACGAGCGCCGCGGTGGCGGGCCTCACCCCGGCGATCGATCTGGCGACCGTGCCGCTCGACCCCGCGCAGGCGCGCGCGGCGCTGGCGGCGTTCCGAATCTCCTGTCCCAGCCTGATCCGCCGCACCGACACCTCGGGGATGACGATCGGCAGCGACTGGCAGGCAGCGTGCATCGAGGCGGCGCGCACCGATCCGGCCGCCGCGACATCCTTCTTCCAGCGCTGGTTCGAGGCGGTGCAGGTCGGCGACGGCCGCGCCTTCGCGACCGGCTATTACATTCCCGAGATCGCCGGCTCGCGCCGTCCGCGCGCGGGCTATGTGCCGATCTACGGGCGGCCGACCGATCTGATCGAGGTCGATCTCGGCGCCTTTTCGCCGACCTGGACCGGGAAGAAGATCCGCGGGCGCGTGCAGGGCATGAGCCTGATCCCGTACTTCGATCGCACCGCGATCGAGGAGGGCGTGCTCAACGGCCGCGCGCCGATCCTCGGCTATGCCGCCGATCCCGTCGAGCTGTTCTTCCTGCAGGTGCAGGGCTCGGGCTTCATCCGCCTCGACGAGGGTGGGGTGCTCCGCATCGGCTATGACACGCAGAACGGGCGCGACTACACCGGCATCGGCGCGTTGATGAAGAGCCGCGGGCTGCTCGGCCCCGGCCAGTCGTCGATGCAGGGGATCGTCGCCTGGCTGCACGCGCATCCCGACGAAGGCCGCGCGATCATGCGCGAGAACAAGAGCTACGTCTTTTTCCGCGAGCTGACCGGCGCGCCGCAGGGCGCGCTCGGCCTCCCGGTCAGCGGCGGCGCGACCGTCGCCGCCGATCCGAAGTTCGTACCGCTCGGCGCGCCGGTGCTGCTGTCGATGGATCGCACCGACGCCAACGGCATCTGGATCGCGCAGGACACCGGCGGCGCGATCAAGGGCAGCAACCGTTTCGACACCTTCTGGGGGGCGGGCGAGGAAGCGCGCGCGATCGCCGGCGGGATGAGCGCACGCGGCACCGCCTTCGTGCTGTTGCCGCGCGGCAGCTATGCGCGCTGGCGGGCAGGGCAGGCGGCGAGTGGCGGCACGACGCCTCGGCCCTGACGAGGAGGCGCTGTGGGCGCGGGTGCGCGCGACCGTGCGCGCGATGCCCGGGCGCAAGGCCGCCGCGCCGTCACCCGAACGGCTGCCGCTGCCTGCGCCCGCCACGGGCATGACCGTTGCCGGCGTTCCGACCCCGCCGCCATCGCACGCGCGTCGTGAGCCCGGCCATACGCTCGACGGCGGCTGGGACCGGCGGCTGGCGAGCGGCGTGGTCGCGCCCGATCGCACGATCGACCTGCACGGCCATACGCTGGCGAGCGCGCATGCCGCGCTCGAAATAGGGCTGGGTCAGGCGTTGATGCACGGTGATCGCGTCATCCTGCTCATCACCGGCAAGCCGCCGCGCCCCGAGAGCCAGCGTCCGCACGCCCGCGGTGCGATCCGCGCCGCGATCCCCGACTGGCTGCGGCTCTCTGCGTTCTCGGGCGCGATCGCCGCGGTGCGCAACGCCCATCCCCGCCATGGCGGGGCGGGAGCCCTGTACGTGGTGCTACGCCGCCGGCGTTGAAAACGCGCGCTGGATGATCCGCGCGTAGATATCGCGCAGTTGTTCGAGATCGGCGATCGCCACCGCCTCGTCGGCCTTGTGCATCGTCGCATTGAGCAGCCCGAACTCGACGACCGGACACAGCGCCCGCAAAAAGCGCGCGTCCGAAGTGCCGCCGGTGGTCGACAGCTCCGGCGTGCGCCCGGTCACCTCCAGCACCGCCGCCGACACCAGCGCCGACAATGGCCCCGGCGCGGTCAGGAACGCCTCGCCGGATATGCGCGGCGTGACGATCGCCTCCGGCGCATGGCGGTGCACGATCGCCGCGATCCGCTCGGCCAGGTCTTGCCCGCGCTGGAGATCGTTGAAGCGGATGCTGATCCGCGCCGTCGCGCGCGCCGGGATGACGTTGGTGGCCGGATTGCCAACCGTCACGTCGGTAATTTCAAGGTTCGACGGCTGGAACCAGTCGCTCCCCTGATCGAGCACCAGCGCGTCCAGCTCGGCGAGGATCGCGACCAGTCGCGGGATCGGATTGTCGGCGAGATGCGGATAAGCGACATGCCCCTGCCGCCCGGGCACGTCGATCCAGATGTTGACCGAACCGCGCCGCCCGATCTTCACCATGTCGCCCAGCGCAGCGACCGACGTCGGCTCACCGACCACGCACAGCTCGGGCAGCACGCCACGCTCGCGCATCCGCTCGATCAGCGAAACGGTACCGAACGTTGCCGGCCCTTCCTCGTCGCCGGTGATGATGAGCGTCAATCGCCCCGCATCGGCGGGCACGCGCGCTGCAGCAGCGACGAACGCCGCGACCGCGCCCTTCATGTCGACCGCGCCGCGCCCGACCAGCAAGCCGTCACGCTGCTGGGGCGCGAACGCATCGACGCTCCACCCCTCGCCGGGCGGCACGACATCGACATGCCCGGCGAACGCGAGATGCGGTCCGCTCGTCCCGCGCGTGGCGAGCAGATTCTCCACCGGACCATCCGGCGCCTCGCCATGAACCAGCCGCTCGACCGCGAAGCCGATCGGCACCAGCGCCGCCTCCAGCACGTCGAACACCGGTCCACGCGCCGGGGTGACGCTCTCGGCAGCGATCAATAGACTGGCGAGTTGAACGACATCGATCAACAGAAGGGCTCCCTATGCCGAAACTGGACATTGCCGCCGTGCCGCCGGTCGAGGGCAGCGACTATCCGCCGCCGTTCGCCGCCGCGGCCTCGGGCCGGCTGGTGCGCGATCTGGCCGCGGCGGGGGGACTGGAGGATTTCGTCGCGACGCACGTCACGATCCCACCCGGCGGCTGGTCGTCGCAGCGGCATTGGCATGAGGGCGAGGACGAGATCGTCGTCGTGCTCTCCGGCACCGCGACGCTGGTCGACGACGGTGGGGCGCACCCGATGCACGCCGGCGAGGTCGCGATATTCCCGAAGCGCGACGGCAACGCCCACCATCTTCGCAACGACGGCGATGTGCCCTGCGTGCTGTTCGCGGTCAGCCTGCCGGAGCGCTCGACGGTCCATTATCCCGATATCGCAATGCGCTGGTCGCCCGACACCGGCTACGAACGCGACTGACATCAGGTGACGGGCTGTTCGAACTTCTCGATCACCCATTCCTCTTCCTGCGCGCCGGCGATCCAGTCCTGCATGAACGGGTGCTGGAGCACCGCCAGCACGTAAGCGGCGGCGAAGCGTGGGGTCGGCAGCGAATAGGTCGCGATGCGCGTGCAGACCGGTGCGAACATGATGTCGGCCGCGCCGAACGCGCCGAACAGAAAATCGCCGCCGCTGCCGAACCGCGCACGCGCCTGCGCCCAGAGTTCGAAGATTCGCGTCAGGTCCGCGCGCACGTCGTCATCGGGAGCGACGGGCGGATAGACCTGCCGGACGTTCATCGTGTGCTTGCGGCGCAGCGCGGCGAAACTGGAATGCATCTCGGCCGCCATCGAGCGCGCCATTGCCCGCGCCGCCTCGTCCCCCGGCCAGAACGGCTCGCGCCCGACCTTGTCGGCGAGATAGTCGACGATCGCGAGGCTGTCCCAGACGACCGCGTCGCCATCCCACAGGATCGGCACCTTGCCCGACGACGGTGCGAATTCGTCGCCCTCGCGGCGGCGGTCCCATGCGTCGTCGTACAGCGGGACGACCACTTCCTCGAACGGGAGACCCGATTGCCGGCACGCGAGCCAGCCGCGCAGCGACCAGGAGGAATAGGCCTTGTTGCCGATGATGAGCTTCATGGCTCCGGAGTAGGGAGCATTGGCGCACAGGGCAACGTCGCACGCGCAATTGGCGAGCGATCCGTTAACCGCAGCCGTACATCGACTGGCAGGCAAGCGCCGTTACGCAGGGGAAACGAGAAGGATCGCGACGAAGGAGCATTGTCATGGCGAGTTTCCCCCCGAACAAGGCAGCGCTGGGCGCGACGACCCCGGCGTTCGTTCAGGCGCCCACGTTCATCTTTTCGCCCGGTGCGCCTGCACCGAGCCGGTCCGAACTGCTGCGTCAGCAGATCGCCGCCGCCCGCAGCGCGCGTCGCGCCACGATCTGGTAAGCGTTTCAGCATCGCCCGACCTGATCCGGGGCCGTCCCGTCGCTCCCGCCGATGAAGCGGCGAGCGTCACGTCAGCGACGCGAGCCCGCGGCGTTCAGCCGATCGCCTCGACCACCGCCGCCCGTAATTCGGCGATTCCCATCCCGCCCTCGCTGGAGGTGACGATGATCTCGGGATGCGCCGCCGCCCGCTTGCGCGCCTCGGCCTCGGTCGCGGCGACGGTGACCGCGAGATCGCTGGCCTTCACCTTGTCGGCCTTGGTCATCACCAGCCGGTAGCTCACCGCGGCGCGGTCGAGCATCTCGAGGATCTCGCGGTCGACGTCCTTGATCCCGTGACGGCTGTCGATCAGCACCAGCGCGCGCTTGAGCGCCTGTCGCCCGCGCAGATAGTCGTTCACCAGGAACCGCCATTTCTTGACGATGTCCTTGGGTGCCTTGGCGAATCCGTACCCGGGCATGTCGACCAGCCGGAAGGCGAGCGGATCGCCGACGTCGAAGAAGTTCAGCTCCTGCGTCCGCCCCGGCGTCACCGAGGTGCGCGCCAGCGCCTTGCGCCCGGTCAGCGCGTTGAGCAGCGACGACTTGCCGACGTTCGAGCGCCCCGCGAACGCCACCTCCGGCACGTCGTCCGGTGGCAGAAAGTTCAGCGCGGGTGCCGACTTCAGGAACTCGATCGGCCCGGCGAAGCGCTTGCGTGCCGCCTCGATCGCGTCCGCGTCGAAGCTGGGATTGATGTCGCTCACTTGGCCGGCGCGTTCTTCAGCTGCGGATGGCGGCTGTAAAGCCACTTCTGCTGCAGGATCGAGATGCAGTTGGTGGTGATCCAGTAGATCTGCAGCCCGACCGCGAACGGCGCCATCACGAACATCAGCACCCATGGCAGGATCGCGAACACCTGCTGCTGCGCCGGGTCCATCTGCGTCGGGTTGAGGCGGAACTGGAAGAACATCGAAATGCCCAGCAGCACCGGCACCACGCCGATCGCGAGGAAGTGCGGCAGCGTGATCGGGATATAGCCGAACAGGTTGAGGATCGTCGCGGGATCGGGCGCGGACAGGTCCTTGATCCACAAGGCGAACGGCTGGTGACGCATTTCGATCGTCAGCATCAGCGCCTTGTACAGCGCGTAGAAGATCGGGATCTGGATCAGCGACGGGACGCAGCCGGCGAGCGGATTGACCTTCTCCGACTTGTAGAGCGCCATGATCTCCTGCTGCTGGCGCTGCTTGTCGTCCTTGAAGCGCTCCTGGATCGCCTTCATCTTCGGCTGGAGCGCGCGCATCGCCGCCATGCTGGCGAACTGGCGCTGCGCGATCGGGAAGACCAGCAGGCGGATCGTCAGCGTCAGGATGATGATCGCGACGCCGAAATTGCCGACGATGCGGAACAGCCAGTCGAGATAATAGAATATCGGCTTCTCGACCAACCGGAACCAGCCCCAGTCGATCGCGTAATCCAGCTTCGTCACCGCACCGGTATCGGTGTAGCGGTCGAGCAGCTTCACCTCCTTGGCGCCCGCGAACAGCTTGGCGGTCTGCGTCAGCTGACGACCCGGCGGCAGCATCTGCGGCGCAGTGGTGAAGTCGGCCTGATAGGCGCTGTTCGCCCCGGCACGGAACTGCCCGTCGAACGCGCGCCCCTGATCGGGGACAAGCGCCGCCAGCCAGTATTTGTCGGTGAAGCCCAGCCAGCCGCCGGTCGTCGTGAAGCGGGTCGGCTCCTTGTCGACGTCCTTGAAAGTGGGATTGTAGTGCGCCGCGCCGTTGTTGACCGACATCGGCCCGGTGTGGATCGTCCAGCTGTCCGGGTCCTTCGACACGCCGACCCGGCTGACGAGACCATAAGCGGCGACCGGCACTGCCGCACCACCGCCATTGGCGACGGTCTGCTTGACGGTGAACAGATAGTCGTTGTCGATCGCGATCTCGATCGCGAACCGCTGTCCTTGCGGGTTGCTGGCGGTGAGAGTCACCGGCTTGTTCGGGGTCAGCACCGGAGCGGAGGCGGTCCAGACGGCGTCCGCCGCGGGCGGGGTCAGCCCGTCCGCGCGCCAGCCGAAGCCCGCGAAATAGGCGTCGGTGGTCCCGGCCGGCGAGAACAGCCGGATCGGCGGCGAGTCCTTGGCGATCGATTCCTTGTAGCGGGTCAGCACCAGATCATCGATCCGCGCGCCCTTCAGGTTGATCGAGCCCTTCAGCGCGGGCGTGTCGATCCGCACGCGCGGGCTTTCGGCCAGTACGACGGCGCGGTCGCGGATCGCCGCTGGCGAGTCGGCGGTCGGGTCCGCGGCGGAATTGGGCAGCGGCTTGTTCTTGCCGTCGACCATCCTGGTCGCGGGCGGGTTCGCCGTCGGGAAGACGCGGCTCTGGATCAGCGGCCATCCGAACAGGATCAGCGCCGCGATCACCGCGAACAGCACGAAGTTCTTGCTCTCGTCCTTCACCAGCGTCCCACGCTTTCCTTATGGCACCGGATCATGCCCGTGCCCGCCCCAGGGATGGCACCGCGCAATCCGGCGTATTGCCAGCCAACTACCTTTGCCCGCGCCATAGCGGCGAAGCGCCTCGATTGCATAGGCGGAACATGACGGCTGAAACCGGCACGAGGGCGGCAGCAGGACCGACGGCCCCAGCTGCCACCCGCGGGCGAGCAGGATCAGCGCGCGGGCGATCACCGTCTCGGCCGTGACCGGTTGCCGCCCGGCGCGACGCTGCGGCTCTTCGCCAGCGCCTTGGCCAGATGCGCGCGCAGGTCCGCATAATCGGAGGTGAGCGCCGCCTCGCGCCCGATCAGCACGTGATCGGCGCCGGGCCAGCCATGTTCGGGCAAAATCTCGCGCGCCAGCGCTCGGAAGCGCCGCTTGATGCGGTTGCGCACCACCGCATTGCCGACCTTCTTGGTGACGGTGATGCCGATCCGCATCGTCGTGTCACTATCGTCACGCGGTTGCACCAGAAGCACGAAGCCGGGCATCGGCACCCGACGCCCGGCGTTCGCGGCCAGATAGTCCGGCCGTCTGGTCATCCGCCCGACCGCGGCCGAAGCCACGGGCGGGCGGGGATCGGTCGTGCTTACGCCGACAGCTTCTTGCGACCGCGTGCGCGACGCGCCCGGATCACCGCCCGGCCGCCGACCGTGGCCATCCGCGCGCGGAAGCCGTGACGGCGGGCGCGCACCAGATTGCTCGGCTGA
>Ga0265780_10002864_pt1 | contig 23099 bp, 24 predicted proteins | sample P1T30metagenome_FD_192432 | JGI IMG/M metagenome (GOLD analysis project Ga0265780, IMG submission 192432) | Plant litter microbial communities from East Loma Ridge, Irvine, California - P1 T30 | ecosystem: Environmental > Terrestrial > Plant litter > Unclassified | place: USA: California... | reverse complement strand
GATCGTGCCCCCCGACAAGGCCGGCTTGAGCAGGTTCGACGCATCCATCGCGCCGCCGCTGGTCGCGCCAGCACCGATCACGGTATGGATCTCGTCGATGAACAGCACCGCGTCGGGCAGCTTTTCCAGCTCGTTGACGACCGCCTTCAGCCGCTCCTCGAAGTCGCCGCGATAGCGGGTGCCGGCGAGCAGCGCGCCCATGTCGAGCGAATAGATCACCGCGGGCTTGAGGACGTCGGGCACGTCGCCCTCGACGATCTTGCGCGCCAGCCCCTCGGCAATCGCGGTCTTGCCGACGCCGGGATCACCGACATACAGCGGGTTGTTCTTGGAGCGGCGGCACAGGATCTGGACGGTGCGATCGACCTCGGCCGAACGCCCGATCAGCGGGTCGACCTTGCCGATCTTGGCCTTTTCGTTGAGGTCGACGGTGAACTGCTTGAGCGCGCTCTCGCCCTTCTTGCCCGGCGCCTCGGCCTTTTCCTTCTTCTCTTCCTCGGGCACACCCTTGGCGCTGGTCGCCTCGGGGGTGGCTGCGCCCTTGCCGACGCCGTGGCTGATGAAGCTCACCGCATCCAGACGGCTCATGTCCTGCTGCTGGAGGAAATAGACTGCATAGCTCTCGCGTTCGGAGAAGAGCGCGACCAGCACGTTGGCGCCGGTCACCTCGTCGCGGCCCGACGACTGGACGTGCAGGATCGCACGCTGCACGACGCGCTGGAACCCGCTGGTAGGGGAGGGATCGGTCGCGGCATCGACCTTGAGCGCGCCCAGCTCGGTGTCGAGATAGTGCGCGACGGTGGTTTTCAGGTCGCCCAGCTCGACGCCGCACGCGGACATCACCTGTCCGGCATGTTCGTCGTCGATCAGCGCGAGCAGCAGATGTTCGAGCGTCGCATATTCGTGGCGGCGCGACGACGCGGCTTCGAGTGCCTTGTGCAGCGTGGTCTCGAGGGCGCTGGCAAATGACGGCATCAGGTTACTCCTTGCAGGCCGCGTGAAGCCACGCGACCCCTTGCCACGAATGTCGTGATGATGGGGCGCCGCATCAAGCGTCCGCCGTCATCACCCTCTCGACCCTGCACGCATAACCCTGTCACCCACGCTAAGGTGCCGGTCTTATTTTCTGAATATCGCGTCGGCACTTGCACGATGGTTAACGGCGCCTTCGATCTTTTTGCGCGTCCGGGCAATCTCGCCCTCCAGCGCCGCGACGCGCGCTTCCAGCTCCGCGACCGACAGCCGATCAAGGTCCTCGCGCAGCAGCGCGGTCAGCGGGTCGTCGGGGCGGGCGCCAAGGATGTCGTCGAGGTCCACGGGCAGCATCGTTGACGCTGGGGAAGACGGAGTCAATATGGTCGCCGACCGCAAGACAGGGTTCCCCGACACGATGACAGACGTCCCCGATACGATGCTGGCGATCGACCCTGCCGAGGCCGGTGGGCCCGAGGTGCTGGTACCCGTGCCGCGCACCGTCCCTGTGCCGGGCGACGGCGAGGTGCTGGTGCGCGTCGCCGCGGCGGGGGTGAACCGTCCCGACGTCATGCAGCGGCAGGGGTTGTACCCGCCGCCGCCCGGCGCGCCCTCGACGCTGGGGCTGGAGATCGCGGGTGAGGTGGTCGCGCTGGGCGAGGGCGTCGATCCCGACCTGCTCGGCCGCCGGGTCTGCGCGTTGATCGCGGGGGGCGGCTATGCCGATTATGCGGTCGCGCCGGCCGCGCAATGCCTGCCGGTTCCCGACGCGCTGACGCTGGAGGAGGCGGCGGCGCTGCCCGAGACGCTGTTCACCGTCTGGACGAACCTCTTCGAGCGCGCCTTTGCGGTCGAGGGTGATACCGTGTTGGTGCATGGCGGGACCAGCGGGATCGGGACGATGGCGATTACGCTGGGCAATCTGTTCGGGCTGGAGGTGATCGTGACGGTCGGCTCGCCCGAGAAGCAGGCCGCGGCGCTGCGGCTCGGCGCGGATCACGCAATCGACTATAAGGCGGAGGATTTCGTCGCACGGGTCAAGGAGATCACCAAGGGGCGTGGCTGCGCGGCGGTGCTCGACATGGTCGGAGACGATTATGTGCCGCGCAACCTGCAATGCCTGGCCGACGACGGCCGCCACGTCTCGATCGCAGTGCAGCGCGGCGCGTCGGCCACGGTGCCTTTGTTCGAGATCATGAAGCGGCGGCTAACGCTGACCGGCTCGACGCTGCGCGCGCGCGACGCGGGGTTCAAGACCCTGGTGACCGAGGAGATCGCGCGGACGGTGTGGCCGTTCGCCGAAGCGGGGAAGCTCAGGCCGGTGATGGACCGCAGCTTTCCGTTCGCGCGAGCCGCGGACGCGCACCGGCGGATGGAAGAGGGCAGCCATGTGGGGAAGATCGTGCTGACGATGGGGTGAGGGCGTTCGCCGCGCCGGCTCCCGTCGTGATTCCCGCACCGACGGGAATCCAGAACCTCGGACGTCTCGCCTCGATCGACGGACCTGTGTGTCTGGATCCCCGCCTGCGCGGGGATGACGAGGGGAGCAGCGACGTGAGTCAGCGCCGCTCGTAGGCTTTGGGCAACGCACCCTCCGTGGGAGTCAAATACCGATCCCGCAACTCGGTCTGACGCGAGCGCATCGGTTGCGACACTCCGTCGATCCACGTCGCGACCGGCACCGACGACAGCTCCAGCGGATCGCCATCCCAGATCACCACATCGGCGCGGCGCCCGGCGCGCAGCGAGCCGATCTCGCCGCCCATGCCGATCGCCTCGGCCGGACCGCTAGTGATCGACGCGAACGCCTGTCCCCAGTCGAGCCCGGTCGCGCCCGGTATGCGCGCGATCGCGACGAGGTTGCCCGCGAACTGCCGCAGCACATGGTCGCCGCCGGACGCGCCGGTCGAGGCGAGCGCCACCGGCACCCCGGCGGCGCGCAGCCGCCCGACGTTCGACTCGGTGGCCGCAAGATTCTCGAACTGCGCGGGCAGGTCGGCGAGCGCCGCCGCGATCACCGGCACCTTCGCCGCCGCGATTTCGCGTGCGACCAGCCAACCCTCGGTCACGCCGACCAGCACCAGCTTCAGTTTCGGATAGTCGCGCGGCAGCGCCAGCACGTTGCGGATGTCCGCGGCGCGCTCGACATGCACCAGCAGCGGCACCTGCCCGTCGAGCACGCGCAGCAGCGCTTCGGCGTCGGCGCGCGTCACCAAGGCGTCGCGCGAGCGGCCGTCGAACGCGGCGGGGTTGCGGCGGAAGTCCTGCGCCTGCGCAAAGGCGTCGCGGAGCAAAGCATAGGCCGCCGGGCGGCTGCCGCCCGCCAGCTTGCCGCCGCCTTCGCCCAGCTCGACGAACTGGAACGCGCGCGGCCGCGTCACCGCATCCGGGTCCGCGCCGAGATCGATGATCGCGCCCTGCCCGGCGAAGATCGAGCTTTCGGCGCTCGGCGTCACGATCGCGCGGGTCACGCCGAACAGCCGCTCGTTGGCGATCTTCACCGCCGCGGGATTGACCGCCAGCGACACGTCGATCGCAGCCTTGAACGGCGAGTTGCGCGCGCCGGCGTCATTGCTTTCCTGTACGCCATCGGCATCGACCAGCGACAGGTCGGTCAGCGCCGAGACGACGCCCGCCGACACCCATTTGCCCGCCGCGTCGATCACCTGCGCGCCGGCCGGGACCGCGACGCCGCGCCCGGCGGCGACGATCCGCCCGTTGGCGATCACCACCGTGCCACCCTCGATCGGCGCGGAGCCGTCGCCGATCGCGACCGTGCCGCCGGTGATCGCGACGGTCTGCGCGGCAGCGGGAGTCGCCAGCATCGTGGCGAGGAGGAAGAGCGCGCGCTTCACTTGACGTCTCCCGAACCGGGCTGGCCGAGTTCGAAGTCGCTCACTGGGCGACGTTTCGGATCATTGGCATCGTAGAGCAAAGCACCATCGACCCAGACCTTTTCCGGTCGCGTGTAGACGCTGAACGGATTGCCATTCCACAGCACCACGTCGGCCATCTTGCCCGGCTTCAGGCTGCCGGTCTGCGCGTCGATGCCAAGCGCCTTGGCCGGCGCGAGCGACAGCCATTTCCACGCCGCCGCATCGCTGATCTGGATCCCCGAATGGCGTGCCGACGACAGCACCTTGGCGACTTCCTGGTTGAGCCGCTGGATGCCGTTCTCGTCATCGGAATGGATCATCGCGCAGGCGCCGGCATTTTCGAGGATCGCGAGGTTTTCGCCGATCCCGTCATAGCTTTCCATCTTGAAGCCGTACCAGTCGGCCCACACCGCCGCGCAGGTGCCGCTCGCCTTGAGCAGATCGGCGATCTTGTAGGCCTCGACCGCGTGGTGGAAGGCGGTGACGTGGTAGCCGAACTCCTTGGCCATATCGAGGACGATCGCCATCTCGTCGGCGCGGTAGCAATGGTTCTGGACCATGATCTCGCCCGACAGCACGCCACGCAGCGTGTCCATGCCGATGTCGCGATCGGGGGCGTCGCCGCCCTCGGCCTCGTATTTGTCCCACTTGCGCTTGTAGGCGACCGCCTTCGCCCAGGTCTGGCGATCGACCGCGACGTTGCCCATCCGCGTCGAGGGCTCTCGGTTCTTGCTGCCGTAGACGCGCTTGGGGTTCTCGCCGCACGCCATCTTCAGGCCGTAAGGCGCGCCGGGGAACTTCATCGCCTGCATCGTGCGCGCATAGACGTTCTTGAGCACCACGCTGCGTCCGCCCATCAGGTTGGCTGAACCTGGCAGGATCTGCAGCGTCGTCACCCCGCCGTTCGCCAGCGCGCGGCCGAAGCCGGGGTCCTGCGGCCAGACGCTGTGTTCGGCCCAGACGTCGGCGGTGATCGGCGCGGTCGCCTCGTTGCCGTCCGAATGCGCCTGCACCGACGGGGTCGGATAGTCGCCGAGGTGGCTGTGGATGTCGACGACGCCGGGGGTGACGTATTTGCCCTGTCCGTCGATCACCGTCGCGCCGGCCGGCGCGTCGAGCGTCTGCCCGACCGCAACCACCTTGCCATCGGCGAACAGCACCGCGCCGCCATCGATCCGCCCGCCCTCGCCGTCGAAGACGGTGACGTTGCGCACCAGCGTCGGCGTGCCAGGATAGGCGTGGTAGGTCGAAGGATAGGGGTTGCGGGCGTAACGAACCGGCGGCGCCTTCTTCGCGGTCGTTGCGGGCTTATCCTTGGCGGTGGCGCAGGCCGAGAGCGGCAGCGCCAGCAACGCGGCCGACAGCAACACGCGCCGCGTGCGGATCGAATTCATGGCGAGGCCCCTTTTTATTCATTCTTGATTGTCCCGATCATGGACGCGGTCTTGCGCTGCGGTCAAGCGACACCGGCGTGATACGTGTTGCAAAGCGCAAGCCCCCGAAGGTTCCCGGCCGATATTTGATGATGCAAATAGATACATGTTGATTTCATTTGGGTGACGCGTTGACCTGTCGCTAAACGCTGTCTAGGGCGAGCCATGTAAATAAGGGAGCCCCCCATGTCCGAAGATACCATGACCGCCAACGCGGTTGAGCTTGCCACCGAACTGACCATCGCGTGGCTCGCCAATCCCAACACCCGCGCCTCGGGTGAGGATGTGCCGGCATTTCTGCGCACGATGCATGACGCGGTGACGAACCTGTCGTCCTCGACTGCGCCGTCGGCGCCGGAAGAGCCCGCCGCCGAATATACGCCTGCGGTGTCGGTGCGGAAGTCGCTTGCGTCGAAGGATCATCTGATCTCGCTGATCGATGGCAAGCCTTACAAGACGCTGCGTCGCCATCTGGCCGGTCATGGTCTTACCCCGGACGACTATCGTCAGCGTTATGGCCTGAAGCCCGACTATCCGATGGTCGCCGAAAGCTATTCGGAAGCGCGTCGCGACATGGCCAAGAAGATCGGCCTCGGCCGCAAGCCCGGCGCGCGTCGTGGCGAAGCTGCTCCGGCCGCCGAGCCGGCGACCGGCGGGCGTGGTCGCCGCAAGGCTGCGCAGGCGGAGGGCTGATCCCTCGCAGCGCATGGGGCGGGACGCCGATGTCGATCGTCGATCCGATGATCGCACCGGCGGTCGACCGTGCCCGTGCGTCGCTCGCGCAGGCCCTGCGCGAGATGGTGGGCAGTGGCGAGCTGGACCTCGCCCGCCCGCCCGGCGACCCCGGACTGATCGCCGACACCTCGCCCGCATGGCGGGTGCACGGCGACTTCTCCGCGATGATGATCGGCGGTATATCCGCCTTGCTGCTCCAGATGTTGTATCCCGGTGCCTTGGCGGGGGTGTGGGATCATAGCGACTTCCGGCGCGACCGGCTCGGGCGGCTGCGTCGCACCGCACAGTTCATCGCCGTCACCACGTACGGGCCGACCGCGCTGGCGGAGCGCACGATCGCGCATGTTCGCGCGATCCACGACCGCATCCACGGCCATTTGCCCGACGGAACGCCATATGACGCGAACGACTCCGCGCTGCTGACCTGGGTGCATGTTGCCGAGACCGACAGCTTTCTGCGCGGCTATCTGCGTTATCGCGATGCGGCGCTGACGCCCGAAGATCAGGACCGCTACGTCGCCGATGTCGCGATCGTCGCCGAGCGGCTCGGCGCGCGTGACGTGCCGCGCTCGCGCGCCGATATCACCGCTTATTACCGCGCCGTCCGCGCGCATCTGCGCAGCGATCACCGCGTGCGCGAGGTCGCCGACGCGCTGCTCGCCCCCGGCCCGGATCGCGCGCAGGCCGCGGGGCTGGCGGTGGCGGGCGCGGCGGCGCTCGATCTGCTCCCCGACTGGGCGGCAGCGCTGCATGACCGCCGCGCGCCGCCGCTTGCGCGTCCCGCGATCCGCGCGGGCGCGGACGGGATGAGCCGCGTGCTGCGCTGGGCGCTGCGCGCGCCCTGAACCGTTCGGCAGCATGGCTCGTTCTGTCGGCGAAGGAGCCGGGACCATGCCGCTGACCACCGATGCCGAGATCAGGACGCTGCTCGAAGAGGTGCGCACGATCGCGCTGGTTGGCGCGTCGGACCGTCCGACGCGTCCCTCCAACGGCGTGATGGCGGCGCTGCAGGCGCATGGCTATCGCGTGATCCCGGTCAATCCGCAGATCACGGGCGCGCATGTGCATGGCGAATTCGTGTTTCGCGATCTCGACCAGCTCGGCGATCCGATCGACATGGTCGATATCTTCCGCCGCTCCTCGGAGGCCGGCGCGGTGATCGATCAGGCGATTGCGATCGGAGCGAAGGCGGTGTGGCTGCAACTCGGCGTGATCGACGAGGCCGCCGCCGCGCGCGCCGAGGCGGCGGGGCTGAAGGTCATCATGGATCGCTGTCCGGCAATCGAAATCCCGCGCCTGGGGGTCGAGCCGGTGACGGGCTAGAGTTAGATCCACTCACGTCGAAGCGGCACGGTGCCATCGCATCCAGCTTTGCTGGATCAAACGCCATGGACTTTGCGTCGTCCTCGCGCGGCGGGATTTTGGACGAGCGGGTATTCGCTGGAGCCGCGCGCCTGCGGGTTTCTGGATTTCCGGCGTCGCGGCAGGGCGAACGTGGTGGATGGTCGGCCACGGCGTCCTTTACACACCCTCCCCAACATTGGTCGCAACTGTTACATCCCCTTCAACACCAGATGAGGGGAGTGCATGTCCAGTCTGTTCCGGCGCAAGCCGATTGCGATCGATCATGGCGACGGTCCGGTCCTCGCCCGTACGCTGTCGTGGCCGCATCTCGTCGCGCTGGGCGTGGGCGCGATCGTCGGGACCGGGATCCTGACGCTGATCGGCGTCGGCGCGGATCGTGCCGGGCCGGCGGTGATGCTGAGCTTCGCGATCGCCGGCGCGATCTGTGCCTGCGCCGCGCTCGCTTATGCGGAGATGTCGACGATGATCCCCGCGTCGGGCAGCGCCTATACGTACAGCTATGTCGTGCTCGGCGAGGTGATCGCCTGGGTGATCGGCTGGTCACTGATCCTCGAATATTCTCTGGTCGTCTCGACGGTGGCGGTCGGCTGGTCGGGCTATGCCTCGGCGCTGCTGACCCCGCTCGGCTTTCCGGTCGCGCTGACCAACGGGCCGGAGCTTGGCGGGATCGTCAACGTGCCGGCGGTGTTCATCATCGCGGTCGTAGCCGGGTTGCTGTGCTTCGGCACCAAGGAGAGCGCGACGCTCAACGCGGTGCTGGTGGCGGTGAAGCTGGTCGCGCTGACCGTGTTCGTGATCGTCGCGCTGCCGCATTTCGACCCCGCCAACCTCCACCCGTTCATGACGCACGGCTTCACCGCCTCGGTCGATCCGGACGGCAAGGAGCGCGGGGTGATGGCCGCGGCGGCGATCATCTTCTTCGCTTTCTATGGCTTCGACGCGATCTCGACCGCGGCGGAGGAAACCAAGAACCCCGGCCGCGACCTGTCGATCGGGATCATCGGCTCGATGTTCGGGTGCATCATCATCTATGTCGGCGTCGCGGTCGCGGCGGTCGGCGAACTCAGCTACACGCGGTTCGCGGGATCGCCCGAGCCGCTGGCGCTGATCCTGCGCGACATCGGGCGACCGGGGTTCGCGACCTTCCTCGCCGCCAGCGCGGTGATCGCGCTGCCGACGGTGCTGCTCGGCTTTCTCTTTGGACAAAGCCGGATTTTCTTCGTGATGGCGCGCGACGGGTTGCTGCCGGCGGGACTGGCGAAGGTGTCGCGGCGCGGCGCGCCGGTGCGGATCACGCTGATGACCGCCGCGCTGGTCGCGGTGATCGCGGGTGTGATGCCGATCGACGCGATCGCCGCGCTCGCCAATGCCGGCACGCTGGCGGCGTTCGTCGCGGTGTGCGTGTGCATGATGGTGATGCGCCGTCGCGCGCCGGATGCCGAGCGCACGTTCCGCGCGCCGCTGGCGCCGGTGGTCGGGACGCTGGGCGTGCTGGGGTGTGCGTACCTGTTCTTCAGCCTGCCGACAAAGACGCAGGGATATTTCCTGCTGTGGAACGTCGTCGGGCTCGGGCTCTACTTCGTCTACGGGCGCAACCGCGCGGCGGTGGCCTGACCTCGCCAAACCTGTGATTCCCGCGGAGGCGGCAATCCAGAACCTCTGACCTCGCGCTTTTACCGAGGAACCTGTGCGTCTGGATCCCCGCCTGCGCGGGGATGACAGACAGGAGCGGCCTCAGCGCTTCTTCACGAACTCCGCGCGCAGAACCAGGCCTTTGATCCCGTCGAAGCGGCAGTCGATTTCCTGCGGGTCGCCGGTCAGCCGGATCGACTTGATCGCGGTGCCGCGCTTGAGCGTCTGGCTGGTGCCCTTGACCTTCAGATCCTTGATGAGCGTCACCGCATCGCCGTCCGCCAGCAGGTTGCCGACCGCATCGCGGACCTCGACGCCATCCGCCGGCGCCGTGGCGCTGACTTCACCGGCCGGCACCCATTCGCCGGTCGCTTCGTCGTAGACGTATTCCTCGCTCAACTTCATCACCCCCAAAAGCAGAAAGGGAGGACCAGCGGCCCTCCCTTCCCGAAATCACCCTGATCGTCGTCGCTTACGCAGCGAGGTTCCGCAGCACGTACTGCAGGATGCCGCCGTTCAGGAAGTATTCCAGCTCGTTGACCGTATCGATCCGGCAACGGGTCTGGAACTGCTCGGTCGACCCATCCTGGCGCTTCAGCGTGACGGTCACGTCCTGACGCGGACGCAGGTCGGCGACGTGGTGGATCGTGAAGGTCTCGTCGCCGGTCAGCTTGAGCGTCTCGCGGGTCACGCCGTCGGCGAACTGGAGCGGGAGGACGCCCATGCCGACAAGGTTCGAGCGGTGGATGCGCTCGAAGCTCTCGGTGATAACCGCCCGCACGCCCAGCAGGTTAGTGCCCTTCGCCGCCCAGTCGCGCGACGAGCCGGTGCCATATTCCTTGCCGGCGATGATGACGAGCGGGGTGCCGTCGGCCTTGTGACGCATCGCGGCGTCGTAGATCGGCATCACCTGACCCTCGTAGCGGCTCATGCCGCCCTCAACCCCAGGAACCATCTCGTTTTTGATACGGATGTTGGCGAAGGTGCCGCGCATCATGACCTCGTGATGGCCACGGCGCGCGCCATAGCTGTTGAAGTCGGCGCGGCTGACCTGATGCTCCTGCAACCACGACCCCGCCGGGCTGTCGGCCTTGATGCTGCCGGCCGGCGAAATGTGGTCGGTGGTGATCGAATCGCCGAGGATCGCCAAGGGCTTGGCCTCGATGATGTCGGTCACCGGCGCCGGGGTCATGCCCATGCCCTCGAAATAGGGCGGGTTGGCGACATAGGTCGAGCCGGCGCGCCAGGCGTAGGTGTCGGAACCGGTCACGTCGATCGCCTGCCACTTCGAGTCGCCGGCATAGACGTTGCCGTAGCGGGCGCGGAACATACCGTCGTCGATGTTGGCGGCCATGAGGTCGGAGACCTCCTGGTTGGTCGGCCAGATGTCGCGCAAGTACACATCCGCGCCGTCCGTGCCCTGACCGATCGGCGTCTCGTTCATGTCGGTCGTCACGGTGCCCTTCAGCGCGAACGCGACGACCAGCGGCGGCGAGGCGAGGAAGTTCGCGCGCACGTCCGGCGACACGCGACCCTCGAAGTTGCGGTTGCCCGACAGCACCGAGGCGGCGACGAGATCGTTCTCGTTGATCGCCTTGCTGATCGGCGCGGCGAGCGGCCCCGAATTGCCGATGCAGGTGGTGCAGCCATAGCCGACGAGGTTGAAGCCGATCGCGTCGAGATCCGCCGACAGCCCGGCCTTGTCGAGATAGTCGGTGACGACTTGGCTACCCGGCGCGAGCGAGGTCTTCACCCACGGCTTCGGCTTGAGCCCGAGCGCATTCGCCTTGCGCGCGACCAGACCGGCGGCGACCAGCACCGATGGGTTCGAGGTGTTGGTGCAGCTGGTGATCGCGGCGATCACGACGTCGCCGTCGCCGATGTCGTGCCCACGCTCGTCGACCGCGACGCGTGCCGGCTTTTCCTTGTGGTACAGCTTGAACAGGTCGCCGTTGAACACCTCGTCGACGGTGTCGAGGCTGACCTTGTCCTGCGGGCGCTTCGGGCCGGCGAGCGACGGGACGACCGTGCCCATGTCCAGCTCCAGCGTGTCGGTGAACACGGGATCGGGGGCGTCGGCGTAGCGCCACATGCCCTGCGCCTTGGCATAGGCCTCGGTCAGCGCGACGACCTCGTCGGGGCGGCCGGTGAGGCGCATGTAATCGAGCGTCTTGTCGTCGACCGGGAAGAAGCCGCAGGTCGCGCCGTATTCGGGCGCCATGTTGGCGATCGTCGCGCGATCGGCGAGCGTCATCTGGTCGAGGCCGGGGCCGTAGAATTCGACGAAGCGGCCGACCACGCCCTTGGCGCGCAGCATCTGCGTGACGGTGAGCACGAGGTCGGTAGCGGTGATGCCTTCACGCAGCGCGCCGGTCAGCTTGAAGCCGACGACCTCGGGGATCAGCATCGAGACCGGCTGGCCGAGCATCGCCGCCTCGGCCTCGATCCCGCCGACGCCCCAGCCGAGCACGCCGAGACCGTTGATCATCGTCGTGTGGCTGTCGGTGCCGACCAAGGTATCCGGATAGGCGATCGTCGCGCCACGCTTGGCGTGATCGCCGGTCTCCTCGGACGACCAGACCGCATGGCCGATATATTCGAGGTTCACCTGGTGGCAGATGCCGGTGCCCGGCGGCACGACCTTGAAATTGTCGAGCGCCTTGCTGCCCCACTTGAGGAACTCGTAGCGCTCGGCATTGCGGGCATATTCGAGATCGACGTTATCCTCGAACGCCTTGGGCGTGCCGAATTCGTCGACCATCACCGAGTGATCGATGACGAGATGGACGGGGACCTGCGGATTGATCTTGGCCGCGTCACCGCCCAGCTTGGTGATCGCGTCGCGCATCGCGGCGAGATCGACCACGCACGGCACGCCGGTGAAGTCCTGCATCAGCACGCGCGCGGGGCGATACTGGATCTCGCGGTCCGAACGACGCTCCTGCTGCCAGTCGATTATCGCCTTGACGTCGGCCTCGGTGACGGTGACGCCGTCCTCGAAGCGCAGCATGTTCTCGAGCAACACCTTCATCGAGAAGGGCAGGCGGCTGATGTCGCCGAACTTTTCCTCGGCGGTCTTCAGCGAGAAATAGTCGTAGGACTTGCCCCCGGCCTGCAGCGTCTGGCGGGCGTTGAGCGTATCCTGGCCGATGGCCGTCATGGGCAAAGTCCTTTCTTCAAGGGCCGTCGTCCGCCCCGGCGCGCAGCGGGCACCGGAAGCGGCGACGGGAGCGAAACTCTCGGTCGCCGCGGGCGATAGCAGCGGTGCCGCATGTGCGAAAGGGGGGCGCGTGAGCGAGCGGGTAAGCGAGGGGGGCCTGGACGCGCGTGCGGCTGAACCACGCGAGCGCCGGACGGTTGGGACGCGAGGTCGCAGCGGAGAAGGAGGGACGAGGCGATGCCGCGCAAGCTGAAGGTCTTTCGCACGCCCGCCGGCTTCCACGACGCCTATGTCGCGGCGCCGAGTCGCAAGGCTGCGCTGGCGGCATGGGGCGCCAGCGCCGATCTGTTCGCGCGCGGCGCGGCGGAGGAGGTCACCGATCCGGCGCTGATGGAAGCGCCACTCGCTGTGCCGGGGCAGGTGGTGAAGAGGTCGCGTGGGAGTGCGGCGGAGCAGCTTGCCGCCGCGCCCGCGCCGCGCCGGGCCGGCAAGCCCGCGCCGCGCAGGAAGAAGGCCGCTGCGCCCGTGCCGTGGCCGAGCCGCACGGCGCTGGACGCGGCGGAGGCGGCGGTCGACGCGGCTGCCGCGGCGGCGGCGGCGGAACGCAAGGAGCTGGCGAAACGTCGCGCCGCGCTGGAGCGCGAGGAAAAGACCGCCGAACAGCGTTGGCGCACCGAGCAGCGCACGCTGGAGGAGGCACGCGACCATGCGCGCGCGCTTTACGACACGGCGCTGGCCAAGTGGCGGGAGTGAGGGGCTGCTCGCGCTGGTGGCGCGTGCGAGAAGGCACCGGCCGTCCTGTCGTGCGGCGCCTAAGTATAACCTCCGCGCACGTCTGCCACGAATCCGCGTGCGGCGCCGCGCACCCGGAACGGCTCCGCCGTCGATTCGAGAAACCGGCGGAAGAGCGCGTTTCCAGTTGCCGGACGCCGGCGACGACTGCCACGGGGCCGCGCGCGGTGGCGGGGCGGGGACGGCACCAGATCGGCCGCCGCACAGCCGCCATCGGTATCGGTATCGGTATCGCATAGACGAGGCGGCTGATCGGCAAGTGCCGCAAGGTGCCCCAGCACATGACACAGGGTTCGAGGGTCGTTTAGAGGGTGAAGACATGCCGAATGGCGATCATCTCGGCATGGTCCAGATGGTTCGACCCCATCGATTTGCGCCCACGCCCGATGATCGTCGCGCCAAACGTCAGGATCGCGCCGACCGGGAAGATGCCGTCGGCGAGCGCCGGACGCGCCTCGTGCAGCGCTTCGTCCATCATGGCACGATCATGCTCCATGCCGGCCGATCAACATGACCCCCGCACCAATGTCGTTATCCCGAAACGTCTTCGATGGCGGGGCTCCTTATGGCGTCTGGCTGACGGGTGACGATGTGGGACGAGGGCTGTCCTACACGCATGCCGCTGCGCTATTTGCTTTGTCGGCAGCGTGGGGAAGCGGGATGAGCGACGGCGGTGAGGCAGCGTTCCGGCATCGGCATGACGGATGGACGCCGCTGCGGCAGACGGTCTTTCTGCGCGCGCTGCGCGAGACGGGGTGCGTGCGCTCGGCCTGTGACCGGGTTGGGCTGAGTTCGACCTCGGCCTATCGCGTCAAGCGGCGTATTCCTGCGTTCGGCGCGGCGTGGGATGCGGCGCTCGCGTACCGATTGCCGGCGTTGGAGCGCGCCGCCTATGAACGCGCGGTCGAGGGCTGGCTGGAGCCGATCGTCTACAAGGGCGAGGTGGTGGCGCACCGGCGGCGCTATTCGGACGCGATGCTGCGGCTGTTGTTGCAGCGCGAGGACGCGCGCCCGGTTCCGGACGTGGCGAAGGGAAGTGGTGGGCGGCTGGTGACCTCGGCGCGGGCGCGGGCCGAGGCGGAATTGCTCCAGCGGCTGGCCGCGATGGCGAAGCGGCAGCGGGCGCGTGGCGAGAGCGCGGCGGGGGCGTCGGGGCAGGAAGCGTCCGCAGAGCGATGAGCGGCGGGCGGCGACCTTCGTCGCCTATCCGTTTCCTTCCGTAGCGCGAAGCAGCGGGGCCCCGGATCAAGTCCGGGGCGACGAACAAGCCGGTGTCTGGCGCGAACCGTCCGCGACGCTGCAGCGACGGGCGGCGGGTCGATTCGGCCTACAGCGTCGCGATCATCTCCGTCAGCACTTCGAGGCAGGCGACGCCCAGCGCGCGCGACCGTTCGACGCTCCATCCGAATGCCGGGTCGGGGTTGGCGTCATGGTCCTTGAACGGCATCTCCAGCGTCACCGACACCGCGCCGAACCGCTCGGCGAGCTGGTTGGTCGACATCGAAAGATTTGCGGTGCCGGGCGCGGCTTTCTCATAGCCGAGCTGGGTCTGGAAGTCGGGGGTGTGCGCCGCCAGCCGCCGGCCGAACTCGGTAAAGCGGTCGCCGCGCGCGCTGTTCCACGACGGGATGCCCTCGAACCCGGCGATGAAATTGGCGGCGATCGCCTCGTCGCCGTGGACGTCGATCGCGAAGGTGACGCCGGTCGCGTCCATTTCGCGCAGCACGCACAGCACTTCGGGGCTGCGCTCGGCGGTAGGCGCATGCCATTCGCGGTTGAGGTTCACGCCCGCGGCGTTGGTGCGCAAATGCCCGCGGCGGGTGCCGTCGGGGTTCATGTTGGGCACGACATGGACGGTCGCGGCGCGGAGCAGCGGCGCGGCGGCGGGGCTGGTCAGCCAGTCGAGCGCGCCCTCCATCCAATATTCGGTCATCGACTCGCCCGGATGCTGACGCGCGTAGAGCCACACCTGCTTTTCGCCGGTGCCGAGGCGGAAATAGTCGATCGCCTGCCCGTCGAGCGTCTCGCCAAGCTGGCGATGCGTGACGCCCGCGCGCGCCGCGATCCGCGCGACCAGCCGCGCGTGCATCTCCATCGTATAGGGCGCGAAATAGGCGAACCACGCCAGATCGGCTTGCCCGGCCCAGTCGAAGCCGAGCACGCCGCCGTCGTAGCGCGTGTCGATAATCCGCCACTGTTCGAGGTCAGTCGAGGCGCGCGTCTTGTAGCCCGGCCAGCCGAACGGATAGGCCGAGTCGCCGGCATTGAGGATGCGGAAGGCGACGCGCTTGCCGCGCAGCCCGGCAACGCGGAAATAGAACCATTGGAAGAAGTCGGACTGATGGTCGCGGACGATCTCCAGATCGCAGCGCCAGTCGTCGCCTTCGCCCTCGACCGCGACGAGCCTGATGTTGCCGCCATCGAAGGCGGCGTTGATATCCAGTGTCATTTTACCTCGACCGTCCGTCCCGAATCACCGGGGAAATTCTTGAAGAGCGCGCCGGCGAGCCGTCCCGCCACCGAGGCGGCGTCGGCGTCAGGTGCGCTGGTGTCGGTCAGCGATTGTGCCTGCCCCTCCCAGATCGCGTCGGCGCCGTGGCGAATGCGCACCGCCAGTTCGGTGACGAGCCCGAGTCGGCCGCCCGAATCGCCGCCGACCGGGAAGCTCACGCCGCCACCCAGCCCGCTGCCGCCGCGCCAGCCGCCCGAATAGCCGCCGCCGCCGATCCCGATCTGGATCGGCGAGCGCTTCGGCGGCAGCCCGCGTTCGGCGCGGGTGAAGCCGACCGTGGCGATGAAGTCGGGCTTGCTGCCCGGTGCCGCGCTGGTGAAGCCGTTGCGGAGCAGCTCGGCCTCGACCGCGGCGGCATAGGTCTTGTATTCAAGGCTGGCGGACGAGGGACCAGGCAGCGGCTCGACCGCGATCGTCCCGCGCTCCGCCACCGCATCGTAATGGAAGCGCGTCGCCTGAACCGGAAAACGCTGCGGCCCGGTGGTGCAGGCCGCCAGCGGCGCCAGCGAAAGAGCCAGAAGAATCGCGCGACGCATGACACACCCTCGATAAGATCGTTGCGACATAGCAACGCACACTTCGGGTGCAAGCTCCCGCTCGGTTGACTTTCGGGCCTGCGCTCTCTAGGCGGCGCGCTTCCCAGTTTTCGAAGAAGCGCAGCCATGAAGATCCGCAACAGCCTGAAGTCGCTCAAGGACCGTCATCGCGACAATCGCGTGATCCGCCGTCGCGGCCGGACCTATGTCATCAACAAGACGAATCGCCGGTTCAAGGCCCGCCAGGGCTGATTTCCGGCGTGAAACCGACGTCGGTCATCTTCGACGTCGGGCACGTCCTGTACGACTGGAACCCTAGGGTTCTGTACGAGCGCCTGTTCGATGACGAACGGGCGCTCGACGTGTTCCTGAACGAGGTCGCCACGCGCGAGTGGCATTTCCAGCACGACGCCGGTCGCCCGTTTGCGGAGACCAGCGCGGAGCTTGGCGCGCGTTTTCCGGACCATGCCGCGATGATCGCGCATTGGGGCCCGCGTTTCGGCGAGCAGATCCCGGGACCGATCCCCGGGATGATCGCGATCGTCGAGGAACTGGACGCCGCGGGGGTGCCGCTGTTCGCGATCACCAATTTCAGCCACGAATTCTTTCCGCCGTTCCGCGCGCGCGAGGCGGCGGTGTTCGATCGCTTTCGCGACATCGTCGTGTCGGGCGAGGAACGGCTGGTGAAGCCCGATGCGGCGATCTACCGGCTCGCGCTCGACCGCTTCGGGCTGGCCGCCGGCGAGTCGTTCTTCATCGACGACAATGCCGCCAACGTCGCCGGCGCGCGGGCGCTGGGCATCCACGCGCATCTGTTCACCGACGCCGCGACGCTGCGCCCCGCGCTGGTCGCGGCCGGCCTGCTGCGCTGACGCACGGGGAACGTTCGGGCGTACCGCGGCTTTCTGGCTCCGACAGCAGTCGGAGAGAATCATGGAAGACGATCGCGTTTGGGCGTTCGAGGAAAGCCTGTGGACCGGCGACGCGGCGCATTACCGCGAGTCGATCGACGAATCGGCGCTGATGGTCGTACCGCAGCCGCCCTATGTTCTCGAAAGCCAGGCCGCGGTCGACGCGGTGTCGCAGACCCCGCGCTGGGAACGCGTCACGATCAGCGACGGCCGGATCGTGCGCCCGCAGGAGGGGCTGATCGTGATCGCCTATGGCATCGAGGCGACCAAGGGCGACGAGCGCTATGTCGCGCATTGCACCTCGACCTACCGTCGGCTGGAGCATGGGGTCTGGAAGGTCGTCCAGCACCAGCAGACCCCGCCGCTGACCGCCGAGGTGCGCGCGGACGCCGGGTGATGGTTCATTGTGACGGGAGCGGCATTTGTCGCTCCCGGTCGTGATCGCACCGGACCCGATCGGGTGCCGCGCGTCCTAGCCGGCATCAAGGATGACAGAAGAAGGCGGACGATCCCTGGCCGTCGGTCGGCCTAGACGGTGGCGTGCGGGGTCAGCGCCGGAACGGGAACGAGGAAGCGGGTGTCGTTACCGTACAATTGCTCTTCCAGCTCGGCGATATAATCTTCGAGCGTCCGCAGCGATGCCGGATCGGACATCATGCCCTGTGCGCGACGTGCTGCCGCAAGGTCATGTCGCAATCTCTTGTTCCGCACCACGCGCTTCATCGCCGTCGTCGTCCCTCATACCCCCGGAGCGGCGCAGATGGCGGATGGTCGGGCGTCCCGCTTGTACAAAAGCGCCATCGCAGGCGTCGTTAGTTGCAATTGCGCGGCATTTGCGACGAGCGGCGGATGGGCGGGACGAGCCGTGACGATGACTCGCGGCAAAGGGCTTCGGCTGGGGTCCGTCAGCGCTCGGAAGGTGCGCGCCATCGCCGCCGCATGGAAACCGGAGGCTGATCCAGCGATGCTGGATCAGCGGTGGCACCGGCCCGCTCTCCCCCCCGCCCTCCCACTCAGCACATGTTCCGGGAGGCGGCGTGGGGAGCAGGCCGGGTGCCAATTAAAGCCGCGCGCGGCGGCGGCGGCGCGGCGGATCAGTTCGCGGCCGGCGCGCGATAGTCCTTCAGCTCGTCACCGACGATCTGCACGACGTGCAGCACGTTGGTCGAGCCGGGGGTGCGGAACGGCACGCCCGCCATCACGATCACGCGGTCGCCGGCCTTGGCGATCCCCTGGCGCAGCGCGATGCGCTTTGCCTTGGCGACCATTTCCTCGAACGATTCGACGTCGCGGGTGTTGACGTTGTGCGTGCCCCACAACAGCCCGAGCCGCCGCGCGGTGTCGGTGCTGGGAGTCAGCACGAGGATCGGCACCGACGGGCGCTCGCGCGCGATGCGGCGCGCGGTCGACCCCGACATGGTGAAGCAGATGATCGCCGAGGCCGAGACGGTGTCGGCGATGTTCTTCGCCGCCTCGGCGAGCGCGTCGGCGGTGGTCGGATCGGGGCGGGTCACGGTGAAGTGGATGCGGTCGCCGTGCATCGGGTCGCGCTCCACCGCGTCGCCGATCGCGTTCATCATCGCGACCGACTCGACCGGCCACTGGCCCGCGGCGCTTTCCGCCGAGAGCATGATCGCATCGGCGCCATCGTAGATCGCGGTCGCGACGTCGGAGACTTCGGCGCGGGTCGGCGACGGGCTCTGGATCATCGACTCGAGCATCTGCGTCGCGACGACCACCGGACGGCCCATGCGGCGCGCGGTCTCGACGATCCGCTTCTGGAGCGGCGGCACCGACTGCGGCGGCAGCTCGACGCCGAGATCGCCGCGCGCGACCATCACGCCGTCGCACGCCTCGACGATTTCCTCGAGCCGCTCGATCGCGGCGGGCTTCTCGATCTTGGCGAGCAATGCCGCCTTGCCGCCGATCAGCTTGCGCGCCTCCCACAGATCCTCGGGGCGTTGCACGAACGACAGCGCGATCCAGTCGACCCCCTGATCGATCGCGAAGGCGAGGTCGGAGCGGTCTTTCTCGGTCAGCGCCGCCATCGGGATTACGACATCGGGGACGTTGAGCCCCTTGTTGTCCGAAAGCGGGCCGCCGACCTCGACGGTGGTGACGATGCGGTCGGCATCATGATCGGTGACGCGCAGCACCAGCTTGCCGTCGTCGAGCAACAGGCGTGCGCCCGGTTCGATCGCGGCAAAAATTTCCTTGTGCGGCAAGCGCACGCGCGACGCATTGCCCGGCGCCGGATCATGGTCGAGCACGAAGGTGCTGCCGTGTTCGAGCGTGACGCGGCCGCCGTCGAACTTGCCGACGCGCAGCTTCGGCCCCTGAAGATCGGCAAGGATCGTCGTCGGGCGCTTGAAGCGCTCCTCCATCGAGCGGATCGCCTGGATGACCGCGATCTTCGATTGCTGGTCGCCGTGGCTCATGTTGACGCGGAACGCATCCGCGCCCGCCTGGAAAAGGGTGGTGATCATCTCCAGCGTGTTGCTGGCCGGGCCGAGCGTCGCGAGCACGCGAACCTTGCGCGAACGCGGAGCGATTTGATTCGGGTTCAGGGTCATGCGCCTTCCTGCTTTGCCGGCATGGCCTTAGCGAGTAACGCCGCAGGATCAAATGACGGAGACAACATGGATCGGCTCGATACGCTCGACGATGCCGTAGCGGCGGCGGCTTTCCGGCGGCTGGTCAGGCATTTGCGCCACCGCACCGACGCGCAGAACGTCGATCTGATGGGGCTGGCGGGATTTTGCCGCAACTGCCTGTCCGACTGGGTTGGCGAGGCCGGCGGGCTCGACCGGGAAACTGCGCGGGAGGCGATCTACGGCATGCCCTATGCCCAGTGGAAGGCGCAGCATCAGGGCGAGGCGACCCCCGAGCAGCTCGCGCGGATGGCGGAGAGCGTCAAGAAGAACGCCTGAGCCGGTTCGCGCGCGCCCTTGAGCATCGGCGCGTGCGGGCGTAGACGCGCCGCCGCACCCAATCAGGGTATCCACCACGCCGTCCCCGCCCGCGCGATTCGCGCCGGCGTTGCGGGCGGCGTCGTTTTTTCTGGGGAAGTATGATGGCGGAAGAGCGTGGCGAAGGCATGGGCGGCGGTTCGGTGGCAGCCGACGAACTGCGGCTGCTGATCGAGCGGGCCGAGCGGCTGGAGGAAGAGAAGAAGGGCATCGCCGACGACATCAAGGACGTGATGGCCGAGGCGAAGAGCCGCGGCTACGATGCCAAGGCGATCCGCAAGATCCTGCAGATCCGCAAGAAGAAGCGTGAAGAATATCAGGAGGAGCAGTCGATCCTCGAAGTCTATATGCAGGCGCTCGGCATGATCTAGATCATTGACGGCGGTCATTGCGGCAGCCGTTAAGATTATCTTCGTTTCCCGCACCGTATACATTTGTGCGATCGACGGTGTGGGGGAATACGACCGGTGCTAGCGGCTTTACAGACCGGCTTCCGGCCACGGGAGGAGCGGGTCACCGTGCTCATCCCGTCGCGGATGCGGCTGGAGTCGCGCTGGCTGGACGTCGTGATCCACAATGTCTCGTCGCGCGGGCTGATGGCGGGATGCGATCAGCCGCCGGCGGTCGGCAGCTATGTCGAGATCCGGCGCGGGACGATCGTCATCGTCGGGCGCGTGCAATGGAACAAGGGGCGGTTCTTCGGGATGCGCTCGCAGGACCGGTTGTCGGTCAAGGCGCTGGTCGACGAACCGCGCCTCGCCAGCCGCCCGGTGCGCGCAAATGCGACCCCCGAGCACGACCGTCGCGCCGAACGCCGGCTCGCGCACGAGGCGCAGATGGCGCGCAAGGTGGAACGGTCGCGGAGCTTCGCGTCGCTGTTCCAGTTCCTCGTGCTGGTGGCGGTCGGGGTGACGATGGCCGGCATCGCCGCGCATACGGTCTATACGATGCTGTCCGCACCGGCCGCGCAGATCGAGGACGCGCTGAAGGTGAAGTGAGGGCGATTTTCGCGTGACGAAGGTCGGCGACTAAATGACCGCTTGCCTTCTGTTCGCATAACGGATCGAGAGATGCCACTCCCGTCGGCCCGGACTTGATCCGGGGCGACGGCGGATCGGCAGGGCAACAGGGACGGGGCGCTACGCCGCCTCGGCCGGTGCGGTCGTCCATCCCAGATGCGGAATCGTGATCGAGCGCTTACCGCCCATGTCGGTGCGCGTCACGAACAGGTCGCGGCCCTCGATATAGCCGATCAGCCGCTTCACCCGCCCGATCGAGCTGGTGCCGTAGGTGTTTGCGATCGCGATGTCCGACGGGCAGGGCGCGCCGTCGCGCGCCGCCTTGGCGACGAGCAGGAACGCGCCGAGCATGTCGTCGGGCAGTCCGCCGGCCAGCGCGAGCACGCTCGCCCATTCCTCCGCGTGCGGATCGAAGATGCCGGCGCGCGCGCACGACAGGCGGCGGCTGAACGCGGCGAGGTCGAGCGCCGGCTTGGCGATCCCCGCCATCCGGCAGCGCACCTGAAAATCCTGAAACAGCACCGCCGCGGGACGGCCGCTGCTTTCGTCGTCGGTGACGATCGCGCGCAGCACCTCGGCATAGACCGCCTCGACCTCTTCCTCGTTGCGGTCGGGGAGCGATGGCGCGGGGGTGGTCTGCGCGGGGGCTTCGATGTCCGACAGCAATTCGTCGGCGGGGACGCGGCGCGGGCGCGGGTCGAAGGTCATCGGCAGCGTCGGCGCGGCATCGGGGGTGACGTCGAGCAGCGATTGCAGGTCGACCGAATCGGCCTGCGGCAGCGGGACCAGCTTCGGGCTGCCGCTGCGCGCCTGCGTCTCGACCGTGCCGATCCGCACCGTGATCGGCCGCCGCGACACCGCCGGCCCCAGCGCCATGAAGGTGCCGCGCGCCAGATCGCGGATCGACTCGGCCTGTCGCCGCTCCATCCCGAGCAGATCGGCGGCGCGCGCCATGTCGATGTCGAGGAAGGTGCGCCCCATCAGAAAGTTGCTCGCCTCGGCCGCGACGTTCTTGGCGAGCTTCGCCAGCCGCTGCGTCGCGATCACGCCGGCCAGCCCGCGCTTGCGCCCGCGGCACATCAGATTGGTCATCGCCGACAGCGAGGCGCGGCGGACCTCCTCGGCGACCTCGCCCCCGGTGGTCGGCGCAAACAATTGCGCCTCGTCGACCACCACCAGCGCGGGATACCAATGTTCGCGCGGCGCATCGAATAGCGCATTGAGGAAGCCGGCGGCGCAGCGCATCTGCCCCTCCGCCTCCAGCCCCTCAAGGCTCAGCACGACGCTGGCGCGGTGCTCGCGCAGCCGCGCGGCGATTCGCGCCAGCTCGCGCTCGGCATAATCCGCGCCCTCGATCACGACATGGCCGTAGCGTTCGGAGAGCGTGACGAAATCGCCCTCGGGGTCGATCACCACCTGTTGCACCTGCCCGGCGCTGCGTTCGAGCAGCCGGCGCAGCAGGTGCGACTTGCCGGACCCGGAATTGCCCTGGACGAGCAATCGGGTGGCGAGCAGTTCTTCGAGGTCCATGGTCACGGGCGCGCCGCGCTCGTCGCTGCCCATGTCTACGCTGACGGTCATGATCGCGCCCCGTTTGGCCGATCATGCCCCGGTTGGGCAAGCGCTTTGCGTGCCCGCCGCACGCGGCTACGGGGACGCGTCACGAAGGGGAACATTGATGGCGCACCGTCCACCGATCGCCGATCTCGCGCTGCGCATCATCGGCAAGCCGCGCCATTCGCTGGATGCCGAGGAGCGCCGGGTCCTCGACAGCATGGACGCGGGAACGTTGGTCAGCCGCGACGCCGCCGACGAGGCCGATCTGCGCGCCAGCTTCGGTGATCGCCTCGCTGACCGGGTCGCGGCGGTCGGTGGGTCGTGGGGGTTCATCATCGCGTTCACGGTGGTGCTGGTCGGCTGGATGCTGCTCAACACCGACGTGCTCCGATATTTCGGGATGCAGTTCGACCCCTATCCCTACATCTTCCTCAACCTGATGCTGTCGACGCTCGCCGCGGTGCAGGCGCCGGTCATCATGATGAGCCAGAACCGGCAGGCGGCGAAGGACCGGCTCGCCGCCGGGCTGGATTACGAGACCAATTTGCGCGCCGAGCTGGAAATCCTGCGGCTCCACGAAAAGATCGACGGGCTGGTGATCGAGCGGCTGGCGGCGCTGGAGGCGAAGAT
>Ga0265780_10002863_pt1 | contig 23102 bp, 23 predicted proteins | sample P1T30metagenome_FD_192432 | JGI IMG/M metagenome (GOLD analysis project Ga0265780, IMG submission 192432) | Plant litter microbial communities from East Loma Ridge, Irvine, California - P1 T30 | ecosystem: Environmental > Terrestrial > Plant litter > Unclassified | place: USA: California... | reverse complement strand
TTCGCAAATCCAACAAGCTCACAAACATACCTCCAAATCTGGCAAACAAGCAAACAATTACCTCTAGTCTCGCAAACAAACAAGTCGGTAGGTCTCAAGTTGGCTTGTTTGTTTGTGTGCAAGCCTGCAGCACTCACGTCAACAAGGTGGTATGCTTGACAGTGGGGTTGTGTCAGACGGGAAGAATCGACTCCGATCTTATTGCTTAAGCTTCCTGCAAGATGGTTGAACAAGCCAGAGGTAGTAGATAAAGAGCTCGTCGACCTCCCTAAGCAAGTACCGGTGAATTATTTTAGTGATCCCAGAGGCACTGTAACCCTTGTGGTAACGTTAGTTGAATAATTGTAGCAACCCCCACAGTACCCGCACCCCTACAGTTCCTCTGTTGTCTGATACTACTGGATACAGAGCAATACCCAAAGTCTCAAGACGTTTCTTTGGGCTTTTGCTCCTTTGACGTTTGGCCGTGACGTTATACAGCAGACTGAAGCTGTTCACATCAGCTCTCTCAGAACACGTCGCACACGAAGAACGTATCAGTCTGAAAATTGGCAGGCAAGTGGATGATCGTTTATTTGCTCAGATGAACGAAGCAGAAAAAGAGCTGGGGACTCTAGTCCAGGATTAGCCTGATTGAATCAATCGACTCAGATCAAATAGATTGCGTGTAGGGCCGATTGTTTTGTGTTTACTACTTGAGCTCATACGGTTTATGCAACTATAGGGCGGATCTGGCAGTCCAAGGCCTCCAAGTCCGACCTCTGGTTGCCACGGGCTTCTAAGATCGCTCCAACAGTATTCGTATCATCCGATTGATCTTCGTACCGCACATGGGTTTCCACTCGATTCACAAATTCCCAAAGTGCGAACGGCCCATATTCCACATCGACCATGCTACCCATCACCAATGCTCCTAAGCAGAGAGCTATGATCAAGCCGGTGATGACACAATACGCAACAAGTGGAGGTCGGCTAACTTGAACGATGTATTTAAGCTTCGCGATGGCAATCTTGCTGTCAAGTTGTTCTTCCATCATCAGTTTGACATTTGCATCGTCTAACCCGAGATACTCCATAAAATCCTGCATGGTTCCAGCTTTTGTGTCGTCGCTTGGGATACTAAGGAAGTCCATCATACCGGTTCCTATGGTAGCACGGGTTGGTAGGAGCTTGTGGCACCAGTAAAGCGGTATTGCAAGAAAGTTTTGCAGGAAATTTGTGCAATAAGCGGCCAGTCTTGGGTTTTCTGACCTAGTAAGCGAACAGGCTTCGAGCATTGCGAACGGCATTACTAGAAACATCGGGTTAGAGCCGGGCAATTGAACTCCAGCAGCGCTAAGAAGACCACTGAAAAGGTCTGTGTCACCATGAGACTGTTCATCCAGTGACTGTCGCTTGGGGCTACCGCTAGAGGCGTTTCGCTCAACGGACTCAAAGGTGTTCAGCAGATTATCGAGCGCACTAATGCTGGTGTCGCCACTGGTTGGCTCCTCTATAGAGACGGTTGATGTCGTCTGCTGTGCCAACATCAGATCCAGCATAGCACCCGAACCTTTGGTGAAAACCATATAAGCGTCTAATAGATCAGATGCGTTGACAGGAGCCCTGACTTCATCTGTCTTGAACATATGCGACGCGATAGATGTATTGGAGCGGTGGTATGAAACGTCCGCACGCCGAAAGGTAGTTGTCAAAGTCGTCGATATCGCATGAGAAGTATTGGTGTGCTAAGCTGTCTTAGTGATACATTAAGAAGCTGTGAATGCTATGGCAGTGGGACATTTCACGATACCTGTAGTGGCCATTAGCTTGTATACAATCTTGATGGCTTTCGCTTGCACTTACGAGCTTGGAGGGTATTGTTTGCTTCTGCGTTCTTGATATAGAGTCTCACCGCTCCGGTCTCTACACCCAGCGTGCGGCATTCGGTCTCTTTGTCGAATTCCAGGAGCCTTCGAGATTACTTGGACCGTAGCGTAACACGTAGCCATTCATATCGTACGCTATAAGGACATCGGCGTCAGGATATCCGTCTGCCATCACGAGCTCCATGGGCGCGCCGCCCGGCATGAATACTATCCTCTCGGATGTAGCAGCTGATGTAGAGTGATCCAGTTGGTCGCAAGACAGGGCTCTCGATTGGCCATCAGTGAGATCCATAGCGAGTTCGTTACTAGTGAGGAACGTGTTAACCTGAGAGCTGCTAAAGATACGATCAATCTGGGCTGCAGACAGAAAGGCGAGTGATCCATTGAATTCGCCTAGGCCGGCTCCACTAGGGAGATCCCACGTGAGGATGGTACGATAAGACGGAATATTCTGCATATCACCTATAAAATTTAGCTAGTTGTCCAGTACTTTGCTTCTTCTTGCCTGGACGTACCCATAATGATGATTCCCAACACCGCACAGCAGACGGCAACAAGCAGCCGGATCTGGGAGATCGCTCGAGCGACTGCATCCAGGCTACCTTTCCCATACGTCAGCTTTAACAACCCGAGATACCCAGTAACTTACTGGCATGGAATGCCAGCAACTCGGTAAACCGTGGCCCTCGTTTTCGTACGATCAAGGACCACTGGATTCTTTCCAGAACTGAAGAGAAGGTCGCTGCAAGTAGGATATCGGTCACTCCAGACAGAACCCTCAAGTTACGTACAGGTCTGCTGATTGACGCGGTAAAATAGCCTGCTACTAAGAAAACACTAGGGCGACTAGCATACAACGCAGTAATTATGAACAAGGCTGTTGTTAGCAGTAAGCAAAGCTAAAGCCACCACACTTGGCGGAAGCTCGCAGGTCCTTTCGGTTCCATGATGATCCCAGGCGTCGTTTCCGATCAACACTAATATTGTTAACACAGGGTGAGTCGTTGGTGTGAGGTTGTGGTCGTTGCTTGAGGTGGATCGTCAATCTTCATCCGGTCAGAGTAGCTCATATATGTGCGATCCGAAGCTCTAGCGGTGTTATCGATCACATAGCTATGATGGCTTCATGTCACAACACGCAGCCTTTCGATTCCGTGTCATACCACGTCTTAGCATATATACGCCTTTGATCGCGCTTAGGCGCAGTATGACAAGCCACTCAGTAAGTTATGGCGGGTACAGCCTTCACGGAGTCTATACACCTTTGTGACTACCATCGCGCTCGAGGAATACTTTTCCCGTGTTTATTATTATACCTGGCAAGGGTGTTCTGTCTACCCGGCTTGCGGCTTCCCAGTCAACGCTAGTGATCGAGCGCTGTACTCGTGGCCTAAAAGCGTGCAGTCGTGAATGACTTTCTTGCAGTGTTTCGGCATCCCCACTCGTGTGACATCATCTGGGAGTGACTACGTTACTAGCACGTTAGTGGAGCCTATAGTGTCTTCGCGACGCATGCACTAGAGTGCATGCTTTCTCGATTCAGGGCTTGGTGGCGGCTGACATAATGCCTGGACTCAGGCTCGTCTGCAATACAGCAAAAATGGGCAACTGTGACTTTGGTGGGGGGTTCACAACTCGTCCGCAAGATCATCTTGACAGCTACAGTACAGATCGCCACACACGCGCAAAGTGCGTGACCAGTTTAAAGTTTTGTTTGCAGCCACCGCGGAATACGCCAGTCAACTGTGGGTAGGCTCGCCTAGGACGCGTTTCACGCGCCGCTAAGCCACCACATCTGCCGACGCCACATCGCTTGTATACCAGTCCTATTGGGCGTGTCCACGTCCTCATGCGAGTTACTTGCACACGCAACGCGGACCCTCGAAAGATCGACTAAGTTCCAATCGGTCGCAGCCTATCTCTCCATCGTACTCTTTGCCGCCTGGCCTGTTGCCTGAACCTAGAAACACGCTTTACCAATATTGGAGACTATTATTGATGACGCTCGATGCTCTCGCGAATGGAGATGCCGGTGCTGTCGCTAAGCACTGCCTGTTGTAACGCATAAGCAAGGCTCGGAGGGAGTTGCATGCGGCGCAGGAGCAGCGGACCGCGCTGGGTGGGATAGCAGGAGAAAAGAGAACCCCCAAAACATGAATGTAGAGATGAGGGACAGGGCGCGGATGATGAAGAAACAGATATCGGCTATGCTTCAAGGAACATAGACATACCATGTACATGAAGTTCGAGGAGAGGACTCGTATGTGCGTTTGGGATGTTTTTCGAGTGGAGGGGGGTGCAAAGTGGGGTCAAGTCAACTCCAGAGTCCCCAGCAATAGAGTATAGTCGCCCTTGTCACGCTTCTCTATTCGAATGGTCTTTGCAAATTTCCGCTGCTGTGGTGGACTTCCTGTCGCTGGGAACAATCATTATACATTGAGAACCAGCGCTGCATCCCCTACACAACACCCTTTCCCGAACGAGGGTTCACATGCATCACTTAGTCCCTCATGGATCTTTGAATGGTTCCCGATCGCGCATCGCATCATCGAGGAATGTGCCGCGTTCCACATCAGTGGGTGGTGCGTTCCTAAAGTGCCAACTATTGCCACGCCGGACGAGGGAAATCCTTGTAGAGTCTGGCCAAAACCGGTGGAATTTGGTCCCCAGCCCTTCGAAGTATTTCAGAACCCTTACCGACGGGCTTTGGCAGACATGATAGTCTTTGACCCGTCACCTTCGTTACACCAACGTCTGGCGTTGTGCAAACTGCTAGCGCAAGCGGTTTCGGACGTTCACGTCCGTAAACCCTCACCGGCGGCTATGCAATATGCACTCTGCTCCGCCTACCTGCATCCTACCATCACAAAATCCTGCGGCCATTCAACCGCTTCTGCATCTCAAACAGCAATACGCTTGAACTGCTGCTTCGCCGTAAGTTAGCACGCTGGGCGTCAGCATGCGGTGCAGGAATTCAAGAAATCGCAATTCGAAATTTGCTCTAAGTTAGTAGGTTGTCAAAGCGGTATGCATGGTCAAAGTGGTATTGCTCCGAATTAGGCATGGCCCGTCAGGTGTTCAGGCGGCCGAGGGGCTTCGAACGCGAGTATTCAGTTTCAGCATGGTATTGCGGGGATAGATAAACAATGACTGATTGAGGCGGCTTCGAATCGCATGTGCAGAGGAGGGCGCTTGCGTCGCGCGAAGGCGCTTACAGCTGCTGCTGTGAGGCGCAGCCCCCACTTGGACATGCGGCGTCGAAGGAGTTTTGCTTGTCTGTAGCAAGCGAGAGATGCGGCGCGTAGAGCCTGCACCTCAAAGCTCTTTGTGAGGACATCCGTGCCACTCGTCTAGCTGTTCCCCTTCGGTTGTGGTACGGCGTGTCGCTCAAGGGCAGTCGTCCAACCAATTCCACTCAGTACAATGGATGCTGCGCCCGACTCGTGTTGTGATAAGTATCGGCCTGCCTGCAGCGGTGACTGTTTACTCTCAGTTGATCTTTATACTACTACCAAACATATCTGTTTGTCAAACTACTGAGCTTGCATTCCCGTACCAAATCCTCAGATCCTCCAAATATCCAATCAGTTTCTACGCACAAAACGAATTTGCGTACCTAGCTCGGGTCTTCTTCGAAGTCCTTCTCTTCTTTTGCGCAAGGGTTGTCCACCATGGTACCTTATCTTGTTCTTGCCAGCTGGAAAGTGGTAGGCGCTTCGGGCACTACCGCAGGCTTGAATGAATTCAGCGGCCAGAGTGATCCAGTCTGGGACTTTGTCCTAAGCCACGCAAGTGGTTTTGCGAAGTGGACTGCACAGCCTCGTAAGCCTCATCTTGGGACGCTATGAGGTAATGTTGATTTGGCTAACACAAGTCCAGAGACACTCGTCCTCATCACTGTATGGTGGGTCACGTTTACCATTATTGTGACATTCGTGCTGTGTCTAGGCTTTGGGCCATCCGGTGTAATTCCTGGTAAGTTACCACCACCTCCGGAAGATGCTGATGACAGCTGACAGTTTTTGAGGTTCCTTGGCCGCCGCTTTACAGGGTTGGGCATACGGGGCGTTCACTCCAGCAGGAGGCATCTTTGCAACTCTTACTAGCTTGGGAATGGTAGGCTTTCTGGCACCTGCTGTCGCTCTTTTCAGCGCGGGTGTAGCTACAGCCACTGCGTTCGTCACCTGGCTGTGTCAATGATCTCTTGAGGACAAGCATGGTTCAACACAGAATCTTCGGGTTCGGAGACCATTTTAGTGGTACATAGCGCTCAATATACATGAAGGGCGGGAATGAAGCAAAGACTCGTAGGAGTTCGTCTTTCATAATGCTGAACCTTGGTACCCCGCCAAATTTGGACTAGCGAAGAAACAGAGACGGTTTGTTCGTGTCCTAGGGGTGCAGGCAGACAGAGCAGCTCGAGAGGCTGCAAGCCGGGACGGCGCGTTAACGGTGCCACTAGCTAGAAGGATCAGAGAAGCCGCAGGGATGATCCGCATGGTCGAGAACGAGAGGAAGAGCGACCTCACCCTCTTCGACTCCGAAGGCCTCCCTGGCCAGTACACGTGGAAGCTCGACCAAGCTCTCCCGAGACAACACACACTACGTCTACACGGGGCCTTCTCTTCCGAACAGGCCTCAATTCTTATCCGAGCACGAACAGGGCATTGCCGTCTTAACCAGTATCTATCCCGTATAAGTATAGTCGAGGTGGGTGAATGCCCCTGCGGTACCGACGACGAGACTGTCCGTCACGTCCTCTGTATATGCCCGCTGTGGGCCATTCAGCGGAAAACGCTACAGGCTGCCGCCGGTCATCGGTGGGGTGATGTATCTTACTTACTAGGCGGGTGGGGAAAGCGTAGAGACGCAAAATCAGGAAAGCTACTCAACGGAGAGAGAGACAACTAGAGACCCGACTTGACGGTTCTTGAGGCTACGGTCCAGTACCTATAAGAGACAGGCCGGCTCACATACCAGCCGGGGGAAGGACAGATTGGTTAAAGGAAGGACCGACACTCGTTTGCACCCGTTTCACAACTGTGAGGCAAGGCAGCGAAATTCTTTTTTTTAGTTAGGTGCCTATATAGGGACGGCTCATACGGTCACCGTGAATAGCCTGAATGAAACAATTAATCAATCAATCAATCGATTGCGGGTAGCAAAGAAGCGCTGGCAATTGACGGATTTCCACGCGTTGGCTAGTCTTTGCGCAAGTGCTTCTTGCGCTGCTTTTGTCCTAGATCCGCCTCTAGTCCCAATGACTCTCCAATCATGATCGTCTCGCTAATGCTTTTTCAAGATCTTCAACTATCGAGAGCCTCTCCTTAGTAGTTGTGAAGGGCGAGCCCCTTGTGAGTGAAGCACTGGCAGACTGGCCTGTGCTATAAGACTTGACGCGGCGTCCGCATATTTCCTCCCGGAATCCGCTTAAGTTACGTCGGTAGATTCTTACCCATGAGATATATCCCCCTCACGGCCTATAACGCTTGTCGTGCCAACACCAATCTTGCGTGAGCCTAGCCCGAGACGAGCCATATACAGCCCTTGTAACACTTGTAAACTGACGTAAACACACAACATTGGTCGAAGCATACTGCCTATACCCTACATATTAAATACTCCACCTCAACACACAACCTGGTCTGGGCTTGTACAATGCTTGCTCAACCGCTTAGGCTGCCACCATCTCCACAAGATCCCCATACGGCATTTTCGCTTCGAAGCTCGCGCTCGACAAGGGCCACGGCTGAACCTCGAGGGAACATGTAGCCTGTGACCAAGGTGAAGATCGCCAACCCACCAAAGGACGTTCATTGGGACAAGTCAGCGACTGGACTTAGAGGTCTCTGGTGCTTCCACTCGTCTCTGGCCCTTGTGCGACTCAATCTAGTTCCTCGTTCTTCCAACATAGTCCTCACGATGGCAAAGACCACCATAATACCTCTACTGGCGGCGCTGGCCATCTCTGTGCATGCCCAACAACTACAGGGACCGCACATGCCTATGCCATACAACCTATCGACTCCTTGTCTGGCAGCCCTCAACACCAGCGTGACGTGCCCAGGCTCCGCAACAGTCAATAATTGATTGTTGTGAGGTCCTCAACTGCTTGACTGTTGTAGATCTACCTCAATCAAGCAAATAACTGACTGTTGTAGCTCCAATGTCAATCAAACAAGCGCTTGATTGAGTGCTTGCTGTGATTGCCGTGCAGTACACGCTCCAGAGCCTCCAAGGCGTCGTCTGTATTGTAGATTAGTGAGGTCGTCGCCTTGCACGCTCTTGCTCCTGCCACCTTGTATTCCTTGCTCTTGAATGACGCCGTCGCCGTTGCCGCCGTCGTCCCAATTAGGAATGATGTTCACCGCTCTATAAGGCTAGCGCGCGCTCAATCGCAGTGAGGGTGAAGTAGGAGTTGTAGATGCCGCCGGAGTCGTGAGATTGGCGCGTTTGTGAGGCAGATGCCGTCAAATCGAGGCGCTAGAGTCATAAAGTAGTAGGAGCCGCGCCGCGCAGATGCTCGCAATGAGGATAAGGATGAAGTTGTAGTAGATTGCGTTATATCGCTCTGTCGGAGTCCTGATGGAGCCGTGTGCGGCCGCCAAGGCCATGAATATTTGAGGTTTATAGTGTTAATTTGGAGCGATTTAGAGAGGTTATAGGAGCTTGAATCGGAGCGTGTATTAGCCTAGGTAATCTGTGTATTCTCGTCATTCTCATCCAATGCCGCCGCAATGTTAGTGAAGATCGCTTAGCCGTCAGCGATGCCGTTCTTGAGCCAGCTCTTAATGCATTGATCAGCCTCGATGATGTCAGGCTTAAGGTTATACCGCTGCTCTGCAATGAGCCTCTTCGCATTACTAAATGCGCGCTCACACTCACTGCTCATTGCCGGCATCGCAAGGAGGTCGTAAGCCATAACTGCCAGTGTTGGATAAAGGTGCTCGCCGCGCTCGCGCCACTAACGTAGCGGCTCTATCTGCTTCTTGATAATTTGACCTGCGGCATCCGTTATAGTGATCGTGGTATCAAGCTCGTCGGTCATGAAGCGCTCGAGCTCGGTCTCTTGTAGCTTGCGCGTGTGTATTCGGTCCTGCTCAGGGCTCGTCGTCCTTTTGCCAAAGGTTGCTGCCCATAAGGGATCTTCATCATCGTCAAGCCCTTAGCTCATAAACAGTGAAGAGGCTAGTGGTGATGCTAGTGCCGGCGGCTCTACGCGAGCGAGATACTCGTGGTATAGCTCACGTGTCATCTGCCGCGCATTAGCTATGGCCTCACGACCTCCTTGCTTGCTAGCCCACGCCTCTTCGAAGTAGGTAAACTTCATGTTAGGATTGAGAGCGGTAGAGGCGCTGTAGAATCGGCTGTCATTTATCTTTGTACAGTACTCCTGGAGCTTCACAAAGCCGTGGTTGATGCAATGCTGGTAGTGGTCACTGAAGAGGCTCGGTGTAGCCGTAATCTCGTCAGCATGCATCTTGAGAGTGTTGAATAGATAGTCCATGATTGGGATGACCTCCCACAGAGCGCCATGACTGCCAGTAATAGCATTGCCTTCGGTACGCTTGGTCGCCTTTTCGAAAGGCTTGAGCAACTCGTTGAAGTGTTCTAACTCTTCCCAATCCGTAGCGTCAAGCATATCCCTCATAAGGTCGTAACTCTCGCCATGTATAGGTCTCCAATGCTTGCAGTATCTGTATAGTGCATCCTTGAGGCGCAGAGCGCGCTGGATCATCGCCTGGGTACTGTTCCACCGCACACCAATATCCCTCACTAGTTGGAGCGTGAGGTCGCTGCTGTCGACCTTTTGAGCGCGCTCAAAGTCACGGCGGCGTCGATCAGAGCGAGTAATATAGAAGACGATGTTGTGAAGCTTGCCGATTGCGCCTTGCTCTCGCCAGACCTTAAATGCATTATCGTCGCCGGCCTCGCCGAGTTGCTGCTATAGTGAAGTCGAGCCTGTTCCAAATAGCAAGGCCTTGACTACAAGGTTAATGATGTGACCGAAGCAGCGCAGTCGTGATTGCTTGCGGTCGACTCTAGGGATGCTGCTTGCGAGCGCGTCGAGTGCTGTGTCATTATTAGTAGCATTGTCAATCTGAAAGGCGCTAATCTTGTGCTCGATGTTATAGGTAGTGATGACCTCCTGTAGTATATCCGCCTATTCAACACCGTAGTAGCCCTCGAGGACCTTTATAGCTAGTAGGCCAGTTCTCAGCTGCCGGTCGGCGTCGATCCAGTGGGCAACAACTCTAAGCATGGAGTGGTAGTTTGGCGATGACCATACGTCGAAGGATAGCACAATCCTACTGCGGCTGCGTGCTAGAGAGGTCCTGACTTCGGTAATGCGGTCGCTGAAGGTGCTTGTCAACCACGACCGGACTGTGCGCGCGCAAGGTAGGAGGTGTTGTACTTGAGTGCCTCCACCGAGTATAACCTTGCGCAGCCAAGGACTGGCAGCCTGTTCAAACGAGATGTTGTCGTAGGTAATCCAATTGACGAAGTCCTCGCGCCATCGCTCGGCCTGTAAAGGGTGCTGGCTCTCAAGATAGCTATCCATTATCGTAGTGCTGGTCGTGCTTGCACTCGAAGATGCTCGTGTTCCTGGAGGATAGAAGCCATGGTTGTTTAGGTGCGTCGCAATACTACCTGTTGATGAGGCTGACAGTATCTTGTTCTTACCTACATCGTAGCAGTGCTTACAGAGCCAGTATCTACCCTTGCCCTTCTCTAATTCAACACCATGTAGGTAGATCCATGAGACCTGGCTCTGCGCCATTGATCTGTGTGTGCGCGCACGTATGCTGTACTCATGCCCTACGAGGTCGAAGTCGACCTCGAAGTACACACGTCTCACTGCCTTAATAGTATTACCCTTCTTCTTACTACCATGCACACTTGCCACGCTTAGGCTTGAGGCCTGTGACAGTCCAGGAGTAGGTGATCCAGGAGTAGGGGATGCTGACGACTCTCGTGGTGTTGGTGATCGCTGTTGCTGGCTCTAGCCGAGTTGTGAAGGGGTCTTAGAAGCAAAAGGAAGTAAAGTCTGAGAAGCCTTGTAGGTCGATTTCTTCTTCCTTGCTGACGTCCGAACGGTATTTAGAGACTCAGGTTCGATGAACTCATGTGTGCGCTTGCTTCTGCGAGTTTGTGAGGCCATAGCGGGTGTTTTTTGGTATAGTAATGGCGTTTGGGAGGTTGGTGGTGGCTTGAGAGCTACTTCAGACGATTGCTCGATCGGTCTGGAGTCACGACTTTCGGGGGTGTTTTGCAGCAGATGCGGCACTCTCATTGGTCAGAACGACAAGGGTCAGGGTTGGGGTTATCTTTTCCGTTGTCTATCTCTATGTAAGTATCCAAAAACAACAACTTTTCTCAAAAAACACCTCCTACCAACTTCTCAATCATCTTAATTAATCATTTGATTGCTGTAGGTAATATCCCTGCTTGATTGATGTACATATGCCTCATTCAAGTGCTTGATTGATGTATAAAAAGGGTCAATCATCAATCAATTGAACATCAAGCTGATTGACTCTTGCGGGGCCTGGACGTGCCCAGGCGGTCTTGCTGGCTTGTCCATCAGGTTTGTCAATAAGCATTCTGGAATTCAACCTTTCGATCTTATGCTGAACGCTAGCGTAGTGACGGTGCCATCGACAGTGATGGTGTAACGTCTCTTTGCACCATTGGCTGCAAGAGCTCTTTGCAGAGCGCCCGTTCAACCATCGCCAAGGCTTGCTCCAGCGCCGATGTTGTGAGTCTGGACAGCGTTGCGTATCCTGGTAAGTTGGACGGAAGGCAGTGCCAGAATGATCAAGGACTGACGATTGCTACTAGCTACTTTCTTCGCCGACAGCTACATCTTCACATACAACCTCGCTTGCAGGCAGGACAGGTATGCGGATGTCGTTGATGCGGCTGCAGAATGCTTCTAATACTATACTACAGCAAGACTGGGCAATACTGTGACCCGCTGATAGCAAGCTGGGCGACGCAAGCGGACCTGAACTCTGCGCAAAGCTGCTCGGATTGCTGGCTTAGGGCGCAACAACTTTAACTGGCCGATCCTTTGGGCTACGACCAAGGTCTTGCGGACAATTTCGCCTCACTCACTTCCAGCTGTAATTCGAAGCAGTATAAGTTACCTATGCTACACCCACTACCTATGGTGGTAGCGACACGGCGCCTAGCACCGCTACTACCTCTCCCAGCTTAGTACCTGGATGTACGGGCACGTACTATGTGCAAGCTACAGATACATGCACCGGCTTGTCGCAATACCTGAACGTCAGTACTTATAATCTGCTGGTCTACAATGGCTGGGACATGTACTGTCGAAACTTTAATGCCTCCGTAGGCCACAGCTTCTGCTCTCCGCCCACCTGCGATACGTACACGTTTACTTCCAACGACACTTGCGACTCGGTTGCTCTGGCACATCCGTCTATCACGCTGACTCAATTCATGTCGTGGAATCCAAACTTCGATCCACTCTGTCATAACAGAATCAATTTTATCGGTTACGAGGTCTGCTTGAGGTGAGCACATAAGACTCGATTACCCCTGCTGGAACATTGTTGTTGATCGCGATTCCTTTTTCAGTCCCCCGAGTGGGAAACTCAACCCCACTGGCACCAGTGGCCTTGGTGGAGGAGTCACTTCGTCTCCAACAGCAGCCGTACCAATCCCTTCCAATGCCATGGATGGCTCCAACAGAAAGTGCGGCAAATGGTATAATGTACGTGTACTTTGGCAACATGCATTGGGCCCACAAAGTCATCAGGGGTCGCTAACGTTTACACAATCAGATCGTCCCCGGCGATCAGTGTGGGACACTGTCAGTCGGCAACGGCATATCATTGCACGACTTCTACTTCCTGAACCCCGAGATCAACGCGGAGTGTACAAACCTCCTCCTTGACGTATCGTACTGCGTGCAGTCAGTCGGCGACATAAGCTCTTACGCCAGTTACACTGCAAGTAGCGGCACCAAGCAAAGCATCACAGTTGCACCCAACACATTTTCGTCCGTCAACACCGCAATTCCAACGTCGACTACGGCAGCAGGCTTCGACTGGGAGCCCACTTTCCTACCGCATGCGCCGGGCACGAACGCTGGATGTGCTTGGTATGCCAACTACACTTCCAGTGGACCTGTCACCTGCAGGGACGTTGCCGAGCAGAGAGGTATCACGACTGAACAACTTTTGTCTTGGAATCCCAGTCTTTTATCGGACTTGAGCACTTGTAGCTTGGAGTCGGGCTATAGCTACTGCGTGCAAGCGACGGACGTAATAGGTGAGCAACTGAGCTACGAAGACGTGAAAGAGCTCGAGACTAACATCTTCTAGTCACCCCTTCGCGCGACGACTGTGCGCCGATTAACGCGACCAAGCTTGTCAGTGGGACCGCAGCGAATTGTAACTGCTTCGTTCGTCTCTCTCCCACGTACAATCAGTCGTACGGTTGCTCCGAAATCGAGCTTGACTACTCCATACAAGCTGCCGATCTTTTGAAATGGAACACGTGGCTTAGCTCAAGCTGCGGAACAAACTTGTACGCCGACATCGACGAAGGAGACTATCGTCCTCTCTGCGTCGGGATCAACGCCACGCAGTCTATCGGGACTATCGCTTCGACCGCAAGCGGTCCCATGTCGCCTACGAAGATCACGACCGGTGGCACAACCACTACTATTTCAATCGGACTAACGGCTTCTGGCGAGGTTGCGGGCTGCCAGCAGCATCACACCGTCGTGTCAGGCGACACTTGATACAACATCCAGGTACTCTACGATCTTTAACTCGCTGAATTCGTAGCAATGAACCCGAGCGGTAAGTCTAGCAGGGATTCCCTCTAGCTAGGTCATCCCCCTAAAAGTGGCTCATGACTGACAACTCGAACAGTCAAAAGCGACTGTAGCCAGCTATGGCTGGGATCCGCGTACTGTGTCAAAGGACTAGCGCCCACCACAGCGCAATCAGCCGCTCCGGCGCCTGCGCCCACACAGGCTGGCATAGCGGCGAACTGCAACGAGTACTACACCATCGCTGGTGGAGACTCTTGCAGTAAGATCCAGACGCAGTTCGGCGTCACGTTTGCGCAGCTCTACAAGTGGAACCCAGCCATCGGCGATGATTGTCAATTTCTATGGCCCGCGTACGCTATATGCGTGGGTGTGTCGTCTTGAGCTGGAGTGGGAATGTATCAATCTGCATAGTGCGTACACGACGAGGCTGGTCACTGGCTTGCCAGTTATGTAGACTTGCCGCGCGATTGCAACACCATATATGAGGCTACGGTTCGAGCAATATCTGCAGCGTCTTGAAAAGTGCCCCAAATCCCGCTACCATGCTTTGCCCGAGGACTCACATGCACCCTCAAAACGACGGCTATTCGCACACCGTTGGTGGTCGTCGATACGTGATCCCGTACCCATTGAGATCGCGGAACATGTGGTAGAATCCGACCATGACGTCCATCAACGGAGCCTTGAGCCAGCCAACATGCTCCTCGGTGTTACCTTCGACCGGCTCGTGATCGTAATAATGAGGATTAGTTGGCTTTCCCGCGAAGAGCGGATTCTCGCTGCGTGTGATCCATTTCTTGTCAATCACTTTGACCCACCCGGTGTTTGCCGGGCTGTAGTCTTCTGGTGGCGGAGCGTCGTGCACGCAGGACTTGAGCGCGTCCGCATCGACTTGTATGCAGTATCTGTAGCGTGGCGAGCCGCCGTAAGAGTATCGTGGAGCGTGTTCCATAGCGACAGGTGGATTGCTCTCGGCATCTTGCTGCTCCGACAGGACAGCTGTCTCGGCCCAATCGAGGAAGTGGCGACGGACTGCTGCCGTGTCTGCGCTATCGAACTGCTTGCGGTCATCGAAGACTGTCCAGGCCATTCGCTCTAATACATCCAGGCCGCCGTAGAATTCCATGCTGTCGGTTGTCCACCAACGCAGACGACGTATAAACTCGGTCCAGTCCTCGTTGCTGTCATAGGTCGTGCGATAGATTACGAAGCCCCAGGTCTTGTGCCCGTCGTATTGATAACCTTCTTCGATGAGATCCGCTTGATTCGATTCTTTGCTGATTTGTGGATTTCGAGCTGAAGGGTTTGGCACAACCCGGTTCCTCCTATTTTCCAAAAATGCTTCTATGCCATCGTCCTGTTCGTTGGCGGCCATTTGGCGAGAGTTGAAGTATCTGATGTAGATATGGATATTCCTTGCAGCAAAAGGCCGATGCAGAGCGTTGCACTGGTGACTGTAGGAGGTACCGCTGATAGATCCGCGAATCTTATCAACCAACAATACTACAATATACAAGATTTGGTCAACGTTGGAAGCTTATGTAGATTGCCTGCGAGTGCCAAGAGTGGTCAAGTTGATCGCCAGGGCGGCTACGCGCTAGTGAGACCCACGGTGAAAGGGTAGATTACCATTACTGTATCATAAAACACTGCCCAGGGTACGACAATTGTAAAGGGCAGGCGGCGAAAATTTTGCATAGTAGGGCTGAATTCTCGTCCCAGCAGGGTCCGGAATTTTGTCCGAGGCCTGCTGGTGAAATCGTGGCGTTGCTGGTGGATTCCAGACGTCGTCTCCCAGGAGATTGGTTGGAAGACCTACATCGAGGCCGCTGCTGGTGGACTCCAGGCGGCTCTGGTGGGTGACAGCATTGCTGGCGGACTCAAGGTGCTGTGCCCGGGTGCGAGTGGACTCTGGCTCGGTCTCGCCGATCCGCTCTTCTGGTGGGTGCTCCTGGAGGTGAGCGCGGAGATCTTCTTGGGGCGGTACCCTGTAGCGTTTGGCTCAGGGCCCCTCGTATACCTGGCATGGGTTTTGCCATCCTAGAGTGAGGTTTCTCTTGTGGGTAGTGTCGTGGATTCAACACTCTCGCTTAAGGGCTCGCTCACACCTGGCTGGCTGTGGCCGCATAGTAGGATGGGAGAATCGGCGTGCGTGCTGCGTGCAAGCTTGTCAATGGTACGCATACCCCCTAAGGAGTCCTATCCTGTGCATACCACACAAGCAAACCGCTGTCCTCTAAGCATCTTGGCTGTTCGGGTGTGGCACAAGAGGTCTTGCCAATCACGTGACTTCGTTTCATGCTGTCGATCAACGGCGTTGTGCACTTGAAAGAGTACATGCCGGCGACGAGGTCCACCTGTACGTGGTACCGGCTACGAACCTGTCACTGGCAACAGTTGACAGAGCCAAGAGACCTTGGACATATATTCTATCTATAGAATTAGCTTAGTATACTACTACTCTAGCAGATTTTATTAGAGAGTCGATTAGCAAACCGTCTAGACAGATATGGTGTAGTACTGAGTCAAGACTAAGGCGGTGCTACCCGAACTTAGAAAGAGACATATAAGCTAGTTTTTTCTACTAGCTAGGAGTCTAGCCTGCGGCAAGGAATGTCGAGAAGTACCCGCTAGTTGATCAATACGCTTACGTTTATCAATCAACATCCCTTCTCTCTAACCACCCTGAACCAAGCCTCTCTCTTCGCATACGGATGATAACTACTGAAGTAATCCTCATAATCCCCAATCACACCCGCTGTCCCCTCGCTCCAAACCTTTAACCCTTCGGGGAAACTCCAAAATAATCTCCCAAGCATGACATAGACCTCGGCATACGCCAACGGCATTCCGACACACATCCTGCTCCCCTTGCCGAAGGGTACCATGTAGCGATTCAACCGATTCGACTCTTCCGGACTTTGCAACCAGCGCTCCGGAGAGAATTTCATGGGGTCGGGGAAGATGGTGGGTTCGCGGTGCATTTGCCAGGACGAGGTGCCGACGACGGTGCCGGCGGGGAGGAAGTGGGAGTTGAAAGTCGCGCCGGGCTCGGGGACGATACGGGGCAGGCGGCCGACGACGCCGAAGGAGAGGCGGAGGGCTTCTTTGATCACGGCGGACTTTGACGGGGTTGTAGTAGTCAGTTCTTGTGTTCAACCCGGTGAAAGAGAAGCAGGGAGGGACGGTGGGCCAGACTCACCAAGTAGGGCAACTTCTCGAGCTCCACAAAGGACAAGTCGCCGTCGGGATCGGGAAAGCGAGCTCGCAGCTCAGCCGCGAGTTTCTTGTAGATCTCGGGATTGTGCAAGACGTTGAAAGCGGCGACAGTCATAGCGTTACCAGTAGTGTCAGCTGCAGCGACAAGCACGCTGTATGCCTCGTCCTTCAGCTCCCAAGTCGAAGGCACCTGGAAGCCATCCGGCTTGTCCTTCTCTGAGAGCAATGTGGTGAAGATCGTCTGCCGCCCAACATCACGACCCTCACTGATCTTCCTCTTGACGTTCTCGATCTGCGCGACGCACTCGACTTGCAAGGCAGTCACATAGCCAAGCGGCTGCGAGAGCCATGGCGCCAGCAACGGAGGAGTCTTCAAAGCTAGGCTCTGCAGGGATGGAAACTGCTGAAAAACGTACAGAGCTGGTCCAATGCCTCTGGCCATTTCGAAAAAGTACGCTCCCGTATCTCCTTTGTCGAGGAAGTCGTAGCACTCGCCAAAGGAGAACTCAGAGGCTACATCGACGGACACGGCGCGGAAAGCGTGGTGCAAGTCCACCGGAGTTCCTGCTTCGAGACCTACCTGGACCCGCCGGATAACTTTGTCGGCTTTGGCCTGCACGATCGATTCCAGATCCAGGACTTTCTGGCGCGAGAACATGGGGTTCATGGCGCCGCGCTTGATCCTGTGGGCCTCGTTGTTCAGCGTGCCGAAAGATGAGTGTGGCGCGCACATGGCGTTGTAGAAGTTGGGCGATTTCGAGTACTTGCTGCCGACATGGTGGATGCGGTCGTAGTCGTCTGCACTGGCCGCTAGGTGGACTTCATTCGGGTTGATCCTGACGATTGGGCCGTATTTGTTGTGCAGTCGTTCGATCTCGAGGTAGTATCTGCGGTTGTGGTAGGTCTGGTAGAGTTTGGTGACAGCCGGAAGGAATGGGCCAGGTACGTTCGCGAGTGGATGGAAGAAGCGGCGGTAGATGCATGTTGTCAAGACTTGGACCAAGATCACAAATGCTAGGAGAGAGAATTTGTTGTCAATAATGAACTCGAGAGCCGGGAGCAACGCCATGTTGTCTGGCTTGAGCGCAGTCTGTGAAGGTTTGTGTGATGAACGTTGAGGAGGTAATAGTTGCAGACGTCTCGATAATGCTCCACGAGGTGGAAGATAACGCGCATAGTAGCTGATATGCAGCGTGACGCACAGGCTTTTGGGAGTACTAATAGATTAGTTTCGCGAACCTAGCGCCGACAGGGTATGAATGCCCGCAACCGAGGGACAAGCGATATCTGGTCTGGTTCACGTCTACCAGTAATTTCTCGTTTCCGGCTGTCGATAGTAGGAAACATCAACGTCGAGCCTGAAACGAAGACTACGCACCCATGCGAATGGTCACCGGTTGCCAATTGTTGAGGTACCTTTATTGTCCACTGCTTACTCTCGTCTTCAACGCCCCCGTGACTTGCGGTCAAGCGTGCACCAGAGTTATACTGCGCAGTATTCGAAATCCATTAGTGACGGGAGATGACAATTGGTTGAGGCTTTGGCATTCCATTTGCTTGACCAGGTTTCGAGCATCTTGTCCTGAAGCATCTGAAACTCGATCTCATGTTGCGGGCTCGGCGAGACTCCGCAGCCCGCAGATGCACACACACTCATTAGGTACTGTCAAGACGACCGAGTCACCGGGCTTTCCGCGGTTTGAAAGATCCTCCAACTCTTAACATGGCGTGGATGTCGCCAGCAACAAAGCCAGTGTGCGTCAATCTGTCCTGGTTCTTGGTGAAGTGATCGCGAGGAAATGTCGGCTGAGCAAATGATCGATAATGGCGATCGCCATTGATGGAGTGCGGAAAAGTGTTGTTCTTCGCATCGACTGGAGGAGTTGATCTCCTTGACCAGCACATTCCAGGTTTCCGTAGCAGCTGTGATAGTGTCGGCAAGGACAATCCCGCGCGGTCAAGCATCCTGTCCAGCCATGTCTCTTTACTCCATTGAAAGAAAAACGACGACGCCAGCTGCATTGCGCATGGCATCGCAGGACACCAGAGACCATCTCCAATCACGCGCTCTTCTTTCCCTCCTCAGCCTCCCTCTCGATAACCTCCAACAAACCCTTCCCAAACCTCTCCAACTGCTCAAAGGCAATCTCAAACCCCTTCCCACCCCCGTAGTAAGGATCCTCAACCTCCTCACCCTTCCTCCCGCCAAAATCCCCAAACAACCCCAAATGACATCCTTCCTCAGCGCCAGCCACGCCCTTCCTCTTCGCCATGCTCTTGAGATCCTGCATATTCATCCCATCCATCCCGAGCACGTAGTCGAACTCTTCAAAGTCCTGCGGCACCCTGACCTTCCTCGCCTTGTGCTTGTAGTCGGTGATGCCGTGGGATTTGAGGACCGCCATGGTGCGCGGGTCCGGGTTGTCGCCGGCGTGGTAGGCGCCGGTGCCGCAGGAGTCGATGCGCGAGATCAGGGGGTGGGCGGCTGAAGGGTCGGAGGCGTGGGTGAGGGAGCGGAAGACGCCTTCGGCCATGGTGGAGCGGCAGATGTTGCCTAGGCAGACGAAGAGGACCGAGACTTTTTTGGGGGAGTCGGTGGTGGACATTTTGCGTGGAGGGGAGAAGGTTGAGTTGGTGGTGATGCGATTGATTTGGTGAGCTGGGTTGTCGTGAATGGGAGGACTTTTAATCGACGTGTGTTGGTTGACTTCTTGCGAGAGTTCTTTGGACTGGATTTCTGGCCCGGCGACGTCATGGAGATGGCTTCTTCTTCAACCACAACTCTTCCTCACAGAAGTGAAACCCGAATATTTGGTCATGGGCTTGTTCATGTGGTAAATGGAACGTTACGACGTATATATGTCAGACTATAAGCTTCTATTCATTGTCAAATGCGGTGCAAACAAGCAAGAGGGAAACTCTATAATAAACCGAGTCCAAGACAAGTGAACAAAATTCCAGTCTGGCCGTAACGAACGTCCAAGGGGACCATCTTCTTCCAGAAACTCATCGATCACGGATGAATGCGCACGATTTGCAACAATGGAATGATTCTGTCTTGGGGCTGTATCAACGATGATGATGCATGCAGATCAGCCCTACAATTCCCAGCCCATGTGACGAACTATTGGGAAAGGAGTTGGGCAGCATGAGGCCCGGCTTGGTGCATGACGGCGATGCTAGTGGAGAACAGCACAAAGCAGATTGATCTCTCCGTTTCTTCGTAGTGCTGTGACGTAGAGGCGCTTTGTTCTGTTGCCATTCTCAATGTTCATTATCGTTGTTGAAGACTCATATATAAGGGGCAGATGTTGTCGTGTGTATACGGCCAGTAAGGTTCAAACCAGCGTTACAGCAAAATAGGGCGGATTTTCTGTATAGACGCACAGCTACAGATGAAACAGCATCGACAGGCACGAGTGACGATCTCGAGAATCAGGGTAATTTGGCAATTGGCGGCCGCGTGTTTGGAAGCTTTTAACAGGTCAACGAGCCGACTCATGATTTCATATCCTCCTCCTCCTTATTTTTGATATGCAGTGATATGCAGTGATATGCTCCCCGTCATTTCACATTTCCGCCTCTTGGTCAAAGGAGACGGGGGGAGGGTCTGCTAAACTCGCTTACGTTGATTGAAGGGTCTAACGGAAGCTACGTCATGGCGCTGGTATTTGGGGCCCCGTGATCTTGTAAGAAGGAAGGCTCGGCGGGTTAATGCTGGCATATTGGATGGATCAATCGGACTGCATGGGTCTATATGGCTCTATATGGGATGAGAGAATTGCATTGGACGGACTAGGTGACGCGAGACATGCAAAGAGTCCCGTGATAAGCAGAAGGAATATCTTGGTAGCACCATCGAACACAACAGTAGTACCTACCTAGTGTAGCCGAGATGATGGAAGAATGAATACGACGACCCGGCTCCACAGCACGCGCACGCTGCCGTTGAACCACTAATATCTGCTGTTACGCTACATCTATATTCCTGACACTGAAACCCGAGTCCTGTCACATACACGATATCGTGACCGACAGACTCCAAAACAACCATCCCCTGCCAATCCTGCCTTGCAATCCAATCGCTCTCCATCTCCCCGCCATGTCTCCACCCCACCAACAAGAACAAGCACCTTCACCACCGTACAGTCAGCCATATCACCAACAAGACTCTTCCATGGACACTCCCACTTCCAAATCCACTTTCGCACTCGACGACCGAAAATACCGCGACACAGAAAATATCGATCCCAGGACTGGCAAGCGCAGGGTGGTGGACATGCAGAAGGCGCAACCCACGAACACACAAACACGCGACAACACTGCCTCCGCCGTCATGTCGGATGCTTCAGCCGCCATGCCCGGCGCTCTTCCTCCTTCGCCTTCGAGAGAATATCCTACAGCGTCCAGCTCAATCCCCGTCTCGCCAGTACGACAACCTCACAACAACCTCATGGCTGCCTCCTCGCCCTCAAGACTGCGATCCAGCTCGCCGCGCCGAGAAAGTCCAGCCTCCACCGAGATCTTCGAGCGCAATGTGCAAGAACCCATACCTATCGCGACCCTGCAGAACGAGCTCTCTCCCGCGCATATCCCCAACCATGTCCTGACCGAGGATCACATCCCCGCGGCGCTCGAAGCGTCAGCCGAAGCGATCACAAGCTCAGATCTCAACGCCGACGAGGTCGAGATCGTCACCGCAACTTCTCACCAACCCGCAGGAGCTTCTCTTGCCTCTTCCAGTACAGCCGATGCGTCTTCCCTTCACGCCCACCTCACACCCTCACTGGCTCATCAAGTCTCCGACGCTTCCGAACATGCCTCTCTCAACGCAGCCTCCTCCGGCTTCCTCCCACCGCCCTCTAATCCGGAGGAAGAGAATGCGAGCAGCTACGGCGCTCTTGACCCAAACGATGTCCACCGCCTCTCCTTCATCTCCTTCGCCGACGTTGTCCAGTCCGAGCACGCCCACCCAACAAATGCCAGCGACCTGGCCGGTAGCCGCGACAGCCTCCACATCTCATCTCAGCCCACTACATCGCCGCGCTCGCCCAGCTCCACCTACTCCGGCAGTGGCATTGTGACACCACCCCTCACACTAGGCCAATCAACTCAGATTGAGAGCGCTTTGGGCCGCCACACCGACCAGAGCCCAGTCCGCAGTATCCCCATCGGCAGTCCTGGAGCAAATTCTGCGCACGGCGAGCTCACCATCGAAACAATGCGGCAAGCGGTGCGCAAGACTGCCAGCGGCGACTTGGGTGGTGTGCGTAGCACAAACATGAGTCCTGTGGCCAGCACACTACCGGCAGAAGATTTGTTTGCGAGGCAAGGCAGGAGTCGGACAAATACGTGAGACATATGATGTGGTGGAAGACGAGAAGACGGAGTGGTCACTTTCAAACCGTGCTTTACACGATTGGGATGCCCAGATTATTGACGATCACGAACGGGAAGTCATGGTGTGGGATGGAATGAGACGGGGATGTGAGAGGCTGCGCTGGGCGTGAGATTCGATTCCCTGGTGTCTTGTTTTTTTCTTTCTTCTTGGATCTCCTTCTTTTCTGCTTCTACTGATCTCGTCCAATTCTGACCAGAACTTCGAATACCATCTCTTGCGTTCCTTCTCGATCCTCTCCGTTGGAACTCTTCTGTTTCTTTACTGGTTCCCAGAGAACGTGTGTCAACGCCGGAGACCGGGCATCCGCTTGCGACGGCCACTGAAGGATTGCGCGACGCCATTCACAACGGCGTCGGTCAAACGCCGGCCTGCTTCAACATCATCCATCGCGGTTTGGGTAGAACGCGGCGGTGTCAAGACATCGACAGAGATGATAGTATATGAGCAACATGACTACATCCCTTGTTCTCTGTTGCCCTTGACAAACCCTCCCTTTCAATCTATAGCTCTCACACCATGACACCCGGAAAAGAGGCAGAATAGTTTACGAAAAAACGCAGGACACTTCCCTACCTAACGCGTGGTACCCAGACGACCGATGCGTTTCTCGAGCGAATCTTGTCTTTCTGGTCGCTACCGACGACATCCCTGTCGAAGTTCATTTTCCCTCATTAAAAACCCAACCTCGCTGACTGAAAAGGATACTAACTAGCATTTCGAGAGTCTACCACCAGGGCACCGGAATGGTGAACGCACGGAAAAGAAGGATGTCTACTGGGCAACTAGTGATGCTCATTGA
>Ga0265780_10002862_pt1 | contig 23110 bp, 24 predicted proteins | sample P1T30metagenome_FD_192432 | JGI IMG/M metagenome (GOLD analysis project Ga0265780, IMG submission 192432) | Plant litter microbial communities from East Loma Ridge, Irvine, California - P1 T30 | ecosystem: Environmental > Terrestrial > Plant litter > Unclassified | place: USA: California... | reverse complement strand
TGTGGATCAGGGCGGGTAGACGATTTTAAGAACTGCAGGCAACGTTCGAGAGGGTCAAGGGAATGTCATGTGGCTGAAGGCTCCATAAGTACGGTATTATTATGGTTAGCAGCAAGTCGTGGAACAAATTGGCTTACCAAGGGGATTGGATCAAGGCTTTAGCCCTCGCATAGGCATGGTGCCTTACTGGTGAATGCACGTAACGTACCATACATACTCGTTAGTCGGGGAACTCCTCCCGGGTAGTCAGTTGTGAATCGAAAGAACAGCTTCAGGCCTAGCCCCGTGCAGAATCGAAGCATCCTTGCTGATACGCGATTGGCTCCACAATTTGCATCTGGAATGGAGGTCTTCGCGACATACCCGCGGCTACCGAGACCTCCTACGTCAACACACGGACTGGTGCGATTACTCTGTTGTGGCTTCCCGCGCGTGGGATGTTGTTGCAACGGCGTAGAGATGTTCTCTTCCAAGCGATAGGAAGTGGCTCGCTTGTTGTAAGTGGTTTAGTGGATACCATAGCTCGACTAATCGAAAACGTACTTCGTTGAGATCGTACTCCCACACAAAGACTATGCATCAGCAGCAGCAAGCCCGATTGATTGCAGTGCCGCCAAACCTTAAACGCCTGCAACCGTTCAAGGCGTGCGTTGAAGGCCCGGCCATGGCTGTCTTGCTGACAGGGATTGCGAGTTGTGGGCAGCGCCGCCGAAACGCCACACAATGACTGCTGCTGTCAATTGTACCGCACCCGTGTAGTACTATCACACTTCGTAGACATTAGTTGTACCGAGTATGTTCACTCATCATGGGCAGTCTGTGGATTTCGCAGGCCTGCTTGTAGTGCTGCCCATGAAGGATTTACCAGCAGAATCCTTTGCTGTCAGCCCAACCTGGTTCAAGCCTCTCGATACGGTACTTCTGGTGGCGCCCTAACGACATGCGAGCATGCGAGCCTCGACGATGTCCAACGCAGCAGTCAGTTGACATTTCCAATGGAGATTCCAGCCCTGAATCTGATGAGTGTCTTTTAGTCGCGTTACTCTCGATGTCATCTTACCCCAGCAGTGGCATCTGACTGAGGTATAAAGCATTGTCCAATCAGCAGCCTTGCGGAAGGGCACCCGCAGCCGAATCATTGTGGACCCGCCCAGAAAGCAAGTCAGAATGACACCGCGGAGGTAAAGGCCGTCGTGCTTGCAGCGGTAAATACAAAAACCTAAGTGCTCAAGGCAAGGGGCCTGAGCAACACAGTTCATGTCAGGCATAGTTCACCGGCAATCCGCACGAAGTTGATTCTCCGTGTTTTCAGGACTCCCAGCGACAGAGATCCGGGACCAACGTAACTGCATTTGTCGAAGGGATTTGCGCTTGTAGCGGCTTGAGCTGGTTGTTGTACACGGCATGGCTGTCACCCCGCGGACCCACACCCACGGTCTCGAGCACAGGATGCCAGAAGAACAATGCTACATCTCCAACTGCGGCCTGCCACGAGGTCGACCGCGAGTCAAACTTCCACGCGCGAACAATGCCGGTAGAGGCTTCGCTACAGTGCCGTACCAGGCTTGACGATGCATACTGCAGCCACCAAAGCGAATCTTGTAGATTCATCGCTTCGAGAGAAAAGCTCCGAAAGGTGCAGCTGACCTTATGAGCCTCGGTTTCCGATACGTCAGGACACGTTCCATGATAGCGCAACTGAAACGATTTTCTTCACCGCTCGTTCGTCCAGAACGGCGACTCTGCCAACGCCCTTGTCGCGATGCTCAAGAAGCCTGCACTAGGAAAGCGACTGTCGTTCCGAAACCCAGTTGCATCCACAAAGTGGATCTCTTCGATTTCAGCCTTCTGTATGAAGGCGAACAACCGTCTATAGTTCGTGCCTATCTGATCGATGCCATGGCTGTCGTCGGACATCACAAAGGCACCTCCAAGGCGCAGAAACATCTGCGGTGTATAGTCAATGACTCGAACGTAGCAACGATCTGACTGGGCGGTGCGACAAACCTGGCATATCGGTAGACACGGATAGGGCTCGGTCAGACCTTTCCTCAGCCCTGCAGAGTTCAGTTCGAGTCGACCGTTGTACGAAGCTACGAATTCCAGATTGCGTTGGATCTTGTGCCACACACCGGGCATTTCTTTGAAGTCGGCATCGCGATAATCGCTCAACAGCCGTATGAGATCGAAGTGTCCCACAACCGGTGGCCGCAACGCTTGTAGCATCTCGAGCTGCGAGTCGAAGTAGTCCTCGAACAGCCTCTCGTCGGTCCCTCCCGCTGCCTCCCGGGCTTTCTCGTACATCGCGCGATCGAAGTCGATCGGAACGGTATGCACATGGTGCACAGAACCCACAAAGAAGTCGAATGCATACTTGTCGAGAATGCCTTGTACAAGCTGCAGTGTCGAGGGCCGGATATACTCGGACTCGAAGCCTATCAAGATCTTGATCTTGGCTGAGTAGACATCTCGTACCCGATGCGCTTCTGCATAGAAGGCGTCGAATAGCTTGGAAAGACTTTCCTCCGTATGACTGTCTTGCTGCAGAAGTTTAGATCATCTGCAGTCCAAAACTTGAAGAAGCAAGGGCAATTGACGTACCTCTTCCGGGTAGAAGTCCTGCAGCGGCCGGGGAATGTGTTCGGTCAGCGCGAAGCTGTGGAAACCTTTTGCTATAGCTGCTTGGACCACTTCTTCAAGCGTGTCTTTTGCGTGACCACAGAATTGGCCAGAATGGCTGTGATGAGAGTACGGCATATCAGATGCAGCCGAGTGGACGCTATCTAGCGTGTGTCGTGCGAGTTGATGAGGTCAGGTGAGCTACTTCGAAGTTGAGTCTGCGGTTGTATAACCTTGACGGAGAAATGTTTCTAGGTCGGCGGTCTTTCGCGGGTCTCGCTTCTAAATTCAGTGATCCACAAATGTTGTGTACCTCCAGGCGAGAGTCTATAGCTCGGCTTATGCCAAGACTTTAGTTAGCTTAAGGGCGGGTCAAGTTAGACAAAGGCACGCCCAGACGTCTAGATTCAAAACGTTAGTAGTAGTTAGACTAACGTATTCCACCAGTGAGCCGGCCAACCCAGTGAGCCGGCCACTGTCTTTCACACCAAAAAAGGCCCTTTCTTGGCACTGCTATCTCGAGAACTACTTAATAACATTCTCTAAAACTTTAATACGTTATTTCTATATATATTTGCTTCTAACGTTATAAGCTATCGCGAAACTGTAGTCTTATCGTACTACTAGTTCCTAAGATAGTAACGTATTCCACCACCGAGTGGTGAAAATCACCGAGTGGTTAAAAAATACTAGGGATTACTTTTCTCTTAGTAACGTAACGAGTTAGTAAAATAATAAAGATATTGTTTAAGTTTTGGAAAGCCATAGATCAGGGCTTTCTAAAAAGCTATAGATCATCCGATTGGCTTTAGTATAGCTAAAGCTACTAGCTAGAGAACATAGGAAGCTCGCTTAGGTTCTAACCCCTGTACTAAGCACTAGACTACAACCGCCAGAGGCTTCAAAATTGGTTGTCGTTAACTATAGGCAGAAAGAGCAAGCTTAATTCTGCCTTCTTAGTTAGATACTTGCGCGTTTTATTGTTAAGACATGTTGCGTTAATAGGGGAGTTAAGGCTGCCAAGCATTTTTTAACCACTCGGTGGGTTCCTCCACTTGGTGGTGGAACACGTTATGAACAATCTTTCTAAGTTACTTCTAGGATTACCAAGCTTTAGTCTTAACGTGTTCCACCACTAAGTGGAGGAACCCACTGGCTCTCATAAGACAACACAATTTATAGAATAGCTCAAAGTTCGCCAATATTGCAAACATGCATTACCCTACCGCTTCAGTAGAGATTGACTCGAGACGTTTTCAGTGATAAATATCGTCTTGATATCTGCCAAAAACTGCAATGATAACCGACGTGCTATTGCAATGAGCAGAGGAACAGCACAAGCACGTGTCTTAACATCGCTACAGACTTTGGTAGGGCGCAAATCCACATGGCTTGACACTTTGTGTAGAATCAATCCTCGAGTTGATGCAACAGCTTCTCGAGACCGGCCAAGTCTTAAGTAAGGGAAGCACATGTTCATCTTTGCAGGAACGCCTGCGACGCCTGCCGCATTGCGAGCATCTTCATTAGCAACTTTTACAGGGCAGCGATCCAGCCTTGGAAGCAGACTGTTCTTCGGTCTCTACGACACTGACAGCCAGAATACTAAGTGAGAATAATCACACTCGATTAGTCTCGCCAAACAGAATACGTCACGAGCACACACATCAAGCAAAAAGACCACACATCCAGAAACCTCAATCCATTAGTCGGCCCCAGAAAGTGAAAGACTTGTATCTACTATCTAGACACATCGATAATGTGTACAAAGTAGAAAAGAAAAAAGGCCGTAGTCCATGAAACTCCGCCTAAGTATGCAAGACCGTAAGACTCCGTTCCATGCAAGACCAAGACCCGAAAGTACCCGCCAACACCAGCTCCAGAGCTCCACACCGCTCATGTGCAAGCACATCTAACAGGTAGGAGTAGAGCAGATCATGCGAACATTCTGCGGCGCAAACGACTGAGGCTTCGCGAAGCAGGTCTCGCCCTGGCACTCGAGGGGACCGACAGTGACGTCGTTACCGGACATCCAGGTCTGACTGTCCAAATTATTAGCACACAATACACACACAACCGAGAAAAGTAAACGTACCCGTTGCACACCCAGGTGTGAGTGATCTGGTAGCGCGCCTGGCCCTGGGGCGCACGCAGGTCGAACAAGACCTTGCGACCAGGCACGTTGCACGCGTTGGAGTTGGGGATGACCGTGCCGGCGGCGGCGCAGTGCGAGCCGTTGGCGACCGAGTCGGTGATGCCGTTGGCGTCAGCGAAGGTGGACTTGAGGTCGAAGTCGACGGTGGCGAAGCCAGCGGCGCGGGTGAGCGTGTAGCCGGTGAGGGTGTATCTAGCGATGTTAGTGGCTGTCTTGGATGTAGAGCGTAAGTGGGACTTGGACGTACGAGGTAGGGGCGCAGGAAGCGGCGCGAGCCTCGACCTGGACAGCGGTGGGCGCCGCGAGGGCGACGGAGACGAGGAGGCCAGCGGCGATGGTGGTGAAGAGCATCTTGATGATGTGAGTGGTGTTGAAGTAAAGTGGTGGGTGTATGTGCAGTGATCTGTCTTGAACGTTGAACGTCTGGGAGAGAGTTGTGCGTGTGGTGAGGAAAGTGGAGAAGAAAAGAGCTGGGGGTGAGTAGGGCTTATATGGACTGTGAGAGCGTGCCACTGAGTTTGCAGCCTCAACAATTTCACTTCCGCACCGCTGCCGCGAGCGGACCGCGCTGATAAGAGGCGGAAAGTGACGGCGATATCGGCTCAAACGCTGATAAAAGGCTTTTCACTGGGCGCGGTCGAGGTGAAGTTGAGGCTGAGTTCTAATTGGAGGGTCTTACTGGATCGCCTCGATATAAGCTGACCAAATGCTTCTCCAATCCTGCGCTGAGAAGGCATGTTATCCTCCTGGTAGGCGTCTAAATGTGTAAAGGGATACCAGGTGGTGGCGTGTCGAAGAACAATGCACACCTATAGCCACGTGCTGATGCAGGTCAGCGAAGGCATATTTGCCAAACATAGACCTCGTGCTCGTACTTCTTACAGTCTCCGAACACACAGCCCCAGCCCCATAGGCAAATAGTGTAATTCGCAGGACTTCTCGTGTGAAGGTCCAATCGGGTGCTTGCGCTGAGGTCGAGGTCAGGTCGTCGTCGAGTGTTTCAGCCTGCTCTTCGACACGCCACAATTTGTGATACCAAAGTCACCAGACATCTTTACGCCTCATCTGGGTGTTGCACTCAGGGCGGCTTAGACTGTCTGCCTAAGATACTTCAGGCTCTACCTACTCGGGGCGGGTGACCTGGGTGAGCAACGAACGAGGGCCTGCGCAAGTCTCGAGCGTATGATCGTTGGCAGTCTAAATTCCTCTATCTTTCATTCTCTTGATGTGGTCCTTGTGCCATGCATGCAATTCCCTATAGATACTCTTGGGTTTATCTGCGCTGACGGATGAAGCTGACCTGAGTGGACTACACAGTATGTAGCAAAGAGTGTCTCGAGTGTCTGCTAGAGGGTATACTACGATCAAGCAATGTTTGTAGCCGCAGTATGACGAAGGTTTGTGGTTGAGGTCGGCGGACGTCATTCCTGCGAATCACGGACACTCCCGCGGCGAGCATCGTCATTTCAAGAATGCCACCAAGCCTCAGCTCAATTTACTCTCCCCACCACCACAATGGACATCACCCCCATATTCAACCAGGTTCTGGCCCAGCACGATGCGCGACCAGTCGAGTCCTACAAATTCCGCGTCTCGGATCTCGACGAGTTCGTTAAAGAAGCATACCGCATAGTAGGCCACGTTGCGCGCCGCCCTCTATACACACCCAACTAACAACCACAGCGATCACACGTAACCAAACTTCACGATGACCTCAAATCCATACGCCAGTCCTACCTCTCGACCACCGCGCCCCCTCGCCGAAAACAATATGCACGAACGACCAATTCCACAGACAAAGACACCAAGTACCTAACCGACACCGAACGCACCGAAATCGACGCCTCAGCCAAGCAAACCCTCCGCGAGTTGAACTACGCAATCACCAACCTCCGCGATGCCGAGCAAATGCGCCAGGCCACACGATCCGAAGTTGCGCTGCGCAAGCGCGCAAAACAAGGCCTTGGTGCCCTAGGTCGCTGGGCAGCCGGCGGCGCAATAACAGCCAAGAGCGTCGACGAGACAAACGAGGAAGCGCAGGCGAATACAATCAAGGTGCATCGCGAGAGCATTATCTGGAGTTTGCAGAACCAGCTGGAGGAATGTGGGAGGTTTCAGAGTGGCATGATGGAGATCAGGTTGATGAGGGAGGTCGAGAAGAGTAAGAGCGTGTTGTATAAGACGCGGGCATCGGGGCCGGCGACGAGTGATTACGGGGGGATGAATGGTGATACTGCTGGGAAGACGGCGAGGCTGGAAGAAGAGAATCGGGATACGGATAGTGTTATTGAGAACACGCTTGATCCGGAGCAATTACAGCTTTTCGCGCAGGAGAATCAGGATATGCTCAAGCAGTACGAGGATCAGCTTGATAAAGTACGGTACGTGTACCCATTCTCCCCCTTTTTTCCTTCCCCTCTCCATATCTTCTAACAACAACAGTGCCGCCGAAAAATCACTCCTCGAGATCTCAGAACTCCAAACCACGCTCGCGAATAACCTCAGCGTGCAATCCGCGCAAATCGATCAGCTGGTGGAGGACTCGTTCAATACGGCAGAGAATGTAGGCGGCGGGAATAGAGAGTTGAAGAGAGCGGCGGAGCGGAAGAGTACGGCGCAGGGAGTATTTTGGGTGACCTGCGTATTTTGTGGGATATTGGTGGGGTGGGACTTGTTCATATGAGAAGTAGAGGAGGGAAGTTGGGGAAGTAGGCCGATGCCCGTGGGCAGAACGAGCAGATATGATACACATCACGGCGAGAGAGGACTGTAGTGGTCGTTGGCGAACAGTGACCCTAGAAATGAAGCAGATCTACGAGCGATACCCAGCAAGGTCATGTACGAGTATGTACATGGACAATTCACTTCAGCGAACGATACTGAGGATGATTACATTCACCCCTCAAAAGTAGCTAGGTATCTCCTGGCGGTGTTATGCTATGCTGGAAGACATTCAGAGCGATGTTGAAGTATCTTGAAGTACTTTGGCGCGACACATGTCAATTACCATTTGATGGGTGCTGAGTGGACCGGTTTACCAGGAACAGCAATCCAGAGCTGTGGAGCCGGTGGGTGACTGCACGTTGAAGACCCACTCGAGCTTCAGCGTATCCCCGGAGCAGTACCCAAGCACCCAAACTGCGAGGATTCATAGCAAAGCATGTGAGATCCCATGAGCAAAGTGTGGTGTGGTGGTTGACATCATCTCGGGTATGAGAGCAGCATGTGCCTCGGTTGCTCACAAGACACCATAATCGCTGGCAGCACTTAAGGTAGCTGTGCGAAGCCATGGCGGAGACTCGCAGCTTTCGTCCCTTGACGCCTCCAGACTACTTTTCGGGGCTCCGCATCCTCTTGCCCGCATCAGAGCGAGAACAAGGCGCGGGGTTAGTCGTCGGTCGTAGCTTCCTTCTGGGCGGTGAAACGTAAACGCGCGTGGGAGCTCTCTCACCATGCCGCACTCACCTTCTCAACCAGCCAACCCTTCCTCTTCCTCCTCCTCCTCCTCCTCCTCCTTCTCACAAACCTCTTCTTCCTCCAGACTTAACCAGATATCCACACACCTAGCACCAATGGCTGCCACATCCTTCGACGCGAACGTCGTTCCTCAGGCGCCCGAAGACCCGCTCTTCGGGCTGATGGCCGCCTACCGCCGTGACACCGACTCCAAGAAGGTCGACCTGGGCATTGGAGCGTACAGAGACAACAATGCGAAGCCGTGGATCCTGCCCGTGGTTAAGAAGGTAAGTGCGACCGGTGTTGGAGCTTCTTGGTTCCTTCCCAATCGCATTCCAAAGGAAGCAGCGAGCTGACATCAGACTCAATTCAGGCCGAAGAGGTTCTGCGCAACGACCCCGACCTCAACCACGAGTACCTACCGATTGCCGGCCTCGTAGACTTCACGACCGCGTCACAGAAGCTCGTTCTCGGTGGCGACAGCCCTGCCATCAAGGAGAAGCGCGTATGTGTGCCCTCGACCACGTCATGACCTTAGCTCACACAATTTACAGGTCACCAGCTTGCAGACCATCTCGGGAACCGGTGCCGTGCACTTGGGCGCCCTCTTCCTCTCCAAGTTCTACAAGACCAACACCCAGCGCCTCACCTACTTCTCCGACCCAACATGGGCGAACCACTTCCAGATCTTCTCCAACGTCGGCCTCGAGTACAAGACATACCCGTACTTCTCCAAGAAGACCAAGGGTCTTGACTTCGACGGCATGATCGGCACATTACAAGACGCGCCTGAGGGCAGCATCGTCCTGCTCCACGCCTGCGCACACAACCCCACGGGCGTTGACCCCACACAGGACCAGTGGAAGAAGATCGCCGAGGTGATACGGTCGAAGAAGCACTTCCCCTTCTTCGATACCGCCTACCAGGGCTTCGCATCCGGTGACTTGGCGCGCGATGGCTGGGCGATCCGCTACTTCATCGAGCAGGGCTTCGAGCTGTGCATCGCGCAGTCGTACGCAAAGAACTTTGGTCTCTACGGCGAGCGCGCGGGCTGCTTCCACTTTGTGACCTCGCCCTCGTCTGACGCCGAGACAACCATCAAGCGCATTGCCTCGCAACTCGCCATCCTCCAGCGCTCCGAGATCTCGAACCCTCCTGCATACGGCGCCCGTATCGCCTCGACCGTGCTCAACGATCCCAAGCTTTTCGCCGAGTGGGAAGCGAACCTGAGGGAGATGTCGGGCCGCATCAAGGAGATGCGTACGGCGCTGCGCAGCAAGCTCGAGGAGCTGGGTACGCCCGGCACGTGGAACCACATCACGGACCAGATTGGCATGTTCAGCTTCACGGGCTTGACGGAGCAGCAGGTGCTGAAGATCAGGGAGGATGCGCATGTGTACATGACCAAGAACGGACGCATCTCGATGGCGGGTCTGAACACGAACAATGTTGATTATTTCGCGAAGGCGGTTGACAAAGTCGTGAGGGAGACGCAGTAGAGGGCGTAGGCGGCTAGGGGTAGAGCTTACGGTACGATCACATGTATCACAAGCTGTTCAAAACATGAGTCGAGTTTTTGATAGTTCACATCGTTTCTACTCCCTCTCTACTACACTCTACCCCCTCTCTTCTGCGCTCTGTAAGCTCATACAGCTCCTACAAAAGCTCACTATGGCCTTGTCCCCTTCAAAAGACATCTTACCGCAGCAGCCGTCCTTCGAACCTCAATATATGGGGAATACCTTTCCAGCATGACCATCATCTCCCAGAATCAGGGGCCTTATTGTCTTCCGGTCAGCGATCGGACGCCTCTTCTCTCTGCGACATCGACGGCCTAGAAGATATCGTCGCTGTCAATTGTGGTTTCACAGATGTTGGTGCCTTCAGGCGCTTCCACCTCTGTCCGCTGAATATGCCATACTACTGCTAATCCCTCGTGTATTGCCCGACGTTATGTCGTTTCTTGGCGACTTTCCTGTACGAATAATCATTGGACAGTGTACGTATTGAGGCGGAGGTGCTAGTCAAAGATGATGGCAGGCAGGACATGCAGATCAACACCGAGGACGAGAAGGATATCGAAAAGCCCGAGAACGAGAACGCGTCGATGCCATTGTCTCGTCGCACACCACATTTCGTCTACGAAAAATAAGTCGCTGTGGTGCACAACATTCTTGGCGCGCAAGGCCTTGACGAGTTTAGGCTCATCGCCTAGGAGCCTGTGTTGAAGTGCATGGTGTGCCAAGCTCGACGAGGACCTCTTCATGCCTGCTCCGGAAGTCCTTTCGATGACGATCAAGTGGGAGCACGCGTCTAGCTGTAAATTGGTCCGAGATCGTCGCGGCGAAGAAGGACGAGGACGTGTTTGATGGAATTCCACATTAGCTCTATGGACGCCTCCTTCATGTGGTCGCGGACTTACGACCCATTTAAGATGGACGAATACGAATGCGACTTATTCTCTACGAGGGTGGAGACACACGCTCAGCGCTCCACGTCCAATGGGAAAGCATGTTTGAATACTACTGCTTTCTTCATGTTTCGTGTACTCAAAGACTGCGAATATGGTACGTGGTAGTGCAGCGAGCCACGGACACATTTCGCGCATGCTTCGAGGTCGAGGCAGGAAGGGATTCCTCATTCACTGCTCAATAGTACGCGGAAGGCGGAAAACGAGATCATACACATAAAGCCGCCTCGAGGTACGCAGAAAATTTCGAGGGTTGAGGTAGCGTTTTATTATGCTACTAGGAGGTGGTTAGACACAAATAAGCTTTGTGAAAGCGTTTAGAGGTCACGTAGCGAATTCCGCGATTGTACGAGTGAGGCACAGGTCAAAACAGTAATTCAAGACAACACACATCCATCAATGAGTAAAGGGAAGAAACTGATACCCAAATCCGCTTTTCGCTAATATTCATCGCGCTCATCCGAGCCCAACTAGCCGACACATCATACATCAAGCCTTGTCCACATGTTGTTTAAAGACACCGTGAAGTATGCAGACATCCGACGGATCGCGTCTTCTGAAGTGAGCAAGCTGCGCCGATGGATTGTGAGAAGCGGGGACGACCACAACAAAATGAGCGACTTTGGGGCCAGGCCAACACAACCAACTCTATCGTATCCACACCAATTCAGTCTGACACTTCCAACCTCCTACTTGCCATCATTAACCAACTGGAACTCGCCAATTATAGCTCACCATTCGGCTTCTTCACAGCCCCGCTCCATTGATGCTTTACTCATCAAGTACAAAGCAAACACGGTGGGTGCGTATATGCATCTCGCAGCCGGGCATTACTCTACAGCTCTCCGTCACACCGTCATGCTGGTATTACCGTATAACGATCGAAGTTCAGGATGCAGATTGTATCAGAGCCAGTGTGCGCGTAGACAGTAGAGGGCGATCCAAAGCGGCTGCAAAGCAGGCAGCCTACAGGAAGGCATTGATTGCCGTTGGTTCGTACACGACTTGCTGCATTTTTAAGCATGGTGACTAACCCCGTTGCGCTGAAGGTGAACTCATCTGCAATAATATCGACAGTCTAGATCTATTATCTTACACCACCCACCAGACTGAGCAAGAGGCCGCTCGTATCCATCCGCCACGAACCATGAGCAGTCCGACCGCATCTGAACGTGCTCGGATCAACGACGCCGAGATCGATCTCGCCACCCTTCGCTTCCTTGCGCAAGCTGCCAGCTGCGGCGGTCCTGTCAACTTTGTCATATTCGACTGCGAGAAAAACGAGCTAGACCCGGAAATTCTCGAGATTTCTTACGTCAAGATCGCAATACCAGCCCAAACAGCTTCTGTAACCCAGTGTTTGATACAGCACAATCGCAAAATCCGCAACAGGATCTATTGCCCTTCGAATCCAGAAGGTCTCGCGTAGTATAGGTATTTAAGTGCATGGCTTTCACTCAAAGGCACAGCCTACGACCCCCTGCGTACCCAGAATTCAAAGACGCGTTCTCTGAAGTCAACGGTATGCATAGCGCAGAGTCAAGAGTTATGCCGTCTGCCACCAGTCTTTCAGTGGTGTTCCCATGAAAGAGCGGGTTACCATCATCACATACTCTTAGTTGAATCAACCCTTTCAGACCCTGGGGTTATAGGATAGAAAGCAGGAGACCGTTGGCCTGGTATCATTGGTGAATCGACGGATGGGGCTCAGAAAGTTTGGGAAGTCGAAGAGGACACGCTACGAATGAGGGGCAGAGAAAGGATGTGTGCCGAATACATGTGCAAAGGCACATGGTCAAAGAGAACCTGGAAGGGACCAACGGAAGTTTGATGGCATTTTTACGAGGTTGTTCACGATTCACACGAGGCATAACCGCAGACTGCCAGCCACGGTGGTATCGCCAGTTTGGTCGTTTTCGATTGTGAGAAGAATGAGAAGGGCTCAGAGATTCTGGAACTTTCGTACGTCGAGATCTCAGTTGCGTCCAGAACAGCCGAAACTACACAGTCCCTGATCAAGTACCTATGGTATGCTTCAGACATTCGCAACGGCCTCTACTGTCCGTCCAATCCCGACGGTTTTGCCTATGCTGGCGCCAAGAAAGAGTTTACTCTGCTCGATGGCCTGCAAGAATTCTAGAGTGTCCTGGATCGAGCTAGAAAGCATGGTAGCGGTTGTGTCGTTGGGCATGCCGTGCGCTAAAGCGACATGGCATAGCTCTGTCGTCTTATTATAGCATCGACTTTCACGGCCTCGCGGTAGTAGACGTCGCGGAGGTAGAGAAAGCTACTGTTTACACCGCAGAGCAGGTGGGGCTGGAGCGACTGGCTCGATCTATCTATAGGGTGTCGGTCTGAGGGCCTCTGCACAACGCCGCGAATGATGCTGTCGTCACAGCTCTCGTCATGATTGCTCAAGCAAGTACATATGCACCTTGGGCAGCGTGTGATCTGAGTTGGGGGCGTACCGAGCTGGGGAAATCAGATGCCCAGTCCCCAGGCGCCTTCGTCTCTGGTTTCTACACCACCTCTAACACCAAAATCTTCGCCAGTGTCAGATGCGTTGGTCTGGAGCGACGGCCACTCTCAAGACTCGAAGATGAGCGGGTCCGACGATGGGATGCTCATTACTCGAGTGTGCCCTGAGGTGCAAGATGTACAGCCGCACGCCGTGTACTGGATGTGAAGAGAGTTTGTTATGGTGAGATGCCTTTCCGACCCTGGTGATCCAGCTCTTTCGGCGGGTCGAGAGATGTAGGACTCGCTCATACAGCTACAGCTATTGTCATGTCCTACCTGGTTATACCTTATTGACCAGTTCACTATGCTTGACGACTGCAGACGTCAACCATAGACATACACCCAATCGTGTCTTTTTGACTCCCGATCGATTTTGCACAGTTCAAAAAGTGCGGGGAGGATCGCATATTTCGGGAAGCACCAATATCGCTGTATTACGCTGCCTTTGTTGATCGCAAGCACCTTTATAGTGATCCGAGACGGCTGATGCGAGAAAAGCGTGATGTTTTGGTGTACGTGGTCGGCACGAATCAAGATGTGCAAAAAGATGAAAGCTCGACTACCACGACTGCTAGGGCTACACCAACAACGACCAAAAGAACTCAAAGAGCCAAAAATACGACGTTGGCAGGACTCGAACCTACGCTCCCGAAGGAATATGATTTCTAGTCATACGCGATAACCACTCCGCCACAACGCCTTTATGATGTTTCATACTACTTGAAATAAATCGATGAGAGAATCAAAATTTGAAAAATTCATAACGGGCTTTTTTCAATCTAGATTGAGCTCGCAGCTCGGGGATTCGGGGTGTGGGGTTGACCCAGTCATGCACAATGGACTAAGAATACCAGCACCAGATCATCATAACTTGGCAGTGGGCTGGAATGATGCTGATGAAGCCTGACTAGACCCGCGACATTCAAATACCCCTGTTTCGATATGGAGCTGGGTGCTTTCTTCAAGCTCGTACTGCCAACACAGCCTGATAGCCTGTCCGCGATCTTGAGCCTAGCCGGAAGGCACTCCACGCGCAAAATTTGGAACCTCCAAGTCCTCGCCACCACCCCCGCGCTCCTACAACAACAGATCCGCTGCCACAATTCTCTTGGTCTCTCTCATGGCCGTATCGCATCTGGTTGTATATCTCTCGGACATCGAAGCTGTAGGTCTCAGAAGATAGACCCCGACGCTGCCTTATCCGGTAGCCAATGATGACACGCCAGCCTCGACCTACACCAACATTATTGGCCCGTTCCCTCTTGGTTCATATTACTCCCCGACGCCAACAGCCATGAGCTGACCACCTGCGCATCTTCCTGCAGCACCCGGCAGTGGAATGACGAGTGAGGTCAGCAACAGTGCGCCTTCGGGTTTGTTGTACGTAGGGTTCGCCCGCGACTCTGCTCGCAAGCTTATGCAGGGCAGAAGTACCCATTCGGCGGACGAGGTCGCGCGTTCGGTGTTGGATTGAACGAGAGACATATAGTCGGGGCTTCGCCGCAGTCAGACATAAGACGAATCCCGTTGTCGCCTTTATGTTCATCTCGGTTCCGCTTGCTTGCGTTCAAAGCACTCCGTTCTGATACGTCTGCGCCGTTCTTGGTTTGTCTTTGCTGTGCGACGAAACAGCGCGACTACGAACCATGCCTCAAAACACTTCAACGCGCCTTCCGGGCGTCCCGCAACTACAGCTACACTTCACAGGCCCTGAGTACTCGCGATGGCGGCGAAGTATCAAGTTCGCGCTTCAAGCCAAGGGCACCTGGAAATACTGCAATGGAAATTGCTCAATGCCAATGCCCGAGGCTGCGGCGGCGTCACCTTCCTCTGCTCCTTCGGATCTGCAACCAAGTCTACTTGACGAGCGGAGAGACTGGGTCAGACATGACCGCGAGGCCAAGCTCGACATCTTTCTCTCCTTGTCTGAGGATGTCATGCAAGACGTTCTCGAAGTTGGACCACCGTTGCCACCTTCAAGCATGAATGCGCAAGAAATGCTGCAAACTCTCGATGAGCGCTTCGCAGTGTTCAAGTTCGAAGCATATCACCACGCGTTCTGCCACTTCCTGAACCTGCACATTGACCAGTTCCCGTCCCTGCAAGAGTTCAACCAGGAATTCACGTCTACCCTGGAAGACCTTCTCGATCATGGACATCCACTGTCGAACATCCAGGCATGCAGCGCTTACTTCTCGAAACTACGATGCACCCAAAACCCATGGGTCGCGAAAAAGCTGGCAGAATGGGATGCGCAAGACACTGAGGCTCAGTGTAGCGATCTGATGAAGGAGTCGCCGCTGTGGTCGATTATCCGCCCTCTTACGATGAAGGCCTCTCAGACCTTCCAAGTCGAATCGATACCGGAAGAGCATCTTGAGGACAGCTCTGCGTCTGACAGCGACACACCGTTAGAAGATTCTGACACCTCTACCACATCTAGCGTCTCGATACATTCGCGTCAAAACTCGAAAGCTGCCATAGACATCAGTCATGCACCAGACGTGAAAAACGAGCGCAAGGAGTCCGTTTTCAGCACACGCTCGCAAGAGATCACAATTTCGGCGAATTCTGGGGATATTGCTGAAAGTAAGAGTGAAGCACAAGGCACCGAGCCCGAAAGGCCCATCAGACCTACTATTCCAGGACGCGGAATTTCACAGCCAGAAATTCCTCTCGCAATCCTCAATAACGACCCCGAAGCCCCACTACCCGAATGGCTCGCCTCAAAGAAGAGCATCGCCCGTCCAGCACCTCAGGCTATGCTCGAGCGCCCACTGCCTCCCCTCCCAACAGAGGCGTCACGGGCCAAGGAAGATGAGCAAATCCCACTTCTAGCATCATCATTTTCAAGAAGTACCACGGAGCTATCTCTTCGCTCGACCTCATCACTTTCCAACACAAGCGAATCGTCTCCCCGCTCTGCCACACCACCTCGCTCATCCTCCCCACGCACTTCCTCCAAACGACCTTCTCAGTCCTCCCTGCGGCCCCAACCATCTACACAGACCCTTCAACTCGAAACCACACACCCAACTCTGCGGCCCGCCGATGTGCATCCGGCTCTACGTCCACCTATTTCATCGCGCAGCAATACCGCCGAATCCATACCCACACTGCAGCGTCCCACCGTCTGGCGCCGCAACACGCCAGACCGCCCATCGACATCCTCGCCCAACCTCGCAATTCCATGGCCCTCGACGCCGGATCTGAGTCGGCGCCACTCACTTAGCGATTCGGTGATCCCGGCTGAGGAAGTGGACGTAGAAAGGGAACCAGAAGTGGAAGACTGGAGTCTACCTTTACAAGGCACACGCGACTCTGCATGGGCTTATCTCTACGAGTCAAAAGGCGGATACCTCGTGAACCCACCTGCACCTTCGCTGCCGCACTCGATCAGCCCCATGAGTTCGACGTCGCCGTTACTCCCGGCGCACTCGGCACCGCAATCACTCTTGACACAATCTCTACAACGCCTCCCGAACTACGAGGACACCGTCGTTTCGACGCGCAGCAACTCTCCCACCGCGATGGTCATTTCACCAAAACTGTCCAGCAGTACTTTGCCCGCACTCACCTTCGGCCACAAGAAATCAGCCAGCACAGCCGTCGGCAGTATCATCTCGCCCGCATCCGTCAAGCCTAGCCAGACGCACAAGAAGTCCTCGTCGCTGGATTTCATGTCGCGCCTGAGCGGCGATAGCTTATTGGAAAGTAGTGAGGAGACGAGGGAACGCGAGAGGGCGCGTAAGAAGAAGAGCTGGGTGAATCTGAGCGTGAATATGAATGCTGCGATTGCGAAATTTCAAGGCGGAGGAGTGAGGGAGATTAATGCATAGCTTGTTCCTTTGTTACTTTTTTTGTTGATAGAAGTGTTGTTGCGATGCGTAGATACCCTGCTTCATTTAGAAAGAGCGAGTTGTATTAGTAGTACATATTAGTCCACACATAAGAGATCGCCTTCTGCATTGTTGTCCTCCGCCAGGAGCGCATTTGAGCTGAAGCCAGGAGGGCATTATAGATTGTGAGTGTCTTTTCGCCGAGTACGTTGGGAGTCAAAATCAATCTCACCACTACGCTGAAAGGGCAATGTTCTTGGTAACGTTCCTCCACTCGATGTGCTGGCGGACTGCATCCACGAGCCCGCGGAGCTCGAGATGACATGATTTCAAAGTAGGTTTAAAGCACCGTATGATGGCGACGATGCTAGATGTTCAAGCATGTCTTTACGCAATGACCTAGCAAGTCGTTCCTCGAGAATGTTTTGAGTTGAGATTGGACGGGGGAAGAGGGAGACTAAGACGAGATTTATTCGCAAAGTAAAGGCCTGCAGCTGAAAGCGTAAGGTTCTCGATAAACACTTTGAGACGGGGGCAAGGTCGAGGGAACACAGGTAAGTTAAGAGTATTGTAGTATGTTTAGTTCGGATGCCTGATATGTTCTGGGACAGTGTTGTTTCTGGAGCTTACGATGGATGTTATTGATACGCATTGTGACTAGCGCCAAGTGCTTGCGCAGGTGATGCTTCCAAGGTTCTGCTTTCTGGATTAATGCGCAACACCAACACCCCATTGGCAACTCCACAACCTCGCGAAGATAATTTTCGATCTTCAAAAGTTGGACGACCTCTGATGCGACAATGATCGTACCCATGTGTGCTCAGACCGATTGAGCGATTGCAATTCTTGGCACGGGCACGCATCAACCACAGATCGCAACCGCGATACCTAAACCTCCTCCATGCCCCTACGACCATTCCCATTCGCCCTTCGCGTAGGCACCGACATCTGCAATGTGTCACGAGTGCGGCGCCTGGTCGCGGGAAAATTCGAGGGTCGGTCATATCTGAACAGATTCGTTCGCAGAATCTTAACGGATCCTGAGGCCACTTACTTCTGGAACCGGTTCGGACCGCAAAGCGAGCTTCACACCAAGCTTGATGCTGTCGCTCAGTATCTTGCTGGCAGGTTTGTAACCCTCGAAATTGGGTAGAATGACGTTAATGTAAGAAAGATTCGCAGCGAAAGAAGCCATACGCAAGGCATGCGGCCACTTCGGACACTCGACGCGCGCTTTCCATCGTATCATGATACTCCCAGTCGCTTCCGACCGTCAAACTACGCACAAATCGGCTCCGCCGCAGGGCCTCATACTAGACGAGGAGCTTGATGCACACTACACAATTGTTCGGGACTTTAAGGGCCCAGCGCGGGTGCTTGTTAAGAAGCACGCTTCTGGAGTGTGTTTCGATGTTGATTCGCTAGACGGGCAGCTGTGTGAGCTCAGTATCAGTCACGATGGGGACTTCGCGACCGCTGTTGCGCTGGTGCCATTGCGCCTGGAGTCGTTATCAGATACGGAGTCTTCTGGGGCAGACGAAGTCGAATCGCCTACACAGCGAAGCGCGACGGATATGTCGGATGATCTGCGCTGAATGGTAAGGCCTCAAGATGCACTCGAGGAAGCTCTCAGTTCACGGAACGACGGAGCGCAAGCGCGATATTTGCTTCAGCCAAGGTCAAAGAGGAGGAGAGACGCTGCTACTTGCATCCCGCAGATTTTGTGGCATAATATCCAAACCCTTGCGAGAAGAAACGAAGGGAAAGACCAATGCTGACGTATCGCATCCCACGAAGCCATTCGATGCTCCACCATCAGTACCGCACAGTCGCATGCCAATGGAGCTCTGCAGCAGTAGCCGGAAACGTTAAGCGATGGTACACCGAACCATAGCCTTCTATTGCGGCGTCAAGTTCAAATTGAACTACATCAGCATAGCCTGGCTCTCAGCCAGCGCAACCGTCAATGCCTACACTGAATTTCCGATCCGTTTGTCTTCACATATATGCGAGTCGTTTGTGTTGCATCCGAATCATGTCCGCCGATTTTCCCAGCTCTCGCCTAGCCCTGCCCTCTTCTTCAGCCACTCCCCGCTCCCAGGCCAAAACAATACAAGCCTCTACTAGGTACTACTGTCACTTCCTAACGTGGTGGCCGCCTGAGTGCCACGACACTTTCGTGTGTTTCCAGCTTTTGCGACTTTTACGAGGTGCCAGCCTGTTCTTGGTAAGGCTCTAGCTTGGCGGCGGGACAAACTCCCGCTGATTGGGATCGAGCAGTGGATGCGAGCGTCTGAAAGCCTGCATCGGTATACTCCCATACGTTCACCGGTTCGCATGCTCGGTTACAATCTTGGGTTGTGTCCCACGGCGCAGGTCAGGTGTGGAGTGTAGGATGTCTCGATATGAACGGGACTTCCCTGTCATTGAGCTCAGCTGTGAGCCACTGTGTAGCACACTGCTGTTGAACTATCTACTCGTTTTCTTCATCATCCGAAGGCCGAGAATCTATAACTTTGTTGCTGAGATCGAGATCACCACGTCTCTGCTGTTTCTCTAAACATGCTCGCTCACTCCATATTCAGCTTGGCGTTGTTGCCCAGCAGCTTTGCAGCTCTTATTGCACCTTCTCCCGCTACTGTGGTCGCAAGACCATTGATCACTCCAGGACCCTCAGAGGCTGAGTTGCGCAAGAGGCAAAATGCTGCGGACTACATGGGTATCGTGCTATGGAGTGGTTCATGGATCACTCGGACATGCAGTTCTGGTATGTACGTCTGCGCACGACATCCTGAGTAGTACGTGCTAAATAGCAATGCCAGGAAACACGTACTATCAATCAGCTGGGCAGTGGGGTTGTTGCTCAGTAGGCAGAGCCGGGTGTCTGAACAACATTGCCGTCAATTGTTTCGATGGCACAATGATCTTCAAAGCTGCGTCGACGGGGACTAATCCGCTCACCAATAGCTTTATCACTCAAGCATGGTACGTTTCTCAAGGACGTGACTGTTATTGGGAAGCACGACTAAGTCTTTGTAGCACTTCTATCTGGAGCGATGCAACCGACAGATCATTCACGGTGTGCAACACGGCATACATGTACGAAAACGAAGGCGATTCCGATCCCGATGTGAACGTCGTGTGCGGCGTATCCTCCTTGAACTGGAGCTACTACCGCCAGCGGACGAACATTCCCAGTCCATCCACCCCCTCAGGGCCTACAAGTAAGATGCCCACATACGTACAAACTTCCTCGCATATTAACGCAGGTCCAAGGAAGTCCATCAGTGCCCACGCTCACCCCAGCCACAGCCACACCAACTGCAAGGCCTGAACCGACTCCTATCCCTCCTTCCGGAGGCGAAGAGAAGAAAGAGAGCAAAGCCTGGATCGCTGGTGCCGTCATCGGACCCATCGTCGGTCTCGCGCTCATCGGCCTTGGTATCTTCTTCTTCATGCGCCGCAAGAAGAACAAGAACAACCAGCATCACGTTGCGCCAGTTTCCGGCACCGTCGCTGCACCAGGAAACTCCGCATACCAGCAAAACTCATATCCAAGCAATCCAGGCTCGCCCCAACCGCCCCAGTACTATCCCAGCATGCAACAGACTGGAGGCAAGCAAGACGGGTATTATGCTGGTAGTAGTGGCCCGCAATCCCCTCTCACTTCGCAGGGTTCGCAGAGCCCGTATAGTACCGCGCCTCAGGGTTGGCAGCAGGGTGCTCAGCCGGTGTATGGTGCGCCTTCGCCGTCTATGAGTCCGCAGATGCAAGATGTGCAGCCTGCGCAGTGTACTGCGCCGAGACACTTTTCGACTGAGCTTGAGGCTGGCGGTGCGCAGGGACAGCCAGAGGTTGGGAATATGCAGCTAAATCGCTGAGGCTGTGGTGAAGGGGCGAGAACTGTGACTGGGCAATAGCTTTTCTTGATTCTCCGAAAACACACTATACACAACTACGAGAGTGCTCGTTTTTATTGTGTCAACCTTCAGGACACACTAAACGCGAAAGTCGTCGACTAGATAAACAGGAGCACCTTCGTATATATCAGACGTCTTGTCGGATGACCACGCGTACAGACTCGTTCCGTTGGTAGCTAACGTCCATCCCTGCGTAACGGGACACCCTGCGTGGCGGGACGCTACAGACAATCCTTAACACAACAAACGTAACAACGGGCTAGAGGCATACGTTACAGACTCTTGGAATGGCAGTTTTAAACTACAAAGTCTATTCCCTCTTAAAATCTTTTAAGCATAGGTTCTGCTTACGGCACAATACGACAATTTAGCTAGTCAAAGCAAGGCGGTTGCGTGACTATTATGCAGTAGGTGCGTTAATAGCTTATGCATCTTGTCTAAAGTCTGACAAAATACAGCTTGTTATACAAACATCTTATCCCGAGCACTGCACTTAAGCTTAAGAGGTTGTTATGCTGTTGTACTAATTCCAAGTCTGCCTGCTAGAAGTGCCCGATGAAGAGACCCCGCACACCAAGCTTAAAGTAGCTTGGCGGTAATCTATCGCCGCTGACGCTGAACCTGTGGCTGTGTGGCTGTGTGGCTGTGTGGCTGTACGGTGCTTTTGCTAAGCGCTAATGGACACCCCAGAAACCGGCTCGGATTGGGAGAAGGGTTGCGTTTGGGAAGCTCTGGCTGTATAGTTCATGCCAACGAACACACTCTGCTACAGTATCAGCTTCCGATACAGCCATCGTACAACTTTGAGACGCAGCGCAATGGCCAACCATAGCTAACGCAAAAGCTTGCATGCCATAGAGATAGACCATCGCGCCGCCGTCTAAGCTCAGCCCTCTTTGCAGCAGCTGTTGTGACGGTTGTGAGGAGGAGCATGTCACTTGTCATTGGTCTGGTGCTCCTTCTCAGTTTATCAAGCACCTCTTACCTCGGCTGCATCACAGACACGTCATGTAAATAGACCAGGCTGCTGCCTTGTGGAAAGCACAGCACGAGCAACATAGCAGAATGGCAGAATATAGGATATTGCATCCACCGCCACAGCTGTAGTAGTGCTAAGAGCAGGTCTAAAGAGCGTTCCAGACGTAATCAGCAGGTTGTCTCATCCCACTCTTCGTCTTTACTTATGCGCTTGACTAAAGTATGTGTCTCTCCCGCACAAGAAGCACCACTTGTCCTGCAGTCTTCGCAAACAACCCAATCTTCATTAAAACAATGTCCGCAGTGGTAGTAAAAGCCAGTTGCCCTGATACTAGAAGTACAGACGTCGCATTGCAAAGTCCCCCAATCATTACCATGATCAGGTGACACTGCTCGACCAGGCTCAATTAGTTAACTTTCTTTCAACAGGACTTCTGATACTGCTCTATGCCCTTTCTTCTTGGCTATCCAGAGTGGCGTCCGCCCGGATTTGTCGGCGACTTGAGGGTCGTAGTCATACCGGCTAATAAGTACTTGAACAGTAGAAGTCTGGCCCCCAGCTGCAGCCCACCAGAGTAGAGTCCGGTCATACGGATCTTGGAGCTGTGTGAAGTTACATTTGGAGATCAAAGGCTCGAGCACTTCAACATTCCCTGCATATGCAGCGGCATAGAGTGCGTTACCAAAGTGTCCACCCTGTGTGTCGATGTTAGCGCCCTTGTTGAGCAGCAGCTTCACCACCTGTTCGTGACCTCCTAATGAAGCTGCCTGGAGTGCATTGCCATATTTTCCACCCTGCGCATTGACTTCAGCGCCCTTGTCAAGCAGCAGCTTCACCACCTGCTCGTGACCTCCCAATGAAGCCGCCTAGAGTGTGTTGCCATATTCTCCACCCTGCGCATTGACTTCAGCGCCCTTGTTAAGCAGCAGCTTCACCACCTGCTCGTGACCTCCCAATGAAGCCGCTTGGAGTGCGTTGCCATATTCTCCACCCTGCGCGTTGACTTTGGCGCCCTTGTCAAGCAGCACCTTCACCACCTGCTCATAGCCTCCTTCTGAAGCCGCATAGAGCGCGTTGCCATAGTATCCACCCTGCGCGTTGACGTCAGCGCCCTTGTCAAGCAGTAGCTTCACCACCTTCTCGTGATCTCCT
>Ga0265780_10002861_pt1 | contig 23117 bp, 20 predicted proteins | sample P1T30metagenome_FD_192432 | JGI IMG/M metagenome (GOLD analysis project Ga0265780, IMG submission 192432) | Plant litter microbial communities from East Loma Ridge, Irvine, California - P1 T30 | ecosystem: Environmental > Terrestrial > Plant litter > Unclassified | place: USA: California... | reverse complement strand
TAGTTTCGAGCTGACGATCCTGGTCGGCGGCTCCGCCGCGCTGACCTCCTCCCTCAGCCGGGCGACGAGACCGTCCCCGGTGGCGTGCGCCGCCGCGAGGCGGACCATGTCCTGCCGCGCCTTGGCGACCGCGCCGGCCGTGGCACCGAGGTCGTCGATCCGATCGGCCTGCGCGAGCACGGTCGGATCCGGCACGAGGGCCTGCATGCGTTCGGTCGCCTCGTCGGCCAGCTTGACGGCTATCGCCTTCGCCAGTGTGGCGCGGTCGATCTCGGCCATCGTCGTCTCCGCCGCGTCCTCGCGATGAGGCGCGATGTCGACGGTCTCCGCGTGACCCGAGAGCGAGGCGAGTTGGTCCGCGAGGAGCCGCGCCGAAGGCGCGATGCGGCGTGTGCGCTCCACGCGGCTCACTTCGGCGAGGGTCTCGTCCCGCCGTCGTTGCGCGTCGTCCAGACTGGCCTGCGCCGCCGCCACCGCTGCGCGTGCGTCGAGCCACATCTTCGGTCGTAGCGACTGGTCCCGGACGGCACGCGTCTGCGTTTCGAGCTCGCGCTGGGCGATGGTGAAGGACCGCTTGCTGGACGCGCGTGGTCCCCAGATCGCGTCCGCGTCCTCCTCGATGCGCGAAAGCTCGTCCGACACGCCGGTCAGGCCGGAGCCTGCCGCGAAGAGAGCGCGCCCGAGGTCGTTGCGCGCCTCGACCATCGCCCTGCCGCCTGCGCGCAGGCCATCTTGGTCGAGACTGAAGGACAGGCCGAACGTCTCGCGCGTCTGGCCGCGCAACATCGCCAGCAGGGTGCCCTCGTCGAGTGCCCCGTCGTCCGGGCCGAGAAGCGTGCCACTGGTGCCCTTCTTGCGGCGGCAGGCGAGCGTCCCGCCGTTATCCTCGAGCACCGCCCCAACGCGCAGGAGGGAGTAGTCGTAGCGGAAATTGTAGGGGGAGCGGGTCGGGAAGCCGAAGAGCAGGTCGGACACGGCGGCCATCGAGGTGGTCTTGCCTGCCTCGTTCGCACCGTAGACGACGTGCAGGTCGGGAGCGCCCGGACGGAAGGTGAGTTCGCAGCCCTCGAAGTGGCCGTAGCGCTCGAGGGCGAGGCTGGCGAAACGCATGCTAGGCCTCGCTCGTCAGGCGCGAATTCAACGCTAGCGTCGCGGTGCGGAGAATGGAACCCCAGTCGCTGGTGGCGGCCGCATTGCGCAGCTCGCCGTCCTCGTCGGATCCGAGGGACGTCTGCGCCGCCAGGAGGAACGGGCCGAGGTCGTGCGCGAGCAGCTCGGCGAGCCCCGGGTCGGTCGGCGCGCGCGCGATCAGCTCGGTAAGGTCGTCGCCGATGACGACGTCCTGGGTCTGGCTGTCGGGGGAGACGAGCACCTTCACCTTCTCGATGAAGAGGTCGGGCGAGATGGACGCTGCGACCGCACGGGCGTCGTCGCGGAGCGAGCCCCCGCGATCGTGCATCGCGCCCGCGTCGGACGTTCGACCCGTGAGCGTTACGCGGGCCACCAGGGGGAGTCCCGTTGCACTGTCCTGCCACGCCGCCAGAAGTGCGCCGCGCATCAACGCCGGCACCGCCTCGGCCATGGCGTCAGTGCAGTCGACTTCGACTACGGTCCAGCGCAGGACGTCGAGCTCGATGCGATCGACCGCGGTGACCCGAGCGTCTTCGACGGTGACGATTACCGCGCCCTTCGGCCCAGTCTCGCGGATCGTGCGCCCCTGGATGTTGCCCGGGAACACGACGTGCGGCTCCTCGCAGACAATTTCGTGCTCGTGGACATGCCCGAGCGCCCAGTAGTCGTAGCGCTTGGACTTCAGGTCATCAAGGCTGCAGGGGGCGTATGCGGCATGCCCCTGCCGGCCGGCCAGGGCGGTGTGCAACATGCCGATATTGAAGTTGTAGCTAGCGGCCTCGGGATAGGCGAGCACCAAGTTGTCGGTAACGGCGGGCGTCGGAAAGCTCTGGCCGTGTATTGCGACCCCAAGATCTGGGAGTGTGTGCGTCTCTGGCTTCTTCGTACCGAACAGCCGCACGTTGGGCGGCCACGGCACGCTCCTCGTGATGACCGATTCCGCATCGTGGTTTCCGGCGAGGAGGAAGACCGGGATGCCGGCTTGGTCGAGCCGTCCGATCGCGCGGGCGAAATAGAGACCGGTGCTCATGTCCCGCCACTCTCCATCGAACAGGTCGCCTGCGATCAGGACGAAGTCCACACTCTCGTCGAGCGCACACTGGACGAGGTTGTCGAAGGCCGCGCGGGTTGCGCTACGGATATCCTCCTCCGGCAGTCCCTCATAGCGGGACAGGCCATGCAGGGGACTGTCGAGGTGGATATCGGCCGCATGAAGGAAGCGAAAGTCGGTCATCATGCCTTCCTGCCAAAGCGCATCAGATTACACCAGCGTCCCGACCGCCCCTGCGCGCGTGACTATCGATTGACAGGCGAAGGGACAGACCTAGCATTGCTCGATGGGGAGGGGCCTCGTTGAACGGATCATAACGGGCCGTGCCGGAACTCGGCTCCTGCCATTCGCAGGTCGCATAACAACAAGCCGGGGAGGGCTCGATGGCCTGGCCTCACAACATCAAGTGGGACCGAAAGCATGAAGGTCAGTCTCGTCGCCATTCGCAACTTCCGGAGACTGGAAAACGTGGAGATCGACCTCGAAGACCGAGAGTCGATCTTCGTCGGACCGAACAACAGCGGCAAGACATCGGCAACTGCGATATTCCGGTGTTTCCTCGGCGGTCGCGACTTTAAGATTCATGATTTCTCCGTTTCCCGAATGGCCAACTTCGACGCTTTTGTCGAGACCGGCGATAAAGCGCGTCTTCCTGCGATCACTCTGGATTTGTGGTTCACCATTGATCCCGAAAGTATTGCCTTCGGGAGGGTTTTCACGCTGCTACCGAAGCTTTCCGACTTCACGGAGCTTGGAATACGCTTCTCGTACGAGATCGACGATGCTGCCAAGCTTTGGGACCAGTACAACGCGGCCTATCCCGAGCAGGAGGACGGTAGCCGAGCAAAGGCACTGTCGCAATATCTTGCGCTAGACGGCAACCTTTCGCGACATAGCACCACCCGCTTCTTCTCGCTGGACAGACAAACAGGAGAAGGGGGCGCGACCGAAATCGTCACGAGCGAGATCGAGCCAGAGGAGGGCAAGCGACTTGTGCGGCACCTTATCCGAGTGGAGTTCGTCGACGCGCAACGCAACATCAATGACGATGACAGCAGCCGCAGCAATCGGCTTTCAGCGGCCTTTGCCGCTTTTTACCGAAAGAACCTCGAGCAGGTCGGGCATGCAGCCGACGCGCACAGCGTGATCGACAAGAACAACAGGCAGCTAACCGAGCATTACGAAAAGCAGTTTGATCCTCTCATCAAGTTGATCAAGGGCCTCGGCGTTCCCTCTATTAACGACCGCGAGCTGCGAATTATCTCGTCGCTTAGCCCGGAAACGGCTCTACGCGGCAGCACAGAGCTGCTTTATGTCGATCCAAGCCGGCAGCATGAATTGCCCGAGCTCTATAATGGACTCGGCTTCAAAAACCTCATCTACATGGCGATTCAAGCTCGGCACTTTCACTCGCAGTGGGTTATGACCGCTGAGAATCGCCCTTTGTGCCTGATGATTTTCATCGAGGAGCCTGAAGTCCATCTGCACGCTCAGGTGCAGCAGACATTCATTTCAAACATCTGGCAGGTAATCAATCAATCGGCCCAAGCGGCGGGTGAACCGAGCCTCGTGCCGCAGCTCGTCGTGACCACCCATTCCTCTCATATCATGGAAGCGGTGCCTTTCGAGAAGGTCCGCTATTTTCAGCGCTGTCATGTAGCGGGGGAAACCGCCGCCACGGGAATTCGCAATGCCTCGGCCGTGCGCAGCCTCCGCGCCTTCCAGCCCGAGGCTGAGACGATCGACGGCAAGCTTATCTCGCCTTCCGAATCGCTGGCGTTCCTTAAGCGCTATCTGCGTCTTACCCATTGCGATCTGTTTTTCGCCGATGCCGCGATTCTCGTGGAAGGCGCCGTCGAGAAGCTTCTGATGGCGGCCATGATCGAGAGTTCAGCGGTGCGCCTACGGACCACCTACCTGACAGTCTTGGAAGTAGGAGGTGCCTACGCTCATCGCTTCGAGGGGCTGCTAAGCTTTCTGCACATTCCATACCTGGTGATCACCGATCTCGATTCTGTTGTACCAACCGGTTATCCGAAGGCGTGTCGCGCCGATGTCGCTGGCGCGCGTACCTCGAATGCGTCACTCAAGAAGTTGTGTGGTAAATCGACGGTCGCCGAGCTGATCGCGCTTACATCCGACGAGAAGAAGCACGTGGCCAAAGATCGGTGTATTGCGTTTCAGACCGATGTCACTGTCACCGAGGGTACCAGCCAGCAAGAGTTGCGGCCCCGCACCTTGGAAGAAGCGATTGTTTACGAAAACTTCAAGCTGGTGCGAGCCGGAACGCTCTCGATCGATGCTGCGATCCGAGCCCCGCTCGATGAGGCGTATCAGGACGTCTACGATCGGATCCGGTCGGACAGTTTCAAAAAGACTGACTTTGCCATGGACGTACTCGCCTGTGACAAGGAGTGGATCGTTCCTGAATATATTGCCGAGGGTCTCCGCTGGCTTGAGGAAAGGCTCTGCCCACCTCTCGCCAATGCATCGGCCGCCGCCGTTGCTGTCGCAGCGGTGGTCTAGCATGGGCAGCCGCGTTGAAAGCGAAGCAGATCTTGTCGTTCGTCAGTGTCTCGACGATCGTCGCAGCTTTGCGATGGTCGCGGGCGCCGGCTCGGGCAAAACGAGCTCCCTTGTCGAGGCCCTCGGGCGGGTGCGCGAGCGTGAGGGTGCGGCACTCCGGCGCCAGGGGCAGCGCATTGCGTGTATTACCTTCACGAAGCGCGCGGTCGAAGTGATCAAGACGCGGCTCGGCTTCGACGACCTCTATATGGTTTCCACCCTTCACGGGTTTTTGTGGGGCCAGGTCGGACGGTTCAACGACAACATCCGTGAGGCGCTTGTTGAAAGCCGCCTTCCCGCCCTGATCGAGAAGGCAAAGGCGGAGGATAAGGGCGGCAAGAGTAAAACTGCCCTGAAAGCGCGCGCCAAGGTCGAGCGCCTCTCTGCTGCACTCGACAAGCTGCCGTCGATTTCAACCTTTGAGTATGCCGACACCAAGTTCAGCGACTATGGTGAAGGTAAGATTGGTCACGACGATGTGATCGAGATCGCCGCTTACCTTTTCGCGAACAACGCGACATTCCGGCGAATTACTGGCCTGCGCTTTCCCTATATATTTGTCGATGAAGCACAGGACACTTTCGAAGGTATTGTTGCTGGACTCAACCTGGTTTGTGCCGGCATTGGCCTGCCGCTTATCGGGTACTTCGGTGATCCCTGGCAGCAGATCTATGATCGCAGTGCCGGAGCCTTTTCGCCGCCTGAAGGCGGCAAAATCATTACCAAGACTGAAAACTTTCGCTGTTCCAAGAGTGTGATCCGCCTTCTCAATGCCTATCGGCGTGATGTCGAGCAGTATGCTGCCGGTGATAACAAGGCGCGGGAGGGAAGCGTAGAGTTCCTGCTAGTAAAGGCAGAAGAACCCAGTGAACCACGCAAACGGTACAGCGACGATCAGATCGAGCGCGCGTTGGCACGGATGGATGCGGCAGTCGCCGGCTGGGGCTGGAGCGGCCACACCGACGTCATGCGGCTCTTTCTTGCTCGCCAGATGATCGCCAGACGCCTCGGCTTCGCTAAGCTCAACAAGCTGTTTACAGGAACGTTCGCCTCCTCCCGAGCCGAGGAAGCGTTCGAGGCCGGCGACCACTTCCTGATCAAGCCCCTTCTAAAGACGCTTTGCCCGCTCATCCTGGCAAGGGGGCAAAATGACGGTCGCAAGGTTGTAGACATCCTGAGACGGGAAAGCCCGGCGTTTGCAGTCGACGGTCGGAACGCCGCGAAGTCGCTGAAGTCGATGATTGAGACCTCGGCAGCGTTGGTGGAGCAACTGCATGCCCTCTGGAACACGGAGACGGTGGGTGAAATTCTTCGCTTCTGCGTTGAGAAACAGATCATCTTAGCGTCGGATAAGCTACGCGATCATCTTGCTCGGTCGCCTCGAGAAGAAATCTACAACGAGGATCTGCACAGCCTCGATAAGGGCGACTGGCTCGCCGACGCCTTCTTTTCTATGCCCACGCAGCAGATCACTCGCTACGCCGACTTCATTCAGAGCAACACTGCATACAGCACCCAACATGGGGTGAAAGGCGAAGAATATAATAAGGTTATGGTCGTCTACGATGACGTTGAAGCTTCTTGGAACGCGTATAACTTCAGCAAGACCTTGACTCCGGCGACAGCCGGGGAACCGACTGAGCGGCAGCGGGACCAGACGTCAAAACTGGCCTACGTCTCCTTTTCACGGGCGATGGAAGATCTCCGCGTTCTGATGTTCACGAGCGACCCGGAGGCGTCACGCGCTGAGCTTATTGCCAACGAACTGCTGTCCCCCGAGCAGATCCAGGTGATGATATGACGTTTGCTCTCGCGCGCGCTGGCACATCGCTTGGCCTCGACCTTTGGCGAGGGCCCGGTGATTATTAACGCGGCAGGCAATCGCGTGAAGCATGCAACGGCATCGTCGCGCGTTGCTTCGGCTTGCACGGTGCTTACAAACTATAGGTGTGCCGGCAATAACGCCCGCCACTCGCTCATCAGGATTAGCGTTCCTCCAACAGTCTCGCCTTGATTGACGAGCTCCAGATCGCCGACCGGCACCGCGTCGTCCCACCGGAACTGCTGCGAGAGGTAGGATAGCGCGGCGCGTTTATAGGCGGTGTCAAGATTGTCGAGCTGATCGCCCTTGGTTTCCAGAACCGTGATGCGTTTGGCCTCCCCGTCGCGCTGAACGGCGAAGATAAAATCGGGATAGATCTTGGCCTTCCTCCAACCCTGGATGCCGTACTGTGTCTTTGCCACGTTGCGATGCCACCAAGTCAGCGCCCCCTCGCCGTCGAGGTAGACCGCGACATCCTTTTCGTCGGTGTTGAAGTCGGCCTCGTAGACCGGGGCGAACAAGCTCTTTTCTAGCGGGCCGCCGGTCCGGCTCACCACCTGGCGCGCGTTTTCGGAAAGCGTGGTTTCCTCGGTCATCGGCATGCGCCAGTTCCTGCCGTCAAGACGCAACCTGAACTGAATACGGCCCGCTTCGACCTCGGCTTTGAATCTGGCCTCCGCAAATACGGCGCGCGCCATGTCGAGCCCCTTCCTGAGCTCATCGACGATCAGGGTGGCCAGCCTGCCCAGCTTGTCCGCGTTGAATCCGCGGGCATCCAGTGCCGCGATCATGGACCCGACGATTTCGCGCCCGACGAAGGGGTTCTGGACGATGTCCGATATCATCCGAGCGGCGTGCGCGGGGTCGAACGCCATTTCCTCCGTATTCAAGGCGACCGTCTCGCCGACGAACAGCTCCTCGCCGTCCTCCGACAGGCTAATGCGCTGCAGTTGGCTCTCGGCGGCCTGCGCGTTCTCAGGCAGGCCGTCCGCAATGGGCTTGGCGTCGAAGCCGCGCCAGTCGATGGCGGACAGGATATCGGCGTCGTAGTCGAGCTCCCTGATCTCGCCGTTGGAAACCGACATCACCTTCGGCAAGTATATTTCGGTGGACGCGAACACATGGCGCCGATCAATCCTACGGTACGTCTTGCCCGAGGCCTCCTCATCGTCCTGCGAGGTGCGAAGCACGAAGTCACCGAGCCCGCCCTTCTGCAGGCCGCCCTTGATCGCGCTGACAACGGAAGCGGTACTGGCGTGATGCGTGACGACATAGCATTCGTCGAGCGCCTCGTTCCCGGTTTTAAGCGCGTCCGGCTGCCGGAGAACCCGGCCGACCAGCTGCGTCATGGCCTTGAGGTTGGTGCTGGCCGACAGGCTGCAAAGCACATAGGCGAACGGGCAATCCCAGCCCTCCTGGAGCGCCTGCTTGGTGATGATGGCGCGTACCCGGTTGGTCGGCGACATCAGGTCTTGGTTCTCAGGCCCTTTGAGATCGTTCTGCTGCGCGGTCTTGATCGCGATCTCGGTCTGGTCGAAGCCGGAGGTCAGTAGCCATTCCTTGACGTCCTCGGCGTGGATGTGCCCGCTTTCGCGCTGGTCTTCGCCTGTGCGCTCGACCTGGACCAGCATGATCGGCCGGATGTACCTGTTCGTGTCGGCCCGAAGCCGCTGCGCTTCCGCGGCTAGAATATCGAGCTTGGCGACAGCCGCAGCAAGCGTCGCCTTCCAGTCGTCGCCCTGCCGGGGATCGAGGTTGAGCGGCATCTTAAGCATGCCCTCGCGATCCAGCTCCCGGCCCGTGACCTCAACGAGCAAATTGGCATAGCGGGCATCGCGCGGGTTCGCCCCGCCCCTCGGCTGTAAGTCCTGCGGCGTGGCCGTCAGTTCAAGTACGAAGCAGGGGTTGAAACCATAGATCGTGCCGAAGGCGAGATCGGTGATAGCCCGGTGACCCTCGTCCAACACGATCATCGGCCGGATGATACGAAGCGCGTTTCCAAGCGAGTCCTTCACCAGCGGGAACATGCCCTGGTAGGCGGCAAGGTTGGGCGTCTGATCAAGCGCGGCCTGGTGGGCCTGCTGCTCGCCTTCCGGCGGGAAGAACCCGTGGATGTCGCCTCGATCCTTGAACATCGTCAACGAACTTTGGGTCTCGCGGTTGGCGGACCACAGCATCAGGATCATGACGCACAGATTGCCTTCGACGTCCCTTGCATCGAGGCTATCGCCCTTCTCTAGGATCTTGACGCGGTTCGCCGACGCCCGCTCTAGCGCCTGCCGGTACGGATGCTCACTATCGCGGAGGTGTTTAAGGGTCTGGGTGTAGATCGCCTCGTTCGGCACCAGCCAAAGCACCAGACCGGTATTGCGGCCCAGATACCGGCCCATTACGCGTGAAACCGCAGAGACCGCCAGCCAGGTCTTGCCGCCGCCGGTAGGCACCTTGAGGACGATGTTTGGAACCGGCCGGCCGCATCCGTCGAGCCGCCCTGAGAACGGAATCGCGGCTCGCGAGGCCGGAAGTTTGCCAGCCTCCTTGAGCGTCTCCCATGCCTCCCTTGTGAAGTCCGGCACAGCAATGCCCAGCGAGGGGTCCTGCGCTGCCACCACGGCGACCCTGTCGGCCCGCGCCTTTTTCTCCTTCAGCGTGTCGAGATAGGCGTCGATCGCGCTGAAGACGCGATCCTGATATTCGAGCTCCCGGAGCATTGGTCAGCTCCGGTCTATGCGGTAAAGGGCGAAGGGCAGCGGCACGAACTCAACCTTCAGGCCCTGCTCAACCAGCATCTTCTGGCTGACATAGCGCGCCGGTGCGAAAATGAGGTGGCGTCGATCGGGTGCGGACTCCGCGATTGTCCGCGCACGCGCCAAGGTCAGGGCCGCATCGGGCGATTTCAGCCAGTCCAGATCGGGTTTGTAGATTAGCCAGACCTGCTGGCCACCGGCCTCACCTATGAAGTATGCGTCCTCGTCGACCCTTGCAGGGTCAAACGCACGGCTCGTCGCCATGTGAAAGAGGACGCCGCCCAGCCCAACATAGGACGGCAGCGTCTCCCCGGTCAGTAGCTTGTCGAGCTCGATCGGCTCGCCGAGCGTGCAGTAGGTGAACCCGCCACCAAGGCCCTCAGCCTCCTCGGCGCAGGCTTTCTCGCCCGTGACGATCAGCTCGCCATCTTTCATTTCTTTCTTGATGGCATCATATTCGTGCCCGTGAAGATTCTCGATGGCGCTGACGGCATCGAGAATCTTGTCGGCCTTGTTCAGCCTCGCCCAGGTCAGCGATTGCCGATAAAGCTCGGTACGCTGAACACCTTTGAACTTGTAGCCGTCGACGACGCGCCGGATACGCTCCGCCGTCAGCTTGTCCGCATACTCCTCCATCTCGACGAGGATGAACTTGCGTTTGCCGTCGTCGCGCTCGTTGGCCGCCAGCACGGCGTGACCCGTGGTGCCGGACCCCGCGAACGAGTCCAGCACGATCGAGCCCGGCCCGGTGGCGATTGCGATAACGCGCTCGATCAGCGGCACGGTTTTCGGGGCATGAATGGCGAGGTCGCCTTCGTCATACTCGCTGAAAATTTCGAGCAGCTGCTTCTTCGAGTCCTCTGTGGTGCCGACCTCACTCGCCGGCCACAACGTCATAGGAACCAGCCCCTTCGCGTCCTGCGGGAATTGCTTGATCCGGGGCTTGCCGTTACCCTCCTTCGGCCAATACACCATATTGTCGGCCAGCAGCCGCTTGAACTCGGGCTCAGTTGCGCCCCAGCAGCGTCCTTTTGGCGCCTTATGCTCCACCCCGGTAGGCGTGGTAATCGTGTAGATCTGATTGTCCCGGCTGCCCTGCGCCGAAAACGGGATCGAAGCCCAGATGCCGCGCGGGTCCTTATCCGGATTGCTGTACCCGCCTTCCGTTGGTGCCAGCAAGTTGCGCCGCAGCTTCCAGGTATCTTTAAGCGCCTTCGAATAAAGCAGGATATGGTCGAAACTGGGTGACAATACGGCTCGGTTTTCGCGCGACGTCCGCTTCTGCCATGCAAGCTGGCCGACGAAGGAGTCCTCGCCGAAGATCTCGTCGAGCATAGCACGCGCGCGATGGACCTCGTTGTCGTCCAGCGTGATCCAAATGCTGCCATTCTCGCTTAGCATCTCGTGCAGCAGGCGCAGGCGCGGCCACATCATGGTACACCATTTGTCGTGCCGCAGCCCGTCCTCCGTGCCGATGGCGTTGGCCGCCATCCACTCCTGGATCATGGGCGCGTTGACGTTGTCATTGTAGCGCCAGCCCTCGTTCCCGGTATTGTAGGGCGGATCGATGAAGATGCAGTCCACCTTGCCGGCGTAAAGCGGTAACAGGGCCTTGAGCGCGAGCAGATTGTCGCCGTGAATAACCAGATTGCCGTCGAACGCCACCGGGCCAATTCCCTTATCCTCGTGCGGCACGAGAGGGCGGAAGGGCACCGCGAGATGGTGGTTGTAGACGAACTCTTTGCCCTTGAAGGTGATTTCCGTCATTGATTCAGCCCAAGATTCCCAAATGCGTCTTGCCGACGCGATCGAGCGCTGATTGGGCATAGCGGCGTCGTGCGCAAGGCTTGGTGTCCGTGAAGTGGGCTTCTTCGGACACCATGCATCGCTTTCGAGGCGATTGACAGCGAAGCGGGTCGCCCGCCACGGTTCATCGAGCAGCAGGGAGCGGATCGTGTCGAAGAAAATCAGTGGTGCCGAATACGCTCTCTCAAAGATCTTCTCGTCCGACTTCGAGTACGTAATTCCATCCTACCAGCGACCATACGCCTGGACGCCCGACCAGGCTGGCGAGCTTTTTGACGACCTTATCGCCTTTTTTCAAGCCGAGCAGGAGGAAGGCTACTTCCTTGGAAGCATCGTGCTGATCAAGTCGGAAGACAGTGCCTACTCCCAGGTAATCGACGGCCAGCAGCGCCTGACGACGCTTACCATCCTGCTCGCCGCCATGGCCTGTGCGAACGGGGGCGAAGACAAGGATGAGCTCCGCGACTACATCCTCGAACCGGGCAAGAAGATGGAGGGAATCCTCCCAAAACCCCGCTTGTCGCTGCGCGACCGCGACCGGGCTTTCTTCGCCAAGTACATCCAGGGCCTGAAGCTGGACGAGCTTATCGATCTCGACCCGTCCTCGCTTGACAACGAATCCCAGGTGAACATCCGCGCTAACGCCAGGCATTTCGCCCAAGCGGTCGCGGACGCACTTCCGACGCCGGAGAGGCTCCGCGAGTTCGTCACCTTCCTCCTGACGCGGTGCTACCTCGTTGCCGTATCCACCTCAAGCCAGGAATCCGCGTTCCGCGTATTCGCGGTGATGAACAGTCGCGGCCTCGACCTCCAGCCGACCGATATTATTAAGGCTGACATTATCGGCAAGCTGAAGAGCGAGACCGATCGGGGGGTATATAACGACAAATGGGAAGAGATGGAGGTCGAGCTTACCCGCGAGGGCTTCCGGGACCTCTTCACGTACATCCGCATGATCTACGCGAAAGAGAAGGCGAAGCGGATACTGCTGGAGGAGTTTCGCGCCCACGTCCTTCCAAAGAACCCGGACCCGAAGGCCTTCATCGACGACGTGCTCGAGCCATTCGCCGACGCTTTGGATGACATCCGAAACGCCTCGTATGCGGCGACGTCCCATGCCGAGGACGTGAACTATTACATCAGGTGGCTGCAGAGGATCGATAATTCCGACTGGATCCCTCCCGCGATGCTGTATTTAAAGGAGCAGCGGAACAAGCCTAAGCGGGTCGCACGCTTCTTCGAGCTGCTAGAAAGGCTCGCCGCGTTCATGCACATCTGTCGCTGGAACGTGAACAGTCGGATCGAGGTATATGCGGAGCTGATTAACGACATTCAGACGGGCGCCGAGCCGGACGACATGGCGCAGTTCGAATTCACCGAAGACGACTACGAGGCGTTCCGCGACGCGCTGGACGGCAACATATACGAACTGACGCCGCGCCGCCGAAATTACCTGATCCTGCGGCTCGACTCCTTCATCTCGGACGGAGCCGCGACGTACGATCCGTCGATCCTGACGATCGAACACGTGCTGCCGCAGACCGTGCCAGCAAGCAGCGAGTGGAAGACTTGGTGGCCGGATGCATCCGAACGCAAGGCGTGGGTGCATCGCCTCGCCAATCTAGTCCCGCTCAACAAGAAGAAGAACTCGTCGGCTCAAAACTTTGAGTTCGGCCCGAAGTGCGAGATCTATTTTTCAGGGACCAAGAACGTCTCATCCTATGCGCTGACCAGCCAAGTCATAGCACAGGATGAATGGACGCCAGATGTGGTAGAGGCGCGACAGCAGCAGCTCCTTGAGGTACTCTACGAGAAATGGGCCATCGAAGGCGGGTAGGGACGAGCGGGATTCAAGCGTTCCACACTTATCAATTCGCGCCGCCTAACTTACAGGAAGCCCTCACCCGCGTGCTCCCGAAACCGTTCGTGATCGCGCACATACTCGGCCACCATTTCCAGCGACGAGTGCCGGCTGTGCTCTTTCATCTTGAACAGGTTGGCGTTCTGCCGCCCCGCCTCGGTCAGGAACCCGGCGCGCAGCGAGTGGCCTGAAAACAGTTCGGGCGGATAGCCGGCCGCGACCGCGGCCGCCTTAACGACCAGCGCGACGCCTTGTGCGCTCATTGCGACATCGCAGAGCCGTCCCTGCGGCGTTAGCTTACGGAACACCGGGCCGCTCGTAATGCCTGCCTGTTCTAGCCAGGCGCGGTAGTGGCGCACCGGCTCGAGCCGGCGTCCATCAGGTATCGCGACGGTGTGACCCTTGCCCTCCTGGTCGGTCTTCGACGCCGCGATCCGAACCAGCAGTCCGCGACTGTCCTCACTTACATGCCCGACCGTTATCGCCACCAGCTCGGAACGCCGGAAGGCGCCCGCCATCCCGATCGCGAGCAACGCGCGGTCGCGGTAGCCGCGCAGATCGCTGTCGACGATCGCGCGCACCATGTCGCGCAGCACGTCACCGTCGGCCGGACGCTTCTTGCCCGGCAGCTCGCCGCGCTTGTCCTTGCGGATCCCGCGCATCGCGCGCTCGAGGCGCGACGCGTCGGGCTGGGACGTCGGCGGCTCGACGTCTGCCGCGCGGTGGGCGAACACGATCGCGGCGAGGCGCCGGCCGATCGTCGCGCGGCCGAGCGGCACCGGCTCTTTGCGCGGCAGCACTGTGCCGCGCTTCGTGCGGCGAAGTTCCTGTGGACTGAACCCACTTTCGGCGAGCAGCGTCAGGAACGCAGCAACCGTCGCCGGCGTTGCGGGCAGCGGGCGATAGCCGCTCTCCTGGCACCACGCGCAAAACAGCCGCCAGTCCGACTTGTAGGCGCGCAGGGTCGCGTCGGCAGACGCCCGGCTGACATAGTCGTCGACGCGCTCGCGATCCTTGGGGGCGAGCTGCGGGAGATAGGGTTCAAGCGACTGGACCCGATCAACAACGACCAGCGCGTCAGCCACGATCGCGTCCAGGTCCGCGCGGTCGACGCGAGCCGCATCATCAATGTCATCATCGGGCAAGCCGACCTCCTGCGCCGCTCGTTCATCCAACCGGCCGGTGAGTAAGACCGCTCGGAATCTAGGAAACGGGCTAACCGATCATCGGAATCTGCGCCAGCAGTAATTAGCGGGAATCAGCGTTATCGCTAATTACGGAGCTTGGCATGTAATGTTCGGTGGGGACCCGGAGAATGAGTTTTGCGACACGGTGCGCCGCAAACGCTGACCCGTTCCTTTTTTCGATCTACATCGGTCGTATAGGTTCAAGGACACCCTCAAACGTACGTAGGCGGATCCACGATGAGCAATGTTGATCTAGCAGAGATGCGAAGGCAGATCCGCTCGATGACGTTTGAACGCGGCACGCCAGATGAAATCGCACTTTGGCGTGACGATTTGGCGGAAGCGCGCGCGAACCTCGTCATCGAGGGGCTTGCACCGACGGCAGATGACGATGATCTGTTTGCAATGATGCTTGACGAGGGCGTTCCACCGAGATTGATGCCAACCCTTATATTACAGCTTTACCAGCAGGGCAGCCGAAGCTGAGTTCGTTCGTTCAGCCCGCAAGAAGGTATTCAGCCTGAACCGGAATTTCCGAGGGTTCTGCAGGCGGCGACTGAATTTTGGCTTTGCAACTCCATCCTCCTTCCAACCTGCCCGCGATCTTCGGCAGATCGCTCATGTTGCGGCTACAGTCCGCTTTGAGCGCAATGCCGGTTGATCACGATCGGTCGTCGAAAGCACGAAAACGCATCGTTTTGCCTGACATCTACTGAGGTGCGTCTCGCGTGTGGGCATTCCGGTTCGTGCTTTCGCCGACCGATGACCTGCACGCTGCGGGAAGTCGCACACCGAGCGTGGGCGAGACCGGGGCCGCCCATACGACAGCCCCGGTCTGCTAGTACCCTTTCGGGAAACGGACACGCTTGATAAGCGGCCGCGGGTATGGCGTGTCTAGAGACCGTAGGGAAAAGAGCAACTGCCTCGCTGGTGCCTGTTAATCGGGCTTCGATAGAGCAGGTGTGCCACGTGGCACACCTTTCGTCAGCGCGAGCGACGAAGTATATTCGAGCTATGGCAAAGACCCAGCCTACCACGACGAGCACCGCGGTTCGCGACCCAAAGACGGGTAATTTTCAGACTGTGCGCGGTGTAGGTGCGCTCAAAGGCCGCCTTACATTGGACAGGGGCGTCGATCTTACCAAACCGATCGCGTCGCAGGTGATGAAGGCGGCAGATCCCGCAAGAACGCTACGCAGAACCTTTGAGACGCCCTGGCGAGGAGGATAGCGCACGTTCCCGGGTGGACGACAGTGCGAAAGGGTGCGCTGTCGGCACATTCGAGGAATAAGGCGAGGCCTGCCTATCGACCGGCGCTCACGGATCGCGCGCGCCGTGCCAAAGGCTTCCAGACGCGCACAGCGGTCGAGCGGCTTTCAACTTTTAATTGAAGCCTCATGCGCACCCGCATATATCGGATGCAACATGGCCGCCCCCTCTGTTGCCGCTGGCATCAAGGGGCAGCCTTCGTCATATCTGGGCCGGATGCTTCAGCCCTACCCCAAACACCATCTCAGTTTTACCGATCAGATCGTGCCGCCATCGCCAAGTGCGACGGCCGTCTTCCCGACACGCTGGTGAGCTGGATCAAGACGCTCGCGTTCGTGCGCAACATCAGCGCGCATCCCGCCCGTCTGTGGAACGCAGGCGTCATCAATCAGCCGTTGGTGCCCAAGCCGTTCGAGGCACCGCATCTCGTGGATATTGGTAGCGATCTGGAGCGGCGCACGCGTGTCTATGGTGCCGCGGCCGTAGCCAGCTGTTTCGTCAGGCGGATCAATCCTGTGACATCCTGGCCGTCCCGCATGAAGGGGCATTGGCAGGCGTTCCCGGTGATGCCGTTCGCAAGTCCCATCCAAGGCTGTTTCCTGACGGGGTGGGACGCAGAAGCGATCGGGGCCTGATCTACGAGCCCGCGGGCGCGACCTTGCCGGGCACGGCTATCCCCGCATTACCCGGCGCGGCATCCTTTCGCGCCATTGGGACCAAGGTGCCGTCGTCGGCGAGTTCCGGGGCAGGCGCGGCAGCTTCCGCGTCGACCAGCCCCGAAATCGCGCGCCGCTCCCCCGCAAAGCGGGCGAGCGGCGTTGTCATGCTATACTTGACGTGCGGTCGCGATGCTCGACAGATCCGTTGCGGTGTCGATCGGCACGCCGGCCTCCTTCCGTTCCGAGTAGCGATCGACGAGCTGGACCGCATGAGGGCGCAGTAGCACAGTGAACCGCACCAGTTCCTCCATCACGTCGACGATCCGGTCATAGTAGCTGGACGGCTTCATGCGCCCGGCATCGTCAAACTCGTTGAACGCCTTGGCAACGCTCGACTGGTTCGGGATCGTGACCATCCGCATCCAGCGGCCCAACACGCGCAGCGTGTTGACGCTGTTGAACGACTGCGACCCCGCCGACACCTGCATGACCGCCAGCGTGCGCCCCTGCGTCGGTCGCATCCCGCCCATCGACAACGGCAGATGATCGATTTGCAGCTTCATGATTCCGGTGATCTGGCCGTGCCGTTCGGGGCTGCACCACACCTGTCCTTCCGACCATAGCGACAACTCTCGCAGCTCGTGGACAGCCGGATGATCGTCGCCGACGTGTTGGTCAGGAAGCGGCAGGGTGGACGGATCGAAGATGCGCGTCTCACACCCGAAGAATTGCAGCAGCCGCGCCGCTTCCTCGACACACAGCCGCGAGAATGACCGCTCGCGCAGGGAACCGTAGAGCAGAAGGATTCGTGGCGGCGGATTACCCGCGCCGAGGCCGAGAGCAGGTCGTTCGATCGCATAGCGTCGATCGAGCGCGGGCAGATCATAGGGGTCGAATAGTGTTCGAACAGGCATCAGGCGGTTCGCGGTCCCAAGAGGATGACACAGGTGCCGATCAGACAGAGCGCCGCTCCACCGACATCCCAGCGGTCTGGCCGCACGCCTTCGACGGCCCCGAGCCAGGCTAGCGATGCGCAGATGTAAATGCCGCCGTAAGCGGCATACGCCCGTCCCGCGGCATCGCTGTCCACGCGGGTCAGGAGCCATGCGAACAGGATCAGTGAGGCGATGCCGGGGGCAAGCCAAAAGGGTGACTTTCCCATGCGAAGCCATGCCCAGAAGGCAAAGCATCCGCCAATTTCGGCAAGCGCCGCGCCGATGTAGATCAGGGCTGTCATCCGATCGTGATCCTCAATGCCAGGGCGGCAAGCGTGACCAGCAGTACCGGCACGGTCAGCGTGACACCGACACGGAAGTAATAACCCCATCCGATCCGCACACCCTTCTGCCCGAGGACGTGAAGCCATAACAGCGTCGCGAGCGAGCCGATCGGCGTCAGCTTGGGGCCGAGATCACAGCCGATCACATTGGCGTAGATCATCGCTTCCTTGATCGCGCCCGTGGCGTGGGTGGCGTCGATCGAGAGCGCGCCTACCAGCACGGTCGGCATGTTGTTCATCACCGACGACAGGACGGCCGCGATCACGCCCGTACCCAGCGCCGCGCCCCACACGCCACCTTGCGCCGTGCGATTGAGCAGCGCTGCCAGATGATCGGTCAGGCCGGCGTTCCGCAGGCCATAGACGACGAGATACATGCCGAGCGAGAAGATCACGACCTGCCAGGGCGCGCCGCGAAGCACCTTGCGGGTTTGGATCACATGGCCGCGCCCCGCGATCACCAGCAGCAGTATCGCGCCGGCAGCGGCGACGGCGCTGACCGGCACGCCAAGCGGTTCGAGCAGGAAGAAGCCGGCGAGCAACAGCGCCAACACGATCCATCCGGCGCGGAAGGTCGCGACGTCACGGATCGCTTCGCCGGGCGCACGCAGCGCGCCTACGTCATAGTCTTCCGGTAAGTCGCGCCGGAAGAACAGCAGCAGCGCGCCCAGCGTGGCGGCGATCGACACCAGATCGACCGGCACCATCACGGACGCATATGTGCCGAACCCGATCTTGAAGAAGTCGGCCGACACGATGTTGACGAGGTTCGAGACGACCAGCGGCAGGCTGGCCGTGTCGGCGATGAACCCGGCCGCCATGACGAAGGCCAGCGTCGCCTTGTCCTTGAAGCCCAGCGCCCGCAGCATGGCGATGACGATCGGCGTCAGGATCAGCGCCGCGCCATCGTTGGCGAACAGCGCGGACACCGCCGCGCCGAGCAGCACGATCAGGACGAACAAGCGGCGACCATGCCCCCTGCCCCAGCGCGCGACGTGGAGCGCCGCCCATTCGAAGAATCCGGCTTCATCGAGCAGCAGGCTGATGACGATGATCGCGACGAACGCGGCAGTCGCGTTCCAGACGATGCCCCACACGACCGGCACGTCGGACAACGTGACGACGCCCGCGAGCAGCGCCACGACGGCACCGCCCAGCGCGCTCCACCCGATCCCGAGGCCCTTGGGTTGCCATATGACGAGCGCGATCGTGGCGATGAAGATCAGAACGGCAAGGAGCATCAGGCGACGCGCTGGCCCGAGGCGTCGACCACCTGTTGTCCGTCTTCCTTCGCGAATGCGCCGAGATGATCGCCCGGCAGTAGATCGAGCACGGCTTCGGAAGGCCGGCACAGCTTCACGCCGAGCGGGGAGACGACCAGCGGCCGGTTGATGAGGATCGGGTGCGTCATCATCGCATCCACCAGCGCGTCGTCGGACAGCGACGTGTCGTTCAGGCCAAGCTCCGCATAGGGCGTGCCCTTCTCGCGCAGCAGCTCGCGGGGCGTCATGCCGGCGCGGTCGATCAGCTCGACCAATAGCGCGCGAGCTGGCGGGGTTTTCAAATACTCCACGACATGCGGCTCGATGCCGGCATTGCGGATAAGGCCGAGCGTGTTGCGCGACGTGCCGCATTCGGGGTTGTGATAGATGACGATGTCGACGGCCACGGGGCGTCCTTTCAGCAACAGGGGGTAAGCTCGGCGATCAGCGGGGCGCACAGCTCCGCACTACCGGCGCAGCAATCCTTGACGAGGAACAGTGTGAGCGCGCGCAGGCCACCCAGATCTGCACGGTAGATGATTGAGCGGCTATGCCGTTCGGATCGTACCAGTCCGCCACGGGCCAGAATGGCGAGGTGTGCGGACATGGTGTTTTGCGGCACTTCGAGTTGGCGGGCAATTTCGCCCGCCGCCAAGCCATCCGGCTCGTGGCGCACCAACAGGCGAAACACGTCTAGACGTGTCCCTTGTGCGAGCGCACCGAGTGCTGAGATTGCCGATTCGTTTTCCATATATCCAACATAGCGGATATCAATGGCAGTGAAAGTCTCGCCGTGACATTCGGTACGAACCGCTACCTGCGATGCAGGGCGATCATCAAAGCTGCGGAAGGACGAGATCGCTGGTCGTGATGACGTTCGGCTTCGTGCTGAGCCGTGTCACCAATATTTCGAGATTGCTCGGAACTGTTCCACTGCGGCCTTGGTCCCTTCGCCCTCTTCTGCGTGGACAAGGCAATGATCGATATGGTCGTTGATGAGCGCGCGCTTGGCGCTGGCGATAGCATTCTCGACCGCCTGAAGCTGCTGCGCGATGTCGACGCACGGGCGCTCCTCCTCGATCATGCTGACGATGCTCCGAAGGTGGCCGTTCGCACGGTTCAGCCGCTTGATGATGGCAGGATGACTGGAATGATCGCTGTGGGCCATGTCACCCCATGTAGGACATTCCTTGAACGATTGTCGAGTATCCCCCCAGGGGGATAGACTCAATCCCCCTGGGGGGATACAGAAGCCTGATCGCGGCACCCAGGCAAAGCTATCGTTTGGACGCTCTGAAACATCGGGAAGCATGATGACCTCGTTTGCAGACCTTATTCAGCAGGGCAGTACGAACCTGTGGTTGTTCATCCCGAGCGCGCTGCTGCTGGGCGCGTTGCATGGTTTGGAGCCCGGTCATTCCAAAACGATGATGGCCGCGTTCATTATCGCGGTGCGCGGCACGGTCGGCCAAGCCGTGTTGCTCGGTCTGTGCGCGGCCTTGTCGCATACTGCGATCGTTTGGGGGATTGCGCTCGGTGGACAGTATCTTGGCCGCGGCATCAACACCGAGACGACCGAGCCTTACCTGTTACTCGGCTCTGCGGTCATCGTACTTGGCATCGGCCTCTGGATGGTCTGGCGCACGCGCGCGGACCAGAAGGCGGAAGCGGCCCACGATCACCATCATCATCATGGCGAGGATGAGGTCCGCTCAATCGATACCGGCCACGGCATGATGCGTCTCGAAATCTTCGAGGACGGCGTACCGCCTCGCTGGCGCGCGCACTTCGGCAAGGGCGGTTGGAAGGCGGATGACGTGACCGTCACCACGACCCGCGACGAGGGACGGTCGCAGACCTTCCGCTTCGTCGATCGCGGCGACTTTATCGAGAGCGTTGAAGAGATCCCCGAGCCGCACGCCTTTGCAGCTCGGGTGTCGCTCGGACATGGCGGTCACAGCCACGACTATGATCTCACATTCGCCGAACACGATCACAACCATGGGGAGCCGATGGACGGTCTCAAGGTGACGGGCGACGATGCCTACATGGACGCCCACGAGCGCGCCCATGCCTCCGACATCAGTCGCCGTTTCGCCGACCGGAAAGTTACGACCGGCCAGATCGCGCTGTTTGGCCTCACGGGCGGGCTTATCCCCTGCCCTGCAGCTGTAACCGTTCTCCTGCTCTGCCTCCAACTCAAGCGCCTCTCGCTGGGAGTCGTGTTGGTCAGCGCGTTCAGCGTCGGCTTGGCGGTCACGATGGTCAGCGCCGGTGTGATCGCCGCGCTCAGCGTCAACCAGATCCAAAAGCGCTGGTCCGGCTTCGGCGATTTCGCGCGCAAGGCACCGTATGCATCGGCCGGCCTTATGCTCGTAATCGCCGGCTATATGACCTATTCCGGTCTGAGCGGACTCAGCCGTATTGGTGCGATCTAATAAACTCCACGTAGCGAAGCAGGCGTAATGACCAGCGGCCGATTGATGAGGACGGGGTGCGCCATCAGCTGATCGTCAGAAACAACGTGTTGCCTGGGCCAAGCTTCGCACAGAACGTTGTCTTTTCGCGAAGCAGCTAGCGGTCGGTGGTTGCCTAGACGGGCGGCGCCAAGGCTTCGATGATCCGGCAATCAGCAACGGTGTTGCGGCTACAGGAATCGATCAGCGTATCTAGTTCGCCTGCCAGCGCCGTCAGGTCGGCGATCTTGCGCGTGATGGCGTCGCGGTGTTGGTTGGCAATGACGTCGACAGCCATGCATGATTGGTCTCGCCGATCAGCAAGCCCCATTAATTCCCGCACCTGATCGATCGAGAAGCCGAGATCCCGCGCGCGCCGGATAAACGACAGGCGGCGAAGATGCGCGGCGTCATACGTCCGGTAGTTCGCTGCCGAACGCGCCGGTGCCGGCAGCAGACCGATCTGCTCATAATAGCGGATCGTCTCAACTTTAGTGCCGGTTGCTCCGGCCAGCTTTCCGATCGTCAGTTTCTCGGACATCGCGCTTGACCCTCTAGCGACTAGAGGGTGCATATAGGCTGCCAGATCGATTCTATCGAGGTGGCGAACATGGCCTGTACGAGCTGCGCGTCCGACAAGACGGGCACCTTCAACGACCCAAAATGGCGGCGTGCGCTTTGGATCGCGCTTGCGATCAACGGCACCATGTTCGGAGTTGAAATCGTCGCCGGCATCACAGGCGGCTCGAAGGCGCTCCAGGCGGATGCTCTCGATTTCTTCGGTGACACGGCGAACTACGCGATCAGCTTGGGGGTCGCAGGTATGGCCGTCGCCTGGCGTGCCCGCGCGGCAATGCTGAAAGGTGCGACGCTCGCGCTACTCGGTCTCTACGTCCTGATCGCGGCAGGTTGGGCGGCGGTTCACGGAACCGTGCCGCATGCCGAGATGATGGGGATCGTCGGTGTTGTCGCTTTGATCGCGAACCTGGTGGTGGCAATAATGCTCTATCGCTTCCGCAGCGGTGACGCGAACATGCGATCGGTCTGGATCTGCTCGCGCAACGACGCGATCGGCAACATCGCCGTCGTGCTGGCCGCAGGCGGCGTGTTCGGTCTCAACAGTGCTTGGCCCGACATTCTTGTTGCAGCGCTGATGGCAGCGCTGGGATTGGCTGGCGGCTTCCAGATCATGCGGCAGGCCCAAGCGGAATTGCGGTCTTCCCCGCGTCCCGCGTCCGTCGATCTCCGAGGATCATTACATGGCAGTCGCTAAGCTGCTACGGGCCGGGCCGATGCAACGCCTGTCCGCCCTCTTCCTCTGTCTGATGCTCGCGCTGTCGCTCGGGTTCGGATCGGTCGCGCACGCGACCGAGGGGCCGGACGTGGAGGTATCTGCCTCTACGTCGATCGGCCATGCCAATGGCGATGGCGACCAGGTGCCGGCGGACAGCCAGAAGGGCTATCCCCATCATCATGGCGGATGCCACGGCCATGATATCGGCGTTCCGATGGCACCTGATGCAGTCGCATCCGCTACGGAGCTGCGCGTGATGCCCTCAGTTTGGAACAATGGGCCGATGGCGATGGCGCTGTCGGACCCGGCGCTCCGACCTCCCCAAGCCTGACCGACGTCTAAGCTCCGCCCGGCAAACCCGCGCGGATTCCAGCATTCGTTAGGAGATCCTTACCCATGCAGCGTTTAATCGCGGCCCTATTGGCCGTGGCGTCGTGCGCGTCGATCGCGCAGGCGCAATCCTCCGAGCCGATATCGACCGGTCCAACTCTTACGCTCGAACAGGCGCTGGCGCTCGCCGGCGCGACCGCGCCGGCGTTGGACGCAGCAACAGCCGGGGTCCGGGCAGCAGAGGCGGGTCGCACCGTCGCGGGCTATCGCCCCAACCCTTCGATCGTCGCGGAAACCGAAAACGTCGCGGGCAGCGGCCAGTATCGCGGGGTGCGCAGCGCAGAGACGACGGCCGGCCTGGCGTTCCCGATCGAGCTTGGGGGCAAGCGGTCCGCACG
>Ga0265780_10002859_pt1 | contig 23125 bp, 19 predicted proteins | sample P1T30metagenome_FD_192432 | JGI IMG/M metagenome (GOLD analysis project Ga0265780, IMG submission 192432) | Plant litter microbial communities from East Loma Ridge, Irvine, California - P1 T30 | ecosystem: Environmental > Terrestrial > Plant litter > Unclassified | place: USA: California... | reverse complement strand
TTCATCAGCGAGGGCATGCCGTACCAGCGGAAGGGGTGCAGCAAGACCACCAGCTGCGCCTGCGCCAGCAGCGAACGTTCGAGGTCGCCGTCGATGTCGAAGTCCGGGTACAGGTCGTAGAGGTCCTGCACGTGCACGCCGGGTACGCTGCGCGCGGCATCGACCAGGCGGCGGTTGGCGGCGGAACGCTGGGGTGCGGGATGGGCGTAAAGCACCAGGATAGTTGCTGTTGTCATTCTTGTCGTGTTGGTCTGGTCATGGCTTGGCCCTGGATTGCTTATCCGGCCAGAAACAGATTTATAGCATATCCACCACCGGCCTTCGCTGGCTCGGCAGATTTCCCCTGCCTTAAGAACGATGTTTCCCTGTCTACACGCCGCGCCCGACATGTCCTACAAGCGAGCCGGGCGCGGGCCGATTGTCGCCTTGCGCCAGCGGACTATGATGGAATCAAATCGGAGCGACGAGGAGGAAACGATGTCGATGCAAAGCGAAGGCAAGGATGCGAAAGGCCGTAACTACGACCAGGTGACCAAGGATGGCAGCACCTCGATCGGGACGCTCGGCGCGGGCGGCACCGCCAGCACCAGTGGCGGCGCCGCGCCCTCCGGCCAGCAGGGCAATATGCAGGAGGCCCGCACCGACGACCTGTTGTCGGACGGCTCGGCCGAGGATCGCGGCGACGGCTATCTGCACGAGGAAGCCGGTGAACTGCAGACGGGCATGGGCGGCATCGGCAGCCTGAGCACCGGCAACGCCGGCAACCGCCAGCGCGAAGGCGACATCCAGCCGGGCGGCGACAAGGGCGCGCTGCGTTCGGGCGACAAGGACGGCGCCGCGGCGCCCGAATCGGGCGGCCAGCGCACACGGGAATGATGGTCAAGTAGCACTGCCCGGGCCTGGTCCGGGATCGGGGGCGTGCCAGCGACCTGGTGCGCAGTGCGGGCGCAGGCGTGTCGGGGGTGACGCGCAGGCGCCCGCACGCCTGCATGCTTGGCGTTTTAGATATGCAGCGCGTGCCCGAGCGCGCGCAGGGCCGCTTCCTGCACCGCCTCGCCCAGCGTCGGATGTGCATGGATGGTGCCGCCGATGTCCTCGAGCTGGGCGCCCATTTCGATCGACTGCACGAAGGCGCTCGACAGTTCCGCCACGCCGCTGCCCACCGCCTGCCAGCCCAGCACCAGGTGGTTGTCGCGACGCGCCACCACGCGCACGAAGCCTTCGGTGCTTTCGATGGTCATGGCGCGGCCGTTGGCGGCGAAGGGGAAGCTGGCGCTGACGATCTCGATGCCGAGGCCGGCCGCCTCCTGCGGCGTGTGGCCGACCACCACCACTTCCGGATCGGTGAAGCACACCGCCGGGATCGCCGCCGGCGCGAAGTGGCGGCGTTTGCCGGCGATGATCTCGGCCACCATTTCGCCCTGGGCCATGGCGCGGTGGGCCAGCATCGGCTCGCCGGCCAGGTCGCCGATCGCCCAGACATTGCGCATCGAGGTGCGGCACTGGTTATCGATGCGCACGGCGCGCCCATTCATGTCGAGCAGCAGGCTTTCCAGCCCGTAGCCCTCGGTGTGCGGACGGCGGCCGACCGCGACCAGCACCCGGTCGGCCGCCAGCGTCACTTCCTCGCCGCCGCCGTTCTTCATGCGGATGCCGCGCCCGTCCGGCGCCGCCCCCAGCACGCTCGATTCCAGGTGCAGTTCGACGCCCAGGCGCTTCAGCCTGGCCGCCACCGGCCGCGTGAGCTCGTCGTCGTAGGCCGGCAATACCCGCCCGGCGGTTTCGACCACGCTCACGCGCGCGCCCAGCTTGCGGTAGGCGGTGCCCAGCTCCAGGCCGATGTAGCCGGCGCCGACCACCACCAGGTGTTCGGGGATGGTGTCGGGAGACAGCGCCTCGGTGCTCGACACCACCGCGCCGCCGAAGGGCAGGAAGGGCAGTTCGACGGCGCGCGAGCCGGTCGCCAGCAGCAGGTGTTCGCAGCGCAGGCGGCGCGGCTCGCCCCCGGCCGTGCGCACCTCGACCGTCTTGCCGTCGAGGATGCGGGCCTGGCCCTGGATCACGCTGACGCCGTTCTTCTTCAGCAGGGCGCCGACGCCGCCGGTGAGCTTGCCGACGATGCCGTCCTTCCAGCCGACGGTGCGGGCGATGTCGATGGATGGCGAGGCGGCGCGGATGCCCAGCGGCGACGCGCCGTCATACGCGCACACCTTGTGGAATTCCTCGGCCGCGTGGATCAGGGCCTTGGACGGGATGCAGCCGATGTTCAGGCAGGTGCCGCCCAGGCGGCCGGCGTCGACCAGCACGGTCGGGATGCCGAGCTGGCCGGCGCGGATCGCCGCGACGTAGCCGCCCGGGCCGCCGCCGATGACGAGCAGGGTCGTGGTTTCAGCTTGCGCCATGGTCTACTCCACGAACAGGATGGCCGGGTTTTCCAGGGTGTCCCGGATCGCCTGGATGAATTCGGCCGCCACCATGCCGTCGATCACGCGGTGGTCGAAGGAGGAGGACAGGTTCATCAGCTTGCGCGCCACCATGCCGCCATTGCGCACGACCGGGCGCTCGACGATCCGGTTCACGCCCACGATCGCCACTTCCGGGTGGTTGATCACCGGCGTGCTGACGATGCCGCCCAGCGCGCCCAGGCTGGTGATGGTGATGGTCGAGCCGGACAGCTCGTCGCGCGCGCACTTGCCGCAGCGCGCCGCTTCGGCCAGGCGCGCGATCTCGGCGGCGCTGGCCCAGGGGTCGCGCGCCTCGGCATGGCGCACCACCGGCACCATCAGGCCGGCTTCGGTCTGGGTGGCGATGCCGATGTGGACCGGCTGGTAGCGCGTGACCAGGTTGGCGCCCTCGTCGTAGCGCGCGTTCACCGCGGGGAAGCGGCGCACCGCCAGCACCACGGCGCGCATCAGCAGCGGCAGCAGGGTGATGCGGCCGCGTTCCTCGCCGTAGCGCGCATTGAGCTGGGTGCGCAGCGCCTCGATGTCGGTGACGTCGACTTCCTCGACATAGGTGAAGTGCGGGATCTGGCGCTTGGCCAGCTGCATCTTCTCGGCGATCTTGCGGCGCAGGCCGATCAGGGGAACGGCTTCTTCCCCTTCCAGCTCGGCGTAGCGCGCGTCCTGGCCGGCGCCGCCGCGCGGGGCGCCGCGCGCGCCCGCCAGGTGGGCATCCAGGTCGGCATGGCCGATGCGGCCGGCCGGTCCGCTGCCGGCCACGTACTGCAATTCGATCCCGAGGTCCCAGGCGCGCTTGCGCACGGCCGGGGCGGCGAGCGGTTTTTCGCCTTCGGCGCGCAGGGCCGGGCGGGCCGCTGCTGGAGCCCCGGTCGCGCGCGCCGGTGCGGCGGCCACGGGCGCGGCCTGGGCGACGCTGGCCGCGGCGGCGGCCACGCGTGCCGGTTCCGGCACGAAGCCATGCGGCAGTTCGGCCGCTTCGTCGGCCTGCGCTTGCGCCCCGGCCGCGGGCCTGGCGGCCGGCGCGCTTGCCGCCGCCGCGTTGCCCGCGCCCTCCACCTCGAGGCGGATCAGCTCCGCCCCCACCGCCAGCGATTCGCCGACCTTGCCGCCCAGGCCCTTCACGGTGCCGTGCACCGGGGACGGAATCTCGACGGTGGCCTTGTCGGTCATGACGTCGGCCAGGATCTGGTCTTCCTTGATCGCTTCGCCCGGCTGCACGCGCCAGGCCACCACTTCCACTTCCGCGATGCCTTCGCCGAGATCCGGCATCTTGATGACGTAATCACCCATCGTTCAAGCCTCCATCGCGCGTTTGAATGCCGCCCCGACCCGGTCCGGGCCGGGGAAATACGCCCATTCCTGGGCGTGCGGGTAGGGCGTGTCGAAGCCGGTGACGCGCTCGATCGGCGCCTCCAGCTGGTAGAAGCAGTGCTCCTGCACCAGCGCCGCCAGTTCGGCGCCGAAGCCGCTGGTGCGGGTGGCTTCGTGTACCACCACGCAGCGCCCGGTCTTCTTCACCGATTCGACGATGGTGTCGAGGTCGAGCGGCCACAGGGTGCGCAGGTCGATGATCTCGGCGTCGATGCCGGTTTCGTTCGCCGCCGCTTCCGCGACCCAGACCATGGTGCCGTAGGTGAGCACGGTGAGGTCGGTGCCGGGACGGAACACCGCCGCCTTGTCCAGCGGGACGGTGTAGTGGCCTTCCGGGACCATGCCCAGCGGATGCTTGGACCACGCCACCACCGGACGGTCGTGGTGACCGTCGAAGGGGCCGTTGTACAGGCGCTTGGGCTCCAGGAAGATCACCGGATCGTCGTTTTCGATCGAGGCGATCAGGAGGCCCTTGGCGTCGTAGGGGTTGGACGGCATCACGGTGCGCAGGCCGCTCACGTGGGTGAAGAAGGCTTCCGGGCTCTGGCTGTGGGTCTGGCCGCCGTAGATGCCGCCGCCGCAGGGCATGCGGATGGTCAGCGGCGCCGTGAAGTCGCCGGCCGAGCGGTAGCGCAGGCGCGCCGCTTCCGACACGATCTGGTCGGTCGCCGGGTAAAAATAATCGGCGAACTGGATCTCGACCACCGGACGCAGGCCGTAGGCGGCCATGCCGACCGCGGTGCCGACGATGCCGCCTTCGGAGATCGGCGCGTCGAACACGCGCTGCTTGCCGTACTTGGCCTGCAGGCCGTCGGTGACGCGGAACACGCCGCCGAAGTAGCCGACGTCCTGGCCGTAGACCACCACGTCGCCGTCGCGCCCGAGCATCACGTCCATGGCCGAACGCAGGGCCTGGATCATGGTCATGGGCGTGGATGTGCCCTGGTCGGCGGCGCTGTCCTGCGCGGCCGCTTGCTTGTCGATGTCTCGCATCACCTCAGACTCCCAGTTGTTGGCGCTGGCGGCGCAGGTGTTCGGGCATGTCCTTGTAGACGTCCTCGAACATCGATGCGGCGCTCGGCACGCGTCCGTCGATCAGGGTGCCGTGGCGCTCCGCTTCCTTCTGCGCGGACAGCACCTCGGCTTCCAGTTCCGCCTGCACCGATTCGTGCTCGGCGTCGGACCACCAGCCCTTGTTCGTCAGGTGGCGGCGCAGGCGGCCGATCGGATCGCCCAGCGGGAACTGGGTCCATTCGTCGGCCGGACGGTAGCGCGAAGGGTCGTCCGAGGTCGAGTGCGGGCCGGCGCGGTAGGTCACCCATTCGATCAGGGTCGGACCCAGGTTGGCGCGGGCGCGTTCGGCGGCCCAGCGCGAGGCGGCGTACACCGCCAGGAAGTCGTTGCCGTCCACCCGCAGCGAGGCGATGCCGGCGCCTACGCCGCGCGCCGCGAAGCTGACGCTCTCGCCGCCGGCGATGGCCTGGAAGGTCGAGATCGCCCATTGGTTGTTGACGACGTTGAAGATCACCGGCGCGCGGTACACATGGGCGAAGGTCAGGCCGGTGTGGAAATCGCTTTCGGCGGTGGCGCCGTCGCCGATCCAGCCGGAGGCGATGCGGGTATCGCCCTTGATGGCCGACGCCATGGCCCAGCCCACCGCCTGCGGGATCTGGGTCGCGAGGTTGCCCGAGATCGTGAAGAAACCATCCTTCTTGACCGAGTACATCACCGGCAGCTGGCGCCCCTTGAGCGGGTCGGCCTCGTTCGACAGCAGCTGGCAGACCATGTCGACCATCGGATACTCGCGCGCCATCAGGAGGCTTTGCTGGCGGTAGGTCGGGAAGCACATGTCGCCGGCCTGCAGCGCCAGCGCGTGGGCGGTGCCGATGGCTTCCTCGCCCAGGCAGGTCATGTAGAAGGACAGCTTTTTCTGGCGCTGGGCGATGACCATGCGCGCGTCGAAGATACGCGTCTTCATCATGGTGCGCAGGCCGAAGCGCAGCTGATCGCGCTCGAGTTGCGGATCCCAGGGCCCGACGGCCTCGCCGGCGTCGTCGAGCACGCGGATCAGGCTGGACGCCAGCGCCGCGGTCTCGTGGTAGTGGACGTCGACCGGCGGCCGCGGCACGCTGCCGGCGGGACTGAGGTCGAGATAGGAAAAATCGGTCTTGCAACCCGGGCGGCCGGTGGGCTCCGGGACGTGCAGGCTCAGAGGCTTACTCTGGCTCATATTCGCTTCCCCCTTGTAAGGTATGTGCGGCAGAGAACATATTAATTCCGCCGGGACCGTACGCGGCGCGCAGTTGGAACTATTTCCGTGCTGCTAAGCAGCATGAATATTCGTTCCCGGCACGGCGCAGCCCGTGGAATCAACCATGAAACCTAGCATGCACTGCAGCGCAAGGGGTGCGATTCAGGCAAACAGGATAGCCGCCGCTCCCGCGCAGGCGGGACGGCGGCATCCATCCTACTTTTCGTACTTTTTCTGGATCCCGTCGTAATAGGCCTTCAGGGTGCCGAAGGCCATCTTCTTCTTGCCGGTCTCCGACACCAGGCCCTTGCGGTTCCAGAAGTCCTGGAAGGTGGGATGCGGGCGGCGCGGCGAACGGAAGTCGGCCAGCACCCAGGGCGTCAGGCCGCGCAGGCTCGGTATCGCCTCGAACATCTTGAACTGGTTGCGGTACAGGGCGTCCTGGTATTCCTCGCTCCAGCGCGTGTCGGCGTCGGCATGGTAGCCGCCCAGGGCGTCGGCGCCGAACTCGGTGATCACGACCGGCTTGTCGTACTTGATGTCGAAGCGGTAGTTGAGCATGTCGGCATTGCTCGACCAGTACCAGCCGGCGTACTCGTTGAAGCTGACCAGGTCGAGTTCATCGGCCAGCGGATCCTCCACGGTGATGTCGGCGCCGCTGCGGTGGATTTCGAGCGCGGCCGCCACCAGGCGCGTATCGTCCAGCGCGCGCGCCTTGCGCGCCAGCGTGCGCATGAAGTCGTTGCGCGGCGCGCTGATCGGCGTCTCGTTACCGACCGACCAGACCACCACGCTGGCGCGGTTCTTGTCGCGCACCACCATGTCGTTCAGCTGGGCGGCGGCGTTGGCCTGGGTGGCCGGATTGGTCCAGGAGATGGTCCAGTACACCGGCACCTCGGCCCAGACCATCAGGCCCATCTCGTCGGCCAGGCGGATCATCTCCTCGCTGTGCGGGTAGTGTGCCAGGCGCACGTAATTGCAGTTCAGCTCCTTGGCCCATTGCAGCAGCATGCGCATGTCGCCCTGGCCGCGCAGGCGGCCCGGAATCAGCGGATTCTCGTCGTGCATCGAGATCCCGCGCAGGAAGACCGGCTTGCCGTTCAGGAGGATCTCGTGGCCGCGCGTCTCGATGGTGCGGAAACCGATGCGGTCCGCCACCTTGTCGCCGGCGCCGTCGAGCTGCACGGAATACAGCTTCGGCTGTTGCGGGGTCCACAGCTGCAGCTTGCCGGCCGGGAGATCGATCGCGGCGCGGCCCTGGGCGTCGGTGCGCACGGTGGTCCGGATGCCGGCCTCGGGGATCGACAGCGTCACCGATTGCTGGCTGCCCGCGGCGCCGGCGAGCTGCACATAGCCCTCGATGCGGCGCGCGTCGCCCTTCGCCAGCTGCACCTTGTAGTCGGCGATGTAGGTGGCCGGCAGCTCGGCCAGCAGCACGTCGCGCGTGATGCCGCCATAGTTCCACCAGTCGGTGTTCACGGTCGGGATCTCGTCCTGGTGACGGCTGTTGTCGGCCTTGACCACGACGACGTTGCGGCCCTTGGCCAGCTTGCCGCCGACATCGAACTGGAAGGGCGTGAAGCCGCCCTTGTGGGAGCCCAGCTTCTGGCCGTTCAGGTAGACGTGGGCCTCGTAGTTGACCGCGCCGAAGTACAGCATGTAGTGCTTGCCCGGCTTGGGATCGGCCTCGAACACCTGGCGCATCCAGATCGTGCCTTCGTAGAACTGCAGGCGCTCGGCCTGGGAATTCCAGTCGCCCGGCACCTGGAGGGTGGGCGCGCGGTCGAAGTCGTACTCGACCCAGTCGGTCTTGTCCTTGGGCTTGCGGTCGTCGTAGAAGCCGCCCTTGCCGCTGGCGGAAGCGTCGAAGGGCATGCGCCGGTAATCGTAGTAGCCGGTCTCGTAGGGGTCGATGATATAGCCCCAGCGGCCGTTCAGGCTCTGGTGGCTGCGGCCGTGGATATTCTGGATCGGCGCGGCCAGGCTGCCGGCGCGGGCGGTCGTCGCGGGGCTGCCGGCCAGTTGCACGTCGGTCGGTGGCGCGGTCTGCGCCAGCGCGCCGGCGCAGGCGGCCAGCGCCAGCGCGCCCGGAAGCAGCTGTCTTGCGAGCCGGTTGAACAGCTTCTGCATGTGGTCTCCTCGATGTTGTCGTTTGCAGTGGTAACGTTACCAATTGCGATGATCGTATCGACAACACGGATGAGCGTCAAAACGTTTCTGGCGTGTTTAGCGGACTGCGCCTGCGAAGCCGCCGGCAGGCCGGAGAACGTGATCTTCTTGGGGGAAGTGGATCAGGCCGCGAGCACGGCCCAGGCCAGGCAGGCCCAGCCCGCGATCAGGGCGAGACCGCCCAGCGGGGTGACGGCGCCGAGGCGCCGGCGCCCGGTGGTGGCGAGCAGGTAGAGCGAGCCGGAAAACACCACGGTGCCGGCGACGAACAGCCAGGCGGCCGCCTGCAGCGGAGCGGGCGCCAGGCGCGCCGCGGCGGCGCCGGCGCCGATCAGCGCCAGCGCGTGATACAGCTGGTAGCGCACGCCGGTCTCGAACACCGCCAGCATGTCGGCGCCGAGGCGCTTGCGCAGGCCGTGCGCACCGAAGGCGCCCAGGGCCACGCCGAGCAGGGCGGACAGGGCGCCGAGCAGGATCAGCAGGCGGTCGAGGGGCAGGTCGCTCATGGCGCGATCATACCCTGGAAGATCCCGCCCGTGCGGCCGGGGCGGCGTCCAGGCTTGCCGCCGCCGCGCGGATGAAGGCGGCGCAGGCGTCCGGATTGGTCACCGGCAGCATATGCCCGCCCTCGACCAGTTCCAGGCGCGCGCCCGGAATCCGCTCCGCCAGCGCGCGGCCATTGCTGGCCCAGTCGAGGATGCGGTCGTCCTTCCCGTACAGCACGCTGACCGGCAGCCGCAGTTCGGACCAGCGCTCCTGCAGGCGCGGCAGGCAGTCGGGCAGGGCCTGCAGGTCGAGCGAGGCCGAGAGGAAGGCCTGCGGGCGCAGGCCGAGCAGGCCGCCGCCGCGCAGGGCGAAATCCGCGGGCACGGCTTCCGGGCCGAACACCTGTTCCAGCGCCGTGCGGCTGTGGCGGATCGAGGATGGAATCGCCAGCGTCCAGGCGACGAAGCCGCGTAGCCGCGGCGAGGCGATGGTCAAGCCCTTGAACACGCCCGGCGCTGCGTCGGGCATGCGCGTGAGCGGGGCGATCAGGGCCAGCGCGCCGACGCTCCCAGGGTGTTCCAGCGCCAGCGTGAGCGCCACCGCGCCGCCCAGCGAATGGCCGACCACCAGCGGACGCTCCAGGCCGAGCGCATCGATCAGGGCCGCAAGCGCGCCGGCCTGTTCCGACAGTCCGGCGCAGGTCGCCGGCGCGCGCGTCGAATGGCCGGAGCCGGGGCGGTCGACCGCGACGATGCGATGCTCGCCTTGCAGGCGTCCGGCCACGCCATAGGTGTAGTGGCCCAGCTGCCCGGCCAGGCCGTGCACCATCAGGATCGGGCGGCCGCTACCGGCATCGACGAGATGCAGGCGCGCGCCCGGCACGTCGACGAAGCGCCCCTTGGGCGGCAGCAGCGATTCGACCTTGCGCTTGACGTAGAAGGTGAACAGGGCTGCGGCCAGCAGGCCGGCGGCGAACAAGGCCAGCACTGCCGCCAGCAGGGAGAACAGGAGATTCATCGCTTGATCGCTTTCTTGAGGAGATTCCAGTAGCCCACCGGCGCCAGGCGTTCGAGCAGCGCGGCGGCGCGGGCGTCGCCGCCGACGAGGATGCGCGCGCGGCGCTGTTCGATGCCGCGCACGATGATTTCGCCGGCCTGCTCGGGCGGCATGCGCAGCAGTTTTTCCATGGCCGTGCGCCCGCGCGCGACCTCGTCGGCCGGCGCGTCGGCCGGGATGCGGGCATTGCGCGCGATGCCGGTGGCGACGCCGCCCGGATGCACCACCGAGACCCCGACCCGGCTGCCTTCGAGCTCGTGGCGCAGCGCGCTGGAAAAGCCGCGCACCGCGAACTTGCTGGCCGCATAGGCGGCCTGGCCGGGCGGCGCGATGATGCCATAGATGCTGGAGAGGTTGACGATGCGGGCATCGTCGCTGTCGCGCAGCAGCGGCAGGAAGGCGCGCGTCATGCGCACCACGCCGCCGAAGTTGATCTCCATGAGCCAGTCGAAATCGTCTTCCGCCACCTGTTCGAAGCTGCCGCCGAGGGCCACGCCGGCATTGTTCACCAGCAGGTCGACGCGGCGGTGCGCGGCCAGCACCTGGCCGGGCAGGATGCGCACGCCGGCGCGGTCGGCCACGTCGAGGCGGTGGAAGGTGGCGCGCACGCCCTGCGCCTGGGCTTCGGTGGCGGCGTCGGCGGCGCCGCGCTCGTCGATGTCGGCCAGGGCCAGGTGGCAGCCGCGCCGGGCCAGGGAAAGTGCGGTGGCGCGGCCGATGCCGCCGGCGGCGCCGGTGACGACGGCAACCCGATTGGCAAGATTCAAGGCAGTGCTCCTTTCGCGCCGAAGCGCAGTACGCCGTCGGCCACGCGGCCGAAACGGATGGCGAGCATGTCGCGCAGGTAGTCCTGGTGCACCCGCCACGGTGCGCGTTCGCCCTGCTGCGGCAGCAGTCCGTGGGCGCGCTGCACATAGCCGGAGCTGAAGTCGAGGAAGGGCCGCGGCGCCACGCCGGGATCGCGCCGCACCATTGCGATGGCCATGCCGCGCCGGTCCATATGGCGCAGCAGCCGGCAGGCATAGGAGGCGGTCAGGTCGGCCTTCAGGGTCCAGGAAGCGTTGGTATAGCCGAAGCTCATGATGCAGTTCGGCAGGCCGCTCAGCATCATGCCCTTGTACGACATCGCCTGGCCCGGATCGAAGGGCCGCCCGTCGACGGTGACGGCGATGCCGCCGAACAGGCGGATCTTCAGGCCGGTCGCCAGCACCACGACGTCGGCCTCGAGCTTGCGGCCGGAGCGCAGCAGCAGGCCGTCTTCCGTGAAGCGTTCGATGTGGTCGGTCACGACCGAGGCGCGGCCGCTGCGCAAGACCTTGAACAAATCGCCTTCCGGCGCCACGCAGATGCGCTGGTCCCAGGGCTTGTAGGCAGGCGTGAAGTGGGCGGCGTCGACGCCGGGGCCGAGCTGGCGCCGCGCCATCGCCACGATCTTCTGCCTGGCCAGTTCCGGCCTGGCGCGGGTGATCCGGTACAGCAGCATGCTCTCGGCGATCACGCGCCAGCGCGTCAGTCCATACGCCAGGCGCTGCGGCAGCCAGCGCCGGTAGCGCCGCGCGAAGGCATAGTCGGCCGGGCGGTTGACGACGTAGGTCGGCGAGCGCTGCAGCATGGTGACGTGGGCGGCGTCGGCGGCCATCGAGGGCACCAGGGTGACGGCGGTGGCGCCGCTGCCGACCACCACCACGCGCTTGCCCTGCCAGTCGAGGTCCTGCGGCCAGAACTGCGGCTGGACGATACGGCCGCGGAAGCGCTCCTCGTCCGCGAATGCCGGGCGGTGCGCCTCGTCGTAGCTGTAGTAGCCGCTGCACAGGTAAAGGAAGCGCGCGCGGATCGATTCGCGCCGGCCGCCGTTTTCCACCTCGACCGTCCAGCAGGCCGTGCCGCTGTCCCAGCTGGCCGCCCGCGCCTTGTGGCCGAAGCGGATGTGGCGATCGATACCGGCGTCGCGTGCGGTGTCGGCGATGTAGCGCCGGATCGACGGGCCGTCGGCGATGGCCTTGGCCTCGAGCCAGGGACGGAAGCCATAGCCGAGGGTGTACATATCGGAATCGGAGCGCACGCCGGGGTAGCGGAACAGGTCCCAGGTGCCGCCGATGGCCGCGCGCGCCTCGAGGATGGCATAGCGCTGGCCGGGACAGCGCCGCTGCAATTGCCATGCCGCACCGATGCCGGACAGGCCGGCGCCCACGATCAATACGTCCAGAAGAGGGGGGGAATCCGTGGATCTACCGGATTCCCCGGCTGGAAGGGAGGGATGCATGCTGTCTCGGAATCGTTCTTGTTTTTGATATTGACACTCTACATTGTCACAAAATGGTTGACAACATTCTGTGCGAAAATAGTCGAATGGCTCCAGTAACAACCCCCACGCGGACCTACCGCGGCGTGCCCCAGGACGAGCGTCGCGCACAGCGCCGCAGCCAACTGGTCGCAGCCGGCGTGTCGGTCTACGGCGAACGCGGATACCGCCACGCCACCGTCAAAGCGGTGTGCGAGGCGGCCGGTCTCACCGAACGATATTTTTACGAATCCTTTGCCAACAGCGAGGAACTGCTGATTGCCTGCTTCGATACGGTAACCGGTTCCGTGATGGCGCAGATCGCCGAGGCGGCGCGGCTGGCGGGGCGCGGCCGCGTGGCGCGCGCGCGCGCCATGCTGCATACCTATTTCGCGGCGCTGCAGCGCGAACCGCGTTCGGCGCGCGTGTTCCTGGTCGAGATCCGAGGGGTCAGCCGCGAAGTCGACAAGGCCTTCGACGGCGCGCTGCGCGCGATCGGCAGCGAGGTCGCGCGCATGGTGGCGCCGCCCGATGCCGCGTCCGACCCGCTGCTGCAGGCCGGCATCGTCGGCGGCGTGATCCACATCGCGCTGCGCTGGATCGAAGACGGCTACGAACCGTCCATCGAGACCGTCACCGACAGCGCCCTGCGCCTGGGCATGGTGCTGGCGCGTCCGCCGCGCGCCGTCTGAGGCCTTCCACGGTTTTCAAGGCCAGTCGAATTCGATCCAGGTCGGCACGTGGTCGCTCGGCTTGTCGCGCCCGCGCACTTCCCGGTCGACGCCGGCCGCCTTGAGCCTGGGCGCCAGCGCCGGGCTGAGCAGCAGGTGGTCGATGCGCAGGCCGGCATTGCGGCCGAAGGCGTTGCGGAAGTAGTCGAAAAAGGTATAAACCGTTTCGTCCGGATACAGCGTGCGCAGCGAATCGGTCCAGCCCTGGGCCAGCAGGCGTTCCCACGCGGCCCGGGTTTCGGGGCGGAACAGGGCGTCGTCGACCCAGCGCTCGGGCTTGTAGACGTCGGCGCCGGTCGGGATCACGTTGTAGTCGCCGGCGATGACGACCGGACGGCCGCTGTCGATGTATTCCTGGGCGCGCAGGATCAGGCGCTCCATCCAGGCCAGCTTGTAGTCGAACTTGGGCCCCGGCGCCGGATTGCCGTTGGGGAGATACAGGCAGACCACCAGCACCCCGTTGACCAGCGCTTCCATATAGCGGCTCTGCTCGTCCTCCGGATCGCCCGGCAGGCCGCGCCCGATCTCCTGCGGCTCCGCGCCGCGCACCAGGATCGCCACGCCGTTCCAGCTCTTCTGGCCGTGCCAGACCGGCACATAGCCGGCCGCGCGGATCTCGGCTTCCGGGAATTTGTCCTGCGGCGCCTTCAGCTCCTGCAGGCAGGCCACGTCGGGCCGGGTCTCGTCCAGCCATTGCAGCAGGGCGCCGAGGCGTGCGTTGATGCTGTTGACGTTGAAGGTCGCGACGCGCATGTTGTCTCCGATGATGTCGATAGCGCTATTCTGAGGCCAGAAGGCGCAAGGCGCCGCATGATAATGCATCCGCATGCGAATAAGTAGTGGAACTACAGGCTGATTTCGTGATCGTCAAGGCTGTTACGCCTTGGTATGTAAATTAACTACCTTCGACATCCAAATTCTGGCATGCTCGCGGCTGCGTTAATTCACCATGACAACGAGCACGAGACCATGAAATTCACCGCTTGCGCCAGCCTGGCGCTGTGGCTGGCCGCCAGTCCGCTGGCCCTGGCCCAGAATGCCGACCGCCACTACCTCGGCATCAAGGAAGCCGACGGCGTCGTCGAGATCGCCACCAGCGACGGCCGCTACCTGATCAAGTCCTACGCCCCGAACATCGTCGAGACCAGCTTCGTGCCCGAGGGCGAGCCGCAGCAGTCAGCCTCGCACGCGGTGGTGCTGGCACCGGCCCGGGCGCCGCTGGCGATGCGCGAGGCGGACGGGCGCATCGAGCTGGCCGCCGGCGCCATCACGGTGACGGTGGAGAAGTCGCCGTTCCGCATCGCCTATGCCTACAAGGGCCGGCCGCTGGTCGCCGAGAAGCGCGGCTACGGCCATGCCGGCGAGCTGGAATCGATCGAATTCGCGCTGGACGGCGACGAAGTCCTGTACGGCGCCGGCGCGCGTGCGGTCGGCATGAACCGGCGCGGCCAGCGCCTGCGCCTGTACAACAAGGCTTCCTACGGTTTCGGTGCGCGCGCCGAGCAGATGGGCTATGGCATCCCGATGGCGCTGTCTTCGCGCAAGTACGCGATCCACTTCGACAATCCGCAGGCCGGCTGGCTCGACTTCGACAGTCGCAAGGACGGCACCCTGCGCTTCGAAGTCATGGGCGGGCGCAAGACCTACCAGGTCGTGGCGGGCGAAGACTGGGCCGAGGTCATGGACGGCACCACCCGCCTGACCGGGCGCCACCCGCTGCCGCCGCGCTGGGCCTTCGGTAACTTCGCCAGCCGCTTCGGCTACCATTCGGAGGCCGAGACGCGAGCCGTGGTCGACCGGTTCATCGCCGACGGCATCCCGCTCGACGCCGTGGTGCTCGACCTGTACTGGTTCGGCAAGACCGTCAAGGGCACCATGGGCAACCTGGCCTGGGACCGCGACAGCTTCCCGCACGCGGAAGCGATGATGGCCGACTTCGCGAAGAAGGGCGTCAAGACCATCCTGATCACCGAGCCCTTCATCCTCACCACCTCGAAGCGCTGGCAGGAAGCGGTCGATGGCGGCGTGCTGGCGACCGGCAAGGACGGCAAACCCTTCACCTACGATTTCTACTTCGGGAACACCGGCCTGGTCGACGTGTTCAAGCCGCAGGCGCGCGACTGGTTCTGGAACATCTACAAGGACCTGAAGGCCGGCGGCGTGGCCGGCTGGTGGGGCGACCTGGGCGAACCCGAGATGCATCCGGCCGAGGCCCGGCACGTCACCGGCAGCGCCGACGAAGTCCACAATATCTACGGCCACGAATGGGCGCGCCTGATCGCCGACGGCTATGCGCGCGATTTCCCCGGGGAGCGGCCCTTCATCCTGATGCGCTCGGGCTACAGCGGCTCGCAGCGCTACGGCATGATTCCGTGGAGCGGCGACGTCAGCCGCGGCTGGGGCGGTTTGCAGTCGCAGATGGAGATCTCGCTGCAGATGGGCATGCAGGGCCAGGCCTATATGCATTCGGACCTGGGCGGTTTCGCCGGTCCGGTGCTGGACGACGAACTGTACGAACGCTGGCTGCAATACGGCGTGTTCCAGCCGATCTTCCGCCCGCATGCCCAGGAATCGGTGCCGTCCGAGCCGGTGTTCCGGGCGCCGGCCACCAGGGCGCTGGCGCGCGAGGCGATCCGGCTGCGCTACGCGATGCTGCCTTATAACTACAGCATCGCCTTCGAGAACAGCCGCAGCGGCATGCCGCTGATGCGCCCCATCGTGTTCGAGGAGCCGGAAAACGATATGGTGCCCACCGCGGCCATCTCCTCCACGTATCTGTGGGGTCCGGACTTCCTGGTGGCGCCGGTCACCGAGGCGGGCGCCGCGCGCAAGGAAGTGTATTTCCCCAGGCCGGGCAGCACCTGGTTCGATTTCTATACCGACCAGCCTCACCGCGGCGGCATCATCGAGGTGGTGCCGACCGTGCGCGAGCACATTCCGACCTATGTCCGCGCCGGCGCCTTCGTGCCGCTGGCCGCGCCGGTGCAGAGCACCCGTGATTATTCGGGCCGCAAGCTCGAGCTGCATTACTGGCACGACGCCGGCGTGTCCAGCGCTCACGGCCAGCTCTACGACGACGACGGCCAGACCGCGAACGCCTACGAGTCGGGCAAGTATGAACTGCTGCGCTTCAGCAGCCGCTTCACGCCGGGGCGGCTGGACATCGCCCTCGAACCGGAGACCGGCAAGGCAGCAACGCCGACGGCGCGCGATGTCGTGCTGAAGGTCCATAATGTGGCGGCCAGGCCGCGCGCCGTCGACATCGGCGGCAAACCCCTGGGATTCGTGTGGGATGCAAAACGTAAATTGCTTGAAGTAAAACTGCCGAGCCTGCGCGCGGCACCCTTGCGGCTTGCCGTGACGCTCTGAACCGGGCCGGGTGTTGCTGCGCCGCGTCAGGCGCGCTCCAGCTTCGCGCCGGATTCGTTACACTGCCGGTCGGGCAAGCAGACGCGCGCACCGCACCATGAAGACCCAACTCTGGCAGGACATCGACGACAGCGGCTCGCAGGCGGGGCCGCCATCCATCCCGGCAGCGCCACCACACGCGGCGCCGGACACGAAACCGGATTCGCTGATCGAGCGCGCCGCACGGCCGGCGCGACCCGTGCCGGCTGCGCCGGCGCCACGGCCCGCGCCTGCGGCCGCGGCCACGCCGCGGGTCTGGCGCAGGCCACAGATGGTGCCGGATGCGGCCGTACACGGTGGGGCGACCGGCGCGGCGATGCCGCGCAAGCCGGAAGCAGCGCCGTTCGCTGCGCCGCCGATCCGGTCGTCTTCTCCACCACCACCGCTTTCGCCGCCAGCGGCATCGCCGCCGCAGCAAGCCGCATCGCCCGATCCCGCCCTCATTCCCGACTGGCTCGCCGCACGCCTGCGTGAAGACCATGCGAACGAGGGACGCGCCGAATGGCGCAGCTTGTGGCAGCGGCGCATCGTCAGCTGGAGCATGGCCGCGGGCATCCTGGCGGTGCTGGCTGCGGGCGGGCTGTGGCTGTACCAGGAGAGCCGGGTCGATGAGGCGCTGGTGGTGGTCGCGAACACGACGCCGGAACCGAATGCCTTGCCGGTGAAGGCCGCGCCGATCCTGCCCTTGCCCGTCCCCGTGGAGCCTGCGGTGCGGCCGGTGGAAGTCAGGGATGCGCCCACCGAAACGGCAATCGCGCCGCCGAAGCCGGAACCATCTTCCGAACCGCCCGCCGAGCTCGCGATGCGGGAGGAGGCGCCAGTTGCAGGCGCAGTTGCCGGGGCCGCCAGCGGCGCCGCTGTCGTGGCGAAGAAGGCGGCGGATCGGAAGCCGTCCAGGCGCGCCGCGCGGTCCAAGGTCGCTCGGGCCTCATCCGTGCGTGGCGCTGGCGCCAACACCGGAACAGCCTTGTCGGCGCGCCAGCGTCGCGAGGAAACCTTGATGCAATGCAGGGCGCATGGCTACGACCAGCGCCAGTGTGATCGACGGGAATGCGAAATGACACGCTTTGGTTTTGCCTGCAAAGGCTAACCATTAAACTCGAACGTCAATACTGCGTTTAATCAAGGAAACCTCCATATCTGTCGAGAAATTTTACAATTAGGGTTGCTTAAAAGAATGTTTACTCATATTACATAGGTGTTGCTTGGGAGGTGGCACGATGTTTGCATAGGAAATAGTAGCTGTTTAACCACACTCGTTAGAAAGTTTCCAATGAAATTCATCAAAGCCGCCGCTACCGCCCTGACCATCGCCACCGCTTCGCTGATCGCTACCGCCGCCCACGCTACCGTGATCGACAGCCGCATCGAAACGCCGAACGAGAAGATCACCCAGGGTAAGGCCTACAAGTTCACCATCACCGATACCAGCTTCGTCCTCGGCAAAACCAGCTATTACGACGCGCTGTTCTCCTTGCACCTGACCGACCGCTCGTCGGACGAAACCGGTTTCGTGCAGATCGGCAGCCAGAAGTTCGATTTCAAGAACCTCGACGACCAGACCTACGACCAGGGTTCGTCGATCGGCAACTTCTACCAGATCAAACTGGACCCGGTGGCCCTGGCTGACCTGAACAAGGACGGCACGATCCTGGTATCGGTCAACAGCACCGGCGGCGACTTCTACTTCGCCGATTCCACTCTGGCCGTCAACGTGCCTGAGCCGGTGTCGGTCGCCCTGCTGGGCGCCGGCCTGCTGGGCATGGGCATGGCGCGTCGTCGCCGCAACGGCAAGTAATCGTTGTAGAATTTGCAGGGCGTGAACGGCCTGGACGCCCATGCGTCCGGGCCGTTGTCATGTGCGCTTGCGGCGCCATGCTGCATCGACACCTTCATCATCGGGCTCCCATGTTCAGCTTTTTTCATCCCAAGCCCCTCGTCGACGGTCGCGCGGTCGTGGTGCAGGTCGTGCAGCAACAGCAATCCGCCTACCGGGAAACCCGGACGCTGGTCGTCACCACGCGGCTCGCCGATGCGCCGCAAGCTGCGGCGAGCGACACGGCTTGCGAAAAATAGCCGCCCGTTTGATGGCGCGCAGTCAGGCATGCTGCGCTCTCAATCCGAGTGCGCCACCCGCAAGCCGCCCTTGTTATCCGGCAGCCAGGCTTCCGCCAGGTCCGAACTGACGTCGAAGAATCCCAGCCCATGCTTCGCCGCCAGCCGGAACACCGTGGCGTGGGCCTCGTCGATGCGCTCCCAGTCGAGGAAGCTCATGTAGATGAGATTACTGGCGATCGTGTAGTCGGTGCCGGACATGGGCTCTTCCTCGCCGGCCGGCGCGGGCGGGAACTCGGCCGCCAGCTCGGCAAGGAAAGCTTGCAGGGCGGGCGTGGCGACGGCGGGGTCGTCGTGGCCATGCGCTTCGGGCCAGTTGGTCTGGGCCTCGTACCAGTCGAGGAAGGCCGGGCGTTTGGCCGGCGCGGCGGCGGGGGCGAATACCATCAGGTCGTAGCTCATGCGATCGTTTTCCGTATAGCGGTTAAGATGCGCATTATGTGCGAAACGATTATTTTCATCCATCCGGGGCCGCAATGGCGCTGGTGATCGATCCGGGCCAGGTCGAATTCACGGCGATCCGCGCCCAGGGGCCGGGCGGGCAGAACGTCAACAAGGTATCGAATGCGGTGCAGGCACGCTTCGATATCGAGGCCTCTTCGCTGCCGCCTGAAGTCAAGGCGCGGCTGCGCGCGCTGCTCGACACGCGCATCACGCGCGAGGGCGTCATCGTGATCAAGGCGCAGAACGAACGCAGCCTGGAGCGCAACCGCGCGGATGCCTTGCGGCGTTTGCAGGAACTGGTCGACCGCGCGGCCTTCGTGCCGACCCTGCGCCGCGCCACCCGGCCGACGCGCGCCTCGCAGCGGCGCCGGCTCGACGCCAAGACCCACGCCGGGCGCATCAAGGCCGCGCGCGGCAAATTCAGCGAATGACGGCGGCGCCCGCACGCGCCGGGCGCATGGCCTGCGGTTCCTGGGTGAAGTGCGGGGAGGTCATCTGCACGCCCTGGCGCGCAAATTCGTCGATCACCTGCTGGTGCAAACGGCTCTTGAGCGCGACCCGCTCGCGCGCCGTGGCCGCGCGCGCATGCACGACCAGGCGGTATTCGACGTAGAAATCCGACAGCGCGGCCTGCGCCACGAAGGCTTCCGGCGTGGCCAGGATGCCCTCGGTGGCGCCGGCGGCGGCGGCCAGCATCGCGTGCACCTTGCGCCACGGGATGTCGTAGCCGACCGTGACGGCGGCTTCGATGGCGTAGCCGGCGTGATTGCCGGCACGCGAGAAGTTGCGGGTGGTGTTCGACAGCACCAGCGCGTTCGGCAGCGAGATCTCGGCGCCGAGACCGTCGCGCAGCCGCGTCTCGAACATGCCGAGTTCGACCACCGTGCCTTCGGCATCGCCGATGCGCACCTGTTCTCCCTTGCGCAGCGAGCGCGTGTACATCAGGATCAGGCCGGACGCGCCCTGGGCCACGATGCTCGATCCGCCGATCGAGACCATCAGGCCGGCCAGCACCGTCACGCCCTGGAAGGCGGCGGTGTGGGCGCCCGGCAGGTAGGGATAGGCCATGGCCAGCGCGAACAGGGTGATGGCGACGTTCAGCAGGCGCCGCGTCGGCGGGGCGGTGTCGCGGTCGAGCCAGCCGAGCTGCAGCTCGCCGTTCTCGACCCGCTGCAGCACCGAGCGCATGGTCAGCACCGCCATGCGCGCCAGCGCGGCGATCGCAATTACCACCAGCAGGCCGGGGATGGCGCGCGCGACGCCGCCGGCGGCGTCGACGAGGGTGTCGAGCAGATAGTCGCGCAGGCGCTCGCCCCAGCTGCGCGAATAGGGCACCTGGCCCAGCAAGAAAGTCATCCACAGGAAGGTCGCGAACAGGCGCAGCCCCCACAGCAGCGCGGTCGAGGCCTGGCGCATGAAACGGATGATGTGGTCGGCGTCGACCAGGGCGACGTTGCGGATGCGTACCCGGCGCAGGCGCCGGCTCAGCAGGCGCTCGGCGGCCACGCGCGCGCGCCGCTGCACGATGCGCAGGCCGCGCAGCACCACGACATAGGCGAAGGTGGCGGCGATGCACAGGCCGCCGGCCATGGCGAGGTAGCGCGGGCTGTCCTGGTCGCGCCGCTCGGACAGCGCGGTGGCCAGCAGGGCGGCGCTGTCGGCGGCGGCTTCGGTGAGGGTGTCGCCGGCCAGCGCGTTGATGTCGCCGGGCGTGACCAGGAACAGCAGGTGGCCGTCCAGCAGCACCTGCACGCCTTCGGGAATCGCCTGGGTGCCGGCGCGCTGCGGGCCGCCCTGGGCAAGCGCCCGGGCAATGCGTTTCCTGGCGCCGTCGGCGCGCTCCTGCGGCGAGTAGCCGGACATCGCGGCGCGGAAGACGAACACGGTGCGCGCGCCGATCTCGAGCCGGGCCGGGGCGGCGCCGTGGTTCGGGTTTGCGGCTGCCGGCGCCTGGATCGGCAGGGCCGGCGCCTGCGCCCGGACGCCGCCCCACGGCAGCAGGACGGCAAGGAACAGGAACAGGCGGAGGAGGGCGGTCATGGCGGAGCGGGCGGGCAAAGTCGCTGATCATGCCATGTATGGCGGGCATCATGCGAGGCCGGCGGCCGCTGGCGGGGCGCCTGCGCAACAGCTTTGCGCCGCGGCGTGACATTTTACGCATTTTGGATGCGGCGAAGCTGCTATCGTGGCGGACCTTTGCCACCGTGCTTCGCTTGCCATGTCCACCCTCCGCACTCCCGTCCCGCGCGCCATCGCCCTCGCCGCCGCGCTGGCCCTGGCGCCCGGCGCCGTCCTGGCCCAGTCCACCGTCGCCGCCCGGGACGAAGGGCCGAAGAAGGAGGCTGCGCCGGACAAGCCGGTCCAGCAGGTGGAGGTGAAGGGCGCGGCCAGCGACTACGATCCGCGCCGCGACGATACCGCCAGCAAGACGGTGCTGGGCGCCGACGAGATCCGCAAGTACGGCGACGACAATATCTTCGATGTGCTGAAGCGCGCCCCGGGCGTCACCGTGACCGGCAAGACCCTGCGCATGCGCGGCCTGGGCGCCGGCTACACGCAGATCCTGGTCAACGGCGACCGCCCGCCGCCGGGCTTCTCGCTCGACACGCTCGCGCCCGACCAGATCGAGCGCATCGAGATCGTGCGCGCGGCCAGCGCCGAATTCTCGATGCAGGCGATCGCCGGGACGATCAACATCGTGCTGCGCAAGCTGGCCTCGAAGCCGCAGCGCGACCTGCGCATGAGCGTCTACGGCGCCGGCAATACCCGCGGCGGCGGTGGCGGCGCCACGCTGGGCGACCGCAGCGGGAACCTGTCGTACTTCCTGAACGCCTACCTGTACGCCGGCTGGAGCGAGGCGCTCACGCTCGGCGCCGAGCGTTTGACGCTGCCCGGCGGCGAACTGCTGCAGTCACGCGCGACGCGCTACGAGGGCGATGGCAGCTACCGCGGGGTCTACCTGATGCCGCGCCTGTCCTGGAAGCTGGCGGACGGCGACCAGTTCAACCTGTCCTCGGTGCTGCGCGCCACGCGCTCGGGCTGGGGCGCCAGATCGAGCAACGACAACCTGGCCGGCAGCTTTCCCGCGCCGGACTACATCGAGACGATCGAGCGCAACCCCACGCGGGAGCGTTTCGGCAGCCTGGAAGCCAACTGGGTGGCCAAGCTCGCCGGCGGCAAGCTGGATCTCACCGTGTCGGGAGAGCGCAGCCGCAGCGGCAACGATTCCTTCGGCGAGTACAGCACGCTGGGACGTGCCGGGCGACTGGTGCGCGACTGGGACAGCGTCACCCACGCGCGCCGCACCAGCCTGCGCAGCAAGTATACGCGTTCCTTGTTCGAGGGCCACGCGCTGGCGGCCGGACTGGACGCCAGCGTGCAGTCGAGCGAGGAAATACGCGACCGCCGCGACAGCATCGACGCGGGGCTGCCGACCCGCCTGGTCGAACGCTTCGCGCCCGAGATCACGCGCCTGGCCGGCTTCGTGCAGGATGAATGGAGCGTTTCGAAAGACCTCTCGCTCTACCTGGGCGCGCGCTGGGAAGGGGTGCGGACCGACAGCGAGGCCAGCGACATTCCCGATACGCGCTCGCGCAATCACGTGCTCAGTCCCGTCGCGCAGGGGCTGTACAAGCTTTCCGGCGGCCGCCAGCTGCGCCTGGCCCTGACCCGCACCTACAAGGCGCCCACCGTCCAGCAACTGACGGCGCGGCGCTACGAGGCGCCGGTGAACACGCGCTTCAATGCCGATGCCGGCGGCAACCCGGACCTGCGCCCCGAGCTGGCCGACGGCATCGACCTGGGCTACGAACACTTCTATCCCGAGGGCGCCATGTGGTCGGCCAGCGTCTCGCGCCGCGCGATCAGCGACACCATCCGCAGCCGCCTCGACCTCGACGGGAACGGCCGCTGGGTCTACCGCCCGCTGAACGACGGCGACGCCGTGGTGCGGTCGCTGCAGCTCGAAGCCAAGCTGCCGGATCGCGCGCTGGGCAAGCTGTTCGGCCCCATTGCCGCCGGCCTCGACCTGCGCGCCAGCTTCAGCCGCAACTGGTCGGCGCTGTCGTCGGTGCCCGGACCCGGCAACCGGCTCGACGCCCAGACCCCGATGTCGGCCACGCTGGGCGCCGACTGGCGCCGCGGCGGCTTGAGCCTGGGCTCGAGCCTGGCCTGGCAGCAGGGCGGCTGGGTGCGGGTGTCGGAATCGCAGTCGCAGTACCAGCAGTCGCGCCGCGACCTTGATGCCTACGTACTGTGGAAGCTGGACCCGCGCGCACAGCTGCGCCTGTCGGCCAACAACCTGCTCGGCACCGACACGCGCTCCGACCGCCTGTATGAAGACGCTGCCGGC